>PJUD01000452.1_pt1 | contig 21711 bp, 23 predicted proteins | sample 1512341 | NCBI WGS metagenome assembly PJUD01 (sample SAMN08177675, study PRJNA422409) | Feces metagenome, whole genome shotgun sequencing project. | isolation source: Chicken feces (3) enriched on wood chips: beechwood xylan treatment | host: Gallus gallus | place: USA: Madison | collected 2015-01-15 | reverse complement strand
TAATCCTAATCCAAATTTTCATTTTAGTAATTTAGTTTTTGTGGTGTTCTGTTAGACTTCAATTAATATCTTTACTCGAACTGTTTATTCTGGTAATTTCCTTTTTAAATATAGCTTAATTGATGCGTTATTGTAGAGATAACTTTCACCTCCCTATTCCCGCCACTCACAGAGTTTTCCCGATCGTTGGTCTAAAGCCCGTAGGCTAGGGGCCTAATGTGTTGTAGTTTTGAGTCAACAAATAAGAACAACAGAACTAACACAATAAAATAAAGACATTATGAGAACGCTAGTAAAAACATTCGCCGCAGCAGCCTTAATCGCAGTATCAACTTTCGCTATGGCAGCTAAAGGACCTGGAGCAAAATCAACAAAAGCAAACATCAACCTTTCTACAGCAGATTTCGCTTTAGAGCACTATGTTGCGGTAACGACTGCAGGCGAATCAGCAGGAGTAGAGCAGTTATTTGCTGATGATTTCAATCAAAAGATCCAAGCTTCCAATGCGCAGTCTAACAGCCGTAGTGAAGTGGTTAAATCCCTGAAAAAACAAAAAGGTGAAAAGCTAAACTGTACAGTAAGCACAGCTATCATTGAGGAATCGGCAGACTATATGGTGGCTAAAGTGACTCTAAAATTTGAGAACTTCACCAAAACAGATTTAGTGACCTTGGAGCGTGTGGGCAATGACTGGAAAGTTTCCAAATCGATTAATTAGTATAAGTAGTATCCAATAACTGGCGGCTTGCCAATAATAAAAGACAAACCACTAGTGAATCATATGTTTAAGTTTAGTTTAAAGGCCAGTTCGCGAGATCTGGCTTTTTTTGTTTTATGCTGTTTTCAACTCCGAAGAAAGTAAAAAACTTCTGTGCAAAATTGGAGGCTGAAATAGTTTAGAAAATTATGTATTATTGTTAGCGTACATATTATGCAAAGTAGTTTTACGATGAGACTAAAATTTCTCCTTGTTATTTTGGGGCCAGGCTTTTTGCTTTTTTCTTGCAAAAACAAGAGTTTAACAAATTCCATGTGGAAAAATTGTGGCGATAATAGTGACTTACAGGATATCCTTGTATTTAATGATACGTATAATTTCGTACGGAATGATACCATCTATAGCAGGCTGGTTATTGATTCCCCAATCGCTGTAATTAACCGGATTGATAGCTATTATGGCGAAAGAAGATTATATCTAAATAGGCTTTCTGATCAAAAGACCTATAGGTACTGTGAGCAATAGTCTATCATATTAACATGTTTTAAACTATGCAATTCAATAATGATCATCAGTACACTATCGGGTTAAGAGTGAAAAAAACTAAAAATTGGCCATTCTTATTTATTGTATTTTTATTGGTTTTGGCAATCGTATATTCACGATTAATTACTCATTCGATGATTGTAGGGAAATATTATTTTAAATATTACGCTTGTACTGCTATGGGGGATTTACCGAATAGGGACGATATGCTTACTTTGCTTGATGAAAATAAATATAGAAGTTCTTACTGGGGAAATGGAGAGTATCGTATAGAATATGAGATTTTTAGAACAGTATTAGTGTTAAGCAATTCAGGTGGGACGGTTTCAAATGAGCTAGAAATAAAAAAAGTTGGAAACAGGATCAATATTGTTTTGGATGAAACCTGTGCTTTTTTTTATGAAAAGACTGATTGGAAGATCTCGGATTAATCTTTTCTTTCAATATTTTATTCTTCAGGGAGCTACGTTTGTTATCAAGATATCGTTTGTCTTTTTATTTAATAGGCTGGTACGCTCGCTGAAAGAATATGTTAGCTATATATTATCTTTTCTGATCGCCTATATCTTTTTAATGCTCCTGCTTTGGCAGATAAATGGCGGGGAGTATATGAAAGATCCGTTTCAAATTTAATCTCGTCGACACCAATGCCCGTAAAATCCAGGATGTGATTAGGATTTCGCAGATAATTATGAGCCTCCGGGATATCTTTTAGATTATATTTGGCTAGGATATCCTTTATTTTAGGGGTATTATTGCTATTCATGGTGAAAATGCCTAATATAAGACTTAGGTTTTTGTTCCCATTTTCATCAGCCAATCTTTTCAATAGTGCATGTTTTGTACTGCAAGTTCCACATAATTCATCAAACAAAACCAATTTACTATTTTTATCATTGTTTCGTCTATAATCAAGGCTTTCTACCCATTTACAAGCTTCGGCAAAGCTGTTTATAGCTAAATTGTTGAATGATCTAGAAACAATTCCATTCTTGCCGTCAATTTCGAAATCAGGTGCTCTCATTCTTTATTTCAATTTTATTTGTTTCGCTATTATAGATCATATTTAAGTGCCTTTCCCAATTACAAAATTCATCACAGGTAAACTCAAGTATTGGTCCATTCCAAGTTTTGAATCTGATATTGTCCATTTCAATTGGGCTTGAAATTTGCTCCCGATGTTGTATACTATTGATGATCCTAATAACGTTATTATAGTCTGATAAAAGAAAGTCTCCAAGAGGTGTTGCGGTTAAGTTTCGATAGTGTGACTGTTCTACTAGATCCACTAGATCTCCATTGATACTAAGCTGATATAGATAATCTGAGGTCAAAACCAAGATAATATTTTTTATCGATGAAATCGATACGGCTTTCGGAAGACCTCTAAAGACACCGCACCATTCTGAATAATCATCATTTGTAAATTTAATATATGTCCAATTCTGCGAATTCCATGAGCTAGTATTATCATAGATTCTCTCATCGTATTCACCAGAATAAGGACGGTTTATTATTTGGCCTTCAATGATCATATTTGTAGTTTATTTGTTTATTTTTTCCATCATTTTCGCTGGGTTAGACAGCGGGGTGAATACAAATTTTTCATATAAACCATGTGCATCATCTGTTCCCAATCCCCATCTTCTTATGTCAGAAAAGTCGTTATTGGACATTATTTCTTGCATTAGCATTTTCCCAAGCCCTTTACCTTTATGATCCTCTATTATGAAAACATCAAGTAGCCAAGCGAACACCGCAAAGTCCGTGATGACCCTAGCAAAACCAACTTGCTTATTTTCTTGGGTAAATACACCAAAACAAATTGAGTTTGCAATAGATTTTTCTATAATTGCTTTACTTCTGGTTTGAGCCCAATAAGACTTATTATTGAGGAAATCGACTATAACATCAAGTTGTAATTTACTTTTGTCTGTAGAGATATAGTATTGTTCCTCGATAATATTTGATTTCTAATCTAATTTACATAGTTTCTAGAGAAAAATTTCCTAAATCTATTTGCGCGTTATATTTACCACTATTGTAAAATATAAATTCCGATTTAATGCTGAGTAATTATATGACCATCAAAATCTAGTTGGTAACAATGCGATCCGAAATCGACCAGTTGTATACTTTTCGGTAATACAGTCACTTCTTGACGGCCATCATTATTTACCCAGATATCGTGTCCTCCAAATCGCCATTTTATTTCTCCGAGCTTTGATATTCTTGTGATTTCGAGTTCACCATGAACGAGCAAATCATCTTCTAATTTCTGAACACTGAAATTTGTTACGTAATCTACTTGTCCTGTCCATTTGAGCGTCAAGTCTGGTATATTTAAATAGTATAGTTTATTCCCCGCACAAATATAAAGCACACGCTCCTCGATTATAAAGGAGGATTCGCTCAATCCTGTGAAAACCCCTGTATCACAAAGAATAGCACTAGCCACTTCATCTTGATCATGCTTTACTAAAATGGCAACGTTAGATACGTTGCTATATCGATCGCAAGAATCATCGACATATACCCGTTTGTAGCGTCTGAGATTGTCGGCGGACTCAACTGTATATTGATGATCGGTATAGATTAATACTTTATATTGTTGATGGGATATTTCAATCATTTTGAATAGTAGAAGCTTTTGCTATTAAAGATAGCTGTTATAGTCTGATTATCGAAAATTAAGTGCGTTAACTTAAGCCCTTTCACCTCCCCATTCCCGCCATTCACCGAGTTTTCCCGATCGTTAGTCTAAAGTCAATAGGCTAGGGGCCTGTTGTGTCGTAGTTTTGAGTCAACAAATAAGAACAGATAAAAAACTAACACAATAAAAAAAGACATTATGAAAACGCTAGTAAAAACATTCACAGCAGCAGCTTTAATCGCCGTATCAACATTTGCTATGGCAGCTGAAGGACCAGGAGCAAAAGCAACAAAAACAAACGTTAACCTTTCCACAGCAGATTTCGCTTTAGAGCACTATGTAGCGGTAACTACGGAGGGAGAATCAGCAGGAGTAGAGCAGTTATTCGCCGCCGATTTTAATCAAAGGATCCAAGCTTCCAATGAACAAAGTAACAGCCGTAGTGAAGTGGTTAAATCCTTGAAAAAACAAAAAGGCGAAAAGTTAAACTGTACAGTAAGCACAGATATCATCGAGGAATCGGCAGACTATATGGTCGCTAAAGTAACCTTGAAATTTGAAAACTTCACCAAGACGGATCTCGTTACCTTGGAGCGTGTGGACAATGACTGGAAAGTATCCAAATCGATCAATTCGTATAAGTAGTATCAAATAGCTGGTGGTTTGCCAGTCATAAAAAGGCAAACCACTAGTGAATCATATGTTTAAGTTTAGTTTAAAAGCCAGGTCGCAAGATCTGGCTTTTTTGAGTCATTACTCCCCTTAGCTTTAATATCCCTATTAAAGTTTTCTTGATTTTTTGATCTCTTTTGCTATTTCCATTGCTTTCTTCATGTCAGGAATACCATAACCATAAGGGATAATCGGGGTATTGATTCGATCTCCTGATTTGCGTATTACATCCATTAGTTCTTTATTGCTCAATTGCGGATAAGCTTGCCATAAACAGGCGGCTAAACCACAAAGTATAGGACTCGAATAGGAGGTCCCGCTACGTAGTTCACCGGCGCCTGATTTCCCGATTACCCATGCTCCTTCACCTAGGGCCATAACATCCGGTTTCATTCTACCATCTACTGTCACTCCCCAAGATGTAAAATATGCTACGTCACGATCATTAAATACCGCACCTACTGTAAGTACATGAGGAGAGTCGGCCGGACTCCCTACCCAGGTTCTGTCATTGCCAGCACAATTGACAATCAAGATACCTTTACTGGCTGCTATGTTAGCAGCCCTGGTGGCAAATGTGGTCTTTCCATCCATCTCTTCAAATTTATAGGCAGGATTGTAGAAACTTTCTGGACCATAATAAAGTGACGAATTAATGATATCTACACCAACACTGTCCGCAAATTCAGCAGCGCTGGCCCAGTAGTCCTCCTCGACATGGTGTTCAGATGATTGATCTTCTGAGCGCAGCAGCCAGTAATTTGCCTCCGGTGCGGTACCCACATATGTTCCAGGTTGGTTGACAGCCATGCAGGAACTTACCCAAACTCCGTGCATATCGACCGCATATGGATCATCGTTTTCATAGACAAAAGATTTAGCACCTTTGATATTTACATTTTTAAAAGCTGGGTTGTTTTTAAGATTCAAAAAACCGGCATCGATGACAGCAATATCGATGCCTGCTCCTTTAAAACCATTCTCATGAAGCACCTGGCCATTATTTATGTTTATATTGGAGGCAGCTCCCCCATAGTCCAATTTATTATTGGGGGTATTGTTGGATACCCTTTGCGGGATATCTTTATACTTTCCTTTCTCGGTCAAGTTTTCCCTAGGTCCTTCCCATACTTTTTCTGCAGAATGCACAAAGGGGAGATTTTTATAGTTGTCAATAAGGAAATAATCTACACAATGTACCGTGACGGTATTTAGCCATTTACTTTTGGAGACAATTTTACATCCTATCTTTTCAATTTGATTTAAATAGTCCTCCGAAATCGGAAGATCGGAATTGTCGATTGCGATGTTTCGTTTCTGCCGCCGCTGGATAGCCTTCTCTGATAAGAATGTTTCAGGCTTATTCAACGTATGAGAAGATGTTCCTTTGTCCTTTAGTACTAACCTAAACTTGTAATCATTGGCATCTGTTACAATGATTTTTACCTTTGCTGTTGCCTTGCCATTCGCAAGGGTTGCTATTGCATATGTTTCACCAGCTCCTTCAGGCCATACCGAAGCTTCTTTTGTTTCTGGATTTTGTGTTAAACTTGCAATTCTTGTATTCTCGACTGTCCAGTTTATTTCATCTGAGTCACCTACCGGCAGATTCTGTATCTCAGCGGACAGCCTGGCCCCTAAAAATTGTATTTCACGTTTTAAGTAAACTTCATCTGGTTTAATGACGATTTTTACAGGTTCGGGAATGACAGTCTCTTCATTTTTTTTGCATGAATTAAATAAAAAGCACAGTAAAAGTAAATACGAGGAAATTTTGAATGAATGAAGCATTTATATGTTATAATTCAAATGATTTTTGTGGTATATATAGACTTATTTGTGTTGCCAAATAAGTTTTTGTATTTGTAGTGAAATCGAGTGCAAATTAAATAAATACTGACGAGTAATTCTCTTTATTTATTATTTAATTTTAGTATTTGTATGGTTTGTGCTTTATATTTCTTTCTCCCCATTCCCGCCGTTCACCTAGTTTTCCTGAGCGTTGGTCTAAAGCCCATAGGCTAGGGGCCTATTGTGTCGAATTGAGTTGGACAAATAATGTTTAAATTTTTAGTCTTACCAAGACAGTTGAAGAAAAGGAATTTTATTTGAAGCTAACTGTCGAGGAAAAATATAGTTCCAGGGAGTTGGAGCGACAGATTGATAGTTCTGTCTTTGAACGCACAATGAATGGAAATGTAAAACTCTCGTCACTGCCGAGAGAATTTGAAGTAGACATTAATAAAGCGTTTAAAGATAGCTACGTTTTTGAATTTTTAAATTTACCAGAATCCTATAATGAAGGGGATCTTCAAAAAGGGCTGCTTCGTCAGATGAAAGATTTTATTCTTGAGCTAGGGCGAGACTTCCTATTTATAGACCAAGAATATAAAGTACAAGTGTGAAACTCTGACTTTTATATTGATCTACTTTTTTTTCACCTCCCCATTCCCGCCATTCACCGAGTTTTCTCGATCGTTAGTCTAAAGCCCATAGGCCGGGGGCGTATTGTGTTGTAGTTTTGAGTCAACAAATAAGAACAACAGAACTAACACAATAAAAAAGACATTATGAAAACACTAGTAAAAACATTCGCAGCAGCAGCCCTAATCGCGGTATCAACATTTGCTATGGCAGCTGAAGGACCTGGAGCAAAAGCAACAAAAGTAAACGTTAACCTTTCCACGGCAGACTTCGCTTTAGAGCACTATGTAGCGGTAACTACGGAGGGAGAATCAGCAGGCGTAGAGCAGTTATTTTCAGCTGATTTTAATCAAAAGATCCAAGCAACAAATGCGCAGTCTAACAGCCGTAGCGAAGTGGTTAAACTATTGAAAAAACAAAAAGGGGAGAAGCTGAACTGTACAGTAAGCACGGACATTTTAGAAGAATCCGCAGACTATATGGTCGCTAAAGTAACCTTGAAATTTGAAAACTTCACCAAAACAGATTTAGTTACCTTGGAGCGTGTTGGCAATGACTGGAAAGTATCCAAATCGATCAATTCGTATAAATAGTATTTAATAACTAGTTGTCTGCTCGGTAGCAGACAACTAGTGAATCATATGTTTATTAAGGCCACGTCGGGAGATATGGCTTTTTTTACGTTTGGAAATTTGGATTTAAATAACTAAAGATTATTGTTTTTGCATAATTCCATATTTCTTGTTTTGATCACCTTTGGTGTTTGCTCCTGCGTAGCTATCTAAAATCCGCATGGTGGCCGCTTTTAGGGAACGTCCGAATTCCGTGGGATGATAACCCGGTCCAGTAAAAAATTCTACCTCATGATTGATTTTTGAATACCATACTCTTCCTACATCCTTGGGACCCAGGGTATCTGGTCTCATTATTTTCACAAATCCCTCGAGTTTGTTTTTATCTAAGCCTATCACTTGATAAGGCTGTGTCTTATTCTGACAATCTACCTTAATATATTTTTCTCCATTCCAGCACATGCACTCTTCAGGCGTCAGAAAATGTACGGTAGTCAATATTGCCAATACCAAAAGTGCTACACCAGAAAACCTCAATACAAGTTTGTTTTTTTTGAAAAATGGACGAGGATAATTAAATATGCCAATATTTTCCCGATCTTGCCCTATTTCATTTGAGTTGTTTTGAACCTCTAGATCGTCTATTAATTCTTCAGCTTTTTCTTCCTCCGGTTTATCCTTAAGTTCTTTTTTTTTATCCGTCAATGTGGAACTCATTGGTGAAACTTCCGATGTTGGATCTTTATCGCCAGTAGGGATTAGAGGGGCATCTAGTTTATCAGTAAGTGATGAGCTTTTTTCTTCATCTACCGGTGGTGGATCTTTAGGTCCATCTAATGTTGAGTTATCATAGCTGTATCGGAATGGCCTCGGTTGATAGTCCACGAGTATTGCGAGTAGTTTCACTACTCGGTCTTCAGGATCTTGCGTAATGTTAAGGGCAAATTTCTGCAATGCCTTTAATGATCCAGTATTGTATTTAGCTATTGCTTCTTCCAAGTTCTTTTCTTTTTTATATGGATCAAAGAACTTTTGTAAAATTTCGATATCCTCGGGAGGCAAACCTTCGGATAATCTAACTAAGCAATAATCTCTTAGCTTGGCGGGAGAAGGATTAACTAATAAATCATCCAGTTCATGGTTGTTTTTCTTTGCCTCATATAGGGCAAGAACCTCTTCTTTAAATTTGGTAAATGTCGTTGGCATGGCATCAAAATTAAGCTAATTCTACACCGGAATTTACGGAATCCCGTAAGTCAAATCATTCTTTATACATCGGAATTCACAGAATCTTTAGCATGTTATCAGACCTTTCGGACTTACCGGAATGATGTGATAAAAAGGGTTTTAACGGCTATAACTTTGTTCTCGAAGTCAGATGATATATCGATTAAAACATAAGACTAAGATACTAATCTGTTTTCACAATGAGAAGATCTCGCGGTAGTCTTTAGCCGGTTTGGGAAGCAGCTTCTGCCTCCCGCGATTGACACTCCTACTTCCCAAAAAATTCAGAAGGCCTTCTGAAATCAATGCAGTAACCCCATGCGCGGTGCGTGGGCCTGCCAAGGTTTTATTCTAATTTTTTGAATTATGTGGAGTTTAATATTATATTTTTTATTTGGAATCGGTCAACCATCAAACTCACAGCCAAGTGCTGGCACACCTACAGTGCAAACTACAGCCGTAGACGGTGAAGACCCCGATAATGGAGGTGAGAACGGTACTGTGCGACCGCCAAAAAAGTAAAAGTTTAATAAATATTATAAGGGCAGTCAATGGCTGCCTTTTTTGTTTAAAATGTAATTGTTGCTTCGTCATGCGATTTTTTATATTTTAGGATAAAAATAACCTGATGTGAAGTATTTACTAATCTTATTAACATTTTCGCTTTTTGCCTGTCAGAATGATAATAGAAAGGAACAAGAGAAAACTGTCAATCATTATTTCGATGAGGCCTATGAATATTTGTCTTTGGGAAAATCGGACTCATCCTATTTTTTATTTGAGAAAGCCAAAGCCAAGTTTTTAGACGATGGTGACAGCCTAGGTGCTGCTAAATGTTTGGTAAATATGGCTATTACCCAAAGGGAACAAGGTGACCTTTATGGTGCTCAGGAGACGTCCTTGGAAGCTTTAAAATATTTGGATACCACGGAAGAGTCGTATCGTATTTATGTAAGCTCTAACTATAACAACCTAGCATCAGCTACCCACAGCTTACAAGACTATTCTAAAGCTATAGAGCTATATAATCATGCAATAGCATTTTCAGATGACTCTTTAAATTCGAATATATATCGTAACAATTTGGCTCTAAGTTATATACATCTTCAAGATTACGATTCTGCTGTGGCAATACTAGAAAATGTCTTGAAAGGCGTTAGGAGTAATCCAAAGCAATACGCTAGGGTGCTCTCTAATATAGCTTTTTTTAAATGGAAGCGAGATCTGAATTATAATCCAGTTCCGGAACTTTCTCAAGCTTATACGATCCGAAAAAAGGAAAAAGATAAATGGGGGCAGAATGCCAGCTTAGCCCATTTAGCAGATTACTATGAAAACACAAAACCTGATTCTGCATTATATTACGCTCGTCAGCAATACTCTATAGCGAAAACGATTAAAAGTGCCAATGATATGATGAAAGGGTTGGCCCGTCTGATTAAAGTAGGTCCCCGAGATTCAATAGTTTCTTACTTCAATCAATATCGGCATATCAGTGACAGCACCGAGCAAGCCCGTGCCGCAGCCAAAAACCAGTTTGCTCTCATCCGTTACGAAGTCGAAAAAAACAAAGCCGACAATCTGCGTTTAGAAAAAGAAAATGCCGAAAAGCAGAACCGTCTCGTCAGGCAGCGTGTTATCACTGGCGCAAGTGTTTTTCTGTTTCTACTGGCTGTCGGCGTCGGTACCCTCTGGTACAAACGGCGCAAGCAACGCCTCGAGCTGGAAGCGCAGAACCGGATCAAAGAAACTCAACTCAACCTTTCCAAAAAAGTGCATGATGTTGTTGCCAACGATATTTATCGTGTTATGACTGAAGTTGAATATAAAGACGATCTTGACCGCGAAGGGCTACTTGATAAATTGGAAGTAATATACAATCAGTCTAGAGATATTTCACATAATGTAGAACAGCAACCTACAATGGTGATCCCCTATAATGAACAAGTTTCTACTTTACTCAGGTCGTTTGCGACAGATCACCTCCATGTATCAATCGCAGGTAATGACGCAAAAAAATGGGAAGATATCAACAACCGGATCAAGAACGAAGTCAAGTATGTGCTACAGGAGCTGATGGTGAACATGAAGAAACATAGTCATGCCAAACAGGTCGTTGTGCGCTTTGAAAAATCAGACCAACAACTCAAAATATTTTATAAAGATAATGGGGTAGGAATCCCCAAAGAAAGATCTAAAGGAAAGGGGCTTACAAATACGGTTTCCCGTATAGAAATCCTCGGCGGCGAAATTAACTTTGTAAGTGAACCGGGAAAAGGGCTTAGCTTTACTGCCAATATCCCACTAATATAAGATGATTATTATATGTTTAAAAAAATACTCATTGCCGAAGACCACGATACAGAAAATTTTGCAGTGCAAGTAACACTGCGTGATTTGGGAGTTGTTGATCCCGACTATGTTTATTATTGCGACCACGCTCTCGCTTGGATCAAAAATGCGATACGTGCCGGAGAACCGTATGACCTATTGATTACCGATATTAATTTTAAGGATGACGGCTTTACCCAAGAGATAAAAGATGGTCTCTCTCTTATCAAAGCCATAAAGTCCGTGCAACGAGATATCAAGGTCGTCGTGATGACCGTACAGGAAATGACACCGGCAATCCATGAGATGGTTAAGGCTAATCAAATTGATGGCTATGTCCTGAAAGCACGCAGAGGAAGAGAACATCTAAAAGAAGCTCTTCAGATGGTTTATCAAGGTAGGATATATCAATCTGCCGACAATAAGAAAACTATTCACAACCAAAATTCATTTGAATTTTCCCAACTTGATCTGCAGATTGTCGATCTATTGTATCAGGGTATTCCACAGTATCGGATGCCCGACATACTCAAGCAATTGGGCGCGAAAGCTTCCAGCCTCAGTACTATAGAGAAACGATTGAATCTCATGAAGGAATCTCTGGGTTTTACTAACAATGGACAATTAATTGCTCATTGTAGAGATGCTGAATTAATATAATCCTGACTTTACGGTTTTCCGTAAAGACTCTTGGGGGTATCGTGCTACCTTTGTGAAAGCAAGATAAATAACGAGGTAGGATTATTTACTGAAAACGATATCTAATGCATTCAAGATATTTAGTGCCATATTTTAACCAATAAGATGATGAGAAAAGGCTATCGTAGGATAGCCTTTATTTGTTTCGTTATTATCTATAAAAGCTGGACTTATGATTGTCCCGGCTGAATGTACTATTTTTAATCAGCCTTATTTGAAAACGTGTTTATAGAATTTAGCGCATAGTAAGCGATTCCATTGTCAGGATATTCTTCCAGAATTTCTTCGTATAGCGCTTTTGCTTTTTCGGCTTGCCCGGTCTGCGAATAACAGAATGCAATATTACAAAGGCCCATTTCTCGAAAGCACATTTTTGAAGAACTCAAAACTGTAATGACACGATACTGGTCAACCCAGCTGTTTCTAGTAAAATAATCAACGCTCTCTTTAAAATGTACAATCGCTGTTTCAAAGTCATTTTGTTTAAGTGCTTTCATTCCTTTTCGATGACTTTTTGGAATAGTAATTCGCAACACTAGCGCTATAACGCAGAAGATGATTACGCCATTAAATATATCATCTGTTTTGGCAATATACTCATAACCAAAAAGAAAAGCGATCACAATAGCGAATACAGTTAAAAAGGATGGCCAAGATATGGATCGATTTATTGGAAGATTTGAATTCATATGGATAAGAAATACGTTTTGGCTGTAATTTATCCAAAACTACACAATTTAGGATACAATGACCCTTAATGCCTTTTATTTTTTTGTTAAGTAGAGTGCCTGTCGAAATCTAATCGGTCCTAAGTCCAGTCTTTACGGGAAACCGTAGAGTCTCGGTTACGGTTTTTGATAGTTTTGAATCGATAAAGCAATAAATAGCAGAGAAGTCAATTAACCGTATTTAACTGAAAAACACTATGAACACAGATCAACTGATCCAAGATACACTCTCCGATAGCAGAGTCATCTACGAACGTATTAGGCAAGAACTTTCTAAAGCTCGATCCGAAGTTCTGATAGCAATGGCCTGGTTTACCGACAATGAATTGTTTGACACAGTTCAGGGGTGCCTTGATCGTCACGTTAAAGTTGCTATTATTATCTCCGATCAGCCCGATAATGAAAAGCTGGATTTTTCACTTCTAGAAAAGCAGGGGGCTGAAGTAATCAAGGTCAAGAATGTCGGCTGGGGAATTATGAATCAAAAGTTCTGCGTGATCGATCAGAGCGTAGCCATAACAGGCTCCTATAATTGGAGCAACAACTCCAAAAGTAACAACCATGTTAGCGTCATCGTGACCAATTACCCGAAGACCATTTCGGAGCTTACAGAAACTTTTCATGGAATCCGCAACAGGGCCATACGAATCAATAATGGTGAATCCTTAGAAGATATCATCTCATCTGAAAAAACGGAAATGCCTATGCAGATTAAAATAGAAAATCAAACCTCGAGATACAAGGTGTCATCGGACAGAGATCTTAATTTTCAGCAGCAGTCCTTAAAAGAGTTTAAAGACGTGCTGGATAATATTATAGCTTCGGAGGTCGGCGCTTTTGATAAAGATTTGGTCAAACAGAGCGGGTATAATCGGGCCAAAGAAAACAATGGTGACCATCAGATACTTCACCAGGCCATGGACAGTCTTTACTCCAATTTTATCAATGAAATTGAAGTAATTGCCGAGAAGAAGGATCGCTTGAAAGTCCGTATTGACGAACAGCAAAAGGTGAGTAAGACCAATATGGAATTTAAGACCGAACAGGAAGTCGAAAAGATCAAAACCAATACAGCCTTCGATCAGCAGAACCTGGATTCGGATATCAACATCTTGACAACAAAAATTGAAGAGAAGCGTCTGCAGATTAGCTCCAACAAAAATACCAAGATACCATTTTTAGAAAGCAAGATCGTAGCGCTAAAGCAAAAGATTAGGGAGCTTGAAGTGGAGTTTGTAAAACCCAGTATCAATAAACCTGTGATGGCCATACTAATAGCAACCACATTGCTGCTTGCCCTCTATATCTTTGTATTCTATTCTTCGGTAGCCTATATCTTTGTTTTTTCGAAAGAAGATATCAATAAAATGATTTTGATGGGAGCTGCCAATATTGAATCACCTGAAGTATTCAATCCACATGCTATATCCAAAATAGGGCAGAAGGGATTGGGGGGAATACTATTCCTTTTTCTTTTTGTCGCCATTCCCTTGGCATTAGGGATGTATAAAGTGTTTAAAGACCTATTTGATTCGAAAGAAAAAGTAGAAACATCCAATAACAGTATCTGGCAGAAAATTAAAGGTGGCTTTATTGATAATCTAGGAATTATCCTTATTATCGTCGTCGATATCTTTATTGCCTACAAGGTTTCAAAAAATATCAATGATATTGAGCTGTTGACCAATCAGACAGACCAGCATCTTACCTTGTCAACTGTATTCAGGGACAGTAATTTTTGGCTGGTATTTATCCTCGGGGCTTTGGGCGTTTTTCTATTTGGGTTCTTCTTTGAAAAACTATTGGCTCAGATCAACGAGCGTAATCTGTCCTTCCAACAACAGAAAACCAAACATATCGTACAGAGCCATCAGGCTGAAATCGAAGAATACCAAGAACAGATCAATACGGTCCAGCTCGAGAACGATGCATTGCAGTCCGAACTCTTTGCATTACAGGTCAACAAAGAAGAGAAGATAACACAGGTGCAGCAGCTCCCCATTCAACAGAATGAACGTGTAGGAAGCTTACAGCATCAATTGTTGACCTTCAAAGAGCGCATCAGCAATATCGGGCAGATTTACAAGAGCCAGATTGACAATGATAAATTGCCTATCTCCAAAGCCGAAATGGAAAATAGGGTCAATATCTATATGGAAGGATGGAGCAAATATTTATATGAAGTATATGCGATCTTAAAAGCCGAAAATAAAACCCGTGAAGCCGTTGAGGAATGTGAGGCATGGCTATCTAATCTAGGATTGCAATCTGATATCAAACATGAACTTTTAGAAGACCTTACAGCTTTTAACAACTAATCTATCAACCAATGAAAGTAACTAACATCTTGCCATTAGCCATCTTACCATTTTTTGTTGCTTGTATGAATGACGGTTCCTCCAAAGACGAGGAGCTGCCCAATAATCAAGTGACGCTCAAAGACTATAATATTATTATTGCTCCAGATCTCTCCAATCGGATCAATATGGCGCTTTATCCCAAACCGATCCATGATACGGTTCTGATCAGCAATTTAATTGCTCATAGCAGTGATCTGCTGACCTTGAATACACGTCGTTCAGGACAAGCCGATATTTATAAAATTGACTTTATCAACCGTGGGATATTGAACGGTACATCATTTGAGCCCAAGAAAATGACCATTGATTTTAATCGATTTGAAAACAACCAAATGGATCGGGTCAAATACATTCGCCAAGGATTGAAATCAGACGAACAGCGGTTTTCTGACGAGGTGAAACGGGTATACGATTATTCCTTAAAAAATCAGACGGGCGCCGATGTCTGGAATTACTTTAATGAAACGGTAAAAGCCTCCCTGGTAGATGCTTCCTCAAAGCGCATACAAAGTGATAACAATATACTTGTTGACAAAAAAAATAACAATGTCGTTTTGCTTTTTACGGATGGTTACCTTGAGAGTGCCAATAAGGGAAAGGGCTATCGCTTAGATCCTGCATTAATTGCTAAGATCCGCCAGGACTTTAAAGCAAGTAGAAAATCTGATCTGGCTGCATTTATTAAAGCCGATTCGGCCTATGCGCTCAATAAGACAGATTTTAACTTAAAAGATGTCAATATATTTATTGCCGAGCTAGTTGACCGATCATTGGATAAATATGGCGTTGCAAAGGAACAGCCGACAGATTTTCAGATCATTAAGGTTGTTTGGGAAAAATGGCTGAAAGATAGCGGATCCCCAAATGTCAAAGTTGTTCAGGCGGTCAACACCGAACAGGAATTTTACCGAGAGTTTGAACAGTTTCTTAAAACACTATAGGCAACATGAAAAAATGGGTAAATGTAATGATCAAACTGGGCGTAATTGCCCTGTTTTTTCTGATCGTGTTTTTGATGAGCTGTTCAAATGCTGAACACACTTTTAGATCAGTAGGTTTTTTTGAGAAAACTAACCTTCCGTATATTGAGGAAGTCAGGGTTTACAAAGTTGTAGACGGCGACACATTTTGGGTTAGGAACCGTCAGGGGAATAAAGTAAAAATTAGGCTGATCGGTATAGACGCACCTGAGGATAGAAACGCCTTCCATAAAAAGAAACATCCATTTGGAATCGTCTCCAAAAGGTATCTAGACAGTTTGATTCTCGATAAGAATATTCGATTGGAATATGATGTGGATTCACTTGATCGTTACGGGAGGACTTTGGCCTATGCCTATCTTCATGATGTTTTTATCAACGAGAATATGATCAAGAATGGCTATGCTTTATTGATGACTGTACCACCGAATGTAAAGTATGCTTCACAGTTTGTAGAAGGACAAAACCATGCAAGATTAAATCGATTAGGACTTTGGAATTCAGAGGCTGTACCTAACTTCGATTAATACGCTCCGACTGAAGATATAATTTAAACGCCTGTTCTCATATTGGATAGGCGTTTAAATTATATCCTATCTCCTCCACCCTCAATCTATTGGTTTTTATCTAAACAACTAGGTCGGCCAGTTCTGGCCTAGATATGCCAGCCATATCTTCTTCATCATAATTTCAAAGATGACTTGATCCTTTTTTGACATAAGTTTTGGCTCTTTACCCTTGTGTTTTTTGATCAGTACATGATCGGGCAAAATTTGGATATTGGAAATTTGGCCATAGGTGAGTTTCGAAACGCCATCGGTAGAAAAAAAGTATAATTTTTTGTTGGTCATCACGATTGAACCGCGCTTGATCAATTTATAGCTCGAATATCCTTTCTCAGAGCGTAATTCAAACCATTTAATGTCATTCTCCTCGTATAGGCATATTTCATTCTTCACGATCTCTTGATTTGTTCCCCACCTTTTAAGGGGTTCCATTTCCAGTTGCCAGTATGAAAAGTATTTATTGAGCATTTTCCTAGTGGATTTAGACAAATCGATCTGACGTTTTTTTAATGAAGTTTCTAGTTCTGTCATTTCATTAAATGATATCCGTTTTTTTGCAATAAATGGTCTGACTAAAGCGTCCGTAAATTGCGTGTTCCGTTTGTCTTTAATCCCATTTAAAATCGTATCAGTAATCTCAAAGAATTGGACCAATTTATTAAAATGAAGGAAATCAGTATCATCCATCTCCTGAGCCTTAAGCAGTTTGATATATACACTATCAATCACATCAATGCCTAATTTTCGACGGTAATACGTTGCAGTGCTGTTATCGATGAGTAATAAAGACTGTAAATGCCTTATATTATTCAGCTCTAATTCACTGATGATTCCATTTTTACAGCATTCATTGATATAGGTGATATAAAATTCCTCCATATTCAAGCCGAAGCTTTTGAATACGGCGGTACCATACTTTGATACGATAAGCTCCATGTCATGGATTCGGACCGATTCTATTGGTTTATTCGCAAAGAGGTTATTGATTTCAATCACACAATTCTCATCCGGCTCTTGCTTGAACCAACGTTGTAAAAGACTTTTCTTGATGAGCGGTTTCTTTTCAAATATTTCCTTATTCATATTGTCTGTATTCTTGATATATGGGATCATTCCAGTTACATACACCGCCATGCCAGGAACAGGCTCCCCGGCCCCGTGCGTTAGATGTGGTGCCGTCACAGCATCTTGTCACGTAGCCGATAATCCTCTTTCTTAAGGGATTGATTGTGTTATATAATCTTTGCGCTGCGCTCGACCCAAGCTCTATCGCTATAGTGAGATCGTTGACAGCTTCCTGTGGCTGCCTCAGCTTTTGGTAGCAAACCGCGCGCCGATAGTAATGGTCAACATTTTTATCTTGTACTATCAAGTCATCCAATTTGCCTAAGGCATCGCTATACTTACCATGTTTGATTAATAGGTCAATTTGCGTCGATCTCAACTTATTTCGCTTATTTGTCAACTGATCTATTTCATCGCTAAACTTTGCAAAAGTGTTTGCTCGATCAATCAAACGAAGAGATTTATCGATATCTTTTGCTGGAGCATCCAGTAGCTTCAAGTAATGATGAAGACTATCTTTTCGGATGGCTTCATTTTTTGCCTCCAGTTCTTTCTTTTGTTTTTCAGCCTGTGCCAGTAATGCTCTTTCCTGTTCTTTTTGCAGCTGAAAGTGATGGCTCGCGATGCTAACCGGAATTGAAAAGATTATTAGTAGTCCAGTAATAAAGAGTTGTACTTTGGGAACTAGCTTGACGCGAAGCAGATTTTCCCACCCTGATTCAGTCGCGGGAATAAAAAGTGTCGATATAGCGGCCAAGATCAATCCCGTTAATAGGTTGTTAGCAAGCACGAAAGCGGATAGCATAATACCACTGGATAGCAGAATTTTCCACCAGGAGAATGTCTTTGTGTCTTTTTGGCTGCTTGAACCGTGGAAGACATCTTTAAAGACCTTTTTGCTAGGCGGTATCAACCCACTTACATATCTTCTGTTCATGATATTGAATGTTTTCGGCGTGAAAAATTAATATGGATATTTTTATGAAAAAATCGCTTAAGAAACCTTTCCTTAAGCGATACTCAGAATATTGCAATTACTGAACGATGTTTATTCATAGTTTTTTAGTGCATCTGCAATTTCCTGCCGATAATTATAGATCTCGTCCAAAGAGGTCAAGAGCTTTTTGACTCCCTTATCTTTTCCTTCTGAAAATACCTCTAGATATTTATTTGTTGAATTGAAATGTAAACGGGCTAGCGGCTTCCGATTATTATCATCGAGCAATATACCGAAGTAGGATTGTGTATCCCGGAAGGCGATGCGCGAAGAGGGGATATGTTCCCGCAAAATTGCTTTGACGATTTGTGAGCCTTCGATTTCTTCCTCCGTTGTAATGATTTTATTCTAGTTTCCAACGTTCTCATCTATGGGTTCAAGATCTGGAGCAGCTTTTGGCGGAATGGCATCATTAATGCTCAATGCAGTCTTCAATCTTGAATTTATGGATTCATTGATCGATGACGAAAGGGCTTTCTGAGTATAGTCCTTAAATGCTGCCATTCTGGAGGCGATCAGCGGTTTTTCGAAAAATCTGCTCACCAATAGTTTGACAAGTTCGTCCGAGGGACCTTGTAGTTCTTTTTCAAATTCCTTACGAATAGCTTTAATGTATTTTAATCCCTCTGCGGAATCCAATATGCCTTCGAGATGATATCCATTTTTCGTGAACTTCTCTAAGATCTTGATATTGGAATCTTTGAGATTGGAGAGGTCTAGCGTGAAAAATGGTTTTTCATCCATGATATTTGGCTTCTCCAGATCTGCGTAAAAATTATAGATATGTCCATTGGTCAATACGCCGAATCTTGCTTTTGAAACATGAAAATAACGATGCAACTGTGAATTGTGCGCATCCGCTGTTTCCTTCCAGTGTTTACATTCGATTATCAGTATTGGCTCATTATCTTTCTTGATAACATAGTCTACCTTTTCTCCCTTTTTAGTGCCAATATCACAGATAAATTCGGGGATAACTTCGGTGGGGTTGAAGATGTCATAACCCAGTATCTGAATAAAAGGCATGACAAAAGCGTTTTTTGTGGCTTCTTCGGTACTTATTTGATCCTTAAGATTACCTACACGTTGATGTAGCTGCTCCAATTTAAGTCGTAGATCGTTTTCCATAATGTTCATAAATATTGATTGTCGTCCAAATTTAATCAGGAAAACCGAGTGCGTGTTACGGGTTCCCGTAATGCTGAAACGGATGTTTTAAAACGATGTATCACACGAACCAAGGTGAAGTTTCCTTTATGGGAAACCGTAAAAAAAGACTGCATACGGGCTATAAATTTGTTTTCAATTATTAACTATAAACATCTTAAATACAAAACAATGGCTTGGACTTTTAGAAGAAGAGTGAAGATCGTCCCAGGGGTACATCTAAACTTTAGTAAGAGCGGTATTTCTACATCAATAGGTGTAAAAGGAGCAAATATGACCTTTGGTACCAATGGTACTTATTTAAACACAGGAATACCGGCATTGGGAATTTACAATAGGCAGAAACTAAATGGGAACGGCTCACCATCTTCTTCTCCCGTAATGCTGGATACTCCACCTGCGACACTGCCATATGTAGCTCCGGTAGACGAACGACATCGAGGTAATATTTTTAGCGCCGACATCCATGAGATCACGAGTCAGGATATGGCGGGCATAAAAGAGGCAATTTTACTGGCTCGGGAGCAGCGTTTATCCTTAGAGAAAGATCTTGTTGAAATTAATGCAGCGATCAAATCCACAAAGAGCAAAAAGCTAATGAGCTACCTTTTGCTTTATGGATTGATCAATAAATCAATACCGGCGCGGATGAATGATGATCTGAATGCGCAGGAAGAAGCTATCAAGCAGACAAACGAGCAAATAGAAGCCTCTTATGTTGATTTACAAGTTGATTTTGACCTTGAGTTAAAACAAAGATATGACATCTTGGTCTCAAGTTTTATCAACTTAGCGAAAAGTCAGAAAATATGGGACGTGACAAGTGCTCATTATGAGGATCGTACCATTACTCGATCGTCTGCCAGTACCGTTGTAAGCAGAACCGATGTTCGATTTGGATTGAAGTCGATCCCTGAATTTAAATCCGATATAAAAGCATTGTATTTCCAGAATGCAAATGGCGCAGATCTCTACATCTATCCAAGTTTTATCGTTATGTACAGCAGATCCAAAGAGTTTGCTATTATCGGTTTGGACGAAATTAGCTTACAACAGCATGCGGTAAGATTTACAGAGACGCAGGGTGTTCCAGCAGATTCAAAGACTATTGATATGACCTGGGCTAAGGTTAATAAAGATGGGAGCAGGGATAAACGGTTTACCGGTAATTATCAGATCCCAGTAGTACGCTATGGCGAGATTAAATTAAGAACTGTCACTGGGGTTAATGAAGAATATGAGTTCAGTAATTATGAAGCAACCGAGGCATTTGCAAATGCTTTTACAGAATATCAGCGTTCGGTAAGTCAACTTGTCCAATGCTAGGAAAATTTAAACTTTAAAAAACTAACAACATGCAACAAGAAAGGCAACGCGGCAATGCCGAGAGTTTCTCAAGGAAATCGGGAACTCTAATGAGTAAACAGTTTCTTCCCATTGGAGAAGTCAAATCTGTAAAGATCCAAGTCGTACAGTACAAGGATTTAATTAATGAAAATAAGGAACAGGCGATTCGTTTTGAATATGAATACTATGATAGTTATTTAGATCAGACGGAAACCAAGCTCGGCTCATTGGATAAGGATGAGCTAGAAGGACTTATAAAATCCATTAATATTATGAGAACGGTCGTTTTTAATTCATTTCCTGAACACTATACTGAAGTAGGTTTTGTCAGTAGAACTGGATTTAAGGCTGGATGTTATTCTATGCCCGGAGATTGGAAATTCTATTTGCAGTTAGATCAATATGATGACCGGTCTTACATTTGGCTCACTAAAGAGGATTCAGCGACAATTTTAAATATTTTAGATCAATCTAACGAAAGGTTACTAATGCTAGGTAACAACGTTGATTAGTCATTGTTTTTTTTCATACAGAGTTAATATGAAGTAGTCAAGACTTAATCTGACAGTTGCGATAAATTAACAACTGTAAAATAGATTAGAGTTATGACAACACAAGAAAAAATCATCAAGAACAAACTGGGTGTTTTAGAACTTGCC
>PJUD01000448.1_pt1 | contig 21874 bp, 14 predicted proteins | sample 1512341 | NCBI WGS metagenome assembly PJUD01 (sample SAMN08177675, study PRJNA422409) | Feces metagenome, whole genome shotgun sequencing project. | isolation source: Chicken feces (3) enriched on wood chips: beechwood xylan treatment | host: Gallus gallus | place: USA: Madison | collected 2015-01-15 | reverse complement strand
CGCCTGCACGCCGGTTTCCCCGGCAAGACTCAGCGCCAGAAGAGCGGCGAGGAGGCCATACGTGCGGCGGGTCCTTGTTTTATTTTGGTTCAATCTAATCCTCTCCCTCGAAGTTGGAATGCCTGTATGAGGTACAAGCCGTTCGTACAGACCCATTGTAAAGGATCGTTCGGAGAGGGTCGCTTGATTGTGATGACAATCGGGCGATGGAAGGTTACATTCCTGTCACGTTGGCGAGCCGATGTGCTGCCAAGAAGCAGAGGATTGATCACAAAATGCGGAGGAGCCGTCATGGGGAACGATGCCCCGTCCTTCTATACTGAGAGAAGGAGTGATGACGATGAGAGATCAGCAACAATACGAAGAAATTCGAGCTGCCGCCGCATCTGTTTACAATAGGATGACTACGGATGGATCCGGGGATTGGGGAATGGCGATCGACTGCTGGGATTGGGTGCCGGGGGTCGGTTTGATCGCGATTATGTACTATGGAGAGCAGTTGGAGCAAACGGAAGCAGTACAGTATGTTCACCATTGGATGGAACGCAATGAGCGCTTGGCCGGAGGAGAGCTTGTTATTAACGCCGTCGCACCTTATACCGTTTTGCCGGCATTGTATGAGCTTACCGGAGAGAAGCGGTACTTGGACAAGGCCGCCGCGGTAGGAGATTGGCTGTTGCGGGAAGCGCCAAGAACGAGAGAAGGCGCCTTGGAGCATACGGTGACGGAAGCCGCCGCGTTTCCAGAGCAAGTATGGGCTGACACCCTCTTTATGTCGGTACTGTTTATGGCTAAGCTCGCTAGAGTGACTGGGCAGGTGAAATATGCCGAAGAAGCGGCGAAGCAATTGGAGCTTCATTTGCGCCTGCTTCAGGATGAGGCTACGGGCTTGTTATTTCACGGCTGGAATTGCGGTGAAGGCCATCATATGTCCGCCGCCCGTTGGGCCAGAGCGAATGCATGGGTTATGCTGGCTACGTCATGGATCGCTAAGGAAATCGATCAACTCATCGCTCTACCTGCCTCAATAACGGAGAGATACACCAAACTTGCCCAGGGCTTGGTCGAAAACCAAGGAGCGGACGGTCTATGGCCGACGGTATTGGATCGCCCTGACTACTATAGCGAAACCTCGGGCAGTGCCGGCATAGCAGCGGGATTGCTGTCGGGTATACAACTGGGATGGCTGAAGGATGTGTATCTTCAAGCTGTCGAACAGGCTTTGCAAGGCATAATAAGCCATATTGCCGCTGACGGGACCGTATTGCAGGTATCCGGAGGTACGCCTGTACTGGAGAGTATAGCTGCCTATAATAGCGTTCCGTGCTATCCATCGCAATACGGTCAAGGTTTGACCTTAATTTTACTGACAATGGCGGCGGCCATGTACGAAGGGGGCGGCTGCGATGCGACAGCAGAATAATGCCCGAACTTCCCGGTCAACCGTTAGCTCATGGCGCAGAGCGCTGCAGGAATACGGATGGGGGCTTATCTTCTTACTTCCGGCGATTGCCGTATTTTGCGTGTTTTTGTGGACGCCGATCGCTAAAGGGATTTTTTACAGCTTTATGAATGTCGACTTTGTTAGAGGCAACAGCTTTGTCGGTTTGGCCAATTACCGTGAAATTTTTGCGAGCAGCGTGCTGGCCAAGTCGGTTCTTAATACGCTTTACTACATGCTGTTGTGCGTGCTGATAGGCTTCTGGGTGCCAAGCATCGTATCTATTGCGATCTCGGAGCTGCGATGGTTTAAAGGGACTATGCGTTTAGTGGTCTACTTGCCCAATATTGTGCCTGCCGTTGTTTTATACGGAATGTGGCAATGGCTGTATGATCCACTAGGACCGGCTAATCAGATCGTGTCATGGTTTGGCGGGCACCAGATTATGTGGCTTACGGACAAAAGCATGGCTATGATTTCGATTGTCATTGCGGAGACGTGGCAGTCTTTTGGAACAGCCGCGCTCATCTATTTGGCCGGGATTGTGAGCATTCCGAAAGACCTGTACGAAGCGGCCGAAATGGATGGCGCCGGCGTCATGCAGCGCATTCGCTACATTACGATTCCAAGCATTCGCCATCTTTATGTTTTATTGTTTATTTTGCAGCTTATCGGGACGTCGCAAGGTTTCCTGACGCATATGGCTTTAACCGGAGGCGGACCGAACAATACGACGCTGACCTATATGTATCAGATTATTAATGAAGCGTTCACGAATCTCAACTATGGCAGAGCTTCCGCGATGGGCGTCCTGATGTTCATTGTATTGGCGACTTTATCGATTGTGATGTATTCCATTCAAGGAAGGAGCAAGCAAGCATGAGAGGCGAAGAACGGAGCATTCTGTCCTCCTTTGATTACACCAAGAAAAGCGTGCGGATCGGCTACGCGATTATGCTGCTTGCACTTGCTGTTCTAGCGGTTATGATGCTGTACCCCTTTGGCACGACCATTTTCTCCTCCTTTAAAACCAGAGCGGAAATCTTCACCTTTCCGCCTAGCTTCTTGCCGCAGCAGTTGGAATGGAGCAATTATAAGGAAGGGCTGCAATTTGTAAATTTAACTCGGGGCTTTGCGAATACGCTGCTATTATTTGCAGGGAACGCGATCTTTTCGCTAATTGTGATCGGACTGGCTTCCTTCAGCCTCTCCCAGATGAAGCTGCCGTTTCGCAAAGGCCTTATTTTGTTTTTTATGAGCACGCTGATGATTCCAAGCGCTACCTATTTAATCCCGAATTTTTTGAACCTGAAAAGCTTGGGGCTGATCGATTCCTATTGGGCGTTTTGGCTGCCGGCCGCCGCGAATGCCTTTCATATTATGCTGCTCAAGAGCTTTTTTGACGGAATTCACAAAGAGCTGTTCGATGCGGCGCGAATCGACGGAGCTTCGGAGGTGCGTTGCTTTTTCCAAATGGCCGTCCCGTTGTCCATTCCCGTGTTCTCGACGCTGCTTATTTTTGCTTTTACATCGACCTGGAATGATTGGTATTGGCCTTCGTTAGTGCTGACTACACAAGCGAAATATCCAATTGCCTCCATGGTTTACCGCAACATCATCGAGTCTAGCATTATTCCTTGGAATATTAAGTTCAGCGTGTTGACGATCATTATGATTCCGCCGCTTCTGTTCTTTTTGATCTTCCAAAAAAACATTATGCACGGCTTGAATCTATCGGGTATAAAAGGTTAAGCACGGAGAATTGATCATCACAATCATTGAATAAATCATCGTTCGTCAAAGCCGATGAGGATATGCTTGGTTTGCAGTAAATACTAAAGCATAGAGGAAGGGGCAAGGAAAGTGAGAAAGAATGCAAAGGCAATGGGCATACTGGCTATTGCCGCTATGATGACAGTGATCTCTGCTTGCGGCGGCAATAACGACAAAGGAACGAATGGCAATGAGGGGCAACCCACGCAATCTTCCGCGAGCGCGAGCCCGTCGCCGGTTGTCGAAAAGGAGAAAGACGAGATTACGCTGACGGTTCAATTTCCGAAGTCCGATAATGTAGTGGAAATTCCGATCTACGAGGATAAAATGAAACGCTTTGGCGAGAAATATCCCCATGTCAAAATGGTTAAAAACGACTGGTGGTACAAGTCCGACGAGATCGGCATCAAAATGGCGGCTCACCAAGCGCCATCCGGCTTCTATGTCCCGGCGACGGAAGGCGGTACGTTAGTCGGTCACGGGTGGGCGGCAGATTTGAATCCGTTCCTGGAGAAATACGAGTTTGCCAACGACTTTAATGAAAAGCTGACCTCGCAGTTTACGGTGGACGGCAAGTTATATGCCGTACCTAAAAATGCCTACATTTCCTCCATCATCATTAACAAGAAGCTGTTTGAAGAGAAGAATGTGCCTATTCCTTCCTTGGATTGGACATGGGACGAGTTCTATGAGGCGGCGAAAGCGACCGCCGATCCGGCCAAAGGAATCGCCGGCTTCGCGATCATGGCCAAAGGGAACGAGGGCGGATGGAACTGGACGAACTTTCTGTATCAAGCGGGCGGCGCTGCGCAGGAGGTACAAGCCGATAAGGTCGTGTCCACGTTTAACTCCGACGCAGGCGTGAAAGCGATGACGTTTATGAAAAAGCTGAGATGGGAAGGCAATGCATTGCCGCAAAACTGGGCGTTAAATTATGGCGATGTATACAACTTGTTTAAGCAAGGACGCGCGGCAATCGTGCTTGGCGAAAGCGGGCAAATCGAGGATGCCGTCAATAACGGCGGCATGAACAAAGAGGATCTGATGATTCTTCCTATGCCGTAGATGGAACAAGGCGGCCCGCATGTTGGGGTGCTGGGCGGCAACTATATGATCGTAAATCCGCAAGAATCGTTAGAAGTGCAGCAGGCCGCTTTTGACTTCATCACCTTCGATATGTTCAAGGACAGCGAAATCGATGTGTTAAAAACGGTGCTGGAGGACCGCAAAGCCAAAGGCCAGATTAAAGCGTACGGCAGTGCCGCTTACTACTACAAAGCCGATTCCGAATTCGGCCAAAAGTTTGAAGCTCTGCTTAACGAGTATCCGGACAACGTATACAAGCTCGACCCTAAGGTCATTGAAGCCATGGTCGGCATTCCCGAGCCGGCGTATAACGGGCAGGAGTTTTACGGAGCGATTACGAACGTGATGCAAGAAGTGTTCACGAATGAGAAGGCGGATGTAAAAGCTTTGCTGGACGAGGCCGCCGCAAACTTCGATAATGAAGTGCTTTCCAAGGTGACCATTCAAAAATAAGCAACAGCAGCTATCTCTCTTGCAGGAACGTTCTGCAGGGAGATAGCTTTGCTATTTGTTGCGGAGGGCGGAAAGTTATGCTGGAAATACGCGCAGTAACGGACTTGGAAACGGGACTTGTCTATACCGGGTTTGGACGGAAGGGCAGCAACACGGTTCATTCCTATTTTACCGTGATGTCCTGGCGTGCAGATAGCCGCTTTATCCTGATCGGAGCGGATGTGGATCCTGCGACTATGGCCGGTAAGATAATGGAAATCGATTCCGCGACCGGCTCTGCAAGAGTGATCCAGGAAGACATGCTATGCTATAACGGATTAGTGTCGGCTAACGACGTTTTCTGCTACAGTACAGGTGCAGAGCTTATGGCGCTGGATTTGAGGACGGGTGTGCGACAGCTTATCGCGAAGCAACCGAAGGGGTGTCCCTTTCTGGAGCCGCTATCGATTACGAACGAGGGTAAACGCCTCGGGGTTTATTGGGAAGAAGCGGGGAGGTATGCGATCGGTACGGTAGATACGGCGACGGGGGAGGTTCAAACCGTTATATGCCCGGATTTTGCAAAGCCTTATACTATCGCTAATCATGCGATGATTAACCCTGTTTATCCGGAGCAGCTGTTTTATGCCCACGAGGGCAATACCGAGCACATCGTCGACCGTATTTGGTCTGTTGCTACAGAGACCGGCGAAGCTTGCAATCTCTATGAGCAGCGGAGGCTGCCTGGAGGAGAGAACGGCGAATATGTCGGACATGAGATGTGGTCCTATGACGGCGAGTGGCTTTATTTTGTGAAATATTCGCATAGCCCAACGGCGCCCGTAGGCATTTGCCGCGTAAGTCGCGACGGCCGTTCGGTTGAATTCATTAACGGGGAACATCGCTATTGGCATGCTTGTCCGAGCCCGGACGGTCGTTACGTGGTCGCGGATACGCTGCTTGATGAGGGGGAGGGCAGCGAGATTGTGCTTGTCGATCTTGCAACGCGCAAGTCGCGGCTGCTCTGCCGCGTCAACCGCTGGAACCGCCATCCGGGCCATCCGCATCCGTCCTTCAGTCCCGACAGTCGTAAAATCGTCTTTACCTTCGCAGATGAACACCGTGATTTACGTGTCGGAATTATGGAGCTAGCTCCATCATATAGGGAGGAACAGCATGCATACGATCCTGGTTGTAGACGATGAAGCGATCGTTTGTCAGGGTATCAGAGAATTTCTAGAGAAGTCCGACCTGCCTATTGAGCAAGTGTTAACGGCATCCAACGGCTATGAAGCGCTTGATTATTTGCGGATGGAAAATGTGGATTTAGTGCTAACCGATATTCAGATGGACGGGATGAACGGAATTACGCTGATGGAATCTATTTTATCGGAAAATCCGGATGTGCCCGTCGTCGTTATCTCCGCGCATGACGAGTTTGATTACGCGCAGAAATGTATTCGTCTTGGAGCACGCGATTATTTGATTAAACCGGTATTGCTGAGTCAACTGATAGAAGTTGTGAATAAGGAGCTAACGAGACGATCGGAAAAATACAAGCTGCGAGCGGAGGACTCGCTTAAGCTGAAGTTTTCGATGACCGGCGTGTCTTCCCTGCGTACTTATTTTTTGAATGAGATGATCTCGGGCTCGCTCGCGCATGCGGATGATTATCGATTTATTTGCGAGCAGATTGACGTTACGTTAAGCGGGCCGTATTACTCCGTATTCGTAACAGAGCTGCAATGGGAAAGAGCGGGCATCGACGGAGAAGTGATTATGCTGCTGCGCGATCGCAATTTATTGAAGTATGCGGCAGTCAATATCATTGAAGAAACGCTAACGAATTGGGATGCGATTTCATTTTACAGTTATGGCAATAAAGTGGTGACGATTCTGCAGCTGGAATGGGATGACTATGAGCCCAACAAAGCGGACAATATTTCAAAGCTGAACATGGTTGGCAAAACCATCGTTCAAAATATCGGGCAGTACTTGAATATGGAAGCCATTGTGGGGATCAGTCCGATTCAAATGGGGCTGCAGGCTCTTCCGGATAGCTATCGCAAGGCCTCCGAAGCGACGAAATGGCACGGGCTTTACGAGACGCGATCGATATTTTTTGCAGAAGATTACCAATCCAAAGAAGCTTCGGTGCAAGTTAACTGGCAGCGAAAGACGGATGAACTGCTGGAAGAGATTAAAACGGGTCGGAAGCTTGAGGATATTCGGCAAGTCGTGGACGGCTTCATTAGCCAGATTTCACCCGTATTCGATCAGGAGGATACGACGGCCGGCATCCCTCTAAGCATTGCTTACCGCGCTTATGCCGTCATGCTGGAGATGAAGGAGACGGTGGGGGAGCGATATAAGGCGCTGGATCCTATTCACTACTTCCGGTTTCCTTTGCAGACGATCGGCATGCGCCAGCGTCTGGCTTCGTTTCTGCTGGAATGCGCCGAGCTGATTCACTCCTCGATGATCGATCATGACCGTGCGATCGTACAGCAAACCATTGCTTATATAAGAGCGGAATTCCGGAATCAAGAATTGAAGATCCAGGATATTGCAGATCATGTGTATCTAAGCCCGAACTATTTGAGCTTTTTGTTTAAACGCATTGCCAACGAGACCGTGTGGGAATACGTCACCCGCTTGCGAATGGAAGAGGCCAAACATTTGCTGCTGAATACATCGAAGAAAAGATACGAAATCGCAGACGAGGTCGGGTACGAATCCCCCGAGCATTTCAGCAGAGTCTTCAAACGTTATTACGGAGAAAGTCCGAATGCGGTCCGCGGATAATGGGGTGTTGGATGTGTTGGGCAAATTAAAATCTAAATCGATGACCCTGACGGGGAAGGGGATTCTATTCGTTCTCGTATTTATTTTGCTCCCCGCGCTCCTTATTTTTTGGGTGGCCTCCAATCAGGCTACTCTAGCGATTAAACAGCAGGTAAGCAATGCGCTGGTGGAACTGAATATCCAGAATCACGCGACCATCGATCGGGTGATGGATGCCATAGATCAGAACATCGTAAACATGATGAGCTCAAGCCTGATTCAACAATGGAATACGCCTCGTCCAATTTCGGAAAGGCAGCGCGTTAAGCAATATGTAGCTACGGAGAACTTGCTGGCGAATTATTCGGTCAAAGAAAAGTATTCTTTATTTCTATTGGAGCATGACGCGGCGGATTATTATTTTGTTCCGCCTCCCGATATTTCGGATTCAGGCGTGTTCTTTTTAGATCGGGAAGGCGGAAAGTGGCTGGATAATGCCCTGAACGCCGGCGGGGCGGGAATTGTTCAGCCGATTAATCAGCTTGGTTTTGCTATCTCTCCCAAGCAGACCTTTGCTTATTTAAGGGCGGTATCGGACTTGACCACCGGCAAGAGAACCCGGAATGTCCTTGTGGCCACAGGAATTGAGACGGTTATTCAAGAAGCGCTTAACGCGATCAATCTTCCCGAGCAGTCGCGGAAGTTCCTGGTCGATCAAGACGGAGTGGTGCTGGCAGGGGGGAACTCCGAATTTCGCAGCTTTGCTTTTCCCGAGCAAGGAGAGGAACTTCGGCCCAATGTATGGATGACGAACGACTCGATGTACGTTTATCATGATAGTCCAATGTACATGAACCGACTCGTGTACGAAATTCCGTTAAAATCGGTACTGGGTTCGCATACAGCTGTGCAGGACATTATTAAAATTACGGCGCTGTGCTATTTCGCGGTTATTTTGCTGTTTATTTTTTATTTCAGTAAATCGATTGTTCGTCCAATGGCTCGGCTTGCCGCCTTCACGCGCATGTATGAGCCGGGCAAAAAGATGGCCAGGTTCAAGGAGGGGGAGCGCAAGGATGAAATCGGTTTGTTCTACAGCTCCTTCTTTGCCATGACAGAACGCTTGAATCAATTGGTGAAAGAAAAATATGTGATGGAGATCAAACAAAAAGAATCGGAGCTGATTCTGCTGCATTCGCAGATAACCCCGCATTTGCTGTACAACACGTTGGACTCCGTATATTGGTACGGCATTCGAGGCGGAGTGCCGGAGGTAGCCGAGATGGTAAGGGATTTATCTACCGTCCTGCGGATTGGGTTAAGCCGCGGCAAGGAATTGATTCATGTTCGCGAGGAGCGGGAGCATGTAGAGGCCTACTTGCATTTGCAGGAAAAGAGATACGAGCATTCCTTTCAGTTTCGACTGGAGGTCGATCCCGCTGTCGAAAATTGTTTGCTGCCCAAAGTAATAATTCAGCCGCTGGTGGAAAACAGCATCTTGCACGGCATTGGCAAAATGGATGGAGAAGGGGAAGTCTGCATTCGGATTAAAGAGGCTGCCGACGAGGTGCGAATTACGGTGGAGGACAATGGCTTTCGATCTGTGAACTTGTTGAAGCTGAGCGATATTCTAACCGGCAAGGCCGATCCGGACCAAGGCTTTGGCATTCGCAATGTGAATAAGCGAATTCAATTGAGATTCGGCTTATCGTACGGTTTATCCTATGAGCTGCGAGAGGAAGGCGGATTAAGGGCGCTCATAAGATTGCCCAGAAGGTTCGGAGAATAGATCATAGAATGCGGAGAAGTCATCATCGGTAGGAAAAAAGTTAGCGCTTACAATAAGGGGGGATAAAATAAACGAGAGGGTGTGAATGAAATGATGGCAAACAGGTGGATAGCAAGCACTCTGATCGTATTTCTGCTATGTGCGTTTCCAACGCCAAAACTTCTATTCGAAGCGGGAGCGACCGCCTATGCGGCCGAGCTGCTGGAAGAGACTGCGATTAGCGATTTTGAGAGCGAGGAGGAGGTATGGCAATTCGGACTAGGCGATGGGGTAGGCGCACAAGGGGGCTATTCCAGGGACGAGACGGCTTCGTTTACAGGTACTTTCTCCGGTCGGCTAATCGGCAATTTCGACACGGGAGGCAAATTTGTCGTTCTTGGGAGAAGCTTTATCCCCATAGACATGAAGAGCTTTTCCTTTCAAATCAAAACTTCGGATATTAATAAAATAACGATCCGCTTAAGGGACGCTAAGGGGCAAGTCCATCAGCAGACGATCGAACTGCAAGCTACGGAAGATTGGCAGAAGGTCGAAGTAACGGCATTTGATCGCGGCTTAGGCTATCTGTCCTTCGGCTCGGGAACCCCGGGCGTCTGGAACGGTCCTGCGGACCGGATCGAGTTTCTATTGGAGAAATCTCGTTTAACGGGAGGGAAAACGAGCGGCACCGTGTGGATCGATGAGATTAAGGCTATGGCCGTTCCGCAACAGGAGCTATGGAAGACCGAGATCGGAAGCTTCGAGCAGGCAATCGATTTATGGGAGCTTGCCTTTGGCATGGAGTTTCCGGGGGCGAGCGGCGATTTCATTCGCGATACTGCGGAGGTCAAGTCCGGCGCCTATTCCGGCAAGCTTTCCGGCAATTTCAGCAATGGAGGCAAATACCTTTCGCTCGGGAGAGACCTGCCGCCGGTTTCTATGAAGAAGCTGGAGTTTTGGGCTAAAACGTCGGATGCACAGTGGGTAACGCTGCGTATTAAGGACGGCTCAGGCCAGGTGCATCAACAGAAGGTTCCCCTTACGCCAAACGGACAATGGTCCAAGGTGGAACTATTGAAATTCAACGGAGGCAAGGATTACTTCTCCTTCGGCGGCGCGAACGATCAGAAGTGGCATGATCCGGTGCAGCGCGTCGAGGTGCTAATGGATCAGCCCAGCTTAATAGGCGGCAAGTTGAGCGGGGATATTTGGCTGGATCAAGTCGAGATGACTTCTGAATTTCCAGAGCTGACTGTCCAACAGAAGCAGTTGGGCAATATTTATCTGGATTATGAGCCGGTAGCCTTGCAGATCGCGACACAGGGGACGACCGTTCAGTGGAGCGTATACGATCATCTGGAGCAGAAGGTTCTGGACGGCAGCGAGACCGTTGCTAATCATTTGCTGGATTTGACGATTCCGCTTCACAGCTATGGCTATTATACCGTCACGATCGACGCGGAGAAGGATGGACAAACGATTGCCGAGACGGAACTGTCTCTGGCGCGTTTGTCCGCGGAGGACCCGACTTTGGCGGAGGATTCGCCTTTTGGCATTTCCACGCATCTGGCATGGGCGAAGGAAGGCTGGAGCACGGAGCTAAGCAAGCTGATTCGGCGCGCAGGGGCGAAAAGCTTCCGAGATGAGATCACGTGGGAGTCGCTCGAGTATGAGAAGGGAAAATATCGCAAGCCGGCTAATCGAGATGCATTTATGAAGCGAACGCAAGAGGATGATTTGAATCCGTTTATTATATTGAATTATACGAATCCTTTCTATGATCAGAACAGTACGCCATACACGGCTGAAGGCCGCGAAGGCTTTGCCGACTATGGCGTTGCTCTCTTGGATTTGTACGGCGATCGGATTAAATCTATCGAAGTGTACAATGAATTTAACGGCAGCTTTGGCTCCAGAGGCAACGGCATTGCCGGCTCAAGACCGGATAGCTATTATGAACTGCTTAAAACGACTTACGAGAAAATAAAGGCGGCCAATCCCGATGTGACGGTAGTCGGTATGGCGACAGCGGGAACGCCTCTAGATTGGATTGAAGAAGTGTTTAAGCTGGGCGGCTTGAACTATATGGATGCGATGTCGATCCATCCTTATCAGAGTCAGCGTCCGCCGGATGGAATGGTTCAAGCTGTGCGCAGCACGCAGGAGCTTATGCGCCAATACAATAATGGTCGGGAAATTCCCATATGGTATACGGAGATTGGCTGGCCGACCAAAGCAAGCATAGGCATTCCGGAAAATACGCAAGCGAATTATGTCGTCCGCACTTATGTGCAAGCTCTTGCGGAAGGCGTAGAAAAGGTATTCTGGTACGATCTCATGAATGACGGCATGCAAGAGGACTATTATGAGCATCACCTTGGCATGCTTCGCAATCGGGCGGATGAGAAAGGGGCGTTTACGCCAAAGCCGTCTTACGCCTCCTATGCGGCGATGACAAGACAATTGATCGGTGCGGATTTTGTAGAACAGGAATATGCCGGAACCGATATTTTCAGCTATAAATTCAATAAGTCCGGAGAAGAGCTGCGCGTCGTCTGGTCCAATGAACCGCTTCAGGCAGCAATCGATACGGACGTTCCCATTCAAATTACGGATATGATGGGCAATACCGAGACCTATTCGCCTTACCAGGGAAAAGTGTTTTTAACGTTGTCCGGCGAGCCACATTATATTAAAGGCTCGATTCGGGGGATTGCCGAATCGTCTATGTTTTCTATCTATGGCGATTCTGTAGTTGCCGGGGAACCGGTTGCCTTAACGCTGCAGATGAACAATACGGGCGCAGCTCCCGCTAAAGTCGGCTTTGAATTTGAAGGGAATCGCTATGAGTTGGAGGCGGCAAGCGGCCAGTCTAAGGTAATGCCGCTGCAGCAATCGGCAATTATGAAGAGCGGTTCTCGGGTTCTGACGGGCTTCCTGCTGGACGGGGGCCAAAGAATAGGCAAGCTGCAATATGTCGCGCAATCTCTTCACCCCTATGAGGCAAAGGTTTATCCCGTTTTGAAGGCCGCGAACTTGGATAATAAAGCGGTCGCGCTGCAAATTGAAAATTTCTCCAAGCAGAAGCCGTTAGTTATTAACGGGGTTGAATGGCAGCTCGGGAGCCAGCAAGGATTGCAGGGCGACAGGGTTCAGATCCCGCCGGACAGCACCGCTGTCGTAGAAATTGAGTTAGAGGATCTGAATATGGAGGTAGGCTACCCTGTCCAGATGAAGGTTATTTTCGAAGAGGCGGAGCCTTATGAATATCAAGGCAATTTTGATTTCAACCCTATCCACATACGCACCGTTGAAGTCGACGGCAAACCGGATGAAGGTATAGTGGCTGGCGTGCCAACTATTCATTTGTCTAATGGCACAGTCAAAATGACGGATTATAAGGGAACAACGGATCTGGATGGGCAATTCTGGGTTCATTTCGATCGCGATCATCTCTATTTAACTGCAAAAGTGACGGATGATGTGCATGCTTATCAGGCAGCAGGGGCAGATATTTGGAAAAACGACAGCATTCAATTTGCTATTGCACAAGGCGTACCGGGAAGCGCTTCGGAATGGTATGAGTACGGCGTATCCGATACGGCGAATGGGCCGCAAATCTATCGCTGGAATGCTCCGACAGGGGTAGCGAGAGGGCCGGTATCCAACGGGCAATTACAGATTACGCGCGAGGAGGAGCAGAAGCTGACGGTGTATGAACTGGCGCTGCCATGGTCCGAGCTTGCTCCAATTCAGTATAAACAGCCTGACGGTATCCATTTTTCTTTGCTGGTTAATGACAATGACGGCAGCGGCAGAAAAGGCTGGATCGAGTGGGCATCCGGCATCGGGCTTGAGAAAAAACCAAGCTTGTACAGAACGATGCAGTGGATGGCCGATGAAGCGACGTGGACGGCTCCGATTGCCCAATCGGCGTCCTATCAAGCTGTAGCAGGTACTGTTCTTCAAGGATTCCTACAAGCGGAGCATGATGAAGGCACGATTCTTCGTTATGAGATCGTAGATGCTGCCGCGCAAGGAAGCGTAACGATGATAGATAGCCTGACGGGCGAATTCGAATACAGGCCGAATGCTTCGGCATCCGGGGAGGATACGTTCACCTTCCGCGTCAACGACGGTTATGAATATTCCCATACAGCTGTAGTGACGATTTCCATTGAAGCTAAGGCGACTAATAATCCGCCTGCATCAACTGGAGGTTCTGCGGCGGGCGCCTACATTTCCACGACAGGCGAGCTGTATTTGCCTGCAGGCGAGTCGGGTAAGATTAGCTTGGGAAATCGGATTCAGCTTGTACTTCCCTCAGGTTCAACGAAAACAGGAACGCAGCTGACGATAACCGAAGGGAAAGCCGATGCGACGCTGAAGTCGTTGAGTCCCGTTTTTGAATTGAGCAGCAAGCCGGTTGTTCAACTGCAGAAGCCGGCGGTCGTCAGCTTCGCCTTTGATTCGGAGAAGCTGGGTAAGGGCCAGACTGCGGCAATTTGGCGCTTGGATAACGAGAAAAAGCAGTGGATACTGGTAGGCGGCATAGTAAAGGACGGCCTCATTTCAACTGAACTGGAGCAGCTTGGCCTATACGCTGTATTGGCTGTCGACGGGGAAAGGGAGGGGACTGAGCCGAATCAGCCGATAATGCCGGAGTTTGCCGATGTACAGGGGCACTGGGCGCAGGCTGAGATCAAACGGGCCGTACAGCTCGGAATTATACAAGGATACTCCGATCAGACCTTCCGACCCGATCAATCGGTCAGTCGCCAAGAGCTTATTGCGATGCTGGATAGAGCGCTGCAGCCGCAAGGAAATGGGGAGGCGATCAGCTTTATTGATGAAGCGAGCATTGGAGTATGGGCGAAGTCAAGTATAGCCAAAGCCGTTCAAGCAGGGTGGCTCACGGGCTATGCGGATGGCAGCTTCCGTCCGACTGCAGGAATCTCGCGTGCCGAGATGGCAGCCGTGTTAGCGAAAGCGGCAAAATTGTCTGCCGGAGGTCGCGAAAATACCGGATTTGCGGATGATGACAGCATACCGCCATGGGCCAAGAGCTATATCTCGGCGGCAGTCGAGGGGGGCCTACTGCAAGGTCGCGGCGACAATCGCTTCGCCGCTTCAGGAGTTGTTACCCGTGCAGAGGCTGCGGCAATAACAGTACGGTTAATAGCTCGTATAGCCGATTAGTACGGATTTCGAATACAAATTTGATCGAGTATGTTTCGATCTGCTTCAAAGAAGCCGACCGCCTGATGGAATATTCAGTGCGGTCGGCTTTAAATTTTAAAACCTATCGCCTATATGGACCTAACGAACGATATTATGAAGATATTTTTTTCATAAAAACAAAAAATAGGCTAACTTTCACCTAATATAATGATTGAAAGCGCTTGAATTATTAAAAACTTGATGCTATAATCCGTTTTGTAAGCAAACGTTTTTGCTAACAAATAGATTTGAAGCGTTTGCTGATACTTTTAGGTAGGTGGGGGATAGGATGGTCAGGAAGTTAAAGGTAGGCATTCTAGGAGCCGGGGGCATATTCGAGGCTCATGCTTCGGGATTTAGTAGGCTTAGGGATCGGTGTGAGGTCGTCGTAGCGGACACGAACGTCGATGGACATCCCCGCATTCGGAAGCAGCTTGGCAACGAGATGGAAATCGTGAGCGATTATCGCATGGAGGGCTCGGCATGAAGGTCGGAATCGACTCGTTCACCATCCGGGAGCTGAAGCTGGATCCTTACCGAATGATGGATTATGTCAAGGACGGTATTTTATTTTTTTCTCCTAAAGGCGTAAGCCGACAAAGTAAAGCTCCCGGGCAGGGAGTCGTTCCTTTCAAGGAAATCATCGCCACTCTGGGCGAGTACAACCCTCAATTGCCGCTTTCGATCGAGGATCACAAATGGATATTTGAGTTCGACGCACATGGAAGAGCGTCTGTTATTCGGGACCCGGTACTTGAACGACTTGCTTAACCGGCTCCATTTATACGGGTAAGGAGGGCATAATTTGCTGCGTACCATTTACAACCAACGTTTCCTCCTACTTATGCTGCTGCCGACAATCCTTGTGCTGACGGTTTTTACATACAAACCGATGATCGGCTGGATCATTGCATTCAAGGATTACCGACCGGGCATGAGCATATGGGAGGGGGAGTGGACGGGCCTTGAAACGTTCCGCGAGTTTTTTGTGGATTCTACAGACGCCATGGACGTGTTCCGCAATACGCTGGTAATCAATATTTCCGCGCTTGTCATCAATTTGTCGGTGGCGTTGGTGTTCGCGATATTGCTGAACGAAATTCGAAACAAGCGTGTGAAGTCTATCGTGCAGACGTTTTCTCTCTTTCCGTTTTTCATCTCCTGGGTTATCGTTTATGCGCTTCTAACCATCTTCTTGTCCGTCAATTCCGGGCTGGTCAACATGTTGCTTGTAAAATATCACATCGTCGAGGAAGGCATTAATTTGCTGGGCGATCCGAAATACGCATGGGGACTTGTTATCGCGATCAATCTGTGGAAATCGCTCGGTTACAATGCCATCATTTTTCTGGCTGCGATTGCCGGCATCGATTCCGGGCAATACGAGGCGGCGGAGATTGACGGAGCGGGACGTTGGAGCAAAATCATTCATATTACCGTCCCTAATGTAATGCCTGCGCTGGTGGTGCTGATTATTCTTAACAGCGGGACGCTATTAAACAGCAATTTTGACCAATTCTTTTTGCTTACCAATCCGACCAACCTTCCGAGGATGGAAGTATTTGATATGTATGTTTACAAATTCGGCTTGAAAATGGGCGATTACTCCTACTCCACTGCGGTAAGCATCCTGAAAACCGGTATCAGTATCTTGATGTTGCTTTTCGTAAACACGTTGTGCAAGCGGCTTGCCAACAGGTCCTTGTTCTGATAAGAGTTGCCGCCGGTAATGGAGGATAGTGTATGAGAAAAGCAGGTTCGACGAATATCGCTTTTGACGTTTTTAACTATTTGCTTATGGCCGTAGTGGTCATGTTAACCTTCTATCCGTTCGTTTATATGGTCATGCTGTCGCTGAGCTCCGAAAATACGTATGCAAAAGCATTGTTCTATCCGGAAGGATTATCGATGGATGCCTACAGATTTCTTGTAACGGAGGTCGACTTTTTCAGCGGGCTTTCCATATCGATCGCACGGAGCACGGTTGGACCGCTATGCACGATTGCCGTCATCTACATGGGGGCTTATGCGCTTTCGCGTAAAGAGCTCGTTTTTCGAAAATTTTTTACCCGGTATGTCATTTTCGCCATGTACTTTACTGCAGGAATTTTACCGGTATATATGAATATTTCCGGTCTGCACCTGACCGGCACGTTCTGGGTCTATATTTTGCCGAACCTAGTGAGCGTATTCGGATTGATCCTGATCCGAACCTTTATTCAGGAGCTGCCGCGAAGCCTGGAAGAATCGGCTTTCATTGACGGCGCCAACGATTTGCAGGTCGCTTTCCGTATCATTTTCCCGCTTTGCGTTCCCGTTCTGGCTGCCATGCTGTTATTCGAGTTTATTTTTCAATGGAATTCATTTACGGATACGCTGCTCTATAACACAACGCGAAGCGATCTGTTCACCCTTCAATATATTTTGACAAACTATGTAAAAAATGAAGCGCTGTCCGCAACCGTCGATATTTCGGATATGAATCGGACCGGAGGGAGCTACTCTCTGGAATCGATCAAAATGGCGATGACGGTTATCGTGTGTATTCCGATTATTATCGTTTATCCGTTCCTTCAGCGGTACTTCATCCAGGGACTGCTGTTAGGAGCTGTTAAAGAATAGCTTTGCCAAAAAAAGAGGAGGGTTTAAATGAAAACAAAAAAATCAATGAGCAAGTTGATTCTCATCCTGACCGTTGCTGCGCTGGCGGCAGCCGGATGCACAAGCGGTAACAAGAACGGCACGCCAACTGCCGCTCCATCCGGGAGCGGAGGAAGTATGGTTGGGGAAAATGCAGAAAAACCGCTAGTCAAATACAAATATCTGATCCGCGGCATTACGAAACCGACAAGCAGCACGGAAGACGAAATCGGTCAGTTGATCAAAGAAAAATTCAATGTAGAGTTTGAATTTATTCCTTATAACGAATCCAATTATGAAAAAGCGCAATTAATGCTGGCAGCAAATGATTGGGGCGATATCGACATCGTCACGACCGGATTGGACGACATTACCAAGAAGTATATTCAAGCAGGTGTTTTTCTTAAACTGGACGATTACAAGGATTTGCTCCCGAACTTCTTCGATTATGAGAAGGACGTCATCCCGTATTGGAGAACGTTCGACGAGAACAACGGCGATTTGTATGTGTGGCAGGCAGGACCCGACCAACAGCAGTTGACATCGGAACCTTTGGATATCGTTACCCGAGTAGATGTATTGGAAGGTTTGGGATGGCCGCAGTTGGATACAACCGACGATTACATTGAGTTCCTTCGGAATGCGATGAAGAAATTCCCGGAAAGCTTAGGCAAAAAATCGATCGGGATGATCAATTTCTGGGGGGAGCCGATCGGACCGCTTCTTGCAACCTATCTTCCAAGACACAGCGGTTATCAGCATGTATACAAAACGACCGGTCTGGTCGATGTCGAAGCGAAAAAATTCGTCAGCCTTCCGGGACATCCGTATACGAAGGAAACGTTCAAGTTCTGGAACACATTGTATCGTGAAGGCTTGATGGATAAGGAGGCGTGGACGGATAAATTCCCCGAATTCCAGAAAAAGTGGGAATCCGGCGTCGCTCTGACGGCTAACTTCGCGAAGTGGATGGTACCGGACAAAAACGCGAAAATGGAGCAATTGGGACATCCGGAAATGCAGTACATCGTGACGCCGATCCGGTTATCCATCGCCAAGAATGAAGGAAAAAACGTGCGCTACGAATTAACTAACAGCCTGAGACCCGACGAGACGACAGGCATCCTGAAGACTGCGAAGAACCCGGAACGATTGCTTGAGGTCATCAATTTTATGGCTTCCAAAGAAATGACGATCCGGCTGGGCTGGGGAGTAGAGGGCAGAGATTATGTTGTTAAAGACGGCGTGCGCGTGCCGACGGAGGAGTATGTTCAAATCGTCAAGAGCGGCGATCCAGATAAAGTTTTGCAAAAAAGGTTCGGAATCGGTTATGCGACGATGTTCCCTATCCGTTATATCGCCGTGGGCGATGATGGTCAGCATAATATGGCGTCCAGCGATTCGCGGTATTTAATGGCGGTGGCGACCGAGACGCAAAAAAAAGCATATCAAGCGTACGGATGGGACACGATGCTGGATGCCTGGCACAACAACCCGAATTTCAAGTTAGAGTCGTTTGATATAACCCCTTATATCGTGGCCTCGAATATCGCTCCATCGCAGAGCGAAGCGAAAATAGAAGAAAAAATTATTCAATTAATGAATAAGCAAATTCCGCTGATTATAACGGCTAAAAACGATGCGGAATTCGAAAATCATTACAACGAAACGGTTAGTAAGGCGGATGAGCTGGGTCTGCAGAAGATTATCGACAAGTATAACGAGCAACTGCAGAACTTCAGTTCGAGAATAGAGGAGCTTTCGAACCGCTAACATTGATTTGAAACGGAATCCCGAATCGCGAGATTCGGGACTCCGATCAAAAATGGAAAACAAGGAGACGATGAATTTGCGGAAATTGGTTTGTCTGCTTGCCGTATTGTTAACCTTGGGGTGTCTGTCGCTCCAACCTCCCCGTGCCGCTGCCGATTCCATAACCCCGGATGCCATTCAGGATCTTGGGGTGACTCGGCAATCGGCCACCTCGGTTGAATTGACTTGGCCGTTGCCCGATAATCACGCGGCGATCGAATCCTCTCTTACCTACGATATTCGGTATTCCACAACGAATGTCATTCGGGAAGCAACATGGCCTTTGGCCACTCAGCTATCGGCAACATTGGACCCTCAGCTTGACAACGGAATCATGAGCGTCGTTCTATCGGATTTGGATCCGGATCAACGGTACTGGTTCGCGATTAAAGCTTCCTACGGAGCGAATGAATCCGGTATATCCAACTCGCCGGCTACCTTGATTACGGATTTAAGTCAAGTCGACGTATGGATGTTTAATCAATCCTCCTATGATTCAAGGGATCGCGACTTGGTTCGAGTCATTCAGCCGGATCTCATCCATCGTGCAGCCTACGAGTGGATCGGGACGGAGTTCCAAGACCGAAACTTTGACGGTGTGTTGCAAAGTTTGGACAGGCTGGTTAAGGACGGCACGTCTATTGGATCGGGCATATCGGCCAAATACTTCCTGCCGACGATTGAAACGATCGGTCCGGGCGTAGATTTGAATCAGGCGGATGGAGGCAATGTCGGATGGGATCCGATTATTAATTTGGTCAATTACTGGAATCCGCATGGCAGTGCCCATCTGCAGTATAAAGCAAAAAAACATATCGATTTCGGCTTTCACGATTTTGAGTTCGATGAGCTTTTCGTTCCGCAGGGACTCGGCACATCGGGTCTTGAGACGATGATCAATAACGTTCGCGATTATGCACAGACGCAATATGGCCGTAAAGTGTTTATTTCAGCTAATGCCGATTACGGAGGAATGGAATATTCTTTTACCAACTATACGGTGGATGGAACGGAAGCGGTCGACTACTATAAAAACAACTATCCGATCACTAAAGACACCAACGGCAACTATGAAGGAAATTTCAATCATATTCCAAGATTGAGGGATCTGGCGGATCGGGTGAACAAGCCGTTCTATTATTTTATCGATTTCGCTTCCCCGACAGTTTATGGAGGACCAGCTTTGAATCAATGGGAGAACTTTACAAGAATAGGGAATGCCCAAGTGTTGGCCGCCGGATCGTTCCCCGGAATGGGGCGGGCTTTCTACAATGCTTTAGATGTTTATGAACTGAACGTATTTACGCAGCAAGCCAATTTATTTAAGTTCATGAGGGAGAACCGGAAGCTGTGGCACGATTTGACATGGATCACCCCCGCAACGTTAACTACGAGTGTCTCGAACGTATGGACGAGCGCATTCGAGCAAACCGGAAGAACGATTCTCCATCTTGTCAACGGAAATTATAACAATACGACACAAACGATGGCGAGCAAGGAAAATATTACGGTTACGATTTCTCTGGCATCGGAGCCAACCCGCGTATGGTTAACGACGCCGGATAAATTATCGAATCAACGCAAGCAAACGCTATCTTTTACTTACAATAACGGTATTGCAACTATTCAGGTTCCCAAACTGGAGTTCCACGACGTCATTGTCATGGATCAGGGGGATTCGTATGATCCGGTGTACAATCCGATGGAAATCGTATTCCCTTATCCAAACCCGGACGAACTGGCCGCAGGGGATACGTTCCATGTGACGGCTGTGCAGACGGAAGGCTTCAGGCAAGATTTCGATTGGTACGTTAACGGTGTTGCAGGCGGCAACGCGTCTGTAGGAACGATCGATGGGGAAGGGAATTATAAGGCGCCAAGCACGGTTCCTCTATCGGGACCGGTTACGATTAAAGCGGCAAGTAAAGAAGACCCCGCCGTATCGGGCGAATTTAAACTTGAGATCGTAAGCGCTCGCAGCCTTCCTTGGCAAGAAACGTTCGCTGCAGATGCAATCGGTAAAGTTCCAGAAAATTGGGCCATCGTCGACGGAAAAGGCGATTGGAGAATCAGTCAGGATGCGGGCGACAAAGTTCTGCATAATTTTAATTTGTCCGATGGCGCGGTGCAAAGAGGCGAGGCGATGTACTCCCCCTTAATTGTGAGCGGCAACCAGTCGTGGACGGACTACAACTACAAGTTTGCGGTAAAAACTATGAAGACGCCGCTTGTGTGGTACGGCGCTCCCGGGTTAAAAGAAGATTCATACATCGGTTCGGTGTTCAGATTCCAGGACCGAAAAAATTATTATGAATACAGACTGTGTTACGACAACAAATTACGATTATTTAAAACGGTTAACGGCACGACGACACAGCTCGGTTCACCGGTGTCTGCAGCATTTCCGAGCGTCGGTACCTATAGTACGATGGAAGTGAAAGTGTTTGGATCGAACTTTATGGCATTCGTGAACGGGGAACTGATTCGCTACGATTCCGACTCTTCGATTGCTGCCGGGGGCATCGGATTCACAACGGATTTTACGGAAAATTATTTTAAGGACATCGGTGTGGCTCCCTTCGCTGACGATACAGCCTATATCGACGAAGCCAACGACGATTCAAAGCTGTTCGGGAACAGCGCCAACATAGGAACGGATACCAGCAATGCTGCTTATCTGGGCGGCGACGGTTCTAGATTCAACAAGCTGGGCACAGCGGAGGAATGGATTTCGTACGAGGTAGAAAACCGGACGGATGCCCGAATTACGACCTATCATTGGAACGGTGCGGCCATCAATCATTTAAAAGTGTACACATCGGATAACGGTACCGCGTGGACGGAGTATACGCCGCAGATCAATACGGTCATGTCGCAAAATCAGAACGACTGGCATAAGGTGACCTACAGCGTGTCTG
>PJUD01000440.1_pt1 | contig 22382 bp, 21 predicted proteins | sample 1512341 | NCBI WGS metagenome assembly PJUD01 (sample SAMN08177675, study PRJNA422409) | Feces metagenome, whole genome shotgun sequencing project. | isolation source: Chicken feces (3) enriched on wood chips: beechwood xylan treatment | host: Gallus gallus | place: USA: Madison | collected 2015-01-15 | reverse complement strand
CACTTCAGCCGGTTAATGAAGCCGCAGGGATGATTCAAGATTACTATGTGTATATCATTATTGCCACTTTGCTTCTCGTGCTGCTGACCTCGTTTTACTACTCTCGCCAGATCGCTCGGCCGTTGCTGCGTATCAACCGTACCGCTCGGCAAATGGCAGACCTCGATTTTTCGGAGAAAATTCCCATCACAACGAAGGATGAAATCGGTGACTTGTCGCGCAGCATTAACGAGCTCTCCGAGCGTCTGCACTCCCATATTCTCCGTCTTCAGCAGGATATTGATAAGGAAAAGCAGCTCGAGTATACGCGGAAAGAATTTATATCCGGCGTCTCCCATGAGCTGAAAACTCCGTTAAGCGTCATCCAAAGCTGCCTTTCAATATTGAAGGATGGGGTTGTAAGCCATAAGCGGGATCATTATTTTGCGGCGATGGAGGACGAAGTCCGTCGGATGGATTTGCTGATTGCGGATATGCTGGAATTGGCAAAGTATGAATCCGGTACGTATAAAATGGATGTCGGCTCGTTCTATATCAATATCGTCATCGAGCGGGTATGCACTAAATTAACGCCGGACATTCAGGCAAAGCGACTGCTTCTCAACACTTCGCTTAAATCTGTCGAAGTCGAGGGGAACGAGCGTCGGATTGAGCAGGTCATCGTCAATTTTCTTACTAACGCGATTCGATATACTCCGGATCGGGAGTCCATACTCGTAACAACATCGGAAGAGAGGGACATCGTTCAAATTTGTATCGAAAATAAAGGTGCCCATATCCCTGACGAGCAGTTGGAGAAAATTTGGGAGCGTTTCTACCGCGGGGAACCTTCTCGCCACCGGTCGACCGGAGGGACGGGACTTGGCCTCGCCATATCCAAGAAAATTCTGGAGATGCACGGTGTAGCATACGGAGTCATCAATACCTCCGATGGCGTTTTGTTTTATTTTCACTTGAATAAAAAAGGGTAGAAAAGTAGAAGAAAGAGCGGAATTCGGTAAGGAGCTGTCCCGAGGTCTTCGCGAGTCTCGGTTGGACGGCTCCTTTTTTATCTATCCTAGTAGCCAAAATCTATAAATCACTTTGATATAAACTGCACTTTATCTTGACCTAGCGCGATTATACTTTTTTTCGAAAGGAGGAGAGAGAGTGAGAAGAGCCTTACTATTTGTCGCATTATTATTATCCGTCGTGTTGATTGGGTTGACTTACGGCGCTCTTTCGGGAGAGGGGGCAGCAAGTAACAGCAAGACCGATCAAAACGATCGGGCGATGAACCCGCTAAAGGACCACAGTACTGCATCAGGGACGCCGTTTAAAGTCGTGATCGACCCCGGGCATGGAGGCAAAGATCGCGGCGCGACAGGGGCCAGCGGAAATCTTGAGAAGGATTTTACGCTGAAGCTGGCGCGCAAGGTGGAGGAATTGGCGAAGCAAGAATCGCGAATCCAGGTGTATATGACCCGGACGGACGATCGGTTTATCTCCTCGGTGGACCGCGAAAGGCCGAAATTCGCCAATGATCTAGGTGCGGATCTGTTTGTATCCATTCATGGCAATACGTACGAGGACGCTGGCGTATCGGGCACGGAAACGTACTATTACCATGACAATTCGCGATCCTTGGCCGATATCATGCAACGACAAGTCGTTCAGGCAAGCGGATTTCGGGATCGGGGAGTGAAGAAACAAGATTTTTTTGTCCTAAAGGATACGGAAATGCCGGCCGTCTTGATTGAAGCGGGGTATGTAACGAATCCGCAGGAAGAGAAAGCCATGCTGACAGAAGATGTTCAAAGTCGAATAGCTGCTTCCATTTTGGAAGGCATTAAGGAGTACCTAAATTTAAATTAAGAGAGGACAATGTTCATGTTTAAAAGAATCATTTCAACGTTAGTTGTAGTTACCATAGTATTCACCTTTGGAGCATGCGGCAACGGGGAAAATCCGCCAAGCGTGACGTCTCAGCCACCAGTCAATGAAACGGCTCCCACGGAGAAGTCAAACAATACTGACTATAAAACGATTTTTCAACACAGCGTATTTTTGGGGGATTCAATTACAGAGGCGCTATCCTACCATGACATTTTGGACGAGCTCAATGTCGTGGCAGGTGCCGGAACGACTACCGAGCTAGCTCTGGAGGGTGGGGATGTCGATAAGCTGGCAGAGCGGAACCCGCAGCATGTATTTATCATGCTGGGATCCGATGATATCCTATTGCCTTCCCAAGTTACCGATAATCCCAAGCAGTATTCGCTGAAGTTTTACGCCAAATTGATCGACAGCATCAAGGAGAAGCTTCCGAAGGCATCCATAACGGTTTTACCGGTGACTCCGGTTACGCCGGAAGCTGAAAAAGTGGAACCACGCTACAAAAATATCAACGATTACAACCAAGGCTTAAAAGAGCTGGCGAGCAAGAAGCAAGTCGGATTTGTCGATTTATCCTCCATATTTGCGGACAACCCAAATTTGTACAGTTCGGACGGCGTTCATTTTAAACCGGAGTTTTATACTCGTATGCTGGATTTGCTCAAAGATCGGGTGAAATAACATGCAAGTAGGTCAACAATTGGAGGTGACGGGGAATGGTCTTTAGTAGCCTTCTATTTTTATTTCTCTTTCTGCCGGTCACCATTCTGATCTACTCTATATCGCCCATGAGGATTAGAAATGGCATTCTCCTCGTCGCAAGCCTAATCTTCTATGCATGGGGCGAGCCTGTCTATATTTTCATCATGATCTTCTCGACGGTATTCGACTATGTGAACGGGATCCTGATCGAAAGATACAGGCACCGTAAGGCAATTGCACGGGGAGTTTTGATCGTATCCATGATTGGAAGCCTGGGAATTCTGGGCTTCTTTAAATACGCGTCTTTCGTCTTCGACAATATTAATTCGTTGTTTAACCTGCACTTGCAGGCAGCAGATCTTCCGCTTCCGGTGGGAATATCCTTCTACACCTTCCAAACGATGTCTTACATAATCGACGTTTATCGGAGGAAGGTGCCGGTTCAGAAGAACCTGGTCTCCTTCAGCGCTTATGTGACGATGTTTCCGCAGCTTGTAGCGGGACCGATCGTGAAATATGAAGATGTTGCGGAGCAACTTGCTAATCGCAAAGTGACGTTGGATCGCTTTGGTGAAGGAGCGGAACTATTTATTAGGGGGCTTGCTAAAAAAGTATTGCTTGCCAACAATATCGAATTGCTGTGGACAAATGTCAAAGCGGTGCCTGCGGGAGAACTATCGGTACTTTCCGCATGGCTCGGCATTGTCGCGTTCACGTTTCAAATCTATTTTGATTTTAGCGGTTATTCGGATATGGCACGTGGTCTTGGTAGAATGTTCGGGTTCGAATTTATGAAGAACTTTAACTATCCTTATATTTCTAAGAGCATTACGGAATTTTGGCGCAGATGGCATATTTCGCTCGGTGCCTGGTTCCGTGAGTATATCTATATCCCGCTCGGTGGGAACCGAGCAGGTATGCTGAAGCAGCTGCGAAACTTGGCGATTGTATGGTTGGTAACGGGATTATGGCATGGAGCGAGCTGGAATTTTATCATTTGGGGCGTATATTTCGGTCTTTTTGTTACGATCGAAAAGCTATTTCTCTTGAAATGGCTTCAGCGCTTGCCAGCCTTTATAAGCCATGTCTATACCCTGATTATTGTGATCATCGGCTGGGTATTGTTCGAATTTGAACATATGCCCACAGCTATGACATTCATCGGAACGATGTTTGGCGCTGGAGCAAATGGGTTTGTGGACAACCGGTCGCTCTATGATCTGTCGACGAACGCCTTGCTGCTGCTGCTCTTGGTGTTGTGTGCCACGCCGTATCCCCATAAAGCACTGACATACATCAGAACCCAGTTTGCCCGATTCGGATCGATTGCCGCTTCCGCCTTCTACTTCATTTTTATGGTGGCGTCAACAGCTTATCTGGTCAATGCAACGTACAATCCATTCTTATACTTTCGTTTTTAATGGAGGTGATTTTATTTGAAGAAGTACGACCAGATCTATTATCGCGCACTCGCCATTTTACTGCTGATGTTTACCGGGGCGATATTGGTTGTCAACTTTCTGACCCCGAGTAATGTATTTTCCGAATCAGAGAACCGAATGCTGCAGCAGCTCCCGAATTTTTCGCTTCAAACCTTAAGATCAGGCAAGTTTACTTCAGAATTTGAAACGTATTTATCGGATCAGTTTATGGAGAGGGACTTTTGGATTGGACTAAAATCCGATGCGGACCGGGGAATGGGGAAAAAAGAGAGCAATGGAGTTTACATCGGCAAGGACGGGTACCTGATTCAAAAATTTTCTCCTCCCGAAAAAGGAGATTTAAAAGACAGGGTGAAGGCTATTCAAGCATTTGATAAGGCTACGCCTGGTCTACGCAAATATATGATGTTGGTGCCGACGGCCGCTGCCGTACTTGAGGATAAATTGCCGCCTTATGCTTCCGGTGGTAATGAGAGGGTCTATTGGGAAAAGATAAAGGATTCTCATCTCGGGGACATTCGATATATCGATGTTTCCCCCGCGCTAGAGGCGAATAAGGAGCAACCGATCTATTACAAAACAGACCATCATTGGACGACCAAAGGCGCCTTCCTTGCCTATCGGGAACTGAGCTCGCCAATGAGTTTTACGCCCAAGAACGAAGAGGATTTCAAAATTCGTCAAGTCACCAGTCAGTTCTATGGATCTTTGTATTCGAAAAGCGGGGTTAGGCACATACAGCCGGATTCTATTGAGCTTTATTATCCAATATCACCGGGGGCCATTTCCGTGAATTATGTAGACGAGCAGCAAAGTGCGGATTCGATGTATGCCATGGAAAACCTCGAAAAGAAGGATAAATATACTGTGTTTTTCAATGGAAATCATGGCTTGATCCGAATAACAACCGACAATACGGAAGGGAGAAGGCTGCTTATTGTCAAAGATTCGTATGCAAACAGCTTGATCCCTTTTTTAACACCACATTTTAGCGAAATTGATGTGATAGACCTCAGATATTATGAGGGCGATGTACGGAAACTTACGGAAGATCGACAAATCCACGACATGTTGATTGTGTATAATACTTCTACATTTTTTGAAGATCCATCCATTAAATCATTAGCGGATTCCGTAGAATAATGCAAAAAGGAGGTCAGTAACGATGCTTACTGGAAAGAAAATGAAATACTTGGTTGTCCTGTCTGCCGTCATGATCTTATACGGCATTTTGGTCGGGTGTTCCGGCAAGAAGGAAGATGCCAAGGACGTTCCTGTCCATACCATTGAGGAACGCATCAAGCAAGTGGCTTCTATGGAAGATATGAAAATAGGGGATATGAACAGACTTAAGAAGCTGTATCATCTCGATGCAGATGAAGTTCAGGATTTTGTGCTGTATACGGCACAATCGAACGTGGAAGCAAATGAACTGGCCGTGATCAAAGTGAAACAAGAGAATCAAGCGGAAAGCGTTAAGGAAAAAATCATGAAAAGAATCGAGGCTCAAGAGGTCAAGTTGAAAGACTACCGTCCCGAGCAGTATTACCTCGTCGAAAAGCATATATTAAAGATCAAAGGTCGATATATTTTGTTTACAGTCTCCAAGGATGCCGAGAAAATCGAAAGCGCGTTTGATAAAGCCTTTTAATAATAGGAGATAGTTCGCTCCTCTATTTAGGGCGGTATTGGGAGCTAAAGGGCCCGCATTGTTCATTAGCAGAATGTCGGATGGGCAACACAAAAACAGTAAGCTGCTGATCATTTCTATAATCAACCGCTTACTTTTTTGTTTATCACTTTTTTGTTCTTTCCGCCAGCTTCGTAATTGATTCAATGTCTTGCTCGGTTAATTGATCCAGAAAATACTTGCGTATTGCCATTGAGACGATGGGCAGGGCCTCATCCAAAGCAGCTTTTCCGGCAGGAGTAATGATGACCTGGACACCTCGATCTGCGTCTAAAGGACTTCACTAATCGTGACGAAGTTGTCATAGCTACAAAAGTATTTGTTCCAATGCGCAAAGGCCCAAATGCAATGGGACTTTCCCGCAAGGCCATTATGACCGAAATTGATAATAGTCTAAGACGACTCGGAACAAACTACGTCGATTTGTACCAGATTCATCGGTGGGATCCTAATACGCCAATTGAGGAGACTATGAAGGCTCTTCACGATTTAGTTACGGTGGGCAAGGTCAGATACATCGGAGCATCCTCCATGCTGGCATGGCAGCTTGCGAAAGCTCAGCATGTCGCAGAGCGAAACGGCTGGACACGGTTCGTTTCCATGGAGAATAGATTAAACCTGCTCTATCGGGAAGAAGAACGAGAAATGCTCCCCCTTTGCAGAGACGAGGGAGTTGGCGTCACTCCTTACCTGCCTTTGGCTGCAGGCCGGTTAACCCGGGATTGGAATGAGCAGACAACAAGATCGGAGAAGGACCAGGTAGCAAAGGCCTTGTTTAATAAAACGGAAGAGGCGGATCGCAAAGTCGCGGAAAGAGTGGGGGAAATTGCTGCTAACCGGGGAATTTCGCGCGCTCAGATTGCACTTGCATGGTTGCTACAAAAAGAAGAGGTCACCGCGCCAATTATAGGTTCGACGAAGATCAGCCATCTGGAAGATGCGGTTTCGGCGTTGTCGGTAAAATTGACTTCTGAAGAAATTACCCGTTTAGAAGAACTGTATATTCCACATCCATTGATATAAAGTTTCAAAGCCGCATTTACCTACCATTGCAGCCCGAACGTATTGAGCGCACGGGCTTTTGTGTATTTGAAAACCAATTGGCTTAAGTGTTATGCTTGGTATTCAGGCTATTTGGAAAATAGAAAGGTACAATGGAAATGTATAATAAGTTGATAGGGATTAGAGTTGCGAACAAATCGACTACAAAACAAAAAATCTTTTCAATAGTAAATGCAATTATAATCGGGGTTATTCTAGGTTTATTAGCAAAGATTGTGGATAATCCTTCTTATTTCAACCCAATATTCACTAATATAGGTGATCGTCTTGGTATATGGGTATTTGTTGCAACACTTTTATCGGTTTTCAGCTATTCGCCCAAATTAGCGGCTGTAAAAGTATTCGCCTTTTTTGGGTCGATGCTTACCGTTTATTATGTTTACACAACGCTTGTACTACATTTTTTCCCGGAAAGAGAAATTGTTTTTTGGAGTATATGCGCGGCGGCATCTCCTGTTTGTGCTTATATTATGTGGTATGCGCGTGGAATCGGATTATTTTCTAATATTGTTTCGGCTCTTCCAATTACAGTGTTGCTGTCAGAAGGGTTTGAATTACGGAACGCTTACTTACCCTTTCACAGTCATTACTATTTAATACCATGGCTTATGGGAATATATCTTATAATGATAGTTGTTTTGTTACTTACAATCCCAAAAAGCAAAAAGAAACTATTGGCCATTCTACTAATAGTTATTATATTATCTTTAATCATGATATATTTTAATGTCTTTGCCCGTCTATTCCCTGGGATGAACAGTGTATTGCAAAGCATGATCTGATAGCATTACTGATGTTTCAGCTATTTATACTAATAAAGTAAACTTCACATTATGACCGGAACTAAAGCGGATACGTTTAGTCCAAAGGGTGAAACGACACGAGCGCAGGCCGCGACGGTGTTTATTCGAACACTGCAAGCATTAAACATGATTGACTAAAAGAACAGTAAGCCATCCGAACCGAAGAGGCGCGGATGGCTTATTTATTGAAGGGAAGCGACTTATCAATTATTGCTGGAAGCTGGCATGAAGTGAGGAGTCGGCTGGGTTCCCAAACGTACCAAACAATTTTACAAAGCCTTTGGAAGGTTTACTCACATTGTTGTGCATGGAAAAACGTTGGAATGTACCCATATACGTCAACTCTCCTTTGTTTGTGCCGCTTTCCAGCTAGCATAGCGTTTCGGCAAACAGACTGCACAAGGTCTGTATCCTGCGGCTATAGCTAGTTCTTCATTTTCAAAAAATACGCGATATTTTACATATCCTCCTTTAGCTATTGCCCGGAGTGCAGAGGGACAATCTAAGCGACCATAAATTTTATTTCTGCGATAGCCTCCCATAGTTCCTTTGGTTTTGCTTTGATAAGGTCGACGATCAGCGTCTAATAGTGTGTAGGTAAAATGATTAATGTTCTCCTCAATGTCGTCTATGCTCATATGAAATCCTCATTTCAAACCTGCCATTTTTACAAAAAATCAACGGTTTTATATAAGCTCTTGGATCAATTTTTTTTGCATGCTATTCTTTCCCTCAAATTAGTTGTAACACAAAATGGCATTTAACGAATTTCGTTATCATGCTGTTATATTCGAGAATGCGTACAAGAGCTTTTTTATGGGGTTATACTGTTCGTGGAGGTGAACCGGAATTATCTCTCATGGCAGTCCCGATCTGCAAAGAACATATAAAAAAGTCAAAGATTTGACTCCGGTCGAGTACATTCAACAAGTACGAGTCGATATCAAAATGGAGGTTTTTGATCATGAGAAACAACATTTATTCAACCATATATTGGACACATTTATCACATGAGGATTGGAAAATTATTGTTGCAGCAACGTCTAATGGCCTTTGTTACGTGGGTTCTCAAAATATGCGCAAAAACTTCACAATCCCGTTCGATTTTCACGGAACGACATTTCAACTCGACGTGTGGAAAGCGCTCAGTGAAATCCCTTACGGACAAACGAAGTCATATTCGGAAATTGCCAATCAGATCCAAAAACCGAGAGCTGTTCGTGCTGTGGGCTCTGCTATTGGTGCGAATCCTATATTGATTACAGTTCCATGTCATCGTGTAATCGGTAAAAACGGGGCTTTAACCGGTTATCGTGGAGGCATGGAAATGAAAACGAAACTGTTGAAACTTGAACATAATAATGCCCTTATAAGTGGAGACTTACATTATGCCTGAGAGCCTTTCGTTAAGCGTAGATAAATTGGATTGGAACTTCATCCAGCAAATGCTGGACGAACATGGTTATGCTAAACTCCCTAATCTACTAAACAAAACCGAATGTCAAGAGATCATCAGCACTTATGAGGAAGAAGGTCTCTTTCGAACGACTATCGACATGGCTCGGTATCGCTTTGGAATTGGGGAGTATAAATATTACCATGCTCCCCTTCCATCTTTGTTGCAGCAGTTGCGTGAAGGATTATATCCGGAGCTTGCTAAAACAGCGAATCGCTGGCTGGAACAATTAGGTCACAATGCTTCTTATCCGGCAATACTGGAACAATTCCTCGATCAATGTCATCAAGAGGGACAGAACCGTCCAACCCCTCTGATTCTGAAATATGAAGCAGGGGGGTATAATTGCTTGCATCAGGATTTGTATGGGAAAGTATTCTTCCCCTTTCAGGTCGTATTCGCTCTCAATCAAAGAGAAGAGGATTTCACGGGTGGTGAATTCTTACTGGTAGAGCAGCGACCGCGGGCGCAGAGCCGTGGACATGTCATAACATTGAATCAAGGGGAAGGTCTAATTTTTCCAACAAACCATCGTCCCGTAATTGGAACGCGTGGTTATTATAGAACGACACTTAGACACGGTGTAAGCACTGTAACTACAGGTACAAGGTACAGTTTGGGGATTATTTTTCACGATGCGAAATAGAAACTTATTCCTAGAATTAAGAGGTATGTGGGAAAAAACTGATGAAATAGCTCATTTAACAAGCGACGTTATGGGGGAACTCGAGTTCTCATCTTATTGAAACTATGACTAAAGAGCAATTCGAACTATATCGTCGCAGGTATTCCCCTTTAGGATCAATCGCCACAAGGAGTAGAAGGATGGGAAATACAATTAAAGAACAATTACTAGAGCTGGCGGATGAGAAGTATCAAAAGTTTTCTGCAGCTCTAATTCCGAATATTAATAATGTTATGGGCGTTCGGCTACCTGAGCTACGCAAGCTGGCCAAAAAAATTGCCCGCGAAGATTGGCGAGCTTACTTAAAACGAGCTGAGAATGAGTATTTTGAAGAAATCATGCTTCAGGGCATGGTAATTGGTTATGTAAAAACAGATATAGATGAAATTCTGCAATATGTAGCAGAATTTGTACCTAAAATTGATAATTGGTCGGTGTGCGATAGCTTTTGTACAGGACTGAAATTCACAAAAACGAATATGAAAAAAGTATGGGATTTTTTGCAGCCTTATCTAATTTCATCCGAAGAATATGAAATTCGCTTTGGGGTGGTCATGCTTCTCGATTTTTTTATTGAAGAAGGGTACAAAGCTCTTGCTTTGCAACTGTTGGACAATATCAAACATGATGGATATTATGTCAGAATGGCTGTTGCATGGGCAATTTCGATCTATTATGTGAAGTTTCCCGAACACACTTTGGCATATTTAAGAAGCAATTCTCTGTGCGATTTTACATTCAACAAAGCTCTGCAAAAAATAACCGAATCTTATCGTGTGGATCAAGAAACCAAAAAATTGATTCGCAGCATGAAACGAAAATAAATAAACATTAATTCTATCAAACAGTGACAGTTTAGGACTTTATTTTCTCGTCCTTAGCTGTCGCTGTTTCAATTTCTAGGGTCAGTCAAGCTTCCTAGATACGGCATAAAATAATCAGATTGTAGCCAAAAATGGCTTTGCTTACAGCTACCGGCAACTTCAAGACCCAGATTGTATCAATAATATGCAATTCGGCTTGTAATGACTTTATATACATTTACAAATATATATACGATGGTGTATATTTAGATCATGACAACAGCAAACTTGCAGTTAACGTTACTTACTCTTGCCGAACCCAATCGATTTAACATCGTTGAGTTGCTAAGAAATGGACCCAAATCGGTAGGGGAAATTGTCCAAGCGCTAGGCATCAGCCAGCCGCACGTTTCCCGTCATTTGCGCATCTTGAGCGAAGCCGGGATGGTACGCTCGCGCAGCAAAGCACAGCTGCGAATATACAGCCTCGAGGCTGGGCCGTTCCAGGAGCTGGATGAATGGTTTGATTCCTTCAGCATTCTATGGGAAGAGCGTCTCGACAATTTCGAGGAGTATATGCTGGACTACAAGAAGAAGGAGGACTTATGACAGGCATCAACAGTTTTATCGCAAGTTACATGCTGAATAATTGCGACATCTGGAACAAGAGACCGGATTCGCTTGAACACTACTTAAAAAGGATGAATGCAGATGAAAAGCAAAACAACTATTCGTAAAAATCGCGATCGTAGGGAGCTCATTGTCGAGCGTAACGTTGCGTTGCCTGCCCAAATGGCTTGGGAAGGATGGACCGAGCCAAAACATATTACAAAATGGTGGGGGCCAAAGGGCTGGACGACAACCGTTTACGAGATGGACGTGCGGCCAGGCGGAGTGTGGCGGTATAGCCTTCAAGCAAATGACAATAGCGGCGAGGAGGCCTATTGCAGAGCCACATACGAAGAAGTGGATGCACCAGGCAAACTGGTGTACATAGATACTTTCGCCGACAGGGATTGGAATATCGTTTCGAATAGCGAAATGTACACAACCGTGTTATTCGAGGAAAAACGCGGAGGAACGCAGATTAGCATTGTAACGCGATTCGCTACCAACGAACAATTGGATAACGCGGAAGCGATGGGCATGATTGAAGGATACACCGATGCTTATGATCGACTGGAAGAATATTTAGAAACCTTAACGGGAGGGAAAGACACAATGGAAACCGTTATTTCAAAAGACGGGACACAAGTCGCTTATACCAAACGAGGAACGGGTCCTGCAATTATCCTTATATCATCGGCAGCTGCCGACCATAAGGATGCCTCACCGTTAGCCGAGCACTTGGCGGCCAACTTCACCGTATACAATTACGATCGTCGCGGACGTGGCCGAAGTACGGATACCTTGTCTTATGCAACGGCATGCGAAGTGGAAGATATCGAGGCCTTAATTGCAGCCGCCGAAGGACAAGCCTATTTGTTCGGAAGCTCATCCGGAGCCGTGTTGGCGCTTGACGCCGCGAACTCCTTAGGGGATTCGGTCGCAAAGCTCTTCTTGTATGAACCGCCATTCATTATTAACGACAGCCGTAAACCTGTGCCTAGGGACTACGTCGAACATTTGAATGCGCTAATCAAAGTAGAGAAAAGATCAGAAGCAGTCGAATATTTTGCATCCGAGGCTCTAGGCATTCCAGAAGAATACATTGGCTATATGAAAGCTGAGCCTTCTTGGAATAAGATGGAGTCCCTTGCGCACACGCTTGCTTACGATGGCATCATAATGGGAGCGACGCAATCCGGAAACCCTTTGCCAACCGATAGATGGAATGTTACGATTCCTACTTTGATTATGACTGGAGAAAACAGCGAACCGCTTTTCCATGACGCGGCACGCGCGCTTGTCGAGCTTCTACCAAAGGCGGCTTCTCATTCGCTCGCCGGTCAAGATCATTCTGCGGTTGTCATGGCTCCCGATGTCGTAGCAAAGGCGATTGCTGATTTCGAACGGGCAGGAGAATGAGATTTTGGCGAATCTTCATAAGCTTGATCGACTAGTCGGTTCCACGGTGATGGCCTACAGATTCGCGCTGACGTCGATTTTCTCAGGAGCATTGTTCGTGCTTCTCCTGTGCAGTCTGCATCTGCTGCAGCCCGAGTTTGATCCGACATGGCGTTTTATCAGCGAATATGCTCTTGGCGATTTTGGTTGGATGATGCACCTGGCTTTTGGCTTGTTGGCTCTTGCTCAAATCAGCGTAGCCATTACGATTTTCCCGTATATTCGTACGGTTACGGGATATATTGGACTTGTTATTCTTGGAATCAGTGCAATAGGTGTAATTATAGCAGGCATCTTCGTGACCGATCCCATCTCCGTTAGTCCGGAAGATGCAACATTTAGCGGTAGTATGCACTCAACGGGAGCGATGCTGGATTACACGCCTGTAGCCGCATTATTGATTAGTCTTGATGGAGGATGACGATCCGCTCAATATCTCGGGGCGAAGCAATGCGAGGATCGTCAAGCCTTCGATGACCGCGGCCAGTCTAAGCGTTTCGAGTTCTATGTCTATCGATGGGGGAAGAAGCTCCGCAATAGTTAGAAGATCGAGGACAGTTCTAGTCAGGTGGTGTAGTTCATCTGTGAGCTCGTCTTTTTTAGTCTGTAACGTCGAACTTGTGAGGGGACGGATAGCGAATACCCACCAGACGCCGGTTGACGTTCGTTTTTCTGTAGACGATTGTTGACCGGTAAAGATTAGATCAATAAGGGAATTTTGACCGTAACGACGGTTCCGCTGTCAGGTTTGCTGATAATCGTGACTCCATAGGGAAAGCCATAGTAGAGTTGTAGTCTAGAATCTATATTTTTTATGGCATAGCCTTCACAGCGATCGCCGTAGATTTCGGCTATTTTGCCCTGGTCCATCCCTTTGCCGTTATCGGAAATGGAAAATACAATCGCGTCGTTTGTTTTCTCCGCCTTCAGTTCGATAACCGGCTCGCGGTCCAGGACACAGTCGAATCCGTGGAAGATGGCGTTCTCGACGAAGGGCTGAAGAATTAACTTCGGCGTGCGGAAGTCGTAAATTTCCGGATCGATTTGCTGCACGAATTGGTATTTTTCGTTAAACCTAATTTTTATGATTTCGATGTAATTATTCGTATGGCGCAACTCATTCGCGATGGGGATAATATCCATCCCTTTGCTCAGAGTTAGCTTGTAAAAATCCGTCAAATGAAAGATAGCTTTGCTGATCTCATGTGCTTCAATGCCGTGAGCCATAGAATGGACTGCTGAAAGCGTATTATATAACAGGTGAGGTTTAATTTGCTCCTGAAGCGCTTTGAGCTCAAGCAAATACTTCTCTTTTTCCGTTTCATGAACTTGTGCGATCAAATTTTTGGTTCTCATAACCATACGAAGGAACACATGGTTCATTTGACCGATTTCATCCGAGCCGCTGATGCCAGTCGTAATCTCAAAATCCCCTTTGCCGACGCGTACCATGGCAGCGCTGAGAATTTGAATTCTTTTGGTCACGATTCTCACGTACAAAATGGTAATTATTAAGGCCAACACAAGGGACAAGGCAGCGATCAGGGCTGTATAGTTGCGGATATATCCGGTTTTGCTGACAATTTCATCGAAGGAAACGATGTTGATCAGTGTCCAGCCCGTTCCTTCATTCTTGTGATAGAAAACGGTGTTGTTGCTCGCAGGGAGGTCTGTCTGGTAATATCCGTTATTGCCGTTTAATGCGGACCGCAAATATTCGAACTCATTGGCGTTTCCGGTCACTAATTCTTGCTCGGAGCTATATAAAATAACCCCTTCCGAATTCGCGAGGATAAACTTGCTTTTCCCCTTGACGGTCATACGCTCCAGAATTTCAAAAAGACTCTCGATTTTGAACTCAAGCCTTACAATCGCCAATATGCTGCCGTCGTTGCTGTCTCGTATCGGCATGTAGGAGGAAATCCAATAACTTTCGACACCCCTAACGTCCTGTTTGTAGGCCTTGCTCCACTTCAGCGAGTTGCGAATCTCAATCGGATATTCCTCGAACCAGTCATTCGACGTGAGCTGCTCTTGACTGAAGAAAATATCCTGATCGGGTTCGAGGGTGCTGTTGATCAAGTAGATCTTGAATTTCGGATTGTAATCGTAAGGAAGCAGCATGGTATAGATATGGTCGTAAATATTCATCTTCGCCTTATAGAAATCAATCGGATTGTCATATGCGTGTTGCCCGTCCGAAAGAAGCTTAATGAATGGGTTGTCGATATATAAGCTGTTCAGGACGCGGTTATAATTTTTGAGCGTGTATTCGATATTTTTGGCGGTGGCGGCCAATTGCAGCAAATTGTTCTCCGATGTCTCCGCTTTGACGAATTCGCTGGATTTCGAATAGGTGAAATAGCTGATCGTGAAAATAAAGAAAAACAATACGCACACGAAAAACATCAAAAGCTTGTATTTTAAAGCGATGTTATTCAGAAAGAACGTCACGACACGGAAGCCTGCAGCGAGTTTTTTCATCATCCTTTTGCCCGAAATTCTTTCGGAGTGATTCCGACATGATTTTTGAATAAAGACGAAAAATATGTGATGTTGGAATAGCCGACCCGTTGGGACACTTCGTAAATCTTGATAGTATCGTCTTGCAGAAGTTCCATCGCTTTTTTGATCCGTATGCCGGTGAGATACTGGATGATGGTTTCGTTAGTTTCGTTTTTGAATAAAGTCGTCGCATAGCTGGGCGACAGATACACTTCGGCCGCGATCTCCTCCACGGATATTTCTTCGGAATAACGGTTCTCGACCGTTTTTTTGATCGTTTCGATGATCCGGGCGTGTTTGGTTCGGAACGTATCGGAGATGACGCTGAAGATGTTATCGAACGCTTGTTTGATGTAGTCCGACAGAACGGACAGATGGTCGCAGGTCAGAATTCGTTCATAGACGGAAATATCATTGAAATGTTCGGTTATGTTTTTATTGAAATCGTTCAATGAGATCAGCGCTTTGCTTAACAGCTCGATGCACACGTTTCTTACGTATACGACGGAAAATCTTCTGTTCTCTCTTAACCTATGAAACAATTCATCGATAAGCTGCAAGACTTTGTCTTTATCGACCGCCTTCACCGCGCTCAAGATTTTTGAAAAATATAAGTCTTTGTCCGGCAAAGTTCCCAAGTCCGGCTCGGCGATGGCGTCGTAATAAATCACATGGTTCTGGCCGTAGAAAAACTTATAGTTCAAAGCCTCGAGCGCCTTCTTGTAATGGTCGGGAATCAGACCGGCGTTGTTCGCCAGTCCGCCCATGCTCAAGGTAACGTTCATTTTGGCATTCATATTGATGTTAATTTTTATTTTTTCGGATAGCGCTGTAAAAAATGTGGAGCTTTGCTCCTCGTCGTCGTGAAGGAGGATGACATATTGGCCTTCTTTGTTGCGGAAGATGAAGGCGCGGTCAGGGTCGGGCACAATTTCGGAGATGCAATTCAGTATGCTGGAATCGAGCAATTGCTTGCTGTATTCATTAAAGGAGCTTGTCCCGTCCGCATAGTTATCCATGTCAGCAACGATGATATACGTATAGAGGTATAACTGTATCCCCAGGAAAAGCGCCTTTTCTCGTATGATTTCTTCATCCGGATAAACGCCATGAACCCAGTCCTTGTAAAACCTTTCCTTCAGTAAAGGCAGACTTTCCGCCAATTGATGCCGAAATCTTTCCTTCTCATACTTTTGCGATTTCTCCGCCACGCAACCCTCTACGGTTCTCGCAAGCAAGTGCGACAGCTCCTCCAGGTTGATCGGCTTTGTGAGATATTCCACGATTCGGAAATCGATGCCGGCCTTGGCATATTCAAAGTCTTGATAGCCCGACATAAAGATCAATTTGGTTTCCGGATACGTTTTCTTAATTTCATTGGAAAGTGCGATTCCGTCCATAATGGGCATTTTGATATCCGTCAGAACAATGTCGGGTTGTTGGTCGCGGAAAATTTCCCATGCAGTGTTGCCGTTGTCCGCCACGCCGACGAGTTCAATGCCGAGCTGGTTCCAATGGATGCCTGATCTAAGCATTTCCCGGTCCAGCTTTTCGTCTTCCGCCATTAGTAGTTTGATCATTGTATCACCCTGGTTTGATTATATAAGAGCGTATACGGACCGGACAATCGGATTTCGAAACCTTTAAGAAATGTGAAACAATTCGGGGAAAAGTTAAATTGAAGAGCAGAAGCGGGTCATTTATAGTCAAGCTATTACGATAACAGGAGGTACTTTCATGAAGCTAAGGCCTACATCCAAATCCTGCTTGATCCTGAGTGCTGCCGTTTTACTGCTGCTCGCGACCGGCTGTCAGACGGGCGGCAGCCGGCAAAGCGGCGAATCCCCAAGCGAGGCGAGCACCGATCCCGCCGCAACCCAAACGCAGCAAGAAGGTTCCGCCAAATCGCCGGTCACCTTGACCACGTTTTTTAATGTCGCGGAAAATAGTTCGATCCCTTGGAATTGGGGGAAGGACCCCGTGTCACAGGAGATTACCAAAAGAACCGGCGTGACGATCGAGCCGGTATTCGGAGACAACGACAGCCAGAAGCTGAAGCTTATGCTGGCCTCTGGCGAGAAGCTGCCGGATATTCTGGTGTACGTGAATCCGACGACTCAACTGTATAAAGACCTGGTCGATGGCGATTATGTGTATGCCCTCAGCGACTTGATCGAAAAGTACGACCCGGGTATGAAAGACATGCTGATGAAAGGCGAACTGGAATTTAATCAGGAGGACGACGGCAAGTTATATTACCTGGTATCCAATATTTTTGGCTACGACGAGCTTAAAGACCCAAGATTGTCGGCCACGGGGCAGTGGGCCATCCGGGAAGATTTGCACAAAAGTCTTGGAAGCCCTTCCATGAAAACCCCGGAGGAATTGATGCAGGTGCTCGAACAGGCAAAAGCCAAGTTTCCGAACATGAAGTACCCGCTCTTCCTGCCCGAGCTTTTCCTATACAGCAATCCTTGGCCGATCTATCAAAGCTTTGGCGGACACAGTACCATCGATGGCAAATATTACGACGAGAAAAACAAAACGGTAGGCTACTGGTATGAGGATGAAATCGGCAAGAAGTCGCTCAAATATTTGAATCAGTTGTATGCCAAAGGCTTGATCAACCCTGAGGCCTTCACGCTTAAGGATTGGTCGCTTCCGCTTAATACAGGAGACGTATTCCTTCTGGGAATCTGGAATTACTTCGCCATCTCGGGGGCGAACGGCAGCCTGCAGAAGATCGACCCGGAGATGTCTTATACGCCAGTCGAACCTGTCATCGCGAATGGCGTCGACAATTATGAAGTGCCGATCTGGTACTCCACCAAGAGCGGAAGAACCGCGATGATCACCAAAGACGCCAAAGATCCGGCCAAAGCTCTGGAATACCTTAAATTCATGATCAGCGATGAAGGCCAGAAGCTGGCTCTCTATGGCTTGGAAGGCGTCACCTACAACATGGAAAAGGACGAAAGCGGCGAGTATCCGGTATTTGCAGACGAGGTTGGAAAATTGTTCAGCAAGGATTTCACCAAGATGGTGAATACGTATGGCGTGTACAACTACTACAATTACGCATGGATCATTAAAAACAAGTATGACAATGCGGTCGTGTATGCCAATACCAAGAAAGATCCGCTTGCCCAAAAAACCAGGAACTTCTACCAAAAGTACAAAGTCGGCTTAAAATCCGAATACCTAACGAATGCCATCTTTATCAAGCCCGGTTCGGACGAAGCCAATATCGAAATCAAGCTGAGCGATGTCGTCAAGAAGTACATTTTCCAGACGATAACGGCCAAATCGGATGAACAATTCGAGAGTCTGTACGCCGAGTTCATGGGCAAAACGCAGGAAGTCGGCATCGACAAATTAAAAGCCTATTATGCGACAGAGGCCGGCAAGTATGCGGAGAGGCTGGCGGCAAACGGCGTAGTCCTGGAATAACTTCAACTCGTTCAACCCGTTTAGATTAAGAGGTCATAGAGGCTTTCCGTCCGGATCACCCATGCGGAAAGCCTTTATTTCCTCAAGATTTGGAGCTAATTGATGATGAATGCAAAAAATAAGACTCAGAGTGCGTTCGTGCGATTGAAGAAGCAGATGACGTATCAAAGCATGGTGTGGATCGGTCTAGGATTCACGTTGGTTTTTGCGTACCTCCCCATGTTTGGGATCGTTGCCGCTTTTGAGAAATACACGTTTCGCAAAGGTTTTTTCGGAAGCGAATGGGTAGGATTAGATAATTTTGCACGTTTTTTTCATGATCCGGATCTTGCAAGAATTATCGGAAACACGATAAGCATGGGCCTGTTGAATCTTCTGATTTGTTTTCCGCTGCCGATCCTGTTCGCCATTCTGTTGAACGAAATCAGAAATGGCCCTTTCAAGAGAATCGTCCAAACCGCCAGCTCATTTCCCAATTTTATATCATGGGTCATCGTATCCGTACTGCTCATCACTTTGCTTTCACCGGACAGCGGCATCGTGAATCGACTTTTGGTCAATTTCGGTTTGGTCGATAAACCGATCCTGTTTTTGGGATGGCCGGAGTATTACTGGTGGATCGCCATTCTTTCCAACGCGTGGAAGGGGACCGGCTGGACGGCGATTATTTATTTGGCAGCCATAACCGGCATCGATAGAAGCATCTATGAAGCGTCCGAGCTTGACGGCGCCAATCGATTCCAGAAAGCATGGTACATTACGGTACCGTCCATCATGCCGACCATAGGGATTATGCTTGTTTTGACTATCGGCGGCTTACTGGGCGTAGGCTTCGATCAGGCTCTTCTGCTGGGGAACACGATTAACGAACCCAAGTCCAACGTTCTTCAATATTACATTTACCAGAAAGGTCTCATTACGGGTGATTTTTCTTATGCCACTGCGATGGGGCTTGTGGTATCGGTAATTTCCTTGGGGCTAATGCTCTTCGCCAATTTCGTCAGCAAAAAAACGAAAGATGTAGGAGTGATGTAGGCTTGGCGGCAAATAACAGGAGAGAGAATAAAAAAAGCGTTTTCGATCTCCTTAACTATTTTTACATGCTTATTATCTTGCTTTTAACCGTGTACCCGTTCTACTACTGCCTCGTTTTGGCGTTCAATGAAGGGACGGACGCCTTAAGAGGCGGAATCTACTTATGGCCAAGGAAATTCGTGCTGGACAATTTCAGCTTTATTTTGGGGAACGATCTGCTGCTGACAGCTGCCAAGAATTCGCTGCTTAGGACATTGTTTGGCACTACGCTGAGCGTGGCTTTAAATGCCCTCGTCGCCTATGGGCTTAGTAAGCAATTCCTGGCGGGGAGAAAGTTTTACCTCTTATTGTTCGCCGTCACGATGTATATTAGCGGCGGATTAATCCCCTCCTATATCATCATGGGCAAGTTGGGGCTTATCGACAGTTTTCTGATCTATATTTTGCCTGGAGCCTTCAACTTCTTCTATACCCTGCTTCTGATGGCTTACTATCAGGCGATTCCGGATTCGCTTGTCGAATCGGCGGAGATGGACGGGGCGGGCAACTACTATATCTTCTATAAAATCATATTGCCGCTTTCGCTTCCGGTTATTGCGACAGTCGCCCTCTTCGCGGGGGTGGAACAATGGAACAATTATCTGGACACGATGATCTATACCAAGTCGTCCAGCCTGGAAACGCTGCAGAGCATCATGAGAAAGCTGATTAACGAGGCGGACATTTACAATAAAATGCAGGAGGAGATGTCCAAACACGGAGTGACCTCCAGTTTTCAAGCCGCCGTCTCTCCGTTCACCATACGAGTAGCGACCATGATCGTGACTACATTGCCCATTATGTTTCTGTATCCGTTTCTGCAAAGATATTTCGTAAAAGGAATTATGATTGGCGCCATTAAAGGGTGATGCAATCGAATCAAACGATGTTGGCCGAGCACCGCAGTCAGGTCGGCGAAAAAAATAGGAGGGAATGCAAGTGGTAAGAAATCGAATGGCAGTGGAATGGAGCAAGGGGCCGGTGAAAGGCGGCATATCCGTCACCGGAGGAACGATCGTCGAAGAGAAGATCGTCAAGGGGAGCGGCGGCGTGTCGCAAGGCAGCTTCTCGACGGACGGCGAGGCGATCCGGCTCGAATTTGTTGTCGAGACAACATCCGGAGAGGAGAGTACGAATTCGGCTATCGTTACGATCGATACGGAGGAGAATCCGTTCAGCTTCTTCTTGCGCGATGTTCACAAGCAATATCCGATCTATATTCCGGCATATGGGGTTGCCGTTACCGAAGCGGAGGACGGACGCACCTACGGGCAGATCGAAGAGGACATTCGGTCGAAAGGGCAGCTCAGCAACCTGCAGCAAATCGACGCCGAGCCGGAGGAGAGCTACGAGCAGGCTGCCGTCCATACGCGCGAGCTGCCGTGTGAGACGTGGCTCGGCTTATCGCGGGACATGCGGATTTTCGGAATTGGCTTCCGCGGCGTCGGCGGAGAGGAACCGGAACGGTTGTGGGACTGGGTCCAGCCGCGGTTTCATGGCTTCGAGACGACGCTGCCGGAGACTGAGGATAAGCCGGTCCGCTATCGGTATTTGCTGGGGCGCGGCATCGGCTGTGTGGCGAGCGTATCGCGACGGCTGGAGAACGGTGTGCTGCCGATTCTGCACGCGGCGATTGTCGACGATGACATTACGTACAGCACCGTATCGTTCGCTTCTTACGAATCGAGTCCCTTGAATGAGCAAGCGCTTTCAGGAACGGATTACCTGGTGGCGGACGGCTTTGGCCACGGCCATATGCTGACAGAGGCGCAGACGGAACGCCGAAACGAACGGCTCGAGCGGGAGATGAACCGGGAAGAGGAGACAGTGCTGTATTTCCGCGCGGTGGCGACGAATACGGCCAAGGTTCCGCGATACGCCTGGTTCAAAAATCCGATCCCCAACGCTTTCGTGTTAAATAACGACAAACATTACATGTTCGACGGCCGTAACGGGTTCGTAAAGTTTTCGGACGACCGTATCTGCTGCGTATCCAAGCTGAACGGTCAGCCGCTGACGCAAGAGGAGACGGCGATATTGATCCTTCCGGGGGAGACCGCCGTTTATGAATTTTATTTGCCGCATCGACCGATTACGCAAGTTCGCGCCGGGCAGCTGATCAGACAAAGCTTCGATTCGCGGCTCGAGGAATGCCGCGCTTTCTGGAACGGCAAGCTCGCCCGCGCCGCCCGCATTAAGGTGCCGGAACAGCGGCTGGATGAGATGATCCGCGCTGGCTTGCTGCATCTCGATCTTATCTCCTACGGCTCGGAACCGAACGGAACGATCGCTCCGATGATCGGTGTCTATACGGCAATCGGCTCGGAGAGCTCGCCGATCGTGCAGTTTTTCGAGTCTATGGGATGGAGCGAAGTGGCGGCGCGGTCGCTGCAATTTTTCCTCGACAAGCAGCATGACGACGGGTTCATTCAAAATTTCGGCGGATACATGCTGGAAACGGGAGCCGCGCTTTGGAGCTTCGGGGAGCATTACCGCTATACACGGGACGAAGCCTGGCTGGCCTCGATTAAGGAGAAGCTGCTGAAGGCGTTTGATTATCTGGTCGCCTGGCGTAATCGCAACAAGACCGAGGAGCTCCGCGGCCGGGGATACGGCATGCTGGAAGGGAAAACGGCCGATCCCGAAGACCCGTTTCACTCTTTCATGCTGAATGGATACGCATATCTTGGGATGAGTCGACTGGCTGAGATGCTAGAGGCTACCGATCCGGCCACAGCCGAACGCATTGCCGCAGAGGCGGCGGAGCT
>PJUD01000439.1_pt1 | contig 22397 bp, 5 predicted proteins | sample 1512341 | NCBI WGS metagenome assembly PJUD01 (sample SAMN08177675, study PRJNA422409) | Feces metagenome, whole genome shotgun sequencing project. | isolation source: Chicken feces (3) enriched on wood chips: beechwood xylan treatment | host: Gallus gallus | place: USA: Madison | collected 2015-01-15 | reverse complement strand
CTGGTGGGAATTGACTGATTTCCGGTTTCCTTTATTTTCATAGTCAAGGGTGATTTTTTCAACCTTGTATGAACTATTGTTATTCTCAAAGGCAATTCTAGTCATTGAAGAGTTGGACATATCCCTTTGGGAGATCTGACTCAAGACATGAGAGATGTTTCTGGAATCCTCCAGTCTTCTGCTTTCTTTTTCATGAGATATTCTACTGTCAATGGTCTTTCTTGATTTCTTGTCCACCTCATTGACATAAGGCCTAAATTTTATTGTTTTCAGCTTGTAGATCTGATTGAAGATCTTCTTCTCAGTCGAACTGGCCAAGGTTATTCCTTGATTGCTGGATATGTCCGTTATCCCACTGGGAGCCTGTGAAAAGGCATTTTCAGATTCTCTTTTATAGCTTTTTGATCGGTTATTATTACCTACAATCATTATGAGGAGAAACAGAACTTCGAGTACTTGTTGATCGATTTCTCTGCGAACTCACTGCGTCTCTACTTGGCACTTGTCTGAGAGAGGAATTATGGTATGCAATTCCCGTTAAATCTTTTGTGGACGAGAAAGCCTCCTGGTTTGGGACCTGAATATCAAACCTCCTAGTCCCTGTATCTAAACTCTTGATTTGGATCACACTCATTGAAGTCTCAAACTCTGAATATAAACTTAGTGGCTTCCTTTTGGTGTTATATTATTTAATACTAAATCCTACGTGATGAATTAGTATATTTTATTAGTCTGTATAACTTGCTAAACTATCATAAAAACTCTAAATTTAATCTTTCCTCAATTAAATTAATTTGTTTTTCGTTACATTAGATTCCGTCAATTCAGACGTATCGAGAGAAATTTCTCTTTCGTTAAAAATTTTTATCACATAGAAATAATTTACTCACAATTTTGTTTCAATTCAAATTTGGAGGGGAATGATTGAAGCAATTAAAGGATTATAAAATATAGTTTCATGAACATTTGGATTTATCCATGAAAAAGTTGTCTCTCATAAGCTTCTGTTTTTGAAAAAAAAAAGCTACTAGTTACAATAATCAAAATGACACTACCGTGCTACACTTCTTATCAAAAGGAGTGTCCAATCATTCAATTAAACACTTTTAAAATTTTATAGAAAATGATAAAAACTTTACTTTTAGTGAATCTACTGCTTCGGTTGTCTCTTGGAGTTGATGATTTTTGCACAAGCTTCTGGAAAGGACTCCAGGATGATTCAATAAGCTCTATTGAAAAGACAAACTTTTTCAAATATTCTCAAAAAAGCGCCAACTATGAGAAAGAATTTTCCCATGTTGCTAATTGTAAAGAGGAACCAGAAATGGACTCATTTTCTCTATTAGTTTTATCAAACGACATTCTTGAAAGTTATCAAGCATGTCTTCCCAAAGAGTGCGCTCCCTTTGGGGATGAAGAGGCTTGGAAGATTACATCAGCTTTGAATTGGAATCTGAATAGAGACAATCTTCTTATCAAGTCATTTGATTCAAACATTGAAGTTGGCTTCTCCAACATGCTTGTCGGGATGATGTTTCTTGCTTATGTATGCCTGGTCCTCTTCTTTACAATTTCCAAAAATATGAAGAATGGAGGTAGCTATAATGAATTGTCCCCTCAAAGACAACATTTCCAGCGACGTTGGGAGATCTTTAATCTTAAAACAAATATGCTATCGCTCTGGGAGAAGCCCAAAGATACCCGTTTGGCAGGCTTTAATTTTTTGAAAGTGCTAGCGAGCTACTGGGTAGTTGGATTTCATACTTTCCTCGTAATGAGTTCTTTTGGATACTTTATCAACGAAAAAGATTTAAATAGATTGGAAGCTGGTCTTACTGAATTGGCTCGAAGTGGAGGACTTATTGTTGAATATTTCTTTATGATGACTGGATTTCTTGCAGCCTATTCCTTAGTTCCAAAAATCAGCAAGAAGAAGGACAGTCTCAATCTGTCTTTCATACTGGGAATAATTAAGCATAGATGGCTTCGTATTGCTCCATTACTGTTCTGCACATATATTTTCTACTATCAGATTGGACCACTCTTATCAGATAGCCCTGTCTGGCCATGGTTCGAATTCAAAACAACACAGTGCGAAGGAAAGTGGTGGGCAACATTGCTCCTCAATGGCGACTCCTCGAAGAGAAAGGCTTCAGCAATTATAGATTGTATGGGGCAGATCTGGTATATTCCAGTTGACTTTGTTCTTTACATTGTCGCAATCTTGGTGATTTGTGTTTACGCCAAGAACAGAAAATACGGAATTTTCACAACTATCGGTGTTATACTCTTCAGTTTCATTTATCGCATTTCGAGCTTAAGTCTGGTTTTGAATCCTCATATCAGATGGCTGAACTATGTTGTCAGAACCCCCAACTTCGCTCACAGCTGTTTTTCTGGATTGCTTTGGGGTTTATATTACCATGAATATCGCAACTCAAAACAGAACAATATTTTTTCTCGATTTGAAAAAATGAACAGTCTTAAAGCTTATGGTGTATTTTTACTGGGCTTAGGCGTGAATCTGACTGTACTTTTATGGTGGGACATTGTGTCATCCTGGCTTCCTCAGATTGGTATCTGGGGAACTGTGGCAGTCAATTTATATGTGAACTCGATGGCATTGTGCCTCATGGTTCTGACGACTCAAGGAAACCTTTTACTTCAAAAATTTGTTTCTCTGCGAATCTTCCACATTCTCGGCAAAACATCTTACTCATTCTATCTCTTGAATGACTTATTCCTTTGGATTGGATGCCTGAATTCCTTGTTGACCAGTAACGATTTCTCATTTGGGAATATCGCAATGTCAATTTGTAAAGCCATTCTCCTTACACAAATTGCTGCAATTGTCTGGTTTTTGTTTCTTGAAAAGCCCTTGAGCGCCTTAAACTTTTCTCGCCCCTCGCGTCAAAAGGCTGCTCAGACAATTCAGACATCAAAAGATGATTCTGTTTTAAAGATAGAATCTCCATCAACAAGTAAGGATAACAGTTCTAATAATTAAGAATTGGGACAGACAACAATATTGTTTGGAGAAAATTTCTTTAGAGAATATATGAGAATATTATTTCGTAAAGATTCAGAAGAAGAATTCAAAAATTAATTCATACAGTGTCCATTCGTATTACAAAATTATTATTCATGCTTCATTATGAACTCTAAAGAGCCTTACTCTCCTCTTATTGAAAACCTGAAATATTCATGATTTGTTATTTTAAGAGATTTCGAACTCTTTTGAAGCCCAAATTCCAGAAGATTATTTCTCTAAGTCTCACCCAAGGATCAAAATGAAAACTCCGAAAAATAGCTCAATGGGGAGCATGATAACTGGCAAAAAAAAAATATCAATGTAATTTTTGAAATTTTCTATTTTTTTTGTTTTGAATTTCTCAAGAAAATGTGATGAAACCAGTGTTTTTAAGGAGATTTTCCCTTTCGGATATTTGAGTCGATGAAGAATTTCGAATTGGGAGAAATAAACTTTCAGGGAAAACTTTTTTGGACAATTTGTTTTTTCATTTTTCTCAATCTGAAGTCAGGTTTTTTCTCCATCAGATTTCATTCATAAACTATTTTCGAAAGATTATAGAATGAACTGAGCAATTAAAAACCGAGAAACTTAGCTTTTCAATGTCACGAACTGAAGTTCAGCTTTTAACTTTGTTCACAAATTCAATTTCTTTATGATTTAGAATTAATTAGTGATAAAGTTGTTTCTAAATTTTATTCTCCGGGAATAGAATAAAAAGTTAGCTTGTTTCCTCTCTTGTTTCCAGTGATAAACTTCCCTTCGAAATTTTTTCCTATTATTTGTAAAACCTCTTTTGTATGTTTCAAGCATGGAAAACTAAGGAGAATCTTTCAGAAATTTGTAAATTATTTCGAAAATCCTCGTATTCATCTATGAGAGAATTTATTCAAATGAACAATCAACTTTTCCAATTTTTCCAATTTTCCATAAATACCCAAAGTCTGAAAGTTTTTTCCCCGAAAGATTAAAATTTTTTCGGGCAATTTTATTTTTTTAGAATTTTTTGTGTATTGTTGGGACAAATCAAATCGTAGATCCTTAAGAATGCTGGGTTGAACAATTTCTTTTTCAATCTTGTTGATTTGAGATTTATTTCTGAGACTCGAAGAACTAATTCTTTTTCTCAAGCAAGTTTGAACCCTCCAAAGGTGAATATATTGGATGAATTTTTTTTTAAACCTTTGATTGGTCAAAAGGTCAACTTTAGAGAAGGACCTTAAAAAAACGCTGGTTCAGAACCGTCGAAATTTCAAAATCTTTGCCTTTGAACCTTTGAGAAGAATTTTTTGAATTTCTGAAAAAAGGAAATCAAAACATTTTATCTCAAGGATTTTCCTTGAAGACAGAGACTCCATCCTTAGATAGTTTTGGATATAACTTCATACCTCATATTTCTCTCAGAAATAAAATAAATACAACATAAATTTTGAGAAATTCTTTCCCAAAAAAAAGCCTTGGATTTCCCAAAATTTTTTGAAAGTTGAGTGGATCTTTGGAATTTCTAATTCTGGATCCTGAAAAGGCAAAGATTTTTTTTAGTTCAGGCGCAAGCTAGGACCACTCCAAATCATCAAAAATCAACTCGTGGTCAATTCAATCCCTTTTGAGATTTGTAATAGTCTGCTACACGAATTCAAAACTTTTTCTCTCGACCACTAATTGACTGGAGGGTCTTCTTTCTCCAGAAATGAAGATAACTCGCAATAGGTTCTCAGATTCAGATAAATTGAATCTACAAAAAAATCATTTATTATTTTTGATGATGGATAAATAGAGAGTTGAAGTTTTCGATCGAAATTCAGCATGTAATGAGCATTACAAATCTAATTTTCAATAGACGACACATTAGAGAAGATACTCAAGACGAAGCCTGAAGAGGCTTGAGAGATTTTTATCCAACAAACACAAGCAAAATATAATTGAGGAAAATGATTCTCTTTGAGTTAACCAGGCAGAGCGGAGAAACACAAAAATAAAAAAAAATACACGGGAAGGAAGAATAGAAATTTTTCGAGCCAAACCCTCGTGAATCAAATATCTTCTCTCCCAAAAGATTCATGAGTTCTCAGTTGCGTCTTTAATAAACAGCGAAATAAATTTTAAAGAATGAATATTTTTTACTAGATCAAAGAGATGATAAAAGAAAATAAAAGGTCAAAAGGAAAAAAGAAAAGTAAAGAATTAAAAAAAAAATATCCTTTATCTATTTTTCATGGTCCTCCATTTAAGGTGCATTAAACATCAGAAAGCCAACGAAATGGCTCTTCATAATGAGTAATAGAGTTTAGATCCATAAATTTGTATTCTTGCTGAGATGCAAGAAATTTGAAGAGAGAAGTTTCTAATTTGAGAATAGAAAATGCATTTTACTTAAGAAAAGGTTATTATTCCCCAGTTTGTTAATTTGGACTTGGGAGAGGGTTTAACTTGGAAGTGGAGAGTTTTACAAAAACTCTGCCAAAGAAACAATATTAAAAGTTCCTTCAGATCTTGATTAAAAGAAAATAAAATTAGTTGTTGCTCTTTTCGGATTGATCCATTAAAAATTTATCAGATCCTCATTGAATTAAAATATAGTGGCTATTGAAGGGAAAAAGCTACATAAATTTATAAATAACAGCATCAAAGCCCAAACCTTTTTGTTTTTTCTATCTTCATCTTTCTTGGTTGAAATTCAAAAAAAAAAACCTTAAGGAGTGTTCTGATTAGAAACTTTTTGCAAAAAAAAAGCGACTTTTTGAGAGAATCTTTTCTTTGAGAAAGCAAAATTGCAAACCAGCCACTCATATGCAGATTCTGTCATTGCCATACACTTTATTCTTAAAAATTAGACCCCAAAGATTAAACTTAAATCTCATGAAAATAAAATATTCAAGCAAAAGAAATAGAATTAATTGAGGTTTGAAAAACTAATTTTTAGAAACATAAAGTTGAATTCGAAAGATTTAGATTTAAAAATTGAATGATGAAACAAAGACAAGAGTTGACAACAATTTGAAACAATAGAAAAGTATTTCGGAGGAGACTGGTCTCTTCAAGGTCTTGAAATCCATGATGCCCTTTTGTGGAAATAAAAATAGAAATCATTCAGACTTATTGTTCCTTTTTGGATGAGAAACCAAATCACCCTGATTTCTGAGTGATTCATTTTTCAAAAATTAAATTTTTTAATATTTATCTACTTTAGATTTCTGAGGAAGTCAAACCAAAGTTAACGAAGAGAAAAACTCCCCTAGAGTTCTTAGGAATCTTAATATGTTCCTATTTTACTTGTTTCATATTTGGAAAGAGTGGTAATAAAGTTTTCAAAAGTTTTCTGAAAAGAGATTTTCGAAAAAGTATATGAGATGTTTGAAAAAAAAGGTCTATTGAATTTGAAGATATTGACCGACAAGTTTCCTTTCCCTTTCCATATGTGAAAAGGGTTGGACGATGTTGTGATTCGAAAAAATATTATTCAACTGATTTCAAAGGAGAAAACTTTCTTCAGAAATTTTTAGATTAATGCAGAATTTCTTATCTTAAAACTCTCTTTCAGTGAAGAATAAAATATTAAGATATTGCAGAAGAATTTTATGAAGTTTAGAAAGCCCATCTCTAACCTTTTGGAAAGATTCAGTGAGCTTTTTTGAGATATTACAAATTGAATAGTCGTTATAGTGAATAATATTTTTCGCCAATCAAGATGAGGAAAATGTAAAAGAGAAGATCTGCCATATCTAGAGTTTTGAATGCGAACCAAATCATTATTCTGTTCAGGCAAATCTCAAACTCAGTTCATAGATGTCTGATCTTTCTGCAAAAATCACTTTCCAAAATGGTTAAAAAATGATACAATGTTAGCCAAAGATTTGCAACAAAGAATTATTTTCAAATTTATTTTCGTTTTTCATAGGTCTTTTTATTTGATGGCTGTGCTCGTCTCTTTTCAAATTCTGTTTTCTAAATTTTATTTTTAGGTTGTTTTTTCAAATCAATCTTTCTTTAAATTTGATGGATCTTGATCCTTAATTAAAAAAATAAACTTTTGATTCTCGCTTCGAATTCGAGTGATTTTTTAATGGTAAAATTTCAGCAACCTTTTTTTTCCCCAAAAATCTTCAAGAAGAATTTTTGTGTCTTTTCCAGAATATCTATGGTGAGAGATTTCTACTTTACCAAAAGAACAGAAAGATGAGTTATCTCATGAAACTAGGCATGTGTACGTATGTTGTTTTCTTGTTTTTGAATAGACAGACATTTTATCTATCAAAATCAAGAATAAATTAATTTACAAACTAAAAAACTTCAGACTTGAAAATATTTAATAATAGTTTCCCTGGGAAGGTTTTCAAAGCTTTCTCCAATGCTTTGCATCTTAGTCCTCTGCTTTAGAGGTTGGATTTTGTAAGGGCTCTATAACTCTCTTCAATTTCTTTTCCTTCGTAGAGAATTTTCACTTAGTCCTTTTTTTGGTTTGCTGATTTGTCGAAAATGCAAGATTTTTTTTTTCATTATGATAATTGCGTAAATGCTTCAAATTCTGAAGTCAGTAAAAACTTAAGTTTTTCAATGACTTGAGCCTCTCCAATGACACTCTCTTACTCCATTCTCATTTTTATGTCACAAAATTCGACAATCTTTTTCGAGCAAGATGCAGAAATCTCCAATGAGCGAAAATATTTTTGATGAAATTTAAGAATATCAAAAATCTTGAGAATTTAAAAGGTTGGAGTCCTGAAAAATTCAAGACTGAATTGGGAAAAATTTCAACATTGAATTTGTCAATTATCCAAATCTATTTTCTGTCTGGTCTTCATCGAGCAAAAATTCTTTCCGATTGGGACTGCAGGCAGGATTTCCATGAATTTATTGCGATAAAACAGCCTCAATTCGTTTCATCTCTCAAATAAAAACTGGCTCCAAGTTTGAAATAATTCAGGGAAAATGCTTTTTGTCATGAAAGATTGATATTTCATTCAGATGAATTCATCCAGTATCATCTAGTTGCCATGATAAAACTACAAAATATTTTGTTATAATTCTTCCAGCAAGGCCTCAGTCGAACATTTATATTTTTCGAGAAAAGATTCTAATTGAGGCATTTGAGGATTCAAAAGTGAAGGTGTTCCATAAGCCTCCTGAAAAGCAATAACAGAAAAAGGTTGGGGTCTTCAGCATCCAATTGAGAAATAATATTGAGAAGATCAGGGGGATCTCACTCACGCAAAAAAGAACTCTCTTTTGAACTGAGCAGAAAGGCTCATATCACTGAGGCCTATTCTTTTGGATAAGATAAGAACTTCATCACTTCTCAAAATGAATTCACAAATCCCTTTCTTTTACTTTATTTCCATTTCTATCCAGTAAAACTGGGTCAACTTTCTTTGTTCTTGTTCTGAGATGATACTTTGATCATTTTTGAAGAGAGAAGCTCCAATGAATCCTCTCAGCTTTCTTCTTCTTGTGGTGGTTTTTGTTTTGAAACAATCTCAACATTGTTTTTAAGAGTTCAGTTAGAAACTCCTTTTGAAAATGCACCAAAATAAACCTTTAATAAAAAAATCTGATAGAAATGGGCCAGATATTCTCAAGAGCATCTTTGAAAAAAGACTTATTGCTTAGAGAGAAGAGAGATATTGCACAAGAATTTGACTTTTGGAACAAGGAAATGAAACAAAGGTTTGCTAATTCAAGAAAAGCGAGGCTTCAGGACCTTTGCGGTAGAATTGATGAGACCCCATATTACCTAGTCGAAGAGCCAAAACTTCTCAGAAATCAATTAAGGATTGAAGCCAAGTTGAGAGGAGGTGATCTTGAGTTTATAAGGCCTTATGAATACTATGAAGTTTTACAAGAGCTATTTCGATCATGGAAATCTGAACTTCAGGAAATTGCCAGCGTTGGAGATTTGGTTTTGGATATTGTAGATGTTGCTGCGGACATTTCTCGATTCCGAAGTTTAATGAAGACCTCCCTTTTGTCCCTTTTGATAAATCGAGGAGATCAAGCTGTTGATCATCTCTACGATAATCTATTTATGAGGATTCTCTCTTCACTAGGTGACAAACAAGACTTGTCCAGTATCATAAACTTTCGTATTCCTTATGAGAAAGCAAACAAATGGCCACAGTGTTTCTTTATTGCTTTCATTCATTACTTAAAGGAAATGACATTGTCATTTTTCCATTTATATTCACTTTTGCAATCTTCAGAACAAGTCCAAAATGATGCGAAGCTTGATCTGCCTTCTCTTTAGTTTTAGCGTGAACTTTGTGTCCATCGTAACTCTCTGTTCTCTTCACTGTATCCTCTATTTTATATTCAATAGTCCACGAATTTCTTTTGGTTAGTGGCTAAAAGATTTTTGTTTATACTAAGATAAAGAAGCTAATTTTAATGGTTCTCAATAATTTTATTGTTGATTTGATGAATTAACAAACCCTGACCAATGATCAAATCAATGATCAAGAAATATTGAGAATTCCCAAGCTGTCTATAAATTGTACATTGCTCTTCCTTTTCAAAGATAATTTAATTTATTCAAGAATGTCAATTCGATTTCGAACCTTCGTTTTTCTCCTCCTTCTCCTTCTCAATAAAGGTCAACCACCTGAAGATCCAAATTGGGAAAGAACTCCGAATGGAACAAAGTGGAGCATTGGTGATATATTCAACACTCTTAGTAGTACAACTGCTGTTCCCGTCGCAGCTGCACAGACGTTAGTCTTCAATAAGTGTGGTATCGATGCTGCTAAACTCTTAGGACAACAGCTTGTTCGATTCGAGACTTTTGAGATTTTGAGGGATTTCGCTAATGCATTTAAGAATCTTGTCAATGTTATCCGTGACAGACCAAATGATGAAGGTTTACAGGAGGCCATGTTGAAAGCGAAAGAAATCTGGGACGACGCTTGGGGTGTTACTTTGATGGAAACGGCCAACATTGGTGCAAAAAAGATAAAGACAATTTGGCACAAAGTCGGAAGATGGGCTGATGCAGGAGTTACTTTTCTGCATCTTGGTAATATCGTGTATGATCTCACCGAAGTTGAAGGGTGGCAAAAGGTTGCTGTTCTTATTATTGATGGCACAGCAGTGTTGTTAAATGGAGCGGAGGTGATGCAATCTGGCAAAATTGAAAGTTACCTGAATCCTCTGAATCGAATCATCTTTGTTATTGCTAAAAATAATCTTGCTAATCTGAGAACGGTCGTTTTATCAATCAAAACAGGGCGCATTCTGGTTGAGGCTTACATGTCCTTCAATGATATTCTTCTCTCTACGATTGAAGATGATTTCGACATGCTGATAAGATTGAAGGGAATGAAATCAAGACCCTTTCTAGAGGATTTAATTTCTCAATTTCTCATTGATAGTGATTTGCGAGATGTTTTGAACTTGAAAATTTCGGAGATCTTGCAATCTCAAACATTGTGGAGTTTGATGGATTTGATGGATTATATAGATTTGAAATTTCCCAATTTTGATAACGAAGAAAAGCTCTTCTTGACTGCAGAGTTGGTCCATTTGCTTTTGAACCCTATCCATGAAGCTTTCTCGTTAGACTACACCGTTGGTCAATTTTACAGCAGAGTCATCAGCCGAAGTTCCGCTACCCTGCTTGGTTTGAATAAATTTAAACAAGTTCGTGATCTATATTTGAGTGTCTTTTCAGGCATGGAAGAAATTGGCTTAGATCTTTCCACAATCTGGGATTGGTGTACGAACCAAATTGAGTCTCAGCACCTGCTACAGACTGAAGCAATTTTTTTCAGTTTATCAAACCTAACAACTTTGGAGATCACATCGGATGAGATGTTTGACCAATATCTAACCGAAAATCTCCTTGCCATGTACTCTTATGAAGGTGGTAATCCCCTGAAGCCATTTCAAAATTTGCGCCTTTATACTGATTATATCATAGCAAACCCAGATCCCCTGAAGGAAATGCTAACAGATGCTAAATATGCAGAAGAATTCTATTTGAACTCAAATTTTTCCCTCTGTCAAAAAGGTGGCTATGACTACCAACAATTTGAAAATTTCCTCTTGGCTATTCAAGAAGTGTACAACACAGAAGGTTTTACTGATGGAGTAAAACATCAGCTTCTTGATGTACAAGCAGGAGGTGTGCCTAAAACATACATTGGAAAGGTGGAAAATCAAAAGATCTCTTGGAAGAGTCGCCCAGAACCTGCTTCCACAACTTTCACTTTTGGTATTAAGCCTCCTCCTTCTCTTGAAACCTCTTTGCCATCTCTCACTATTATACCGCTAGAAACTTTTTATCCTTCAAATTACAATGAAAAGGCAGAAGTTAAATTTAATCCAGTTTTTATGACCTTCCCAAGAGTTCCCGTAACAACTACAGCAATACCAGACTGGGCCATACCAGTGGCCGGCTTTTTCTCAAGTATCCTTTATATTGCTTCAGGAGTTGTTTCCATTGCTTTTCCCAATCCAGTGACGCCTCTTATTTTCACTGCTCAATCAGCTGCTCTTAAGTACGCGATAAGTTCTGATATAACTCCATATTTTCAAGCTACGAATTCACCATTTCGAAGGCTCAATGATGCAAAAGATAGTTCTTTCCTTCAAATTATAAACGGTATGAACATATCTGAAGACGATAAGATCCTTGTTGAACACTATTTTTATGAAAGTGTCCTTCAGCCCCTCAGATTTGGAACAGATAATAATCATACTACAACTCAGATTCTGGCAAACATATCGGCTATCGCCGCCAATGTTCAAAATTCTTACCAATATCAAGAAATTCTTAAATCACAATTTTCGACTCTCACCAATGATCCAGATTCGGCTGATGCAGCTGCTGCTCAAGTTTTCCGGAAAGTTGAGGAAGAACAAAGAAATGTTCTTTTTAAACACTTTTATAATAACTATGATCATGAAGAAAAGAAACAAAATCAGGAAACACGCCGACTTTTGGTCGAAGGAGATAACTTCATCTATCATGCTCAGATGACCATCGAAGATTACAGACCTTATATTTACAAAGTTAAATTCCAAATTATGAATTTCAATTTACAGCAACGAGATGAGCTGTTTATTCAAATGAACAAAACGATTGTGAATTTCATCACATCTTTTTATTGGAAATTACTTTTGCCTCGAACCCTGACACTTGATGAAATTATCTATTTGGTGGAAGAAGAGCCAGATACCCTTATTCAATTAGAAAAAATTGGCCATGAAGAAGTAGATGTCATCATCCATAATTATGAGCAAAGTCTCCAAGAAACTTTGGTGACTCTTTTAAACAGGACTGTAGAGAATTTCTTTTACATGACCCTTGATATCGAAACCAATCACCTCATAAGCTCAGTTCGTGAAATTTCCTCTGGACTCGAGGGTTCCAAGTCTGATGGAAGTGTTGTTGCAGCGTTTAAAGCTATTCAGACCGATAAGAACTACTATAAAGTCGATTTCGATGCAAGTGCAAGTTACTCTCTCTGGTCAGATAGTCTGACTTATAAATGGGACTTTGGAGATGGAACCACTGAACGAGGACAAAACTTGAAGAAACCGAGTCATTTTTACATGGAAGCTGGAGAATACCTTGTGACTCTTGAAGTCACAAATAGCTGGAATCGGAAAGCTTTTGCACAAAGTGCTACCAACATTACTATTGTGTACACTCTAGTTGAACCAAAAGAAGATGCTCTTGTTTATATTGGAAGTCGAAATCAAAATTGGATGTTTGTGAGTGGAAACGTGTATGAACCGATTCACAAATTCCTTAGTGGGGCCAATGAAGCTTCATTATTTAAAATCGAAAAGAGTGGCTCAGCTTTCCGAATCAGAACTACCACTGTCTCAGAAACTCTAACTTCAAATTATTTGGGATTCTGGCATTACCCTTCTGTTTCTCCAGTTGAATTGCAAGCTTCTTCTCCTTCAAAGGCTGATGCTCTGCCAATTCACACCGCTTGGGAGTTTGTGCCTTGGGGAGCAGGTTATTGGAGAATTTACAACAAAGGAGTTTCTTACAAACAATTAAATATTTCTGGATATATGGTCGAAGATTTTGATCCCGACACCTGCCTGTTCACTTTTGTGGCTCGACCTTTAGAAGAGAAACACAAGCTGATTTCTAGATTATATGCGTTTGGAAGTGACAGTATCTCAAGTATTCGAGTGAAGAATCTCATCAATTCTAATTCAAAAAATCCTATCATCCTAACCAATCCAAGCACTGCTGGTCAACTCTTCAACTTTATCCCCTCTGATGGAAGTGGTTTTTACCACATTGCTGACATTCTAAATCAAAATTATCTCGTGTCAGGGAATGGCATTTACAAAGGTGTAACTCTCAAGAAAGCGGATGACTCCATTCAAAGCTCCCAATTATGGAGCCTTGGCCCGATTGGAGGAGTAAATTCAAGTCAATTTGAACTTAGAAATCAAGTGAACAACGATTATTGCATGAATGCCGAAATTAATTCCAAGCAAATACTTCTTGATACTTGTTCTGCAAAGAGTCCTTCCAATAAAATCTTTTGCTCAGATAAACATGATCGGATGGTCAAATACTCAACATGTAACCAGCCTTATGATACTATCTGTTGTGGGAGCCCATGGTTACTCGCTATTCCATTTGTAGGAGCGAAGAAATACCGTGAATCTTGTAAACCATGCCAGAGTGGGTATTGGTATTGTCAATCTGCACTCAATGAAGCCAAATTAATTAAAGAAAGCCAACTTTTTAAAAAGAATTCTACTTCTAAAGTTGAAGAAAAGTGCGATTTCCAATCTGACTACAACCCTCTCAACTCCTGGTATTTTGATAGAATTGATGCTAGCTCCTTACAAGATGAGAAAAACAAACTGATCACTAATCGTAGTTTTATGCGGAATGACGTGAAAATTTATAATGCTGGCTGGAATCAGTATCTTTGTCAAAGTGATGATTCTGATCCTTATTTGTGCCCAGGAGGAACTCCAATTGATATTATGACATGGAGTGTCCATGGTGAATTGAATGATCCATCAGATGATCAAGCTGGGTATTACTTTAGAGGTACTGGTGGAAAATATTTTTGTGGGCCCTATAATGAGATTGAAAGAATCCTTGTCCAAAGATCCCTCTCCGATACGAAGGGCCATTTCTGGCACATTGATGTTGTGGGTTATAATGTTTATCAAATGCGATATGAATGGAATATGGGAAGATATTGCCTAGCTCCATCTTCCTCAGATGACAGATCCAAAGAATTTAAAGGAAGGATATTTTTGCAGTTCCAGGCATGTAATGTCAACGACCACAATCAATATTGGTCCTTTATTGAATATTGAAGCTTCATAAAGGAGATAAAGAAAGAGAAAAAAGAAACCTCCATAAGTTTTATGTCCACTTATGATATAAATTTATATAACAATTAAAAATTTAATTTAAAAAATTTTATAACCATGAATTTTATAAAAAAATGTTATGGACAGAAACCTCAATTTTTTTCTTTTCAAATAATTTAAGTTCAACGTTAAAAGATTTTGAAATCAGAAGGTTTTAATCTTTGGATACGAATTTTGTTTTGTGGTGAACAAAAAAGATCACTTTCTTTTCCACAGAAAAGAAGATTGTGGTGAATAAGTCCCCACTCCGAATGCTTTCTCCTTTAAGAGCCAAAGCTTTTTTAGAAAATTCAAATTAATTAACAAAAATTCCTTTGACAAAAAAATGAAACCTCATCTCTTAGGTTGTATCCTCTTGCTGGTTTACATCTCACAAGTCTATGCCTTACCCCTGGCCATCTTCTATTATTTGCCAGTGGGAAATAAAATCACTTTTCGAGCTGATCTCAGTGTCGGCAACATCAAACAGTATGTATGGGATTTTGGAGATGGTTCTGATCCTGCTTCTACAACTGAAAGTTCCATCAATTATTACTATCCCAGTGCTGGCATGTGGAAAGTAACGCTAACTGTGACTGATAACAATAATAAACGAGCTACAGTGCAAAATTTGGTCTTATCTCCAACTAATTCCATTCCAACTTGCGACTTCAAAGTCTCTGCGGTGAAAGACGATGATCTTTCACTTGATGCTTCAGGAAGTAGAGACAGAGATGGCAATGTGGCTTGGTATATGTGGGATATGAATGATGGAAATCAGGTTATCATCACAAATTCCTCATTATTCAACTATACCTATTTGAAAGGAGGATATTACAACATAAGTTTAACCGTAAAAGATAATTCCAATGCCGTTTCCATAAACACCTGTCTGCTAAAAAGGGTGTTTGTCAATCGCTCTCCTTTGGTAAACTTCACTGTATCTGTCAATGATCATATGATGATTTTCGATGGAAGTGCCAGCACTGATGCTGATGGTCATATTCAAAGTTCCAAATGGATCTTTGGAGATGGAGACATTGAGGAATCGAATACTCCTCTGTTAACCTCTGCCCATAACTACGTGCTTTCAGGTTATTATAATGTAACATTCATTATTACTGATAACCTTGGGAGCTCTTCCGCACTTACTCAATTAATTTTAATTGATATTGCCCCTCGTCCAGAATTTCAGGTTGTTTTCAATAAAGATGATTTGATCACTCTCAATGCCGTAAAGACCTGGACAGATAACAACAGTCAAATTGTTGACTTGCTTTGGGATTGGGGTGATGGATCCACTTCCATAACTCATAATTTCTCTCAAGATGCCCAGCATGCCTATTCCTGGGGAGCTTATTATAATATTTCAGTCAAAGTGACCGATAACTACAGCAAAAAGGGACAGTACTCTCAGATTCTCTTGGTAAATGCAATTCCACGAGTTTCCTTTGAAGTTACCAAGAAAATTAATGATACTATTCACCTTCAAAGCAAAGCTTTTGATCTTGATGGGAATTTGACGATTTTTGCTTGGACCTTTGGAGATGGAAACCAAGATTTTGGAAGTGAGGTTCAACATACTTTTACCCAAGCAGGAACTTATAATGTATGCTTGACCGTTCGAGATAATCTAGACGCTCAAAACATTTCTTGTCAAAATGTCTTTGTTAATAGATTACCCACCGCAAAGTTTGCAGTTGCTTCAAATGTTAATGATTCTGTTGTTCTCATTGACAATGGAAGTCAAGATTTTGATGGTTCCATCGTTGACTATTCTTGGAACTGGGGTGATGGTATCATTGAGATGACTGGATCTCATAATTATACATTGGGAGGCTTTTACAATGTTTCATTGAAGGTGACTGATAATTTAGGGGGCGAAGATATCACTTGGGAACTTCTAAGAGTCAATGCTCCTCCGATCGCTGACTTTGAAATAACTCAAATTGTCAATAATACAATCACAATCGATTCTTCCATAAGCTCTGATGTTGATGGAGTTATTTTAGATTATAGTTGGAGCTTTGGAGATGGGGAGTCTCGATTGACAAATACAAGCTCCATATTTTCCCATCACTATCGTTTTGGAGGGAATTATTTGATTACTCTCAATGTGACTGATAATATGGGTGATACTTCTTGCTATTCTTATCTTGTTTTTGTTGACATTCCTCCTTTTGCTGACTTTGAAATTGTGGGAGTTTTGGAACATGATTGGGTGATTGTGAGCGCCAAACCTTACTTGTCAAGAAGAGGAAATACTTTCGATTTTGATGGACAATTGTCGAGTTTAATATGGAATTTTGGCGATAACAGTAGTAACATTTCGAACAGCACAAATTCTGCCCAAATGCACCAATATAGAATTGGTGGAGATTATACTATTACCCTTTATGCTCAAGATAATAATGGTATTTATTCTCAAAAGGCTCAAAGAAATGTTTTTATTGATAACCCACCCATTCCTGCTTTTATAGTAGCCAATATAGATGATGGCCTCATTACATTAAACGCTTCTTCAAGTTATGATATTGATGGTTCTGTTACTACTTACTGCTGGAATTTTAATGACGGCACTGAAATAAATTGTCAAGATGATAATTCCACTATTCAATATGCTTATTCAAAGTCTGGCACTCATACTATTTCCTTGACTGTCATTGACAATCTGGGTGTGGAATCTAGCTTTGCTGTGAATCAGACAGTGACTGTGAATCAATCTCCTGTGGCTTTCTTTGAAATCATTGACTCATTACCGACTGGCATCGTCGTATTTAATTTTATCGAGAGCCAGGATCTAGATGGTCAAATTGTTAAATACGTCTGGGACTTTGGTGATGGTACATTCTCAACAAGTTACAACACGAAGACTTCTCAAATTCAACATCTTTATCAAACATCAGGATTGTTCCAAGTGACTCTCATAGTTTATGACAACGAAGGTGCAAGTTCGAATGCAAGTTTTCCCGCATTTGCCTTCATTCCTAGTTCTGATGACATTTCAGCAATTCCTGCTCTCGACCCTAGTTCTGAAAATTTTTTAAAGCAGGCCAATCTCACGATAGAAAGTTATACCCCCAATGAGCTTCCTGTAGCTAATATTCAATTTTGGGTTCAAAATCAAACAGTGTTCTTAAGTGGACAAGCGAGCAGTGACTCAGATGGCTCCATTATTTCCTATATTTGGAGTTTGGGAGATGGGACTTCATCAACAGAAATGACTCTGAACCATACATTTATCAGAGGAGGACCTTATAACATTTCTCTGACTGTCAAAGATGATGCTGGAGCTATTACAAGCACATTTAAAATGATCACCTTGAACTATCTTCCTACAGCAGGTTTCACATTTAAGATTTTGACAGGCACAACAGTTAACTTGGATGCCTCAAAGAGTTTTGATATTGATGGGTCAATTGCTTACTATAATTGGACTTTTGGAGATGGAAATAAACTTTCAAAAACAACCCAGCCAAGTCTAAATTATACATATCCTGCTTCTGGAATTTATACTATTTCTTTAAGTATTGAAGATAACGATGGAGCTCAAAGTTTTTACATCCAAAACCTCAATCTACAGAAAACATCAACCCCACCCTCCCGTATTCTCGTCCAAAATGGATTGCCATATTTTGCTTTGCTTTTGAACGTGAAACTGAATCAATATTTGGCTCTTTCCTATAACTCAAATCTCACTCATTCAAATATTATTCTACGAGATAATCAATTTATGATCAAAGATAATGAGAACAATAATATCATTGATCCTTACTTCATGCTTTACCAAAACTATCAAACCCGCTCATATTATATCATGAATCAAAACAATGGTTTGGCTCTAACTGTTGGCACGACCGGTCAGCTTGCTGCTACTCAACAAGGGCCTCAAACCTCAACCTTCCAAATTTACTCTTTTGGCAATTTCTACCAAATCTTAGACGCAAACACTGGTAAATATATGGTTCTAACTCAAGATGGTGTGGAGCTGGTTTCGATTCCTTCAGGAAATAATCACTTATGGAACATTGCAGTTCCTCCAAGTCCTGCATATAAGAATTTGCCTCTAAATTAATTCATCATCGTTATGCATCATAAATCGAGTTGATAAAATTAGAATTTATCATGAATTTAATTCATAAAATTATAATCCACCATAAACTTAATTAGTAAAATCAAAATTCATCATCACAATGATCTGATAATTTATTAGCTTTTATCATAAAAATTCCTAAATTTATTTCAAATAGTTTTTCTTTAGAATAAGATACCAGCAGATTTATAGAATCCAAAATTAAGATGTTGCAAACAAGGCTTTGGAGTGAAGAGAAAAGATCTCTCTTGTCTCGAAAAGAAGTCATTTTCTAGAAGGATAGAGTTCAAAAGGCCAAAGGCAAAGCTTTGCATTTTTCCTTAAGACCCGAGATTTCAGATCTCTGTTAAAGTGAAGCTATCATAGAGAAATGAAGTGGCTTCTTTAATTAATTGTGCAAAATCTTATAAAATTTAAAGACTTCGTTGAAAGACTTTCCCCCTTCCATTTAAGAGAGAATCTAACATTCCTGTGAAAAGGAAGAAACAAAGTCGTTTTTCGGAGAAAATGGTTTGTTTTAAAAAAATGATTCATTGAACAAATTTTTTGGGGCATCAGTAAAGTCGGGGAAATCTTGAGAAAAAAAGTGAGAACAAAGATTGCTAGGTATCAATTTCAAGAGCTATTGATCGATCTCTTTCACCATTGTAAATTATTAATTGAATCCGCTTCTGTAGTAGTCTTAGAGTTGCCTGAAAAAATCTTGAAATCTTTTTTCTTCTTATTTTTTTCATTCATATTTTTTAAGTTATTAAAAGTGTCCGTCTCGGAACCTTCAGGTCATAAAAATTCAAAATAGGAAAGAATTCTCACCCCTCCCAAGATTTTCATTTAAAAATTTGAGGGCATCAAGTTACATCTGTTTATCCTTTTCCAAAGTCTCTCGAAATACTTTCAGATCAAATCAAAATTTCTTTTTCTCAATCACATCAGTGGTTCATGACAGCAAACTGTTCATTGGAAATAAAGCTTGGAAAACTGAACTTCTTTATCACATAACTTGCCCTTTCATGGATCATTCAATTCTCTCTCGAAACTAGAAGCCTTTTGAAGTTTATTATAGTGTCTCAAAATGGAAACTTTAAACATCCAGACCCATTGTCAATCTCTCCTCCAACCGAGAAAAAGTCTGAAAAAAAAATGGAAAACTCCAATTTATTCTTTAATTTCTGGAATTCTATGTGAAATTTGAAAATTTTCCTTCATTCGAACTGGAAACGTGATGAAAAGACATGAAAAAACCTTCGAGATTGTAATTATTTAAGGAACTTTTTTTAGCTTTTTTTGCAGTAGTTTTTTGAAAGTATGTAGATAATAGAAGGAAAATTTAGTTTTTAAGGTTTTGGGGGAAAGATTTTAGAATACAAAAAGAGAAGAATCTCCAAACAAACAAGAAATTATAAAAATGAGGCAATTCATAAAAGAGACAAGAGAGACATTTGAACCCACTTTTTTGGAATGGAACTTCCAGTTTTAAAATCTTTGGACATGATATAAGGTTTAGAGCTCAAATTAAGTTGAGAGAGATCTCAAATTTTGAGCCACAAATTCATAAAATCTTTGACTTGAACTTTGATTCAAATACATTGTGGAGAATTGGCAAACGACAAGATTGCGTCAACGATAGGGGAATGGGGTCAACGATAGCGGAATGGGGGATAAAAACGCCTCAGTTAAACAGACAATGCCCGTCTTTATAGTTCAATAAATTGTTTGAAGATTTCTTTCGTGAATAAAGGCTTTTGTTTGAAAAACCATAAGGTTGAAAAACTTTCCATTTTGAAACAGAGGGAATTGAAGAAAATCAACATTTCTCTGGTTATCTCTTTGAATTCTTCATAATCCTTGGTATCTTTCAGGAGATGGTTTCTATCTCAGAGAGAGTTAAATGATTTAATAGCCTTAAATTAGTTTAAGCCAGGAAGAATTTAAGGACGTGATTTTCTTTTACTAAAACCAAGAGGTTTTCTTCTTTTTCTTTCTTGAAAAGGTTTACTTGTTTAAAAACTGGAAAAGCCAAACTGAAAAGGCCAACCTTCTCACATCGAATGAATTCATATCTTCTGAAAAAAAAAGACCTCATTGAATAATAAAGAAAACATGATTCATTTTCTGCATTAGTGATCTGATAAATTGGTCGAATAATTATCAACAAATAGAACCTTTCGAGAATCAAATCGTTGGTAAAATTGAAATTGTTACACCAGTCAAATTTCTGATCCTTCTGAATCAAAAGTTTTGCACTGAGGGTTTTCGATTTTTCTGCAATGAGACCAGTATCTAATTCAAATTCATTAGTAAAATATTTGTTTGCTTTGTCATCAGAGAAGAAAAAGTATGAAACAAACTGATTGATTGATTGAATAAGATTAATAATTTGTAAAATGATCAAACAAATCATCTTCTGAATTTTTAATATTAAATTAAATTAAATTAATGAGAGAATTGTGGTGTCAGTTTGTTTTCTTTGAAAAATCCCATTTCTCAATGAGAAGAGTTTTTCACCGCTCAAAGCTTCATCCTCAGCGCTTAAATTCAAAGTTGAGAGGGGAATCTGTGAAATACTTTCTCAAATTTAAAACACTTAAGAGAAGGAATGAATCTCTAATTGTTGCTTTGTGTGAATTGAGATCAACTCTGTGATTCATTTTTAAATGGAGTCTTTGAAAAATTTACAGAAAGGCAATATGATTCATTGATTAAATTTCTGATCGTTTATGCTCTTTTTTCTCAGTCTTTTTTAACCAGAATATTTTAAAAATTTAAGAGAAATCAATCGAATCTCTTGTTCCCCTCGGGTTCTTTATTTTGTTAAGCAAACTTCAAAATGTTATCTAAATCAAAACAAAGTTTTTGGATAGCCATTGTTATCACTATTAATAAAAATTTCATGATGAAACAAACTAAAGCATGCTTTCTCGAGTGTATGATAGAAATTTTTCCTGTGGATTCTTCTTTTGAGACTTCTTTGACATGAAATAATTCTTGACATGGTTAACAAACCCTCCAGCATAACCCCTTTTGAGAAGTTTGAGAGTGGTTCAAGTTTTTGAAGGATATTTGAAAGAATGGTGAACTCGTCTTCTCCAAGTTGAAGAATTTGGAATTCAGCAGAATGATTTGTGAAAAGAAATGAGTTATTCTTCTAATTGAAGATTTATCCCTAAAACAAATTCAAGCTTCTATCGCTCTAAACTAGGATTGGGCAAAAGTTCTTTCGGGTTTTTAGAAGATTTTATGAATATGAAGCTCTTTACCAATTGTTTACTACACATCCTCGATCAAAAATTGATTCTGACCTCCCTTTGTGTGTTAAGCCTAAAATATATTCCTGACAAAAACAAATTTCGGAATTAAACAAGTTTTTGTAAAGAAGATTAAATTTTCAAAGTAAATTTCCACCTCCCTTTCTGTGTTAGGACTCAAATAAAATCCAAATCATCAAAAATGCTATGAGATTTGGTAAGCAAAATTCCTTTTTGAAAATTTATTGAGAAATTTTATCATTTAGAGGATTTCTTTCTGTGTTTCGCCTTGAGTAAATTCCAGACAAGCAAAAAATCTACGTAGTTTTAAGGGAAGAGATTGTAAAAGTTTTCTAGATATCTCCTTTGAAAATTACATTTTTTGCTTGTCTGGAATTTACTCCAGGCAAAACACGGAAAAGAAATCCCTATAAAAAAAAAATTTCTCAATAAATTTTCAAAAATGGATTTTCCTTACCAGATCACATAGGAGGTTCGCTCGTCTAGGTTTTTTTTTTGTCTTCACACAGAAAGGGAGGCAAAAAAAATTTTCTCGATTTTGTGGCCTGGATTTTTTTCAGACGAAACATACAAGGGGTTAATCAGATGAGAGAGGGAACTTCGAAGAGTAATCTTCCATCGAAAAATGATCGCGTTTTAATATGAATTAATCTTTAATTTCTTTTCTTGG
>PJUD01000437.1_pt1 | contig 22520 bp, 15 predicted proteins | sample 1512341 | NCBI WGS metagenome assembly PJUD01 (sample SAMN08177675, study PRJNA422409) | Feces metagenome, whole genome shotgun sequencing project. | isolation source: Chicken feces (3) enriched on wood chips: beechwood xylan treatment | host: Gallus gallus | place: USA: Madison | collected 2015-01-15 | reverse complement strand
TTTTTTTCATTTTCGCCCTTTCGCGACTTTCCTTCTCGATCCGCACCTTGATCATCGCCGTTAGTGCCGCCTTCTTCCTACCATCCAAGGCGGTAAAATCCCACGGCATAAGATGGAACTCATGGAGGGCGTAGTAGGCGATATTCGCCTCCCCATCGCCCTCCTCGATTAGTTTTTTACCTCTTCCACTAACTCTTCCATATCGCGGTCGAAGCCGTTAAGCTCTTGCACCTTGCCGAGAAGAGCCGCGTACTCTCCAGCAAGTAGCATCTTCTTGAGCAGAGTTTCGGCTCCGTGTACGTTATAGGAATTTTGCAGTTCGGCATTCTTCAGATCGGGGTATACCACGCAGGCTGCGGCAATTTTCGCCATATAAACCTCCGGCTTGGTCTCCGGAAGACGCTGGCCGCCTCTTCCTTTTACGTACTGGGTGGAGGCTTTGCGGATCTCCTCATTTTCTTCCTCCGAAAGCGTGCGAAGCTTCCAAGAGATCGGGGCTCCATTGTCATCTTTGAATCGGTCGGAGACGGTAAATTCCTCAATCGTTTCCAGTTGCACGTTTTGTGCGAAAAAAGCCTGCAGACTCATCTTGGTTCTCCTCCTAATTAAGCTCGCTAAATAAATCCGGTAGCTCGTAATCGCTGAAAGTAAACGGAAGCTCCTCTTCCAACATATCATCCGAGGAAGCATCGAACTTGGCGGCGATAATGCTATCAAGGTTGCAGTGAAGCAGTCTAGCCGTCTGTTTACCGGCTCCCGATGTCGGATCCTCGTTGGTGATCTGCAGCTCGAACCAGAAGTCTTTGCCCGTTTTAATATATTCCCACATCAGTTGGCGGAAAATAGAAGTGACGTAATAGACCGTGAGCGTCCCGCTCCCTTTCCAGCCGGCAGAGCGCTGCGGCGTATTCGTACGCCCGAGAATGGGGACATCTACCTTATTCTTTTCAATAGTTGCCTCGATATTTTTGGCGTAGAACAATTCTTCCCTGCGTTCACCAAACGAAACAAAGGCCCTGGCCTGTTTACCGCTGATCGCATCGCTTTCTCTGAAAAATGCCATTGGAATCTCTCCTTACTGAACCGTAATGGTCGTGTAGATTTTTTCAATGCTATCCACTGGCTGAACAGCCAGATCGATTACTGTTACATCTGCCTCTGCGCCTGCCGAAACGGCAATGTCAGTTTGGCTGTTGAAGTTCTGGATCGCGTTGATGTTTTGAAGCGTAGCCAAGTAGTTGACGCATTCGCCTTTAAGCAAATTGCGTCCGTCGGCGTTATTCGGCACCTTGCCGAGATAGAAATTGGAGAAAATGCGAACAAGATCATTGCTCGCAGAATCCAATACGCGAATTACGCGGTTTTTGGAAAACGCCTTACCCTTCTCAGGAGCAAATGAGGTGAGGGAGTTAATATCCTGTTCGACGACCGCCCGTCCGTTGTTCACCGTAAACAAGAACTCTCCAGCTTGTAAAGCCGCAATAATCTGGCTGTTCGTGTATCTGGGGGAAGCATCCACAGCTCCATCATAGGCTGTGTAGGTTAGCGACTCATTGACATCGGCTCCTGCCGTTGCGGCGGCTACCCAACCCGTAACCTGCGCAGCGGAAAGCACAGTACCGTCATCCAGAATGACCCCGTTTTTGACGCTGATAACCCCTTCGTAATCAGCGGACGGATAGTTCTCCAACACGACCTGAATTTTCTTGCCATCTTCGTCTCTCAACCGCTTAACAAAGGAAGCAAAAGCCGCTTTAAGCGCAGTATCCGTCGAAGGCAGTGCAATCGTGTTGAAATCCTGCAGTTCAATCGCCTCAAGATAATCGAGATAATCCTGAAGAGCCGCCGTGTCATTCGAACCTCCGACAAGGGGGACGCCAGCCGCGGCGGCTAGTTCGCCCGTGCCTCCGAACGTAACCCATTCATTGGGAACCAGTCCGGAGATCGTTGAGACCGTCTGAGAATCTACCAGAACTCCTTTCAACAGCGTTTTTACGTCAAACAGGTTTTCGTCATCGACATTCTCCGCGACGGCCACCGCCAGATCGTTCCCGCGAATCCCAGCCCATCTGGCCGTCACCGTTAGGCTGCCGCTGGTTGCTGCTGCTTTCGTGCCCGTATTGACGCGATATACCAGCAACTTGCCGGCACGTTTCAGCGCTTCGCCGATCAGCAATAGCGATTCATCCGTGATCGGGTATCCGAGCTTGTGCAGTGTGTTCTCTCCGGCCTCGATTGTAATCACGCTCTTAGGCTCTCCCCAAGAAAGCACGAGAGGAATCGACACCACACCTCTTTCTCCTACCGACCCTAGAGCTTTCGGAGCGCTTTTGATATTGACGTACACGCCCGGTCTTACTTTGTTTTGAGTGGTCCATGTTCCACTTGCCATAGTTTATTGTGCCTCCCGTTTTAGGTTTTTTTCGAAGATATTGACCGCTTCTTTGACGGTATAAGTCTCATCGTCGCGAAGCAAACCTCTCATCATATCCTTCTCTACTGCCGTAAAATGCTTCGATGCAAGAAGGGCTTCCTTGCTGTGCTTGACCGGCTGAGCACCGGACATTGCTGCCTGCTTATTCATGGGTGAACTCCTCCATTCTGTTCTAGCTTCTGCATCATAGGTGCTTCTGCAGGAGGCATCCAGACGAAAAGCTGATAAGTAACGTAGAAAAGAAGAGCCTCGCCTTCTGCCTTGAACTTCATTCCAATTCCTCGTACCGAACGGCCTCCCGCATGAATTTGATTCAAAGACGTCATCAACCGCTCGGCGATCGTATGCATTTCGTTGAGTCTTCGCTCAGGGTCAGAGTACTGAATGACGAATGGAAGCGTCCAGCGATAACGCCGATCGAGCTCCTGCGTATGTGACGATTCAGCCAGCTTGACCAGAAAATAGGGAAGGCTCGGCTGGTTTATCTCCTCGCTCTCGATTGCAACCTCCGGAAACGCCTCCTCCAGCGCCCCATCGACTGCTCGCCTAAAATCGTTAACAGTTACCTGCAGCTTCATCACCTCCGGGATCTGCGACATCAATTGGCCATGAGTTCGGCCTTTGTAGGAAATGCTCACATTTTTCTCTCCCCCTCGCCTGGCAACGACCGACCATAGTAAGGGCAGTCGGAATAACCTTTCTATTTATAGGTGGCATTCGTACGACAAACAGAATTTTATTTAGAAGGACAACGCAAAAAGCGCTCCGAGTATCGGAAGCGCCTTTGGGTATATGAATCTATCGGAAAGGGAACCTTCTAACCTCCTGTCGTCGGTTGTCCTTTCTATGATAGAAAGCTATCCCCTCATTGCATTTTCTTAACAAGAATCGGAGTCAAGCTGTCCTTAAAGCTCGCATCTCCTAGCTGTCCGGCATTATTTTTTCCCCACGCCCATAGATTACCGTCTTCCGTAATCGCTACGGCATGCTGATCTCCCAAGGAGACTGAGATAACCTTCTCTATTCCCACAATACGTCTTATTTCATGCCCCTTCTTAAACTCTACAGGATAGTCGCCTATATTGTTTCCCAAGACCATGAGAGAGCCATCCTTTTTCAGAATTAGCGTGGATAACCCATTTGTAGCAATCGAAGAAACATCGGATAACCCGGTAATCTTTACAGGTTGATCTATGATTTCCGTTTCTTCCGGCAGTCCCAAATTACCTCTGAAGTTCTTTCCCCAGCCCCAGACTGTTCCGTCTTTCGCAATAGCAAAATTTTGCTTCCCCTGACCTTTCGATAAGGCGACGACATTTTTCAAGCCCTCAATCTTAATAGCGGAATAACTCGGATTCATCTCAATATTACGAACGGCATAGCTATTATTTTCTGTAAACTTATGAGTTCTGAACTGCTTATCCGCTAAGACAAACTTGATATCTTCGCCATAAGCCGTCCATTTCCATACCGTTCCGTCTTCCCTCAAGATATTGACTCCGGCTTTGCCGTCCCATGAAATATCTGTAGCGTCATTAATATTTTCAAGTTTGTGGTACCCGTTGTAATTCACCAATGGATGCCACACCCATACAGCTCCGTCTTTGTCGATGGCGGAATAAACTTCGCCGCCCGCGATTTTTACAATATTGGACAATTCCTCGATCCGTTTCGGTTCTGGAAATTCTGTAACCGCCTCATAAGGATGCGCTGAAAGCACCTTCAAATCGGTTCTCCAATCCCACACCGTACCATCTTTTTTCAAAATGATATGATTATTTCGAAATGCTTGAATATCAGCTACATCCTTCAGGCCGGGCATAATTTGCGGGGTATTGTCCCGGAGGGTGTACTTGTCTTTAATGACATCCGCTACTCCTCCCCAATAGAAGATCGATCCATCCGAGGTTTGAGCAACGCTGTGATAATCGTAAGCGATAACGGTAGGCGGCTTCATATCAGGCTTTGGCGCGGCAAGTGCCGGAACGGATAAGGCTAGGGCTAGTCCAGCAGCGAATAGAGCCGACCAGCGAAGCTTCGCCACCGTGCCCTTTGGAGCATTAACTTTCAACAAACTCACTCTCCAATCCTTTTTAATACTTCCAGTAATTAGACAGAATTTCCAGCAGAAAAGTTCCTCACTTTGGTGATTCTCATAATTCTAATGATTGGGAGGATTATAACCATGCAAAATGGCGGCAAGGGATTTTGCCTCTCCCTAGTGCCGCCATTATGATATACATCTTCTTTGCAGCGGGCTAACCTAACCTCGATTAACCTTACACTGTTAATGAACGCCAGAACCCTCATATTTCCTTCAATCGTTATTTATTTGATTGAGGTTTTTAATCGATTTTGCCGGTAATCGACGAAACGAACGGGCGCTCCCCCCGCCGCGACCGACTTCATGGATAGCGGAAACACAGAGCTCCACATCACCGCATCGTACACGTCGACGACAGGCTTCCGGTGTCCCTGGACAGCCGCTACGAATTCCTTCATGACGAACAAATCGCCGCCGCCGTGGCCCGCAGCCATCGCCTCGTCTGACCATTGTTGCCAGTGTGGATGCTCCCACTTCGGCGCACAGGCCCACAGCGACTTCCATTCCGCTTCGCCCTTGTCTTCGGCAAATTCATTCTCGAGCCAGATTACCGGGGACTCGCCATCGAATCGCGGCCCCATGTAGGCTCCCTTCGTGCCTTGCAGGCCGTAATGAACCATATTGTGCGGACGCGACGATTGCAGGTCAACACGCAGCGAGATAAGGACGCCTCGCTTAGTACGGATCAGTGTACTGGACGTATCCCCCTGCTGCCAGAATCCCGCCTGCGCACCCGGATGCTCTACACCGAACCGCTCGCAGAAATAGTCGACCGACGCTCTGCTGTTAGAGCTCAAGCTCACCAGTTCCTCGAAGTCGTCTCCGCCTTCCTCTCCCAGACCGAGCCATTTGACGACCGGTCCGAGTGAATGTGTCGGGTACGGCGCTCCATTATAGTCCCGAATATACTCTCCCCGCCATGTCAAACGGCCATCGTCATGGTGAAAAATACTTCGACAATCATGAATGTACCCGCACTCCGCATATGTGATTTCCCCGAATTCTCCGGCGTGCGCGAGCTGCTGCACCATCATATTCTCACGTGTAAAGATGTAGTTTTCCGCCAGCATATATGTTAATCCGGTTTGTTCGACCGTCTCGATCAGCTCCCACCCGTCTTCGATCGTATGCGCGGCTATCACTTCGCTCAATACATGTTTACCCGCGCGCAGAGCCTGAATCGCCTGACGAGCATGAATCAACATCGGCGTCGCGAGGAACACCGCATCGACCATCGGGCTGTCAAGCAGCTTCTTGTAGCTGTCGAACGTCGCAATGCCCGGATATTTGCTCTGCCAGTGGGCCAGAACGAGCGGATTAAGATCGCATACCGCCACCAGTTCGATCGCATCGGCCATACTTGCGAGCACGTTGCCGAAAGCGCCTCCCCGTTGTCCGCCCACGACTGCCATTCTTACTCTATTAACCATTGTTAAGCCTCCATTAAGTATTACGAAAGTATCAGTTTGACCAATCGCTCCATAATCGTTGCAGCTTGCTCGCGCGTAATCCATTCCTTCGGCTCCAGAAGCTTACCGGAAGTTCCGCTAAGGAGTCCGTTGGACGTAGCCCAGGTAACCGCTGGCACAGCCCAAGTCGAAATATCGCCATGATCGGCAAACTCTCCGATGGTATTCGCTGCAGCTTGTTCGCCAATCCGATTGTGCAAATAATTGTAGAGAATGACGCAAAACTGTTCTCGGGTCGCCATGCCCTCCGGGTTAAACGTAGCGTCGCTTGTCCCGGTAACCAGCCGATTTTCCGCCGCCCAGGCAACTGCTTGGCTATACCACTTGCCGTCTGCAACATCACCGAATTGCGGCTTCCCCGCAGGCACAGGCTCGCCGTCCAACCGATGCAGAATCGTAACCAGCATCCCCCGCGTCACAGGAGCGGTCGGGCTGAACGTGTTGCCGGATGTCCCCGTGAAGAGTCCTCTGGCCGCTGCAAATCCGATGCTTTCCATGGACCAACGGTTAACGACATCTTGGAAGCCGTGCCGCTTCTCCGTGAGTTGGAAATCAGACGATCCTTTCAAAGCCATGATCCATTGTTTCCCGATGACAGCCGACTTGCTGACGATATGACCATCGGTAAGCACCGGAACGCTTTCGGCGGACAACGTCTCCTTGGCGTCCACGGCAATCTTGATGTCGCTGCCGAGACGATCCAGTACCCAGTCTCCCGACTTAATCTTGAACGAGTAGCGGCCAACCGGCTGAATGCCGATGGAAACCGTAAGCTCGCTCTTCATGGCTGCAAGCTCTTTCAGATTATCGGCTGTCAAGATTACAGTTCCCTGCGGCAATTCGATGAGCAGCCTGGAGACGGCATTATTGACAAGCTGATTGACGGCTTCTCCGGGAATGACGACTTCCGTCGCATCGGCAGCTTCCGTTATCTGTGGTCGGATGACAACCTCCCGGTCATTCGGCGCGGAACGGGCAATGAGCTGCTCTATCTGTTTAACTGTTATTTTGATATGTGCAATCCCATTTCGAATAACGACTTCCGGAGCTCCTTCATCGATGTCGGATCCAGTAAGATTCGTAGCCGCACCCCCGCTCCCGCCAGAACCGATCGGCAGAAACTTGGCACGAACGGCCACATTGCCCGCTGGCATGATGAAGCTCGTCGAGGGATTATCCGCGCTCTTCAGTACCGCTTCGCCCGCTACAAGCTGCCAGCCTTTGAAGACATAACCCGGGTCTGCCTTTGCATGCAGAAGCACCAATTCACCAGTTGCAGCGCGCGAGGTATGGGCTGATGATCGACCTCCCGGCGACGATTCTACCTCAATAGGATAAGTAGAAACGGATTCCCCCAAAAGTTTGGTAGCCCCCATCGCTTCGGCACTCTTCGTACTGACGATGCCCCCATACAGCTCGATAAAGCTGCGTCCGATGTCGTCGCTGTCGTTGGCAGCCACATTGATTCCCACGTTGGCGTTTGCAAGCGGGGCAACGCCATTCGCTCCTATTATTGTCCATGGCAGAGCCGCGAAATAAACGGTATGCTTGGTCTCGTCATTGCGTACAATGCGCAATCCTATCTCTTCAGCGGCAATTTCCTGCAGCAGTAACGGCGTGCCAACGATCGTGTTGGAGTGGATATAGGCTTTAGGCGCTGTTCCGTTATTCGTCAGAGCAAACGTAAATTCAATTTTCCCTGCCGCCCCGTAGCCGGCATCGCGTCCGGGATCTATCGCGAACTGGACGCTGTCCTGCATCCACATTTCGCCTGTCTGCATCTCTTGAAGATGAACATCGTCGATCACATCCGCTAACAAATAAAAGTAGTTTTCGTCCCATAACGTTTGGACCGTCATCGATAAGTTATCGGGCTCATTGGACGTTCTGACAAGCTTGTCCGCCAGCTGCCAGACGCTGTCGGCGGCTCCGAGGGTTGGCGCAGCTTTCGGTGTCGTATTGAAAAAAGCTTTGCCGCTCAACTTGCCCGATACATCGGTATCTTCGATTTGGATGACAAGGTTGACATTGCCCGATGACTGCGCAGGAATCATATCCGACGGTAAGGTTAAGATGTCATAGTAGAAGCTTACCGTCTGCCCCGCCGGGATAAACTTCGCTTCATATATTAGACTACCGTCTATAAAATTAGCAGTAGCCGATTCTATGAGAATGCGAGCAGACACCGGATCGGCGGAAGTGTTGACGAGTACAAGCTTCATTTTCCATTGATCGTCCACGAATACCGGCGAGATGTTAGCCTCCAAGTAATCCGACAACACCCCGTTCACATCGGTTCCGGTTATGTTCTTGGAGATAACCGTCGCCTCCAACTTTTGCGTGACTGCCGAGGGATAGTTATTGTCCGACACGACTACGCCGTTGACGCCGTTCAAATAAATCGCCGGAGCGTCATCGTTGCTGTCCGTGTACCCCTTGCGCGGTTCGAAAACATTGCCCTCGATCGTTACATCCTGCGCACCGTTGACATTGATGGCGTACATGGTGTTCCGATTCCGGATGACATTGTTCCGGATCGTAATATGCTTGTGCAGCAAATATTGCGGGTCGCTGGTCATCTGCCCATCGCCCGAGATGTTAATGGGACTGTGCAGGACGGAGCCTGTGTAAAACCCGCTATTCTCGATCAGGTTATTCTCGATTAATAGGTTCCATACCGGTCCGCTTTCGCTCCATCCATCCTCGATTTCGGATTTGACCAGAATAGCGCTCATCCCGTTGTTCTTTAAAGTGTTATGTGCGATTTTCCCATCAAAAGCCTTAACGAGCAGACCGCGGGAACGGTTATTGTCTATATAATTGTTGTCAAATACAAACCCTCCGCCGTTTGCAGACTCGTTCTCGACCAGCGTTCCGGCCTCAAGGGCAAATGTTCCTTCAATGGTAAATTCGTATTGGTCGTTGCCCAAGGATCGGGTGGCCGAGGTAGCTAACGTGTCTGCCAATAGCTTGCCCTGACGAGTAAAGACGAGCACATGATCGCCAACCCGGAAAGGGGCATTGAGACCGGTATAGAAGTTATCTCCTTTGGTATAAACAACCGTATTCCCTGTCACACTGACCACTTTTCCAAATTCGCCGTTGACATTCGTTGCATCGTCCGTCATGTTCTCGAACAGGGAGTGGTACACGCGCATACCTTCACGCTTGTTCGTAGAGTGAGTCGCGTCAGCGGTAGAAATCAGAGGCTTCGGCCCTCGATCCCGCCCCATGGCATCGGATTCTACCAAACCTTGTACGATAGCGTTAATTGTGGGCGTAGAATGATTGTAGTTTTTGAAGAAATCGGCCGTTCCCTCTGTCAATAACGGAGCGGCCGCAGGAGTTGCCGCTACGCGCCACAGAGTCGTCGCCTTGTCTCCACCGTATTCGCTGAAGCCAAATCCGCTGCCGTTCAGGACGCTGACGTCTTCATAGCGAATATCGCTGCTGTACATCAATTTGTTCACATTTGCCGTAATGCCGCGCATCACGATTTTATTGCCGACCTCCAGATGATCGCTAGCTGCGCCGCTTACGGTAAAGGTGTTCAATCTCGTGTTAGGGTCGTATGTGCGATTGCCCAATCCGCCGTCAGCGAACGGGGTCGCGAAGTTGCCGTTTGCGTCGGGCTTGAGCAAGGTTAATCCTGCGCTTTCCGGGTAGTATGCCGGATCGGTGAAATCGGGCAAGAAGCCCGGATCGGCAATAACCGTAATCGCTTTGCCATTCACAGCAACGATTGTTCCTTGCGCATTGGCGTTATTTTGAGAGTCCATGACAAGACCCTTAATCGTAATATGGGAACTATTGTTCATTGTAATCCCCGGAACAGTATACCGCTCGAATTCCGCCAACGCCCCGTAAGCGTAAATGCTCGTGCCGCTAAGCTGATCGAAGGCGATTTCGTTAGTGGCATATGCGCCTGGAGGAATCAAAACCGTTTGTTGCGTCCCAACCGAATCGGACAAAGCCTTCTTGAGGGTCACCTGTCGACCTTTCCAGTTAAATGTCTCTCTGCGGGGCATACCGACAAATAGCTCCTTGTCGATTTTAGGAAGCAAATCCAGATTGGCGCCGCTCGCCGCGCGAACGGAATAATCCAAAATATTATTTCCGTAGGCGTTGGTTGCCGTCCCCGCATCCACGGAGACTGCGCCCTCGTTGCCGTTAACAAGCGCATATGCAGTGTCGTTCAGTTTAATTAAACCGATATCCAGTTGATTTTCAATAATGCTGGCATTGCCGCTGCCATTCTGATACTCGATGTCGCCTTGAGCCTCGTTCCGAACGGAGACAACGTTCCGAGCGCCATTAACTGTAATTGCACTGCCATCGGCGACGATCTTGTTTAGACCAATCAATACATTCTGCCTGCCGGGCTGAACCCTGATCCCGGATTTTCCATTAATGGAATTGTTCTGAATACTCGTGTAGCTCGTGTTTACGTTAATTGCGGTATTATCCTGATCTACAAATACGTTGTTGCCGATATATGCCCCGTTTAAGCTGTTATCGTTCACGGCGTGCTTGCCGCCCTGAATGTAACTATTCATAACGGTAGCGTTGACCGTTTGGAAGGTGTCCACGCCTGTTGATTCTTGACCGTCCATTACAATTCTGACCTTGTCCAGTACAAGATCGGTGATTGCCTCGCCATTATCCACCCTTACGATCGGCATAGCTCCGCCATTTCGGCCTGCGCCGGCGTCTACATGGATTTCAACATTTTTCAGAGTCAATTTCTCGACATTCCACGTATTGATTACCGCTTCCGGCGCGCCTCCGCGCACATGGATCGTCAGGTCCTCCAAGACAACTTCTTTATAGCCTTGTATAAAGACAGAGAAACGTCTGTCGTTCCACGGTTCAACCACAACATCGCCAATGGTCGAAGTTTCAATTTTGGCATTGTTGCCATTGACGAGGAGCGATTCGCTGCCGTTACCATAAAAGCCCAATGAATCATTATCGCTGGAACGATAGATCGCCCCCTCGTCCGCAAGACCATTTTTCAGACGGCTGGCTATCGCGCTTGAAGATTCCTCAATAGCCGGTGTATCTCCGTAGTCTCGCGCTGCCAAAGGATATTCCCCTTCCTGAAGCGTACTGCCGACAACTGTAGGAATAAGCGGTTCATCCGTGACTCCAGGGTCGCTCGGGTCAAAGTTGTTATAGGTAATGATCGGATTTAGCGCGACGGAGTCATGCCAGTTCTGCGTCCCGCCAAGATTGAGACGAAACCAAATGTATTCATTCTTCCTGACATTCACGGAGATCGGAGCGATGCTCTTCGTCTCGCCATTGGCGATATCCTGCATCACATTTATATCCTCCGTATGGCCCGGATACAGATTTTCTATCAAGCTGCCGGTACTGCTTAAGAAAATGCCGAATTTAACGCCGTCGCCCGCATCTGCGTTTCCGTTGGAATCTGCCAAGCTTACGGTTCCGTTTTCTAGCGCAATCTGAATCGTACCTGTATAAGGCGCCTTAAACGCAATCAAAGTATCGTTCTCCGCTCCCGCCAACATCCCATTTTGGCGAATGAGACCGGCGCTGTAGCTTCCGTCCATTCTCCAGTTTTCACCATCGTTATGGGGCATTCTAACAGCCCTTTCGCTCCCGAAAGGCACATACATATACTCCCATTGGCCGGAAGGATTATTTGTATTCAAGTACTGCGCTTTGAAATTATAGACGAGATTGGTCGAAGGGATATTCCTCTCGAGATCGAGACTTGCGACATAATTGAAATCGATGTAGTCAATCATCGGGTCAATCCAAACCGGCTGAATGGGCTGCGTGTCGCTCTTGGCAACCACAAAGCGAATCTGATCGCTCACGAAGCCAGATACCGTCAAATTGTCGAATGCAATTGAGGTATCGTTGTTATCCACGGAATGCCAGCCTTCGCCCGTAGGCCAGATTTTAACGTTTCCTTTAAATAGGGCTACATTCGCACCCGATTCGACCGTTATGGCATCGTTCTTCGTTGCGATGCTAACCGTGCCGTTACGAGGCATAGTGTAGGCATATACAGCTGCGCCATTCTCGCCGGGATGCACGGCCATGTTCGCGCTGTTGATCGCGCCGTTGCTTGACCCCCATAGACTCTGGCCGGTATAAAGCCATTGACCGTCCACTTGATCGAGCTTCGTAAAGCTTTTGGCTCCATAGGAATAGCTTTCGTACGTCCAACCCCTGCTCAATTCGGCATCGTTGCTAGCCAAACTTATCATTGCATCTTGAGAAACGGAGGTGTGAGGCAACTGCTTCGCTTGCTCGCTCAGGTCGGCTTCTACCGTATACGTCTCCGACATCAAACTTACATATGGACGCCACTCCAGGTTATCGTTGGATGGATTATCGCCCGCGTTCACGCGGAAATAGAATTGGTCGCCGGCTTTAGCCGCCGTCGTGATTTCCGGCATAGGGATGGCCTCGTTGCTGCTTGCCGTCACCTCAACCCTTTTCCACTTGCTGTATGCAGGCCAGATCCGCTGATCATTTTGATACACTGCAACATTCACATATCCGTCAACCGCCGCGCGTAAGAACAGCTTGTCGTCGGAACCGAGCGAATAAACGCCAGTCTCGGAAACTGCATAAGAATAGACCGCATCGTAATCGTCCGAAGGACTGATTTTTACATTGCTGATCCGGCCGTAGGTCCAATTGGGCCCTTGCTGCGAACCGCCACCCGCCGGGGTGATTTGATGAGAATAAGTCCAGTTGTTGTCATAATCGTCATAATAAAAGCTATCCATGTTCGTGTATTGACCCGGCGAAAACGAATCCTTCCCGACAAATTGGTACGACCAACTATTGTAAGGGTTTTTGTTGTTATATAGGGTTCCGGGTACAAGATCGGTAGCGGGATACTGCTGGTTCATTTGGCTCTTCGATACGACTTCCGACGCACTGGCCACTGGAGTGTTTGTCCATAAATTAAGCAGCATGCTCGTGACTAATGGTACGATTAGCAATTTTCTCTTCATAGTGGCTTATAACCTCCTACTGAGATGTTTGCGTTTCTTCTAGTTCTGTTGCGCTGCAGCTTTGTCGCCTGGCAGAAGTTAAAGGGTTTTAAAGTAATCCTGACATTTAAGCAGCGATAAGGCGGCAATTGCATTGCAACCATACCAATCTGCAAAAGATGGATCCAAATGCGTTCCAAACCGCCAATCCACCCCTGAAGTTGAATACCTGCCCTCAGCATGCTGCATGCGCGTAATGGCATTAGCCGCACGCAGCGACTTGATTTTATAAATTTCTTTCTTGGTTGCCTGGTGCAAGGAAATAAGCGACATAAGCCAATTCCCGGTATGCACTTCCATAGGGAAATAGAAGATGTATTGCTCCATGACAGTGGGATAAACCGTTTGGCAAGCCAAATGATTCACATGAGGGCCGAAAATAACAAATTGGTCTTCAACAAAGCGATTAATGCTTTCGGCAATATCGATTGCAGAGGGAATTTCATCCGCGTACTTGCAAAGGAAGCGGATCATTTCGCATGCGTCCCAATTTTCCAAATTGCTGTATGGCGGCTGTTCTTTCACATCTTCGTACATGCCTTGCCACCGGTTTGTTCTGACGGGGTGATCCAACGTCCAGCGAATCGCTTTGTTAATGGCAGATTGGTATGAATCGCGATGTCCGACTTGCTGCATTCCATCCAGAAATTTAGCAATCAGTATGCCGGATGACGTATATTCTTCAACGACATCGCCCGTCTCCGGATTCACCCGGTAGGGCCAGCTCCCGTCCTCATTCTGCATGCCGACCAACGTATCGGCCAAATGCTCGGCGTAGTCAAAGTAACGCGCATCGCCGCTGCTATGATAGAGCGACAGCATCGCTTCCCCCACTCTTGCCGCTCTGAATACGGTAGTACAGCCACGTTCAGGTATATGTTCTTCCGATATATCCCCGGTAATCCAAGCCGAGATTGGAAATCGGGAGCATTTCCAGTCGGAGTTCAGTGTGTGGGAGATCAACCAATCCCCGATGAAGAGGGCAAGCTGATGTGCCCTTGCCCCCAACACCGTATCGGGAAGGCGCCTTGATACTTCCAGAAACAAAAAAATGTAACTGGGGTAATGGAGCGCCGGATACACGATCTCATGCTGGCTCCCCTCGGTTCTATAATCAATAGTGCTTTCATAGAGCGTAACTGCGCTGCTGCGCATCAGGAGAGGCAGTTCTTCTTCCGGATTTGAAAACGCGAGCAGCCATGTCGTATTGCGCAACGCACTCTCTTCCCAGTTCTCCGGAACTTCGATCTCCCCGTCGAAATCCGGCACCTTGGTAAACCTCTGCATTTTGGACTGTTCAAATACTTTTCCATTCGTGTCTTTGGCAATGACTACCCAATAGACTTCGCCTAAGGGAAACTGATTCCAATAAGTTGAAAAATCAAAAGTAGATTCCTTCGTGACGTTCTTTACGGCATGATTGTCAGCAGCAGCAAACTGAATCTCATAAGCTGCCGCGCCTTTTACCGGCTGCCACGTAAACTGGGGCGGGTCAATGAACCTTATCGCATTCTGATTCCAACTCGTAATCTCAATCATGAGAATGTGTCCCTCCAATTTTTTCCGGCTAGCCCTTGATGGAACCAATCAACAATCCCTTAATAAAATACTTCTGCAAAAAAGGATATACACAGGCGATCGGCAAGATGGTAATCACAGTGATCGCCATTTTAAACGTTTGCGGCGTGATCGAACCCATCTGTCTATTCCCTGCCTCCTGCAGCTGCTCAATCGTCGAAAATTGATTCAGCATGTTGTATAGCACGTATTGCAGGGAATGCAGCTGCGGATACATCGTATTGTAGATTTGCACGTCCATGAACGAGTTCCATTGATTGACGCAATCGAACAGGACAACCGCGGCAAATACAGGGGTGCAGATGGGGAAAATGACCCTGAAAAACAGCTTGATATCGTTCGCCCCGTCTACAACCGCAGCCTCGGATAGTTCCTTCGGCAAAGCCTCGATATAGGTTTTGATGAGCACCATATTAAATACCGAGATGGCGCCAGGTATTACATAGATCAGAAACGTTCCTTTCAAATGGAGAAAGCCCATCAATAAATACATGGGGATAATGCCGCTTGAGAAATATAAGGTGAAAATAAAATACCTGCGGAAAAACTTAACGCCGAGCAGATCGGGCCGGGACACGACGTATGCGGCCATCGAGGTAATAAATAACATAATTGCCGGCCCTAGCACGCTTCGTGCGATCGAAATGAACGCCCCGTTTAATACGGCGGGATACGCGAATGCTCGTTTGAACGAGTCTAACGTGAATCCCTCCGGCCATAATACGAGCCCTCCCTTCAGCATATTGGGGCTGCTTAGGGAGTAGCTGAAGATGTAAATGAACGGGATGATCATAACCGCAAGGATGATCAACATAAACAACTGATTGGATATATCGAACGCAGTACCGCTTAAAGATCGTTCTTTCATCTCGTTTGCCTGCCTTGTTAGAAGATTGCCTTATCCGTCGCTTTTTTCGAAATGGCATTCACTGCGACAATGAGGATGAGACTGACAAATGTCTTCATAATGCCGACTGCTGTCGCATAGGGGAAATTCAGCAACTGAAGGCCATACTTGTAAATATAAATATCGAGAACCTCCATCTTCTCCCAGTTGGTCGGATTCGTGAATAAATAGAATTGCTCGAAATTCGAATTCAAAATCCAGCCGCTGTTCAATATGAGCAAGACGATTAAGGTCGGGATCATACCTGGAATCGTAATGTACCACACCCGTTGAAAACGGTTCGCTCCGTCTATTTGCGCCGCTTCGTAGTACTCATTCGATATAGACGCGATGGAAGAAATAAAAATAACGCTGTTATATCCTAGATATTTCCATGCACCCAGTGCGATCATGAACACCCAGGCGTACTTCGGATCCCCCAGAAAATTGAATCCCTCTTCAACGATCCCCCATCCGACAAGCGTCTCGTTAATGGCGCCGGCCGAAGTTGCGAACAGCGCGCTGGAGAACGAGTAGATAATGACCCAGGAGATAAAGAAGGGAAAAAAGGTAATGGTCTGAATCAGCTTTCCGAAAAACCTTATTCGGATTTCATTCATTAATAAGGCGAATATAAACGCGGTCACCAAGTTCGTGATCAGCGATCCGATATTCATAGCCAGCGTGTTGCGCAGCAAGTAGATGTAGTCGCTGCTCTTCGCAAAGAAATTCGTAAATTGCTGCAGTCCCGTCCATTGCAACGAAGAATAGTCGCTCCCCGGCCGGTAGTTGACAAAAGCGATGATCCACCCTGACAAAGGGATATAGGAGAACAGGAAAACCAATACAAACGCCGGCAGCAGCATCAGGAACAGATACCGTTGCTTGACGAACGTTGCCATCACTTTACGTCCCCTTGCAGGTACAATTGTGTTTCCCATGAAACGTCCCTCTCTATCCGTTGAGCGGAAATAGAGGGTCGAACGCTTCGCCCGGATCCTCTATTTCCCTTTCAGCGGCTTCCTTATTTATGCTGATCCAATTGACTGGCCTTTTCCTGATAAAGCCTGTTGTATTCGTCCACGACTTCATTCGGCTTAAGCTTCATATATTCGGCGACGATGGATTGATACAACGCTTCGAATTGCTCATCCGTTTTCGGTTCAACTATCAGCTTCGCGGAGTTTTTCACGCGGAAATCGACCATTTTCTGCTGCAAAGCGCCGATCTCCGAAGTGGTGTCGAGCGAGATTGTAGAAATCACGCCGGTATGAGCCGACACTCCGGTTTTCAGGAAGTAATCTTTCGAGCTCGCCCAGCCTAGTTGATGAAAAGCATCCTTCGCCTCGGGCGTCAGCGTCAGATCATCCCGGATTTCCGAATTCTGATTCATGCTGTAAGGACTGCCATCCGGAGCATTCGTCGCTACATTGCCAAGGAAATCAAACAGCCCGAACCCGATTGCGTTATATTTTTCCGAATCTTTCAACGCACTGAGGTAAGCTTCCGTAGGGACGCGTTTGCTATCCTGAATCGTATAATGCTTGCCTTCGATACCCGACTGCAGCAGCAGCTTCCCTTCCTCCGTAGCCGCCCAAGCAAGCAATTCCTCAATGCGCTCGGGGTGCTTGGCATTCTTGGTAATCGCATAAATGGCGTTCGGTCTGCTGTCTTCCACGCGAATTAACCGTTTCTCGTTCCGTTCCACCTGCGTCATGCTGCGAACCGGCATATTGATGTATTGCATTTCCGGATGACCGGCTTTAATGAGTCCTTGATTGGAATCCCCTAGCCCCCATACGTAATACCATGTCGATAAAGCTCTGCCGCTGTTCAACTTTTCTTGTACTTGATCCGCTTTATCCGTGAATGAATCTTTATCCAGAATGCCCTCGCGATACAAATCGTTAAAGAATTGCAGGCCTTCTTTGACATATTCGTTCAGCATATAATCCTCGAAATTCTGCTCCGCGTCATTCCACACGACCCCGAGATTGCCCGCCGCAGCGAAATATCTTCCGCCCTTCTCGTACATAATTCCGGAAACGCCCTGAATTCCCCACGGCTCGCCGAAAGGCACAACCATACCAATCGTTTTCTGTCCGTTCGTCGTCGGATTATCCTTCAGCGCTTGCTTCAAAAAACGGATATAATCGTCAGTCGAAACCAGATTCGGCCAGCCCTGTTGCTTGAGCGCATCGATTCGTACGCCGACATCGTTGACTTCTACCAGGTTCTCGAAGTTCTGAGGTACGCCGCCTTCCCATTTGTACAGCTTCCCGTCGGGTCCTGCCAATTTCCATAACGGAATTTGTACCTCGTATCTTTTCGCGAATTCGGGCGCGCTCTTCACGAAATCGTCCAGAGGCCGCAATGCGCCCGCTCTGGCATATTTGTCGAATGTGACGTTGTCCGATATGGCGACGATTTCCGGGTAATCCCCGCCAGCCAACATCAAATTCAGCTTGTCCACCATATTCCCCGGAGTTTGGACAAATTCGAATACAAGATTGAACTTGTCCTTAATGATTTGGCCGATTTCGGTTTCATCGCTTCTTTTCTGTTTGATGGCCGATTGGGTCAGGACCTTAATGACATATTCCTCTTTTACAGCCTCATTCCCCGATTCTCCTTGGCCGGCGCTTTGCGTCGATGTTGACGGAGAAGAGCCGGATTTGGAACCGGACTCACACGCAGCTAACGCAACAAGGCTTAGAACGATAACGACAGACAACCCCATTTTCCATAACGCTTTCAACTGTATCCCCCCAGCAAGTTTTAAGTATAGCGCTTACAATTAAAAGCTTATCGAATCCGTGCTAGCTTTCATATCGCTATACATTAGCTGTTTTATATCATTTTTTTAGATGATCCTCGCGATATTCCGTAGCAGAGAAACCTGTTATTTTCTTGAATACTCGAGCAAAATGGAAATAATTGATGTACCCCGCTTCGTACGCAACCTCCTGTACCGAAAGCGACGTATCTCGAAGAAGCCCGCACGCATACGCGATTCGCTTACTGGTCAAGTATTGCAGGAACGTATCGTTGCCCGCCTTGCGGAACAGTTGACTCACATAGCTTATATTCAGGTTAAGCTCGTCGGCAACGCTCTGAAGCGACAAGTCCTCATGGAAATGTTCGTCAATATACGCAATCATTTTGCCATATGTCGTATCGTTAGATTTCGGTTCCCGGGCGGAATGCAGGAGCGTAGGGAAATCCGCAGCTTCCGTTCGTTGGATCGCCTTTTTAGCCAGCTGTCTCTCGCTGAACTTGTCCAGCGCCTCTTTGATCTCCGTCTTTTCAAACGGCTTCAGGCAATAGTTAATTGCCCCATATTGGATCGCCTTCTTCGCGTAATCAAAATCCTTGTAGCCCGTCGCTATGATAAAATCCGCACGATCTCCCCGTTCTACGCACCTTCTTATCAATTCCAATCCATCCATGCCTGGCATGCGGATGTCGGTAAATACAAGATCCGGCGAATGCTGCGCAATTTTCTCGTATCCCTCGATACCGTTAAAGGCTGTGTCCACGATATGAAAACCGTGCGTTTGCCAATTAATCATATTATTCAGGCTTTTGACCACCCATTTCTCGTCATCGATCAACATCACCTTATACATGAGGAACACCTCTTTGTCCTGGAATGTGTATGCTGACTTCCGTTCCTAAACCCGGGGCACTCTTAATGCCGAGCCCGTACTCGTCTCCGTACATCGTCCGCAGTCTGTTGTGCACGTTGACAATTCCAAGATGCTCCTTATTCCGGTCCCTCTCAAGAAACTCGTCTCCCGCGGCAAGGTCCATGCGGATGGATGCAAGCTTCTCCTCGCTCATGCCGACTCCGTCGTCCCTCACCCGAATCACGATATCGCCATCGGGCTTCATTCGGCCTTCAAGATGCAGGTGCCCTTTATCTATCCGGTTCTCCAAGCCATGCGTAATCGCATTCTCCAGAATCGGCTGCAAAATCATCTTGATGACGCGGCAAGAGAGAATCGATTCCTCGACATCGATCCGAGCTTCGAATCGGTCGTCGAATCGGAACAACTGCAGCTGGATGTAGGATTTCGCGATATCCAGCTCCTGTTCGAATGTCACTTCTTCGTGGCCTTTGATACTGTATCTCAGCATTCGACCCAAGGCAGTAATGTGGTCCAGCAAGTCGTTCGCTCCGGTCTCGCTAGCCATCCCCTTGAACGATTCCAGCATATTGTACAGAAAATGCGGATTTACCTGCTGCTTCAAATAGGCAAGCTCCGCCTGCTTCTTCATCAGCCCAAGCGACATTATACGGGTCTTCGAGGCAACGACCTCATTCGTTAAGTTGCCGATTTCGTCAAGCATTTCGTTAAATTTGTCAGCCATTACCGTAATCTCGTAGTAACCGGTCATTTGCAATCTCATTTGATGATAATAAATATTTTTGACTTGTCTGATTTGAATGAAGCGCATGAATGTGCGGATCGGGTCGATCAGATTGCGGTTGATCACCCATAAGACGAACAGCATGAATGGAACAACCAGTGCGAATATCCATAAATATGTCTTCCAGACCTTCTCCAAACCGCGCTGCAAATCGTACTTCGAATAGATATTGACCACTTTGCCCTGGATCTCCGGCACATCCGCCGACTGGACGACATATCGTCCGTCGCTGTTCCATTCGGTAAGGTCCAGCCTTTTTCCAAGCATCGCGCTATCGTTTCCGGCACTGACAATTCCGTTCCGGTCGAGCACATAGAAATTTCCGAAACCGTTTTCAAGCATCGTATCGAATTGGGGAAACAAGGCGTCCAGATCCAGAATAGCAACCATATACCCGAGATGTTTGACTGGAACGACATTGCGAATTTCCGCTCCCAGCATAAAGAAATTCTGCTCGCTCCCGTTCGCGACGATCGTTCTGAAGCCGGCGTAATACAGCTTGGACTGACTGTTATTCATCTGCGAGATCTCATCAATCGTTTCCATAACCGCCTGTCTCTTGTACGGATCCGACATATAGTTAAAGTTGCTTCCATTATCGCCAATGACAGTCATGCTATTTATGCCATTCTGCACTTGAGTGACTAGAGCAACATGGGAATCTACCTTGCGAAAAAAGTCCATCTTTTCCAGCACGTCTTCCGTTTGCAGATACAGATGGATCTCCGGGTTATAGATCGTATTTTTGACCACACTATCGATATTGTCTAACTGGGATTGAATATATTGCGTAACCTTGTCCAACAGCTCGGCGGAATATTCGCGGTTTTTCTCGTAAAGCATCTTCTTCGACTGGTTAAAGGTCAAAGCCATTACGAGGACCGTCACAAGCAAAAACATAACAAAAACAACCAGCAGTTGGAGCTTAATCGGACGCTTCTCAAATAAATTCAACGTTCTCTCCCCCCTGATTATGCATAGTATAGTTCGCAGTCTCATTACGCTCGTAAAATAACAAACCAAAAGCGAGAATATCGACAGTAGAAACGTAAGTTAATATAACACAAACGAAAGTATTCAAAATACAATGTGAACTAAAATAAGCGGGTTGAGTTAGTGAAAACCGTCAACCCGAACACTTCTGATTTTGGAGGAACTGTTAGAGATAAGAGGGGCGAGAAAAATTGAGCGGATGGGCCGTCTCTAACGGTCTGGCAGACCGTTTACGCGGGCGAAATCGAGTGGAAGACTGTCTCTAACGGTCTGGCGGACCGTTACGCGGGCGAATTCGAGCGGATGGCCCGAGCCGGGGAGCGAAGGCCAAAAATGTGCCTCGACGCTTCCCGGCCGGGAAGCGAAGGCCGCTCATCGTTCGCCTAACCTGACAACATTGGGGGCGGGGCAGTCCTCAAGTCGGCTCTAATAAATTTCTAAGACTGTCTATGTTGCGAACGCTGATTTTCTTCCGATCGATACGGATTAGCTGCTCGTTCTGGAACTCAAGCAACAATTTCGTCACCGTCTCGCGAGCCGTTCCCGTCATATCCGCCAAATGCTGATGCGTCAGCTTCAAGTCAATTAATATGCCGCCGGAAAAGGGCACGCCGTGCTGCTCAGCTAACCGCAGCAGCATACGGGCAATACGCGTGCGCGCATCGTGAATGGTCAAATCCGTGATTAATTTATTGGCACCGCGAAGGCGCTCCAAGGTGGTTTCCAGTATGCCTATCAGGATTTCGGGCTTGCTTTTAACCAAGGGAATGAAATGACGTTTCTTCAAAATACAAAGAGTGGACTTCTCGATTGTTCTTGCAGAAGCGGAGTGTTCCCTTTCATTTTGCAGCAAAGCCATCTCTCCAAAATAGTCCCCTTCTCTAAATATAGAAAGAATGATGTCCCTGGAATGGTTATTTTGATAAATTTGAACGACTCCCGATATCACCAGATAGAGCGCTTCTCCTTCATCGCCTTCCAAGAAAATATACTCGCCTTTGGAGTAATTGCATATGCTGCACAGCTTAGATATCTCGGCTAGATGTTCATCGTTAAGCTGCTCGAAAAGCGGAAAATCGCGCAATAATTGTGGATTCATCCTTGCCACCTCCGGTATAACCATTATAACGGTTAATATCGCGAAGAGTTGAAGAAGAAAGCTTCTCCGAACGCGCAAAAGGCGCTCCGGATATCGGAAGCGCCTCTTGGCATCAGGCTATGGGAGATGGGAATGGAGCTTACTGTTTATTTGGCTAGCGCCCCTTCGCCGGTTGTCGGATTTTTCGGCTTGTGGTGGAAGAGACGGTCGGTGCCCTTATGAATCAGCGGGAGCACGTAGCGGTCAAGTCCGAAGCGTCCGGCGTTCGTTCCGGCGACGACGACCAACATTCCGAGGAGCAGCAGCCATGGGTTCGTGCTTACGGTTCCGGTGAACAGGAACATGAAGTTCATTAAGATCCCGAAGAAGGCGGCGGTCAGCGTTAACGTTCCGAGTATGAGTCCAAGTCCGACTAAGAATTCGCCCCATGGGATCAAGACGTTAATGATCTTTACGTTCGGCAGGGCAAAATGTTCAAGGAAT
>PJUD01000433.1_pt1 | contig 22720 bp, 13 predicted proteins | sample 1512341 | NCBI WGS metagenome assembly PJUD01 (sample SAMN08177675, study PRJNA422409) | Feces metagenome, whole genome shotgun sequencing project. | isolation source: Chicken feces (3) enriched on wood chips: beechwood xylan treatment | host: Gallus gallus | place: USA: Madison | collected 2015-01-15 | reverse complement strand
CGAAGCGAATCTGATTGACTTCCAAATAGTTGATCGTGTTCATCAGTTCGTCTCTCAGCGGCACTTGCCGCTCCTTAGAGGTAATGTACCGCAGGAAATCCGACATATGCTCGATCGTCGCAATCAGCGGCCCGTTCATCTGCTGCTCGGCCATTTCCTGAAGATTGGCTAACGTATTGTACAGGAAGTGAGGATTCATCTGAGATTGCAAGGCGTTCAACTGCGCTTGCAGACTTTGCGCCTCGGCCAGCAGCAGGTTGTCCAGCGACTGCTTCAGCCGCTCGCTCATGCTCTGGAACGCATCGTGCAGCTCGTCCAGCTCGATGAAGCCGCTTTTCATTTTCTGCTGGGCGATAATGTTGGAACCGATATGCTCGAACGAGAAGTTGCGTACCGCGCGACGAATCCGATAGATCGGGAACGTAATTTTGTTGGCTGCATAGAAGCTTAGGCCGATGCCGAGAGCAAGGAGCACGAAGGCGGTGCCGAACAGCTGAAACGTAAATCTCTTAAGCGGCCGGAACAAGTCGCTTTCCGAAGTCGTCAGAATCGTATACCAGCCGGTCGACGCGGAATAGTGCAGCGACAGCAGCTGTTTCTCCTCCGTGACGGGATCGGTGAAAGGAAGACTGCGATAAGAGTCGCTGCTCCCGTCTATCGGGGCAACGAGGCTGCGGAACGCTTCGCTTCGCTGGCTGTCGTGGTCGAACGGATAGATAATCCGACCTTCCCGGTTAAGCACGTAAATATGTCCGTTATACGGATTGTTGCTCTCGAAATCGGCAGCGCTTGCAAGAATGCGGTGCGCGTACTGTTTGACCTCAATCGCTCCGATCGGCACGTTATATTCGTCGTACAGCAGCCGATAGAGCGAGATGGAGTATTTTCCGACTTCGGAAGAATAATACTTGGACAGCTGCAAATCCAGGTTCGGGCCGGATACGAGCTTGCCAGGAGGCCCCTGCCGCAATTGCTCGATAAACGGTTTCTCCTCCGGCTTGTAGGCTTGCTCCCGGTTGTCGAAGCCGGTGCCGTAATAGCGGCCGTTAAAAGCGTACAAGTAGATTTGCTCCGCCAGTCTGGACGGCCCGATGATGGCGGTCAGCGCGTCGGTCAGCACCTTGGCGTCGTTGTTCTGCCGAATACGCTGCTGCGCGGCCGAGTCCGTACCGCCGCCGGCTTGGCCGGAGGCTGCCGGGGGCGTTTCGTTTTCTTCCTGAATTTCGTCCGGCGCCCTTCTGTCGGACATGTAGCTGGCGAAACGCTCCTTGACCAGATTGGAGTACATCACGTTCAGGGAAACCCGATTGAGCTGCTCGATTTGCTGAACGAGCTGGTCCTGGATTGAGACGCCGAAGCTTTCCAGCGTGCTCATCGCTTGTCCTCGCAATTGATTAGTCGACCAGGAGTAGAAGAAGAGAACGAAAGTGGCGAAGACGATCAGGATAATGGAGGAATACGTCAGAAACAAAGCCGTTTTCATACTTTTAAACATGATTTCGTACTCCTTGTGCTAAACTTAACTAAACATTTTAAATTATACCTGATATTTTTATGTATGTAAGCGGTTAAATTTAGACAAGTTTAGGATTGATTAATCTATGGAGGAAAAAAATCAGCTCACTATACTTAAAGTATCATCCATCGATGAGCTAACGAACAACGAATAGGGGGATTAGGGAAATGAAAAAGTGGACGACGACATTGCTTTCCGTGCTTCTGATTATGACGGCGGTGCTGGCCGGCTGCGGCGGCAACGACAAGGGCGAACAAGGCAGCGCTTCTCCATCGGCCGGAGCCAGCGGGACTTCCGAGCAGGGAGGAAGCAAAAAGAACGTGACGCTGACGTATATGGCGAGCCAGGGCTGGATCAAAGATTCCGAGATGGAGCTGGCGAAGAAATTTGAAGAACAAACAGGCATTAAAATCGATTTTCAAATTGTACCCTCCGACCAATATTTCAACGTGCTGAAAACGAAGCTGAATGCCGGAGAGGGTCCCGACATTTTCGGCGGGCAGAGCGGCTACAGCGAAATTACGATGAATTATAACGTAGAGAAAAACGCAGTCGATCTGAGCGATCAGGAATGGGTGAAGCGCGAGGACCCGCTGTCCGTGGAGCAACTTACCGCTAACGGCAAAGTGTATGCGCTTACGATTTGGGACACTTACAGCAGCTTCGTGATCGCGTATAACAAAAAGCTGTTCAACGAGCTGAATCTGGAAGTTCCCAAAACCTACGCAGAGTTCAAAAATGCGTCGCTCAAGATTCAGGAAGCCGGCGTTACGCCGATCTATCAACCGATCGCCGACGGGTGGCATCACGTGCTCTGGTTCTCTGAGCCTGGGCCGAACTACGAAGAGCTGGAGCCGAATCTCTATGACGATCTTAACCAGAACAAAAAGAAGTTCGTAGACAGCAAGGCGATGCTGGATTCCTTGACGCAGCTGAAGGAAATGTACGACTTGAACTTCTTCGGCGACAATACGCTCTCCGATACGGGATCCGATACGGTGGCGAAACTGGGCAGCGGCGAATTCGCGATGAGCCTGGTGGCGCAGAGCGCGGCGCTCGAAATCGCGGAGGAGTACGAGGAGTTCGAGATCGAGGACATCGGTTTCTTCCCGATTCCGCTGACGGACAATCAAATCTACTACATCAATCCGGGCGGACCAAGCAAATTCATCTACTCCGGCTCCAAGTACATCGAGGAAGCGAAGCAGTATTTCAACTTCCTGACGGAACAGGAAAACCTGCAATACATGCTGGACAACGACGCGACGATTTCCAACTTGAACTTCCCGGATCTTAAAAACAAATACACCGTCGAACAGCAAAAAATGTTCGATAGCTATCCGAAGCGCGGGACCGATATTCAAAACTATGTCAACTACGTGAATCCGCAATGGATGGACATCGGCAAGGACATGGTCGCGATGCTATCCGGCGTCATTCAGCCGATCGACGTGTTGAAGAGCATCGACCAGCGCCGCGCAGAAATGGCCAAGGTGGCGCAGGACCCGAACTGGAAGTAGGTTCGGCGAGCCGCACAGAATCAAGGTTGGCAATGGCCCGGAAGCTGGCCGTTGCCAATCTTCATTCCAGGGGGAAAGAGGGGATTTGCGATGAATCGAGCTGTCTATCCGTTTTATTTTGGCGTCGCGACTTTGGTCGTCTATTCGATCTTTTTCGTGGTGCCGGGCATTATGGGGATTTATTATTCGTTTACCGACTGGAACAGCTACACGGACGAAATTCATTTTGTCGGCTTCGACAATCTGGCGAAAATTTTCTCCGGAGAAGCAAAGTATCTTAGCTACATTGAAAATACACTGGTGTTCACAATCAGCACGGTCGTGCTCAAGACGGCGCTCGGTCTGCTCTTCGCGATTATGCTGAACGACGGCATCCGGGCGAAGGGGTTCCATCGCGTCATGCTGTTCATGCCCTCCATCGTCCCTATGCTCGTTGTCGGTCTGATTTTCAAGTCGGTTCTGAATCCGGCCACAGGATTGCTGAACGAATCGCTGCGGGCGATCGGCCTTGATTTTATGACGCAGAAATGGCTGACCGATCTGAACTGGGCTTTCAAGTCGATCATCGCGGTGGATATCTGGAAGGGAGTCGGCTACATTATGATCATTTTGCTGGCCGGCTTGCAGTCGATCGATAAAACCTACTACGAGGCGGCGGCCATAGATGGAGCGAACTTCTGGCAGAAGCTGATGCGCATTACGATTCCGCTCATTATACCGGCGCTCGTGGTCACGACGGTACTGAACCTGCTGCATGGGCTAAAAGTATTCGAGGCGGTATACGTGCTGACCAACGGCGGGCCGGGTTATGCGACGGATGTTATGTATACGGCGATATTTAAGGAGTTTTCTACCGGAAATTACGGAATGGGCACGGCGCTTTCTTCCGTCCTGTTCGTCGTCATGACGGTGCTCGGCTACTTTGTCGTACGTCTGATGTCGAGGGAGGGGAACGAACGATGATGAACCGGGGAATCCTGCCGGTATTGCGTAATTCCATTGCCTGGCTCCTGAGCGCGATCATGTTCATACCGCTGCTGCTCGTCTTCGTCAACTCCTTCAAGACAAGAGCAGAGGCTAACGGGATGAATATGTCTTTGCCGAAGGCATTCCAATGGTCGAACTATTCGATCGTTATCGAGGAAGGAAAGCTGATTCAGTCGTTCTTCAACAGTCTTCTGTACGCGTGCGGGGCGACTGTCGGCAGCATCCTGCTTGCTTCGCTGGCCGCCTATGTGTTCTCGCGCAACCGGACTCGGCTGAACAAAGCGATGTACTTTTATCTGATCATGGGGATTGCGATGCCGACCAACTTCGTCACCTTGATGAAGGTGATGCAGTGGACGCATCTGATCAATACGCAGACCGGCATCATTCTGATGCTGGCGGCGTCCAGCATTCCGTTCAGCGTGTTTCTGATCTACGGTTTTGTCGGAGGCGTGCCGCGGGAGCTGGACGAAGCGGGAATCGTCGACGGCTGCTCGCCGGTCCGACTGTTCGTATCGGTCGTGATGCCGATGCTGACGCCGGTGCTGGTGACGGTTGCGATTCTGAATTTTATGGGTTCGTGGAGCGATTTTATCCATCCCCTGTACTTCCTGAACAATTCGGATAAGTGGCCGATGACGCTGGCCGTATACAATTTCTTCGGTCGTTTCCAGGTGAACTGGAACCTGGTTTCGGCGGACATCGTGCTGACGACGCTTCCGGTCATTGTCATTTATTTGCTCGGCCAGAGATTCATCATCTCCGGCATGACGGCCGGTTCGGTCAAAGGGTAAAGAGGGTGATGAAGCTGCTATCGCAACGGGATACGCAATGCGTCGACGGCTCCTGGCATGTTGCCGCCATGCAGGTCCGGCAGATGCAAACGCTGGAAGGCCGCAGCGATACCGTAGACCTGCTCTGGTTATGCGAGGGCAAGGCGCATGCGGAGCGAGGGGGCTGGAAGCAGGCGCTGCAAAGCGGCGATTTGCTGATCGGCGGACTGCTCGGTGCGCGGACGTCGGTCGTGCCAGCCGCGGCGGGCGGCTGCCGTCTGCTGCATCTCCGTTTGCCTGCTGAGCTGCTGCTCGGCTTGCCGCAGGGCGGAAGGCTGCTGGCGATGCTGTATGCGGCGTGCGCTGGCGAGATCGTCCGCCCGCACGCATGGTGGGCGCAGGCGATGCGGAAGGCGGCTGAAAGCTTGGCCTCACAGCAGAAGGGCGTAGTCGGTCAGGGCGGCAGGCATCTGCTTCAATATGCGAAGCTAATCGAACTGCTCGGTTATCTGTACGAAGGCTTGAGCAGGGAGCTGGCAGGGCAGCAGCGGGAAGACGTCGTTCAGGCGGTGGAGGAGAAGCTGCTGGATGCGGTCGCCTATATGATCGAGCATGTAACGAGCGATCTCGACATACGGACGGTCATTTGCCGAAGCGGGCTGGGCAAGACGCAGTTTTACGAGGAGTTTCGCAGCCTGGTCGGCATGAATCCGAAGTCTTTTATTCATCGGTTGCGCATCCGGATGGCGATTCGCCTGCTGCGCACCTCGAATTTGAGCGTGACTTCCATCGCATACGAATGCGGCTACAGGTCGTTGAACTATTTTCATAAGCATTTTAAGGAGTTGTATGCGGTCACGCCGCGCGAATTTCGCAATCTGGACAGAGCGACAGGTTAAGAGGAGGAGCAGTACAATGGCTAACGACAATGGGCAAACGGCCGCTAAAAATCGGCAGGACATTATGGCGGCGCACGATCCGCGCAGCGAATGGTTCACGGAGGCCAGGTTCGGGCTGTATATTCACTGGGGACTGTACGCCTTGGGCGCGCGTCATGAATGGATGCGATCCCGGGAATTTCTGAGCAATGAGGAGTACGAAAAATATTTCCGGCGCTTCGACCCCGATCTGTACGATCCGGCCAAGTGGGCCAAGCTGGCGGCCGATGCCGGGATGAAATATATGGTGGTAACGACCAAGCACCACGAAGGCTTCTGTTTGTGGGATTCCAAGCTGACCGAATACAAGGCGACCAACACGCCTTACGGCAAGGATTTGCTGCGACCGATGCTGGAGGCTTTCCGCTCGGAGGGCGTCCGAACCGGGCTGTACTATTCGTTGCTGGACTGGCATCATCCCGACTATACGGTGGATGTGAAGCATCCGATGCGTTACAACAAGGAATACGTCGCGATGGACGCGCAGCGGAACTGGCAGAACTATGTGGATTATATGCATGGACAGACGCGAGAGCTGCTGACGGAATACGGCGATATCGACGTACTGTTCCTCGATTTCTCCATTCCTTCCGAAGAGGGCTTCCCTGGAAAAGGAAAGGAAGAGTGGCAGAGCGAGCGGTATGTAGACATGGTGCGTTCGCTGCAGCCGAATACGCTGATTAACGACCGGCTCGGCGTGCCGGGCGATATTACGACACCGGAGCAGTATCAGCCGCGGGAGTGGATCAAGGTCGACGGCAAGCCGGCGCTGTGGGAAGCCTGCCATACGTTCAGCGGCTCGTGGGGCTATTATCGCGACGAGGAATCTTGGAAAAGCACGGAGCAAATTCTTCGTATGCTGATCGACACGGTGAGCAAGGGCGGCAACTTCCTGCTGAACGTCGGTCCCAATGCGCGCGGCGAGTTGGACGAACGGGCGGTCGAGCGGCTGGAGGAGATCGGCGTGTGGATGAGGAAGCATGAGCGTTCCATTCACGGCTGCACGGCTGCGCCGGCCCATCTGCCGCCATGTCCGGAGGATTGCAGGTTTACGTACAATCCGAAGACGAATCGGCTATACCTGCATCTGTTCGCATGGCCGTTCAAGCAGATTCATCTGGCTGATTTCTCCGGACTGGTGGAATACGCTCAACTTCTGGACGACGCTTCGGAGATTCGCATGGTGGCAGGCGAGAAGAAGCTGACGATGGAGGCGGGCGCGTTCGACGAAGGCCGTCCGGCCAATATGCTGACGCTGCAGCTGCCGGTCAAGAAGCCTAAGGCGACGATACCGGTCATCGAGCTGTTTTTGAAAGGCTAGGGCGTGTAGGCAAACCCGCTCAGGGGCATCTATCACCGCCTTTTCGCCCCCTGCTTCGTCACTTTTGCTTGACGTACCCCCGGTACGCCTTCACAAAAAGTTCCTTGCATGGAACGAAAATTCGGCAATATCTGCTGTCCTCGGAGTATGAATACACGGCCTAGCGCGCGAACGGGAGAGAGGGAGGAAATGATCATGAAAAAAAGATACCGGATGGGCGTCATTGGATTGGGAGAAGGCCGCAGCATTATGTCGGCCGCGTTGCACAGCGAGCGGTTCGAGCTGGCGCAGGTATGCGATCTGAATGAGGAGCTGTGTCGCCAGCGGGCGCAGGAGTTCGATTTTCACCATTGGACGACCTCTTACGAGGAGATGCTGGCCAATGACGAGATCGACGTCATCGCGATCTATACGCCGGACCAGCTTCACTTCACACATATTAGGCAGGCGGTTGAGGCCGGCAAGCATGCGATCTGTACGAAGCCGGTGCTGCCTTCGCTTGACGACGCCGCGAAGCTGCTCGCCTTTATGAAGCAGACGGATCGTAAGTTGTTTATCGGCCAGAGTACGCGTTATTTCGAGCCGATGCTTCATCAGCGCCAGGATTTCGAAGCAGGCAAGCACGGCGAACTGTCGGTCGTGGAGACGCACTACATTACGGATGGGCGCTGGTTTCTGGATAAAGGCTGGAGCAGGCAGAAAGGCTTCAGTTGGTTCCATGGCTTTATGATTCACGCGGTCGATCTCGTGCGTTGGTACATTCCCGACGTATCGGAGGTGTCCGGGTTCGCGCGGACGAGCGCCAATACGAAGGCTTTCGGGCTGGAGGCGTGGGATTCGCTGCGTTTTATCGCCCGCAACGAAGCGGGACAGATCGCCGCGATGGCCGGGGATTACGCGCTGCCTACGCTTGGTCAGCACGCCCAATCGCAAATCGGCTGCGTTCTTCGCGGGACGCAGGGCGTAACGCGGGCGGAATACTCGAACCTGACGTATTACACGCATTTTGCCGGAGAGGGGCCTAAGGTGCATTCCTTTGACGACAAGGAGCCGTATTACTTCCGATTTGAGAACAAGAGCCATCATGCCGGAGAATACCAGAACTACATCGAATACTTCGCGGATTGCCTGGATCGGGGCGAAGCGCCGCTGCCGGACGCGCGGGAGGCGGTTCATACGCTGGCGTTGATGGAAGCGATGACCAGAAGCGTACAGCGCGGAGGACAGCCCGTCAAGCTGGCCGAGGTAATCGCCGAGTACGGATTGTAGAAGGAACGGGAGGCGTCGAGCCGATGGAACTGAAGTACAACCGGCCCGCCGAAGCGTGGACGGAAGCGCTGCCGGTCGGCAACGGCAGGCTTGGCGGTATGGTATTCGGCGGGATTGAGCAGGAGCGCGTCAGTCTGAACGAGGATACGCTGTGGTCGGGTTATCCGCGCGACTGGAACAATCCGAAGGCTTTGCAGGTCCTTCCCGAGGTGCGGCGGGCCGTACGGGAAGGCCGGTACGAAGACGCCGAGCGGCTCAGCAAAGCGGGCATGATGGGGCCTTACACGCAGGCCTTCATGCCGCTCGGCGATTGGCATATTCGTTTCTATCACGGCCATTTCGCCGACGATTACCGTCGCTCTCTGAATCTGGAGGACGCCAGCGCGACGGTCAGCTACGAAATCGGCGGGGTCCGCTACACTCGGGAGCTGATCGCTTCGCACCCCGATCAGGCGCTGGCGTACCGGATTGCCGTGAATCGGCCGGGCAAGCTTGTTTTGAAGGCGTGGCTGGACAGCCCGCTTCGCTCGACGACGGCCTGGCAGGACGGCGGGGAAGACGAGGCGTTCTATGCCGTGCAGGGCGACTGTCCGTACGAAGTTAGCCCGAACTATGTGCACGATCCGGAGCCGGTTAAGTACGATTCGGAAGCGAACGGTCGCACGATCGCGTTCGAGGGTCGGCTGGCGTGTCGGACGGATGCCGGAGCAAGGCTGAAGGTCGATCATACGGGCATCTACATCGAACAGGCGACGGAGGTTGTTTTTTTCTTTGCTGCGGGGACGAGCTTTGCCGGCTTTGACCGGATGCCGGACCGCGAGACGTTCCCGTCCGGCGAGCTGGCGGAGCGGCGGCTGCGAAAGGCGATGCAGAGATCGTTCGCGGAGCTGAAGCGGCGGCACGAGGACGATTATCGGCCGCTGTTTCGGCGCGTCCGTTTTCGCCTGCGTTCCTCCTTGCCCGAAGAGGTACGGGAATGGACGACGGACGAACGACTTCGGCAGTACGGGGCGGACGATCCGGAGCTGGCGGCGCTGTTTTTTCAATACGGCAGGTATTTGCTTCTGGCTTCCTCCCGTCCCGGCACGCAACCGGCCAATTTGCAGGGCATCTGGAATCCGCATATTCGGCCGATCTGGAGCTGCAATTATACGCTGAACATCAATCTGCAAATGAATTACTGGTTGGCGGAAACGGCCAATCTGGGCGAATGCCATGAGCCGCTGCTGCAGTTCGTCGAGGATCTGTCCGTCACCGGCGAGGAGACTGCCCGCATCCATTACGGCTGCAGAGGCTGGACGGCGCATCACAATTCGGACTTGTGGCGGCAGTCCGCTCCCCCCGGCAACTATGGGGACGGCAATCCGCTGTGGGCGAATTGGCCGATGGGCGGGATTTGGTTGTGCCGGCATCTGTGGGAGCATTATTTGTTCACTCGGGATGAGAGGTTTCTGCGAGAAAAGGCATATCCGGTGCTCAGGAAAGCGGCTCTGTTCTGCCTGGACTGGGTACAGTTGAACGAGGCCGGAGAGTATATGACCACCCCCTCCACCTCTCCCGAGCATCGCTTCCGGCTGCCGGACGGCAGAACGCCGGCGTTAACGGTCGCTTCCACGATGGATGTCAGCCTTATCCGAGAGCTGTTGGCTCATTGCCTCGAGGCGTGTGAGCGGCTGGGTCTGGAAGACGAGTTTCTTCCGGAGATGAGGAAGGTGCTGGAGGGACTGCCCGCAACGAAGATCGGCAGCCGTGGGCAAATTCAGGAATGGTATTACGATTTCGACGACGAGGACGAGGAGCATCGCCACGTATCGCATCTCTACGACCTGTTTCCCGGCGCGGCTTGGGGCGAGAACAGGCAGACGCATTTGTTCGAGGCGGCCAAGCGTACGCTGGAGCTGCGGGGAGACGGCGGCACGGGCTGGAGCATCGGCTGGAAAATCGCCCTGTGGGCGCGTCTTCGCGACGGCAGCCGCGCTTTCGACATCGTGCGTCGCCTGCTGGTCGAAGTCGAGGACGACGGCGTTATGGACTTCCATCGGGGCGGCCTGTACGCGAACCTGTTCGTCGCGCATCCGCCGTTCCAAATTGACGGCAACTTCGGGGCAACAGCTGGCATCGTCGAGATGCTGCTGCAATCGCACGAAGACCGGCTTGACTTGCTGCCGGCTTTGCCGGAAGCCTGGCAGGAGGGCGAAATCGGCGGGCTGAAGGCGAGGGGCGGGTTTACTGTCGATTTGCGTTGGGAACTCGGCAAGCTGACATATGCTCGCATTATCGCTCCGTCGGCTCAACCGCTGCGCGTGGCTTACAGGTATCCCGTTCAGGTGCTGTCCGCCGAGACAGGCGAACCGTTAACGGAGCAAGCCGCATTGGAGCATGAGATAACCGCGCTAGAAGGCCGGATCTATGTGATCCGACCGGCGGAGTGAATTGGCTTTCGATATCGGATCCAGACCCTCATGGGCAGGAAGAGGCTATCCCAAAAGTAAGTTCTAGCTCACTTTTAGAACAGCTTGCTTGAGAAAAAAAGGTTCCTAAATGAAAAATGACGGCGTTAAGGGTGCTGACCCTGCGCCGTCATTTCGTGTTTTAGGTCTACTGCGGCCTTCTTGAGCAAATTATGGGCAAGCGAAAGCCATCCGATCTCTAAGCTTACTTGTTCAAAGTTAATCTGATTGCACGTTTTTCAGATCCGTGTTTGCACCGTGCAGAGGCTGACAAACGGGGTAGAAAAGTAAAAGAGTATCTATTTTCATGTAAAGAAGTATCTCTACAAATCGACTACAGCGGAGAATAGAATGAATTTAGTGCCAGAATGAGAGGAAGAGATACATTTGAATATTCGACATAGTCTGGATGAGGTTGAGCGTTTATCCTTTAATCCCGGTTCCATACCCTTCAGCGGGAAATCCATAGGTGTTAGAATGGAAAGAATAACTCCCCAAGTTTCATCGGAATCGGGTTTTGCCCGGAAATACGTATTGGATGATCAATGGTTCATCGCCGAGCATTCCGAGGAAACGAACGGGCCGGCGGGGGAGTGGTGGCCGGCTGTCGTTCCTGGAAGCGTTCACACCGCATTGATGAATGCCGGAATCATTCCCGATCCCTATGTAGGGAAAAACGATTCGATTGCAAGAGCTCAGAGTTTCCGCACATGGTGGATTAAAAAAGAATTCGAGATTCCGGCCGATTTCGCAGCTATGCGAATTGTATTCAACGGGGTATGCGACTCCTGCACGGTTTGGTTCAACGGGCATCAAATTGCTGACAATCAAGGCATGTTTACTTCTTTCGAGTTCGATCTGACCGACAAGGTGTTACGCAAAGGCCGCAGCACCTTGTTGGTCAGACTGGAATCGGCGCCTTACCGGATCAGTACGGGAGAGCCCAACCCATACTGGATCGGCATGAACGTGGGATGGATGGATACGGTAATCTTTAATAACGTGTACGGTTGGCACTATATCGATGTGCCGGCCACAGGCATTTGGAGAACGGTAGTTCTTGAAGAGAAACCTCATGTGGAGATCAAAAATCCTTTTATTGCAACAAAAGACTACATGACCGGCACGATGAATTTGTCTGTTGAGCTGGAGGGAGGGGGACATGAGCGGGAAGGCACGCTGCGTATCGAAATTGAGCCGGATAATTTCGAGGGAAATTCATTCGGCATTGAATATGAAGTCCGGCCGTCCGAGAACGAGCCGGAGCTGCATTTTGAGTTTCAAATTCCTGAACATCGGCTATGGTGGCCTAACGGGTTGGGCGATCCCCATCTGTACCGCATGACCCTCAATTTTATGCCGAAGGAAGGTATCGGTGACCGGAAGCAGGTCATCTTCGGGATAAGGAAGGTTCAATTCGGTCCATTGCCGGGAGGACCGGATCCCGAGATATACAACTGGGCTTTGCAAGTGAACGGCAGAGCTCTCTTTGCCAAAGGAACCAACTGGTGTACGATTGACGCTTTAATGAGATTCGATAAGAGGAGATACGCTCGGTTTATGGATATGGCCCGACGTTCTCATATTCAATTGATGCGCGCTTGGGGGGCGGGATTGCCGGAAACGGACGAGTTTTACGACTTGGCCAATCGCATGGGCATCATGATCTATCAAGAGTGGCCGACGGCCTGGGACAGTCATAAAGTTCAACCACTTCCGATTCTGGAGAAGACGGTAAGACAAAATATGATGCGTCTGCGCAATCATCCGTCGCTCATTCAATGGGGCGGCGGCAACGAGTCGCCCGATCCGACAGGCGTAGCGATAGATATGATGGGGCGTTTAAGCTATGAGCTGGACGGGACCCGAGCATTCAGACGCACACAGCCGTGGGGAGGCAGCTTGAACAATTACGATGTCTATTGGGGACGTCAGTCCCTGGATCGGAATTTGCAGCTGGAGTCGCCGTTTCTCGGCGAGTTCGGTCTAGCCTCGGCTCCGAACCTGGAGTCGGTAAAGAAATATATTCCGCGACACGAGTGGGGAGCATGGCCGCCTCCGCCGTTCGGGACCTTCGCCCATAAGACCCCGGTGTTTAATCGCAATGAAGATATGAGTAGGCTGTCGCACTATGTTGCCGATTTTATCGATAACAGCAGCATGGCTGCATTCGTGCTGGGAACACAGCTTGCTCAGACTACCGGACTGCGCCATACGCTCGAATTGGCCAGAACCCGCTGGCCGGAAGCGGCAGGGGTTGCCTTCTACAAACTGAACGATAACTGCCCATCTGTCTCCTGGTCGATTGTCGATTGGTATGGCGCTCCTAAACTCGCTTATTATTTTGTTCAGGATGCCTATTCGCCGCTTGCTGCCGTAGTTCTGCTGGACGGCTTGAATCCTGGGGATTCTCCGATGGAAGCGCCTGTTTTTATTCTGGATGATTCCAGTTGTCTCGCCGGTCAAAACTGGGAGGTTGAAGTGACGGCATTCGGTTCGACGCTGCGGGAAGTGAAAAAGACGAGTTTCCGCGGACGTGGCGCGATCCACGTTCGTCGGCAGGTTGGCCAGTTCTCGTTAACGAAGGAGCAAATGAATCATACGCCTTTGTTTATTGTGAGCGAACTGCGCCTGGAGGGTGCGCTCCGATATCGGTCCTTCTACTGGCTGAATTATTTAGCCGACCGAGGCTGTCTGTTCCGTCTGCCGAGAACAACGCTCCAAAGCGAACGGCATCCCGGGAAAATCACAATCCGAAACACGGGCAGCCTGCCTGCCGTAGGCGTGAACATGAGTTCTCCCCATTCAGACGAATTGACAATAGAGGACAATTTTTTCTGGATGAATCCGGGGGAAACGAGAGAGGTCGACATAAGCGGGGATCGGGATGTCTCTTTGCAAGCTTGGAATGTCGATTGAAGATGAGACCTGGAGGGTGGAGCATTGAAGCTTACGAGACCGCGCACCATATACAATCAATTGCTAATGGCCTTCCTGCTGGTAGCGGTGCCGCTCTATGCGGTTAATTTATTTATTAATATGAAAGGAGCGGAACAGAATAAATCGCAAATCGCAAGCTCCTTGCAGTTTCGCGTAAGCTCTTACATCGACAATATGGAAGAAGAGATCGAAAGAATTACCCGACTCAAACGGGATTACGTCATGGATGCCGATCTGTTGCAGCTCAGCACCATCAGCGAGGGCCTTAATATCTTCGAGCGTTTCCGAATCACGCTTGCCTTGCAGAAAAGACTACAGATTATGCAGATGTCCAGTTCGTTGATAAAAAATACCGGGATATGGATCCCTGCCATCGACCGAACGATTACAACATATGAGTATGTGACAAGCATTGACCAAGAATGGTTTGACATTCTTAGTCGGCATAATGAGGATCGGCTGTTGATTACCGGGAGCCGGTTGTTTTTGAGTTTGCCATACCCGGGAAGGGATGTTGTCAACAAAGAGTTGTTATATTTGCTTTCGATAGAGCTTTCGACCGAAGAGATTATCAAGTCCATGACCGGCAAAAGAACGTTTAAAAACGAAGGGTCGCTGCTGTTGGACATACAGGATAACCGCGTTATTGCCAACGCCAGCCAGATTGGGAATACGAAAGAGATCGAACATTTTATTGCCGATGCGGTTCATGAAAACAAGAACAGCGGATCGGGATTTATTCAGGTTGAAAACCGGGAGTACTATGCAGCCTATGAAAGTTCCGATTACCTCGGTTTGACCTATATAACCTTTATCCCCCAAAAGGAAATTATGGGGCCTGTTCGACTGTACACCGTTTGGTTCTGGATTCTGTCGATCACCTCCATAGGCTTCATTTTTTTGTTTTCCTATTGGATTCGGCGCATTATTCACAAGCCTTTGGTGTATCTGGTTCAGTCCTTCCGCAGAATGGAGGCGGGGGATTTGCAGATCCAAATTTCCCATGACCGGAGAGACGAATTCGGTTTTCTGTATGAAAGGTTCAACAATATGATTACTAGACTCGTTCAATTGATCCAGGAAGTGTACGAGCAGAAAATCAACAGCCAGAAGGCGGAATTGAAGAGACTTCAGTCGCAGATTAATCCCCATTTTCTGTACAACAACCATTTTATATTGGCCAGATTGATCAAAGCGGGGGACAATGAACGAGCCTACGTCTTTGCCAAGTACATCGGCGAATATTTGCGTTACGTGACGAAGGATGAACAGGACGAAATTACGCTGGAACAGGAATTCCTGTTTGCCAAAGCTTACGCCAACATTCAATCGATTTGTTATACCGAAAGGGTGCGAATCGAATTGGAGCCTCCGCCTCCCCAGTTATGCGCCTTAAAAGTGCCGCGTCTGATTCTGCAGCCGATCCTGGAAAATGCCTTCGAGCATTCGCTTGAGAACAAATTGACGGAAGGAATATTAAAGCTTTCATTCTCGCAGAACGAAAGCTTTGTTTCCGCTTTTATCGAAGACAATGGCGATGATCTGGATTCCTCGGTCCTGGAGCATATTCGCCAAAGCTTGCACGCACGGGAAACGTCCGTGGGCGAAGGGACGGCTTTGATCAATATTCACAATCGGCTGCGGATCAAATTCGGCGACGAGTCGGGTATCCAAGTGTCCCGCAGCAGCTTGGGCGGATTAAGAGTGGAAATCAGGATAAGAGGAGGGAGCGGATCGTTATGAACAGATTACTGATTGTCGACGATTTGACTATTATCGTGCAGAGTATGGTGCAGTTGTTCGAGGATTTACATCGCGAGGACCTGGAGATTCTGTCTGCCGGCTCGGCAATGGAAGCGCTTAATCTAATGAAATCCGTCAAAGTCGATATCGTATTGACCGATATCAAGATGCCCGGTATGACAGGCTTGGAGATGTTGAAGCAAATCAAAGAGCACTGGCCGCGGTGTAAAGTGATTTTCCTGACCAGCTATAGCGACTTCAAATATTCGAAGGAAGCCATTTCGCTCGGGGCGTTCGATTACATTCTGAAGACCGAAGACGATGAGATCATTGTTGAAACTGTCGATAAAGCCATTCAAGCGTTGAACGAAGAATTTGAGCGGGACGAGCTCTATGCCAAAACGAAGGAGCAATTGCAGGAGTCGCTTCCTTACACGCAAAGATCTTACCTCGGAGACCTGCTGAGGGGCAAACAGGTGTCCGCTGAAGTCAGAAGACATCAATTCGATTTGTTGCAAATCCCGCTTGATCCGGCAAAGCCTGTATTCGTGACGATTGGTCGCATCGATAGACAGGCAAGCGATAACCTGGAGCCAGAGGAGATCCAGTCGATTTATTTGGTGCAGCACGTATTCGAAGAATATGCACCGGACAGGTTTCGCTATTTCGCGATTCCGAATGAACCTTCCAAATGTATCTGGCTCATCCAACGGATTGAAAGCGGAGCGGAAAGCGATACGCTATCCGACTCGTTTTCTTCCTGGTTGACCGGAATATTCGAGGACGTTCAGAACACCTGCCGAAACCTGTTTCAGATTCCCCTTTCCGTATTGATTGGCAGCAAGCCTGTGGATTGGCGCGACATTGCGCAAAAATACGACGATCTCTGTTTGGAATTGGGTTGGGGACTGGGCGTAAATCGGGAAATTCTAGTGACGGACGAAGAATTGACCGATCGCACTGCCAATCATGACGAGAACTTACCGGAAGAAGGCGAAGAAGGGCGGCCGCGATTCGAAAGACTGAATCAACTGACGGATTATCTGGAAAACAATCAACGGTGGCTCTTTTTCCAAACCTTTGAAGAATATTTGGATATCTCCTTCAACAGCGGGACGGCCGTCTATCATCGGTTGGGTTATCTTCACGGATTGGCTTCCATTCTTGTTTACTATATTTCCAAAACCAACAGAAGAGCCGTAAATCACGAACTGTACGACCCCAAACGCATTTATTCGGCGATCGATTCGGAATCCGCCAGCGAAATCAAAAGCCGATTTACCGAAGCGGCGTTATATATTTTCGATTGCATCGAGAAAGAACGACGGGAGCAATCCCACGGCGTGATCGAAAAAATTCAAAATTATGTCGAACATAACCTGATGAACGACGTATCCTTGACGACTTTGGCGAAGCTCGTGAATTTTAACTCCTCTTATTTGTCCAGGCTGTACAAGCAAATGACCGGTCGAGGCTTGCGGGAATACGTATTGGATCTGAAGCTGGAGAAGGCTCAATATATGCTGCTTGAAAGCGATATGAAGGTTCAGAATATTGCGCAAGCAGTGGGCTATCAGTCCAGTTTGGCTTTCAGCCGGTTTTTCAAAAGTCAGACGCAAATGACCCCGCAAGAATACCGCGAAGTAAAGAAAAGCATGGAAAAGAGGTCATAACTCGCATCTAACATAAGGAAGTCACGCTGCTTATAATCAAACTGAGATGAGAACGCATTCATCCAAGAAATCAAGGGGGGATCTCAGAGTGTACAGGAAACTCGCATTAGGGGGAGTTGTCGCGGCATGCCTTTTGCTCTCGGCGTGCAGCAGCAACGAACCGCAGGAAAGATCGTCTTCAACAGCGCAACAAGAGACCGCTTCGGCATCATCGTCCAATTCTTCGGAACAAAATTTTGACCCTATGCAGAAATATGACCCGCCGATCGAGGTTACGACGGTAAGGTCCATGAACCCTTCGATTGTGTGGGACGAAGGCGAAAGCTACGAACGCAACGGGGTGTACGCGGCCTACGAGAACGATCTGGGGATCAAGATCAGAAATCTGTGGAGCGTGGACAGTTCCCAATACGACCAGAAGGTGAACATCGCGATCGCAAGTGGCGATATTCCCGATCTTATGCAAGTGAACAGCGTTCAATTCCAACAATTGCTGGATGCGGATATGATCATGGATATTGGGGAGGCGTTTGAGAAATACGCCACTCCTTATACCAAAGAATACGTGACCAGAGACGGCGGCGGGCAGCTCGATTCTACGAAAATCAACGGCAAGATGATGGCTCTGCCCTATACGAACGGCGTTCATAATGACTCGACCTTTCTATTTATCCGCAAGGATTGGCTTGACAAGCTGGGCTTGCAACCGCCCAAGACGATGCAGGATCTGGAGGCAGTATCGACGGCGTTTACCCGCAACGATCCGGACGGCAACGGCAAGGACGATACATTCGGCTTGGCGCTTCAAAAGGATCTTATGAGCGGATCGTTGGGCTTGCAAGGCTTTTTTAACGGATTCCACGCCTATCCCAACATCTGGCTCAAGAACGAAGCGGGCGAACTCGTATACGGCAGCATTCAACCGGAAGTGAGAAACGCTTTGGCCAAGCTGAAAGAGATGTACAAGAACGGCGAAATTGACCAGGAATTTGGCGTCAAGGATTTGGCCAAAGAAGCGGAATTGATCGCTCAGGACAAAATCGGCATTACCTACGGCCTCTTCTGGACCGGCAATTATCCTCTGCAATCCGGGGCTGTAAAGGACGGCAAAGTCGTTCAGGATTGGGGCGTATATCCGATTGTGGCGGCGGATGATCAGATCGCCAAGACACAGCTGCAAAAATCGACCGGATTATACTATGTGGTATCCAAGAAAGCCAAAAATCCCGAAGCGATTATTAAAATGTATAACCAATCCATCTGGGCAATGGATGCTCCGGCCTCGGATCCGAACGCCGTGAAGTACGTCAAAGGGAAAATTCAAATCGAAGGCGGAGCCGATCAGACTTATTATGTATTGAATCCGACATTCGTAGGCAAACAGGACCGTTTCCCGGTTGTAGGCAAAACCATCTCGAAGGCGCTGGCCGAAAAGGACCCGACTCTTCTACCGGACTCAGAATTAATTTTGTACAATTTCATGACCGATTATTTGAACGGAAATACCGACCATTGGGGTTATGCCATACAGTTGGAACAAGGCGGCACGCTGGAAACCATGTATCAATATACCCAAGAAAACCGCTTTGTCTTTAATGAATTTTACGGGGCACTGACCCCCTCGATGGCCGAGAAGAACAGCACATTGACCAAAAAGCAGGATGAGGTTTTCACGAAGATTATCGTCGGCGCCGCGCCGCTGGAAGAATTCGATTCCTTCGTCGAACAATGGAAGTCTTTGGGCGGCAATGACATCACCCAAGAAGTGAACGAGTGGCACCAATCCGTTAAACAATAGCGTCGCAAGGGAGGTCTGGAAGGTCCTCCCTTATTATTTAAGAAAGCCAGGAGCGCAAATGAGCAAAAGAAACAAAATAATTTGGCCCTACCATACCATGTTGTTTCCCGGCGTGCTGTTGGTGTTCATCTATTGCTACATCCCGATGGCTGGCATAATGATTGCTTTCCAAAAGTTTATTCCCGGCAAAGGGATTTTTCATTCGCCTTGGATCGGCTGGGACAATTTCAAGTTCGTATTCACGATGGAAGATACCCTTCAGGTTATCTATAACACCGTATTCATTGCCGTGCTGAAGATCGTGGTCGGATTCGTCGTGCCCATTCTGTTTGCCCTGTTGCTAAACGAAGTCGGGAAGATGCTGTTCAAGAGAACCGTCCAAACGCTCGTCTACTTGCCGCACTTTATGTCCTGGGTCATTCTGGGAGGGATTCTGATCGACATTCTCTCTCCGTCGAACGGACTCGTCGGCAAAGCAATGACTTTCATCGGATTGGAGCCCGTGTTTTTCCTGGGCCGCAACGACTGGTTTCCTTATGTCCTGGTGATCTCCGATGTTTGGAAGGAATTCGGCTTCAGCACAATCGTATACCTGGCCGCTCTGACCGGCATAAATCCTTCCCTGTACGAAGCGGCGAAGATCGACGGTGCCAACCGCTGGAAACAAACGCTGCATATTTCGCTCCCCGGCATTGTGCCGATGATCGTACTGGTAGGCACGCTGAGCTTGGGTAACGTTCTGAATGCCGGATTCGACCAAGTTTATAACCTGTACAGCCCTTTGGTCTATGAAAAGGGAGACATCATCGACACGCTGATCTATCGTTTGGGATTGGAAAGCGCGCAGTATGGCGTTGCTACGGCTCTCGGCTTATTCAAGTCTCTGGTTTCCTTTGTTCTGATTGCCACTTCTTATTTCGTGGCTTATCGGTTCGCCAACTATCGAATCTTCTAAAGCAGGTGTTTCCGTGAGCGGATCTAAGATAACAGGCTCTCAAGCTTTTCAATGGTTCAATTACACGTTCTTATCGGTCGCCGCCTTTCTTTGTCTGGTGCCGATCATTCATGTGTTTGCCGTATCTTTAAGCTCGGCAAGCGCAGCCGGGTCGGGAGAGGTATTACTGTGGCCGGTCGATTTTACGCTGTCTTCGTACAAATTCGTCGTCCTCAAGGAGCAATTTTTGCAAGGGACATGGGTTTCGGTCCAGCGTGTGGTCTTGGGTACGGCTATCAACTGTTTGTTGACGATTCTGATAGCCTATCCGCTGTCGAAGGATTCGAGGTCGTTCCGCTCAAGAAGCGTTTACGCCTGGTATTTCGTTTTTACGATGCTTTTTGGCGGAGGGCTTATCCCTTATTATATGACGGTTAAAAGCACCGGTTTGATCGACTCGATCTGGGCGTTGGTTTTGCCGGCTGCCGTACCCGTTTTTAATGTCATTCTGCTGCTGAATTTCTTTCGTTCCTTGCCCAAGGAAATGGAGGAATCGGGGTTGATCGACGGTGCCGGTCACTATCGCATCATGTGGGCGATATATATCCCGCTAGCCATGCCCGCGATTGCAACGATTACGTTATTCGCGCTTGTCGGGCATTGGAACAGTTGGTTCGACGGCATTATCTTTATGAACAATCCGCACAATTATCCGCTGCAGAGTTACCTGCAGACCATCCTGATCAAGCGGGATACCAGCTTCATTACGCCGGAAGAAGTAAAATCGCTGATCCATGTATCGGAACGAACAAGCAAGGCGGCGCAAGTGTTTGTGGCCACCCTCCCTATTCTGGTCATCTATCCTTTCCTGCAACGGTATTTTGTCAGCGGGATCGTACTTGGAAGTGTGAAAGAGTAAGCGTTAAGAAACCAAAGGAGGATTTCATGCGATGCGTAAGTTGAAAAACACGGCGGTTATGTTATTGGCGCTGGTTTTGCTGCTTCAGACATTCTCAACGGTTTCCCCTGTCGATGCTCATTTTCAACAGCCTGCTTCCTATAACCACCAAGTGAACGATGTGTTGCAGAATGGAGGATTCGAGACCGTAACGGGATCCGCCTCTGATTATTGGTACGCATGGGGGGCCGCTTACGCTGTCGATTCTGCCGTTTACAAGGACGGAAGCAAATCGATCACTTGCAGCAATAGCACGGCAACGGCACAATGCGGCGCTTACCAGAGCCTTGTGCTAAACAGGTCGGATACGTACCCGATTAGGATCAGCGGATGGAGCAAATCGTCCAACGCCAGCGGGGAAAAAAATACCGATTACGCGCTGTACGCGGACATTACTTACCAGGACAACACGACGTTATTCGGCGAAGCGCTGGGGTTTGAAACGGGGACTCACGATTGGGAATATACGGAGTTCTATATCGATCCCGAAAAGCCGGTGAAGATTGTTACCTTGTACGTGCTGTTCCGCAATAAAACCGGTCAAGTCTGGTTCGATAATATTAAAGTCGAAGAAGTTCAAGCCAATCTGCTGCAGGATAATTCATTCTCGTTAAGCAGCGGCGGCGTTTTCACCCACTGGGGAACGCATGGCAACGGATACACGGTAGCCGGCACGGAAGGGCGGGGAGGCGGCAGCGCCGCGAAAATGTCGGCCGCGACCCCGAATCAAACCTACGGCGTATTCCAGCATAAAGAGCTAAATCGCACGTACACGCGCCCGCTTCTTGTAACGGGGTGGAGCAAGGCAACCGGGGTCGGCGGCAGCACCAATGCGGACTACTCCCTGTATGCGGATATTCTTTACTACGACGGTACGGCCCAGTGGGGATTGAACATGCCTTTCGACACTGGCACCCATGATTGGCAAATGAAACAAATTTACTTCGATCCGGTCAAGCCGGTCAAGTCGATTACCGTGTATGGTCTCTTCCGCAATCATACGGGAACGGTCCTGTTCGACAACATTTCCGTCGAGGAGTTGCTCAATGAGAGCCCGTCCGTTAAAGCGATGAACAAGCTGAACTCTTCAGGAATGGGTGTGGAGCTGCTTGTCAACGGTTCTTACGAATCGGTAACGGGGAGCGCCTTTGACAATTGGGGGACTTTCGAGAGCTACGGGATCGATCCGAACGGAGGAAGAAACGGTTCCAAGGCGGTTGTGCTGGAAAACACGGCCGATAACGAGTCAAAAAGCTTGTATCAGACCCTGTATCTGAACAACTCCGATCCGCTTCTGATTATCAGTGGATGGAGCAAAGCGGCGGCGACCTCCGGAGTTGCGGGCAATGCGGGAGTAACCGGCGATCCCGATAACGGATATGCGCTTTATATGGATATTTTCTATACCGACGGAACGAGCAAATACGCGGTTACGGTACCTTTCTCCACCGGCGCTCACGACTGGCAGTATCGCGAGCTGTACTACTACCCGGAGAAGCCGGTGGCGACCCTATCGTTCTATGCGATGCTGCGGGGGAAAGTCGGCAAGGTATGGTTCGATGATTTGTCTGTCCGGAAAATGACAACCGAAGCGGTCAGTTTCGAGGATGCGCTGGTTGAGCCGCTTGCGGTCCCGGCCCAAACTTCCGCGATGACGGTAACCACCTCGAACGGATTGAGCCTGTCCCTGGGCAATCATTCGGTCACTTCCGTCAATCTGGATGGCAATGTCATCTCCAATTCGGCCATTCCGTCCGGTTTTCTAGTGCGCGACCACGCGACTAAATCCGATGTGTATTACTTCAACAAAGTGCCGCATAGCAATCCCAATAAATTCAAGGGCCGGGCCGATGATTTGGGGTTGGAGATCGACGCCGATTTCACGGCTGTCGCCGAAGGG
>PJUD01000429.1_pt1 | contig 22913 bp, 17 predicted proteins | sample 1512341 | NCBI WGS metagenome assembly PJUD01 (sample SAMN08177675, study PRJNA422409) | Feces metagenome, whole genome shotgun sequencing project. | isolation source: Chicken feces (3) enriched on wood chips: beechwood xylan treatment | host: Gallus gallus | place: USA: Madison | collected 2015-01-15 | reverse complement strand
GAGTCCGAACCCGTTGCGAACGAATTGCACGATCAGATCGATGCTGCCCAGCTCAAGCTCAGGATTCAATACGACCCCGTGGGACAAGGCATACCGGTCGAGGAACCGCCGGATGCTGCCGCCGGATTCCAGCAGAATAAGCGAATAGTTTTGCAGCTCCGCAAGCGTCAGAGATTTTCCTCCGTCCGGCGAGAAGCCGACGTCCCCGATCAAACATTCATGCAAGGTCAAGCTTTCCCTGATCTCGATTTTGTCGTCGTCGACCGGAAGGTTCACGAGTCCGAAGTCGATGTGGCCGTTTTTCAGCAATCCGAGCGTCTCGTCGGTAGTCCGGTTGGTGACGTGTATCCGCACTTTAGGATAAGCTGCGCGATATTTTCTCAGGTAGGGCAGCAGATAGTGCTTGCACAGCGTGTCGCTCGCTCCGATATGGATCTCCCCGCTTTCGAGGTCGCGCATTTCCGCGAGCTTCTTCTCCCCGGCTTCCATCATTCTAAACGCTTGTTCGACATAGGCAAACAGCGCTTTTCCTTCATGGGTCAGCACAACGCCTTTCGGCGTGCGAAAGAACAAGGGCGTCCCGAGCTGACGCTCAAGCTGCTTGATCGTGTGGCTGACTGCCGGCTGCGTAATGTGCAGCGTTTCCGCCGCCTTGGACAAGCTGCCGCAAAGCGCAGTTCGGTAAAAAACGCGATACCATTCCGTATTCATATCCATAGGCATAATCTCCATTTATATCGGGTATTAGGAATATCAATTATTTTTATAATAATGCTGCCTCTATAATAAGCCTTGTACAGAGAAAACAAAAGTGGAGGCCGAGGAAAATGACGGTTACGGCAATTGTAGGAGCGAATTGGGGAGACGAGGGCAAGGGGAAAATGACCGATCTTTGCGCGGAGAAGGCATCTTACGTGGTCAGATATCAAGGAGGAAGCAACGCCGGACACACGATCATTAACGATTACGGGAAGTTTGCTCTGCGAATGCTTCCTTCCGGCGTATTCCATCCGCAGACCGTTAATGTCATCGGACCCGGAGTCGCGCTGGACGCCGAGCGCATGCTGTCCGAGCTTGAGCGGTTGGAGGAGCGCGGAGTGGCCAGACCGACGGTCTGCTTGTCGGAGCGGGCCCAAATCGTGCTTCCCGTGCATCGGCTGTTGGATGAGCTGGAGGAGATAAGGCTCGGCGCGCAAAGCTTCGGTTCGACGAGGAATGGCATCGCCCCGTTTTACGCTGATAAATACGCCAAGCTTGGCATCCAGGTTGCCGATTTGCTTCATGCGGATATTGTGCGAGGCAAGCTGGAACGGACTTTCGCAGCCAAAAACGTACTGCTTGAGCATTTGTACGGCCGATCGGCCTTGGAAGTGGGCGACTTGGTCGATCAGCTTGTCGAACTCGGAGAAAAACTGGTTCCGTATGTATGCGACACGACGAAGCTGCTCCAACGCGCGTACGCGAACGGGGAGTCGATCTTGCTTGAAGGGCAGCTCGGAGCGCTGCGAGACCCGGATCACGGCATTTATCCCTATTCGACGTCCTCCTCGACTCTTGCCGGTCATGGCGCGGTCGGAGCAGGCTTGCCGCCGTATGCGATTTCCAATGTAATGGCCGTTGTCAAAGCCTACTCTTCTTGCGTAGGAGCAGGGCCGTTCGTCTCCGAGCTGGCTGCGGAGGAAGCCGAAGAACTTCGGCGCAGAGGAGGAGACGCCGGAGAATATGGGGCGGTCACCGGCCGTCCGAGACGGGTGGGATGGTTCGACGTCGTGGCGACGCGTTACGGCTGCGCCATACAGGGAGCGACGGAGGTCGCGCTTACGAACCTGGACGTGCTGGGCTACTTGGAGGAAATTCCGGTATGCGTCGGATACGAGATTGATGGAACAGTCGGCGAGGATTTCCCGACGTTGCCGCAGCTGCAGAAAGCGAAGCCGGTTCTCTGGAGGCTGCCGGGGTGGCAAAGCGACATTTCCACTTGCCGTTCGTTTGACGAACTGCCCGAGGAAGCCAGAAGCTACGTTGCCTACATCGAGTCGGCTGTCGGCGTAAAAATAACCGCCGTATCGGTCGGTCCTCACCGGAACCAAACGATACGGCGGATCTGAAGCCGATTAGATCATCGTTTTGGCAATACTATCTTCCGCCCGGCGTCGGTTCACTTCAAGGCGGAATCCTTTTCCCCAACCGGCTCCAGCTTGCCCGGCCAGAACGCCCAGCGCCCGAGTAGCAGCGTAATGGCCGGTACGAGGAACGGGCGCACGACGAACGTGTCCAGCAGCACCCCGATTGCGGTAATCGTGCCGAATTGAACGAGCACCTGAATCGGCAGCGTGGCCAGCACGGCGAACGTTCCGGCGAGAATAAGCCCCGCAGATGTGATGACGGAGCCCGTCTCGCCAACGCCTTCCTTGATCGCCTGCTTAAGCGGCATCCGTTTTCTTTTTTGCCAGATGCTCGAGATCATGAAGATGTTGTAGTCCTCGCCCAGCGCGACCAGGAAAACGAACGAGTACAGCGGAATCGCCCCCTGTATCGCCTCGGCCCCCATCCCGTAGTGAACGACCAGCCAACCGAGCCCCAGCGCGGAGAAAAAGGAAACGATGACGGTGAGCACGAGATAGACGGTTGCGACGACCGAGCGCAAATACAGCAGCAGGAGCAAAGAGATCAGCCCGATAACGATCGGAATGACAAGCCTCGTGTCCCGTTCTCCCGTCGTTTTGTTGTCGTACTGCTCCGCCGTCTGACCGCCGATCCAGACGCCGTCCTGCGGATTTGCGACGCCGGACTCCGCCAATGCTTGCTCCGCAACCTTTCGCAGCTCGGGAATATGGTTCATCGCCTCAATGGAGTACGGATTCAGATCGAACTGAACCTCATACGCGACGATGTTCGGATCGGACTTGCCCGTCTGCGGCTCAGATACGACATCGACGTAGGGCAGGTCGGCCAGCTTCTCACCCAGGGCGACTGGCTTGCCTTGCGTATCGACGATGATCTTCGCCGGCGCCAGCTCGCCCGGAGAGAACTGCTCGCCGATTACGGCAAACCCTTCCCTGGACTCCATATCCTTCGGAAAAGACGACAGCAGATCGTAGGTGAATTTGATTTGCGGCGTAACGGCCGCCAACCCGCCGAGAAACAGAAGGCAGACGAACAGCACGGTCCAAGGCTTGCCCGTTACGATTCGACCGGCCCAATTGCGAGGCTCTTTGGGAGCGGCGGGAGCCGGTTTGCCCTTGCGTGCGGCGCGTTCCCGCTGCATCTCCGGCGTTCTAGGCACGAATGGGTAGAAGGAGGCCCGGCCGAGAATGGCGAGCATTGCCGGAACGAGCGTCAGGCTGGCGATACCCATAATCAGAATGGCCAAGCTGAACGGTATTGCGAACCGCTGATAAGCTCCGTATTCCGCCACGAGAAGCGTCAAAAGCGCAATGACGACGGTTAAGCCGCTCATTGCAATCGCGCCCGACGAGCCGGTGACGGCGGCGAGCAGCGCTCTGGTTTTGCTCGTCTCGGTCCTCAGCAGCTGGCGGAAGCGGGAAATCAGAAACAAACAATAATCCGTACCGGCTCCGAACAATAGAACGGTCATAATCGAGATCGCTTGGCCGTCGACGACGATCCAGCCTTTGCTAGCCATCCAACCGAGCAGCGGACTGATGACTCCGTATGCGAAGCCTACCGCGACGAGAGGCAGAAGGGCAAGAATCGGCGACCGATAGATGAGCAAAAGCAAAATAAGCACGAGCAGCACGGTTCCGATCAGAAGACTGACGTCTGCGTCCTTGAACAGGCCCGTCGCATCGATCTGGATGCCGACCGGTCCGGTCACGCGCGCGCTTAGTTTGTCCGCGGAGTCGCGGGGTTCGGCGAACGGATCGGCTCCGGCGATGGCGACTAACTCATGCTTAAGCTCGGTTACGCCCTCTTTTAAATTCTCCGCGCCCGCGTCTTTGGCGAACAGAACGGGAAGTACGAACGTGCTCCCATCTTCGGACAACTGGCTCTGCAGAGCTTGCGGAGGCAGAGTGTGAAGTGGCGGGACGGCCGTCTGGTGCGGCACGGGCGAGGCGCTTAGCTTCTCCGTCAGCTTGCGGACGACATCCAACTCGGTTTCTGTGAGCCCGCTGCCCTTATGCAGTACGACGAGCGCCGGAATGTCGGAGCCGCTCGGGAATTCGCGCGCGGCGACGGCATCCGCCTGCACGGAAGGCTTTCCGGATTTCAGATTGGGGGAATTGTTGATTTCCTGGCTGTTTACGGACGGGAGCAGCGCGCTCAGCAGGCCGGCTGCGGCAATCCAGACCAGCAGCGTAATCCACTTGCTTCTCTTGCCGGCGACCCAATCTCCGTAGCCGCTTTTCTTATTGCTCATAACGAATGATCCTCCTTTGAATGGTGCAGTTTCTATTCAAAGCTGTGCGCGCTCCGAATTTCGGATATAATTTAATTGGAATGCAAATTAATTATATATACCGGAAGGTTAATTATGCAACGAGAAAATTTCAACCGAAGGAGGGGAAAGCGATGAGCGAGAAACGCGCCAAGCGCGCCCCCGGAAGACCGAAGAGCGGAGCGGACCATCCGTCGATGAGAGACAAGGTGCTGCTGACCGCATCCGTCCTGTTTATGGAATTAGGGTATGAGCCGGTCTCCGTCAATATGATTGCCGAACGGGCGGGAGTTACGAAGGCGTCCGTCTACTATTATTTCGAGAATAAAGCGGTGCTGTTTACCGCCGCCGTAACGGAAATGATGTTGCGAATTAGCGCCATTACCGAACGGATCATCCAGGCCGGCGGAAGCTTGCGCGAACGTCTTGCGCAGATCGCCCTATCCAAAATGACGAAATCGCAGGCTCATGTTGAATTCGAAAGCTTGATGCGGGAGGCTTATCCTTCGCTCGGCGAGGAGCAGCGCGCCGAAATTCGCCGGGCGGAGTATCGGATTCACGAGGTGCTGGCGGCAGAATTCGCGAGAGCGATGGAAAGCGGCGAGATTCCGCAAGGTCATCCGATGCTGCTGTCCCACGCGTTCTCCTCCCTGCTGATGATCGGTAGCCGCGAACGAATCGGCCAAGAGGTGTTCTCCCCAGAGCATCTGGCGGCATCCATCGTGGATTTGTTCTTGAACGGAGCGGCGGGCAAATAGCGGTTGCTTCATCGAACCGCCGTCAGAGACTTCGTGGACGTCGCATCGAATCCGCATCTGCTTGACACGGATCGCGCGAATGGCTATAATCATGGCATACTTTGGCTATGAAAAGGAACAGTAATCGCGTGACGTTATTCAGAGAGCCGGCGGAAGGTGCGAGCCGGTTAGCGACTGCGACGAACTCGCCTTGGAGCCTCCGAACCGAACGGATTTCTCTTCGCTTATGCGAATATGGATCAAGTAGGCAAGGCGTTACCTCTCGTTACGAGGCAGAGTGGGCGGACATCCAAGCAGGATTGCCGTCAACTAGGGTGGTACCACGGGAGATGACGCTCTCGTCCCTAGCGACAACGCTGGGGGCGGGAGCTTTTTTATTTTTTCTGACAAAGGGAGTTAATCGACATGGCACAGGAGCAAGGTCAAGGTTATCGGCCGCAGAAAATCGAACCGAAGTGGCAAAAATATTGGGACGAGAACAAGACGTTTAAGACGACGGAGGATGCGGGCAAGCCGAAATTCTACGCGCTTGACATGTTCCCCTATCCATCGGGGGCGGGACTTCACGTCGGCCACCCGGAAGGCTATACGGCGACCGATATCGTCAGCCGTTTTAAGAGGATGAAGGGCTTCAACGTGCTGCACCCGATGGGCTGGGACGCGTTCGGCTTGCCGGCCGAGCAATACGCGCTGCAGACGGGGCGTCATCCGCGCGAAATTACGTTCGAGAACATCGACAATTTCCGTCGCCAGATCAAGTCGCTCGGCTTCTCCTACGATTGGGACCGGGAGTTTAGCACGACGGATCCGGACTATTATAAGTGGACGCAGTGGATTTTTATCCAACTGTACAAAAAAGGGCTCGCTTACGTGGCGGAAGTGCCGGTTAACTGGTGTCCGGCGCTCGGCACGGTGCTGGCCAACGAAGAGGTCATTGACGGGCTGAGCGAGCGCGGCGGCCATCCGGTGATCCGCAAGCCGATGCGCCAATGGATGCTCAAAATTACCGAATACGCCGAACGCCTGCTTGAAGATTTGGAAGAGCTGGACTGGTCGGAAAGCATCAAGGATATGCAGCGCAACTGGATCGGCAAGTCGACGGGCGCGGAAGTGACGTTCGCCATCGACGGCCATGACGCGGCGCTGACCGTATTCACGACGCGTCCAGACACGCTGTTCGGAGCGACGTATTGCGTGCTCGCTCCCGAGCATGAGCTGGTCGGTTCGATTACGACCGCCGAGCAGCAAGCGGCCGTCGAAGCGTACGTCGAGCAAGCGGCTCGCAAGAGCGACTTGGAGCGAACGGATCTGGCCAAAGACAAGAGCGGCGTATTTACCGGCGCTTATGCCGTCAATCCGGTGAACGGCGTCAAGGTGCCGATCTGGATCGCCGACTACGTGCTCGGCGGCTACGGCACGGGCGCAATCATGGCCGTTCCGGGCCACGACGAGCGCGACTGGGAGTTTGCGAAGAAATTCGATCTGTCGATCAAGGAAGTCGTCGCGGGCGGGAACGTAGAGGAAGCGGCCTATTCGGGCGACGGCAAGCTGGTTAATTCCGAGTTCCTGAACGGTATGGGAACTGCGGAAGCGATCCAAGCGATGATCGCCCACCTGGAACAGGCGGGCACGGGGAAAGGCAAAGTCACGTACCGTCTGCGCGACTGGCTGTTCAGCCGCCAGCGCTATTGGGGCGAGCCGATTCCGGTACTCCACTACGAGGACGGCACGATGGACACCGTTCCGGAAGAGGATTTGCCGCTGCTGCTGCCGGACGTGGACGCGATCCAGCCTTCCGGTACAGGCGAGTCTCCGCTTGCCAATGTGACGGAATGGGTCAACGTCGTCGATCCGCGCAACGGCCGCCAAGCCCGCCGCGAGACGAATACGATGCCGCAATGGGCGGGAAGCTGCTGGTATTATCTGCGCTTCATCGATCCGAAGAACGACAAGGAAATCTGCTCGCCGGAGAAGCAGCGCGAGTGGCTGCCGGTCGATCTGTACATCGGCGGCGCGGAGCATGCGGTTCTTCATTTGCTGTATGCGCGTTTCTGGCATAAGGTGCTGTACGATCTGGGCGTCGTGAGCACGAAGGAGCCGTTCCACAAGCTCGTTAACCAAGGGATGATTCTCGGCACGAACAACGAGAAAATGTCCAAATCCCGCGGCAACGTCATTAACCCGGACGACATCGTCGGCGAATTCGGCGCCGATACGCTGCGGATGTACGAGATGTTCATGGGACCTCTGGAAGCGACAAAGCCGTGGAATACCAACGGCGTGGAAGGCGTGTTCCGCTTCCTCGCTCGCGTATGGCGTCTGTTCGTCGACGATAACGGCAACTTGAACGCCAAGATCCAGGAAGTCGACGGAGACGATGCGTTCCGTCGGATTTGGCACAAGAGCCTGAAGAAGGTCGGCGAGGATTACGAGGGCTTGCGCTTTAACACGGCGATCAGCCAGATGATGATTTTCGTCAACGAAGCTTACAAAACGGAAGTGCTGCCGAAAAAAGCGATGGAGGACTTCGTGCAAATGCTGTCCCCGATCGCGCCGCATATTACGGAAGAGCTGTGGGAGAAGCTTGGCCATTCCGAGTCCGTCACTTACGCTTCTTGGCCGCAGTACGACGCAGCGCTTACGGTGGATGCGGAAGTCGAGATCGTCGTGCAGGTAAACGGCAAAATCGCCGAACGTCTGAAGATCGCCGCCGATCTGGACGAAGCGGGCATGCAGGCGCAGGCGCTGGAAGCCGAGAAGGTGCAAGAGGCGATTGCCGGCAAGACGATTCGCAAGGTGATCGCGGTCAAAGGCAAGCTCGTCAACATTGTCGCCAATTAACCTCGAAACAAACAATAGAACGATTGCAGCGTGAAGCACACGCCGCTTGACTCCGTCATTATGACGGAGCAGGCGGCGTTTTTATTTTAGCCTATATAACGGTGGAGAGGGGAGCGTGAAGGCAGCCCTCCGACCCCGCGGCTATGTGCGCTCGCGGGGAAAAAGGGAGGAATCGACGCGGTCGAGATCTTCGGCAAACTTCTCGTGCGTCGTATACAACACTTGCAAGAACGCTCCTCGCGTCGACTTGCGCAGCGACTCCAGCGCGACGGCCGTTATGCCGCCCGGTACAGACACTCGCGCTTGAAGTTCTGCCGGGGTACAGGGAAGCTCCAGCATCAGACGGGCGGTTCCCAGCATCATTTCGCAGGCGAGGGCGGTTGCCGTCTCCCGTTCCATTCCCGCAGATAGAACGGCGGCATCGATAAACTGTTCCAGCAGGCATGCCATAAAAGCCGGCCCGCAGCTGGACAAGTCCGATGCGACGCGAACTTCGTCTTCCGGGACGCAAATCGGACGGCTGATGGAGGAAAATAATTGCCAGAGCTCCTGTTTATCGTCCTCGGTCAGTCGGGTGCCCCACATGACGAGCGAGGCTCCGCTGCCGACGGCGTTCACGACGCTGGGGATAATTTTGGCCACTTTGCTGGGCGTCAGCTCTTCCAATGAGGCGACTTTCACGGGGCTTGTGATCGAGACGACGATTTGCCTCGCGGTCAATACGGGTGCGATCTCTTCCAGCACCCTTCGGAAATCCAACGGCTTTACGCACAAAAACAAATAATCGGCCCCAATCGCGGCTTCCCTGTTCGAAGCGGCGATATGAAGGCCGGGATACTGCTCGGCCAGAGCGGACAGCTTGGATGGCGTACGGGAGCTGACGACGATATCGTCCGGCCGCATCGCACCGGAGCGTACGAAGGCTCCCACCAGTAAGCTTCCCATGCTACCGGCCCCGATGAAGCCGATCTTCATCCTGGTCCCTCCTACAGCAAGGTTTTGGCAATCCGTCAAGCTTTCGGGAACAATCGCTCCCGCCATCGTATAGAAGGCGTCGGCATTCGCATCCGCATTTCATTGTATGAAAGCGTGCTTGGCCGTCATGAACGATTTTTCATATATTTATGCGAAAAAAGCAAAGGAGGATACAAAAATATGCATAAAAATAACATGTTTCGCATGCGGAAAACATGGGCCGCCGCTCTGTTTGCCATTGCGGTTGCACTTCTGTGCTTTGTCTTGTTCCGCGAGTCTAGGGAGCAGGGGATTGAGGGCTGGACACCGGTCAACGAAGCTTTGCAGGAAGCGATTGGCTCGCTTGCCTCTCCTTCGGGAGTCGAGGGCGAGGAGAGGCAGGCAGCGGCCGATTTGACGGCGGGACAAGGAACTGACCAATCGACTGACCAACCGAGCCAGCCGCCGAACCCGATTTCCAGCCAAACGCCCAGCCCTGCATCCTCTAGTCCCGCTGCCGAAGCCGGCGAAGAAGCTCCTCGCGAAGCCAGTCCAGGAACGTTGGACTTGAACAGAGCGACGGAGGCCGATTTGGATGCGCTGCCGGGCATCGGTCCCTCGAAGGCGAAGGCCATCCTCGCGCATCGGGATAAAATCGGCGGTTTTCGCAGGGTGGAGCAGCTTCTGGACGTTAAGGGAATCGGCCCCAAAGTTTTCGAACATCTGTCAGGTCTCGTCCATGTCGCAGCAGCAAAATAAAAACCCGAGGATAGCTTTTACTTTGACCATAATTTATGAGAGAATGGGAGGGAAATCTATCAAATCATTCAAATTAATTGGGAGGTTCAACCCGAATGAGCAATGAATCGTACTCTCTGGAAACGCTCGCGGTACATGCAGGACAACAGATCGACCCGGCCACGATGTCCCGCGCGGTTCCGATCTATCAAACGACATCCTACGGATTTCGCGATACGGACCATGCCGCGAACTTGTTCGCGTTGAAAGAATTCGGAAATATTTATACCCGAATCATGAATCCGACTTCCGACGTGTTCGAGCAGCGGGTAGCCGCATTGGAAGGCGGCGCGGCGGCGCTTGCAGTAAGCTCCGGACAAGCTGCGATCACGTATTCCATCTTGAATATCGCCGGTGCCGGAGACGAGATCGTCTCGTCGGCCAGCCTGTACGGCGGCACGTACAACCTGTTCGCGATCACGCTGCCGAAGCTGGGCATTACAGTCAAGTTCGTAGATCCGTCTAATCCGGAAAATTTCCGCGCAGCCATCACGTCGAAAACCAAAGCGGTATTTGCCGAGACGATCGGCAACCCGCGGGGAGACGTTCTGGATATCGCGGCAGTTGCGGATATCGCGCACGAGAACGGCGTTCCGCTGATTATCGACAGCACGTTCACGACGCCTTTCCTGCTTCGTCCGCTTGATCATGGCGCGGACATCGTGCTTCACTCCGCTACGAAGTTTATGGGCGGCCACGGCACCTCGATCGGCGGTATCGTCGTCGACGGCGGCAAGTTCGACTGGAAGGCCAGCGGGAAGTTTCCCGGCTTGACCGAGCCGGATCCGAGCTACCATGGCGTCGTATATGCGGATGCGGTAGGTCCGATTGCATATATTATCAAAATGCGCGTACAACTGCTGCGCGACATGGGCGCGGCGCTGTCGCCGTTCAACTCCTTCCTGCTTCTTCAAGGCTTGGAAACTTTGCATCTTCGTATGGAGCGCCACAGCAGCAATACGCTCGCCGTTGCGAAGTTCCTCGAAGCCCACCCTGCAGTGGAATGGGTAAACTACGCAGGTTTGGAAAGCCATGCCTCTTATGAGCTGGCTAAACGCTACCTGCCTAACGGCCAAGGCGCGATTATGACCTTCGGCATCAAAGGCGGCATCGAAGCGGGCAAAAAAGTAATCAACGCAGTGAAGCTGTTCTCGCATCTGGCAAACGTGGGCGATTCCAAGTCGCTGATCATTCACCCGGCGAGCACGACTCACCAGCAGTTGAGCGAGGATGAGCAGATTGCAGCTGGCGTACAGCCGGGAATGATCCGCTTGTCTGTAGGTACGGAAGGAATCAAAGACATTATTAACGATCTGGAACAGGCTCTGGCTGCAAGTCAGCAATAATTGGCAAGCGCCGGAGCGCAAGCAGGAAGGTGACAGACTTGCGCAAAGACTGGGATACGTATTTTATGGACATCGCTTTTATGGTTTCGACCCGTTCGCGCTGTCCAAGACGCCATGTGGGCACGGTGCTCGTGCAGGGCAAAAAGCTGCTGGGTACAGCTTACAACGGCGCTCCGATGGGCGTGCAGGATTGCTCGGAAGCAGGCTGCATGATCGTGGAAGAGTTCGAGCCCGCTCCGGCGGGCTCCACGGAAATGATCAAGAAGCAGCGCTGCATTCGGACGATTCATGCGGAGCAAAACCTGCTGTTGTTCACCGACCGCGTCGATCGGGAAGGCTCCGTCGTATATGTGACGGATCAGCCTTGCTGGACGTGCGCGAACATGCTCGCGAACAGCGGCATTGCGGAAATCGTCTACTACAGGCCGTATCCGAAGGATTATGACAAGGTCGCCGCGCTGATGGAGCAGCGGGGGCTGATTTTCCGCAAGCTGGACAACTACACTCCTCCCGCGGACACCGAGGTTCAAGACGGTTCATAGTTTGCAATAGCGAACAGCAGGAGAGGAAGCACCTCTTCGCCGAGCGTAATGCTCTGCGGGGAGGTGTTTTTTTTTGTGAAATGAGGTTGCGAGTAAGGAGGACGAGCATTTGGCGGAAAAAGTGGGAGAGATTAAGCAAAGAGAAATAGATTTGCTCGGCTTATCTGTTCCGACTGGAACTCCTATTTTTTGCGGCAGGCAGAATGTATGCCACATGATCGCAAAGCATGGGAGCGATTACGCGAGCTTTGGTCACTTACTCGAGGAAATTATACTTTGTCCTAATTATGTTTCGTTGCATCCCAGTGACGGCTCAATCCAGTATATCAAGGAGATTGAAAGTGTACGCAAACGAGTATTGGTAGCGGTGCGTATATCAGTCAGCGGGAATTATTTTGCGCGAACTTTGTTTATTATGTCTGAAGAAAAATGGCATCATTATAAAACCAAAGGCTACCTGAAAGTATATGAAGATCCCGAGCAAGGAACGGTAGAATTACGCTAATTACCGAGTTGCACAGGAAAATTTTCTTAGCTATAATGAATTGAGATACATGCATAAAATGGAGTAGAGAAGGAGCAGAGGTGGGAACAGGCAGCCCACGCCCTGCGAGTAATCGCGGTTAGGAGATCCGGATTGTCACCCGGCTATCCTTCTCGTCATCCGCATCCGGAACTAAGCTATCTTTGGCTTTTTCAGCAATACAAGTTAGAGGAAGCACCTCTTCGCCGAGCGTAATGCTCTGCGGGGAGGTGTTTTTTGTGTTCAAGGAGGAGGTGCGAAAATGAATCAAAGGCCGTTGATTGCGGTCGCCAGCTGTTGGATCGCAGGAACTGCGCTACTATCCTTGTTCTCCGAAAAAGAGGCCGTATGGGCATTGGCAGCGCTGCTGATAGCCTTGCTGGGTCTGGCTGTTGCCGGGATGGCGACGCCCAAGCTTGCGCTTATTTGCGCAGCGGCATTGGTGCTTGCTTATGGAGAGCGCGCGTGGACGGATCAGCGTTTGCTTCCGGACGTTCGAGTTGATAACGAGGTTGCGAAAAGCGGCGGAGCGGTCGAGCTTGCGGGCAGGCTCGTCTCCGTTGTGGAAGTGGACGGCGATTTGGCGACATTCAGATTAAAAGCTGCAACGATCAAAGGAGACGGATTTGAGGAGAGACGAGTGAAACTGGAAGTCATCGTCCGAGTGAAGCTGGCCGCACTGTCGGAGCAGCAAACGGCAGCCGCATGGAAGCGGGGAGACAGCGTTCAAGTGTCCGGTATGATGGAGCTTCCCGGAGAGGCCGGCAATTTCGGAGCATTCGATTATCGCCGTTATCTAATGAAACAAGGCGTCTTCTGGCAGCTTTCCGTTAAAGGTGCCGATAGGGTCGAGATCGACAACGGGCCGCCTCCCCTCTGGATAAAGCCGCTGCGTCTGCTGGACGACGTGAGAGAACAGATCGGCAAACTGACCGATCGCCTATTTCCTAACGGGGATGCGGGATATATGAAGGGCCTGGTCGTTGGCATCCGCTCCGATCTTGATCCGATCCAGTTCGATCAATTCGCGCGGCTCGGGCTGACGCATATTCTCGCTATATCAGGGCTGCATGTAGCTGTTATTGTTTATTTGCTGCTGCAAATCGGCAGCTTGTTGAGACTGACTCGCGAACGGTCGCTTGAATTGACCATTGCGATGATGCCGGTTTACATGCTGCTGACAGGAGCGTCGCCGTCTGTCGTGCGTGCCTGTCTGATGGCGATGATCGCGCTCACTCTAGCTCGACGCAACGCATTGAAGGACGGTCTTCATCTGCTGTTCGCCGCGGCGATGGTCATGCTGATCTGGAATCCGCTGCTGATCGAAGACGTCAGCTTTCAGCTGTCCTTTATCGTTACGGGGGGATTGATCTTGTTTGTGCCGGCGGTATCCGAGCTAATTTCGATTAATTGGGGCTGGCTGAAGGGAGCGATTTCCGTTACCGTGACGGCGCAAATCGTTTCCTTTCCGGTTTCGGTCTACTATTTCCACTCGATGCATTTGCTGTCTCTTCCGGCTAACTTTGCGTTAGTTCCTTTTATAAGCGTTATCGTAATGCCCTTGGGTATGGCCTCAATCGTATTAGGCGCGATCTGGTATCCGCTCGGAATATGGCCGGCTAAGCTGGCGACGCTGGGCAACGATTTGACGTTTGTGGCCGTGGACTGGCTAAGCGGCTTTTCCGGATGGAGGACGGTATGGCCGCAGCCCTCGCTGGCTTGGGTCGTATGCGCATACGCGCTAATGGGAGTTGCCCTTGCGGGGATGAGGCGCCGTTCTCGTCGACTTCGGGAGCGCGAGTGGTGGAGCGGGCAGGAGAGATTGTCGGAGGGGGAGGCAACTATACCGCTGGATCGTTCTTTGCCTGGCGCGAATCGCGCGGAAAAAGTCCGATCCTTGCTAAGGCGCGCCGGGTTTGGAGCGGCTCTCGCCGCATGGCTCGTATGGGGAGCGCAACCGGCCTGGCTGGACCGCGAAGCTCAAGTGTCTTTCCTTAACGTTGGGCAGGGCGACAGTATTCTTATTCGGACGGGCTACGGCAAGCATATTCTGATCGACGCCGGAGGAACGGTCAGCTTCCGCAAGCCCGGAGAGGAATGGCGGGAACGGAGCGATCCGTATGAGGTCGGAAGGAAACTGCTCGTTCCGCTGCTGCTTCGCAGAGGAGTCGGGCAGCTCGACGCGCTTGTGCTCACTCATATGGATGCGGACCATATCGGAGGCGCGAGTGCAGTGCTTGACAATATTCCGGTACGCGCGCTGCTGTTCAACGGTACGTTGAAAGATTCGCCCGGCGCTTTGGCGCTTATGCAAATGGCGGCAAACAAGGGCATTCCCGTCTATGCCGCTAATAAACCGGGCGAATGGCAGATCGATGCTTCCGCCATCCTTCGAATTCTTTCCTCTGAGTCTAGGGACGCCGACTCTGACGCTTCGGTAGAGATTAGAGACGAACAGAATGACCGGAGTGTCGTTATTCTGGCAACGCTGTACGGACGTCGATTTCTGCTTCCCGGGGATCTAGAGGCGGGGGGAGAGATGGCGATCGTGGATGCGGAGTACGCTGCCCTAGGCAGTGCGATCGTAGATTCGGAGAGTGCCGACAACGGGAACTCGATCATGGAAGCGGGCCATGCCGCCGGGCAGAAGGCCGTAAACGCTCAAGGCGGCAACAACCGTCGTCGTATCGCCATCGACGTGCTCAAAGCCGGTCATCACGGAAGCAAAACCTCGACGACCGGCTTGTGGGTCGATTACTGGAAGCCGAGGGAGACGGTCATTTCCGTCGGACGCAACAATTTTTACGGGCATCCGAGTCCGGCGGTGCTGCAGCGCCTTGAAAGCGCGGGAAGCCTGATCTGGAGAACCGATACCGACGGAGAGGTTCAGTATCGAATCTCTTCGGACGGAGCGATGCGGCGAAGAATGATGGTCTCCTCTGCACCCGAACGCTAGCTATCGAGCCCCGTGGGATCGCCTCCACCCTATTAGACCGATCGATTTGCACGCAAGTTTCATTTATCCAACATAAAACATTGTGACTTTCCACGCATTTTTGCTAGACTTAGAGAGTATGTATCATTATTTGCTGAAAATTTCCATTGAGGGATTGCAACCTTTATTCGGACGCTTGCGTCTGTAGAGGTGCAGGGGAGGAGGATCTTCTGTGGTGGAGCCGGCTCTGATCAAAGCCGCACAAGCGGGCGACCGGGAAGCTCTCGTTACGCTACTCCGCGAAATCGAGAATCAAGTGTATCGCACCGCCTATTATTTGCTGAATAACGAGCAGGATGCGCTTGATGCGTCGCAGGATGCGTTGATTCGAATATATACGAAAATCGGATCCTATGAGGAGAAGGCGCAGTTTCGCACTTGGGTGCAGCGAATCGTTACGAATATCTGCATCGACAAGTTTCGGCGCAAAAAGCCGTCCGTATCCATCGAGGAACACGAGATGGTTTTCCAGGCGGGGGATAACGTGGAGACTGAAGTGCTGTCCGCCTATGCCGCGGAAGAAATCAGAGAAGCCATCGGTAAACTTCCCGAGCACCATCGTACCGTTGTCGTTCTCAGGTATCTTCAAGATTTTTCTTATAACGAAATTGCCGATTCTTTGAATTTGCCGCTTAATACTGTTAAATCCTACTTATTTAGAGCCCGGCAGCAATTGCAAATTTTACTCCATGATTATCAGAAAGGTGGTGTCCGGGGATGAAATGCGAAGAGGTGATGGAACTCATGCAGCGCCACATTGACGGCGATCTGGAGCAGCATGAAATATCGCTCATGATGGATCATGCCGATCGCTGCTCGGACTGCGCCGCCATGCTGTCCAGGCTCCGCAAACTATCCAGCGAGCTTGAGCAGCTGCCACGCGTCGTGCCGAAGTTCAGCATCGTGGATTCGATTCTTCCGGAGCTTGAGCGACTCCATGCGGAGGGCGCGACATCCGGAGCGAACGAAGCTGCAGTTGATCCAGCCGCCGCATCGCCGGCGCCGACGTCTGCCCGTTCGCAACGGCCAAGCCGGAATTTTTATCGCAAAATATCGGGCGTCGTCGCCGCGGGGATTGTCGTAGGCTTTCTTCTATTCAGCTCTCCAGGAGAGTGGCTGAAGTCCGGAGGCAGTCAGGACCAAGCTGCAATGCCGGATTTGGCGTCGGCTCCGGAAGCGCGTCAGGAAGCGGCTTCCGCGCCGGAGGCCGGTTTATATTCCATGTCGGAAACGTCGGGCGGCGCACAGGCGCAGGACCAGTACGGCGCCGAGATCCAGCCTAAGAGCATATCGCCCTCGTCCAAGGAAGATGTTCCGCAACCGTCGGCAGAGATGCGTAACAACAACATGTCGAACGATGAGGACGTCACGGGAGGCTCTGGGAATGTGCAAGATAAAGAGCCCGTGGAGGTTGAAATGACACAGCGGCAAACCTTAACGGGAGAAGAAGATCCCGAGATGGCGGGGCTGGCGGCCATTCCTGCGGAACAGGCCGATTCCCCGGACGCCAAGTGGAAGGCCGTCTCCGTAACGGGAAGCGGGACGTTCGAGGTATACAAAATCGAGAACGGCGAATTGCTGTACCACTCGGAGTCCAGAGAAGGCAGCATCGGTCAACTGACCTGGAACGAGGAAGGGACCGTGCTGAGCTTTACGGTGATCGATGCCGACGGCAATGCGACGGAATGGCAGTTCGACACGGAGACGTTAACGGAATCCCAAAAATAACGATCGGCTGCGCGGCTGTCACCCTTTAGGGTACGGCCGCGTATAGTATACGGTAGAAGCCGACGATCGTCTCCGGACTATCGTCACGCTCGTTCGCGCCGGTACCATGGGCCGGCCGGCGGACGTTGATATAGATGTCCGAGAACAAGGGGATCGCGCCTGTATAAGGCGCGGTCCCCTTGTCTTGCGACGACGAGGTGTGAACTCCCGCGCCTTTGTAGTACAATGAGAGGAAACAAAGAAGCAAGGAGCGGCAGCATGGACGCCAAGCAAGCTTTTCGCGCGATTAATCAGGGCCAAATTTCGTCGGTGTACGTTTGTTACGGAACCGAATCCTATATGATGAACGAATTTATCGAACGTCTGCAGGAGAAGCTCGTACAGCCGGAGCATAGGGAGATGGCGATCGTTCGCTTCGATACCGGGGAGACACCCGTCGATACGGTGATCGACGAAGCCGAGACGCTGCCGTTTCTCGTACCGAGCAAAATCGTGCTCGTACGGGATCAGGTTCTGTTCGCCGCGGGCAAGGAATCCGCCAAGATCGAGCATCGCCCCGAGCGGCTTATCGCTTATATGGAGCAGCCGTTAGAATCGACGGTGCTTGTTTTTACCGTGCCGCTGGAGAAGCTGGACGAACGCAAAAAAACGGTCAAGACGGCCAAGGCGAAAGATTGCGTCGTTCCGTTCGCCGCGCTGCAGCCTGAAGAGCTTCTGCGCTGGATTGTCAAGCGGGCGGCTAGTCAAGGGCGCACAATGGAAGCTGACGCCGCAGACGAGCTTCTGCGCCGCGTAGGCACCGATATGCGCGCACTGGCGGCGGAGACGGACAAGCTGTGTCTGCATGCGGGACAGGGAGGGACAGTCTCATCCTCAGCGATCCGGGAGCTCGTGCCGATGGCGACGGAGCAGAATGTGTTTAAGCTAACGGAGGAACTGGCCGCGCTCCGAACCGCTGAGGCGATCTCGCTGTATCACGAACTGCTGAAGCAGCGGGAGGAGCCGATTAAGCTAATGGCGCTGCTCGTCCGCCAATTCCGCAACATGCTCTACGTGAAGGAGCTGGGAGGCCAAGGCTACTCCTCGCAGCAGATGGCCTCCCAGATCGGCCTGCATCCGTATGCAGCGAAAATTACGGCCGAGCAGGCGCGCAAGTTCAGCATGGAGCGGTTGGCTGCGCTGCTCGGCGAGCTTGCGGAGTTGGACTATGCGATGAAGTCGGGCAAAATCGATAAGACGCTGGGCCTCGAACTGTTTCTGCTGCGTACCGGTTCGCGTGGAGCGAGCTGAGTACCTTCCAATCTCTGCCTGAATGCCGTCGTTGCGTTCACATCCGGACATAACATGAAATCAAACCAAAAAAGCCATCCTATAAGCAGGACAAACCTGCCGAGGATGGCTTCTTCATGGCTGCCGCCGAGGGGCGGCCGGCCGCATATGCGTCAGGCGCAGCCTTAAGCTTGCGCGGACAATGCGTTGAGCTTTTTGGCGAGACGGGACTTTTTGCGAGCGGCTGCATTTTTGTGAATGAGGCCTTTGGTTGCCGCTTTGTCCAGCTTCTTCTGAGCCGCGCCGTATGCTGCTTGAGCAGCGTTCACGTCCGTTCCAATTACCGCTGCGTCGGCTTGTTTAACAGCCGTACGAAGAGCGGATTTAGCCGAAGCGTTGCGCAGGCGGCGAGCTTCGTTCGTTTTGGTACGTTTGATTGCGGATTTGATGTTTGGCATTCTTTTCACCTCCAGATCAAACAGAAAGTATTTCTCCACACAACTTGTAACATTCTATCATGCAAGGGGGTAAAAAGCAAGGCTGTTTTCCCACCACAATCCGCAAGCGAAAGGGGCTTCGATACACCCGATGGACAAGGATTTATCGATGTACAGCATACGTACCGATCTGGCGCTGGAAGCGAAGGAAATCGCCGCTCAAGGGCAGGAGACGCCCGATATTCCGGGCCTGTGGTCGGAGGCGGAGAGCAAGGACGGCATCACCGTTACCCGGATGGAAATCAAGGATAATCAAGCCGCGCAACGGATCGGCAAAATGGTTGGACACTACGTCACGCTGGAAGTGCCCGGCATGCGGCAAGGCGACACCGAGCTTCAGGATAAGGTGGCCACCTCGATGGCGAAGGAGTTCGAAGCTTTCCTGCAGCGAATCGGGGTGACCCCCAAGCATAGCGTGCTCGTCGTCGGGTTGGGCAACTGGAACGTTACGCCGGACGCCCTCGGACCGATCGTCGTGGAAAATATGATGGTGACGCGGCACTTTTTCGAGCTGATGCCGGACCAGGTAAGTCCGGGTTATCGGGCGGTCAGCGCCGTGGCGCCGGGGGTGCTGGGCACGACGGGTATCGAATCGAGCGACATCGTGCTGGGTATAGTGGAGAAGGCGAAGCCCGATCTGGTCATCGCCATTGACGCCCTTGCCTCCAAATCCCTTGAGCGGGTCAATACGACGATTCAGATTGCGGATACGGGCATTCACCCCGGCTCGGGCATCGGCAACAAGCGCAAAGGGTTGACCAAGGATATTCTCGGCGTGCCCTGCATCGGAATCGGCGTTCCGACCGTCGTGTACGCGTCGACAATTGTGAACAATACGATGGACATGGTGCTCGAGCATATGAAGCAGCATACGGACAACACCGATCCGATGTTCGGCATTTTCGGCAAGATGGCCGATAATGAACGGCTGCAGCTCGTGCGGGAGGTACTTCATCCGCTTGGTCACGATTTGCTCGTGACGCCCAAGGAGATCGACAAGTTTATCGAGGATATCGCCAATGTCATCGCCAGCGGGCTGAACGCCGCCCTTCACGAAGCTGTCGACACCGACAATGTGGCCGCTTATACGCACTGACAGCCAGAGGCTGTCCCATAAGTAAAAAGAGTCGTACGAAAAGATGATCGTTTGAGAATGTTGCCGTGCATGTATCTCCTTCCGATGCTATACGAGCCCGAAATGGGAATGGGTAAACCCGTTAAGAGGTAATTTCAGGAACGTATGAGGCAGTCTCCAGGAGATGCATGCACTTTTTCTGATCGATCATCTTGTACAACTCTGCTTAGGGGACAGCCTCTTCTCTTATTCTACCAGTCTCTATCAATCTCCCGGTTCTAGCATTCCCGGCTATCTCATAGGATAAGGTACCTGGGAAAAAAGAGAAGGCGTCTTCGCAAGACGAAGGCACCGGGAGGTAGAGCAACATGAAACGGATGAACGCAGCGACGGATTGGTCGCTTCTGCGCGCGAAGTGGCGCAAAATTCTGATCACGGGACGCGCTTTTATTTTGCTGAGTGCAAGCTCAATGGTGTTGTTTATTTTATTGGGACTCGGGGGCATGCTGCAAAACAAGCTCGCCGTCTCGCCGCTGCAATCGATGAAGGGCATGGCGGCTTCGTTGTCTGGACAATTTTTTCAATCGTTGATTGCAATGGAGTTGCCCCATATGGAAACTACGGCGGATTCGCCGTTCGAGAGCGGACGCATGGCCTCGTTCCTGCTGCGATTCATGACCGACATCAATCCCGACAATCCGAAGAGCTTGCTTTCATTGGAGCTTCCGGGCATGGACAGAGACCGCTCCGTGCTGCTTCGACCGGGCTCGGGAGTACCGGAAGCGCCGGAGGATCACGGCCCGCTCGGAGAGGAAGAGCCGGACGGGGAGCATGGAGAGCCGGCCACCGATCCGCACGATCCCGACAATTTTCCGGAGACGGTTCCCGATCAGGAGCCCGCGGCTTCTCCCCAGCCGACCGAGAGTAAGCCGCCGGAGGAAGGAGCGCCAACGACGGATGGGCGCAAAATCGCCTTCATCTACCATTCTCATAACCGCGAATCCTATTACCCGGAGCTTAAGAAAGGGACGAAGGATCCGAACTCGGGGAAAATCAACGTCACTTTGGTCGGCAAACGGCTTACTAGCCAGCTGGAAAAGCGCGGAATCGGAGCGGTTCACTCGCCGAAGGATTATCCGACCTCGATTCAGGGCTATAATTGGAATTATTCGTATAAATATTCTTTGCAGACCGTGCGTCAGGCGATGGCGGATAATGACAGCCTGCAATTTTTCTTCGACATTCACCGCGATTCACAGAGGCGCTCGAAGACGACGGCGACGATCAAAGGCAAGGATTACGCTCAGGTGTACTTTATTATCGGACACCGCAATTCGAATTGGCGCGAGAACGAAGACTTCGCCAATCGCATTCACGAACGGCTGGAGAAGCAGTACCCGGGCTTGTCCAGGGGGGTGTGGGGCAAGACGGCGGCCAACGGCAACGGCGAATACAACCAATCCGTGTCTCCCGGCAGCGTCCTGATCGAGATCGGCGGCGTAGACAATACGCTTGAGGAGTGTTACCGCACCGCGGATGCGCTGGCGAAAATCATTGCGGAAATGTATTGGAACGACGAGAAGGCAATTAAAGCGGACAAGCCGCAAAAATAAAAGGAGGGCGCCTGGATGCGCAGAGATTTTTTCAGATTGCTGATTTTGGCCGGAATTCTCGGATTCGCCGTTCTGTACGGCATGGAGCTGTCGTCCAAAGGGATCGAGAATGTCAAGGGCCCGTGGGAGACGGAGGGCGCAACGGTCGAGCAGCCTGTCGGCGACGAAGACTGGACGCTGCCCGTGAAGGAGCCTCGGCAAGGCGAGAAATCCCGGGAGCAAAGCACCCCGTCTTCGGCGGCCAATGAGGGACAGGCAGAGGGGGAAGACGGAGCACAGTCCGGCATCCCGCGAGCGGATCGCGAGCCCATCGTCGACCGGATGTCGGGCAGAACGGCCGAGGTGCTGCACGACCTGTCCCGCAACGGCATTCGCATGGTCGTTTCCTTGTTTGACAAAGTGCTCGGATAAGGCTTCGGCGCACGGGTTGACTCGGAGCAGACTGTAGACTATGATAAAAGTAATTCCGTTTCAAAGGGGAAATTTTAATGTTGGTATTGGTTCTGAACTGAATTATTCAATAGGTCGCTAACGGTCCATACAAGAAGCAACGAGCCTTGAATGACGAAGGTTTGTTTGTTGACGGATGGCGCGTGCGACCGGGATAACCAGTGAGGAACCGGACAAGACCGCCCCTTCCGAAGCGAAGCTATCGGGGAGATCTGCCGTGCTCATCAGGGTACGGTTTTTTTGCGCGATTTTTCGGGTTTGCGCCCGTCGGATCGCGCGTCTCTCTTCGAAGCTTTCTCAGGCAGGCTGCGAGCTTGCGCCGTTGGCGCATGTCCTCGCGGCCTGCTTTTTTTATTTTCCTTACAGGAGGTTTAACCAATGAGACAGCATTCCTTGAACAAACTAGAGTATCCACGCGCGATCGCCTCGCTCATGAATTACGCCGTGACTTATTTGGGGAAAAAGAGAATCGAGCAGTTGCAGCCGATGGCGGATATCGAGATCATACGGCGCAAGCTGGCGGAGACGGAGGAAGCGAGCCGACTGATGGCCAGAGGCGCCCATCCGCCCGTTCCTTCGTTGGAAGGGATGGAGACGCTGACGGCGCTGCTTGGCACGGGATATGTGCTGACCGAGCAGGACTTCGGCCATCTTGTACAATTCGCGCGAAGCTGCGAGCAGCTTCAACAGTACTTGGCCGCCAAGAGGAGCGAGTTTCCATCGGTGGCCGGCTACGGTATGTCGATGCATAATCTTAAGCCGCTCAGGGAGTCGATCGAAGCTTGCGTCGACCGGGGGCGCATCGTCGATACGGCGAGTCCGGACCTGCATAAGATTCGGAAGAAAATCCGCGCCGCGGAGGAAAAGCTGCAAAAGAGGCTGGAAAGCCTGATGTCCAAGCTGGCGGACTGCTTGCAGGAGAAAATCGTCAGCCGAAGAGACGGTCGATTCGTGCTGCCTGTGAAGCGGGAGCACCGCAAACGCGTGCCGGGCGCGGTGCTGGACGAATCGGCAAGCGGCCAGACGATATTCGTCGAGCCGTCCGAGCTGGCCGGGCCGCAGATGGAGTTGAGCGATCTGCGTTTTCAGGAAAGCCGCGAGGAGACGTTGGTGCTCGCCCGGTTG
>PJUD01000428.1_pt1 | contig 23003 bp, 19 predicted proteins | sample 1512341 | NCBI WGS metagenome assembly PJUD01 (sample SAMN08177675, study PRJNA422409) | Feces metagenome, whole genome shotgun sequencing project. | isolation source: Chicken feces (3) enriched on wood chips: beechwood xylan treatment | host: Gallus gallus | place: USA: Madison | collected 2015-01-15 | reverse complement strand
GCCTTTTTCTACCTCATCAACGACCGCCAGCTTAAAAGCCAGCGTGTAATCTCGCTGGGTACGTTTTTTCCTCTCATCCATGTCAACACTCCAAAAAGTGTCAACCTATTCCAGGATGGGTCATCCCAATACAAAAAGCCCGGCTGCTCACACAGCCGGGCTTTTTTTATCCTGCTACTTTAATCGCGATTACTCGCCTTCCGGCTTGGCGCCCAGCTGCGACGCGTTCACATTGACCTTGGCCTTGGCCTTGGTCTTGAGCGCCTCGACATAGTTGAACAGCTCTGCCTGGCCCACCAGGCCCGAGATCTGCTGCGCTTCCTGCTTGCGGCGGTTCACGTCCGGGTTGGCCGGCTGCGACACCTTGTTGATGCGGTAGACGCCGTAGCCCTGGCCCGGAATCTCCACGCCGACGTAGGCCGGCAGCTTGGTTGCATCCGCCTTCAGCACCGCGATCGCAGCCGTGGTGTTGATGGTCGGTTCCTTGGTGCGAGTCACGACCTGCGGCGCGCCGAAACCGGTTGCATCGCCCGACGCCTTGGCGGCGGCCAGCTTCTGCTCGCCGGCGGCCTTGGCCAGGCGCGATGCCTCTTCCAGCGTGACGCGCTGGCGGATCATGGCGTCGACCTCGGCCAGCGGGCGCTTGGTGGCCGGCTTGAACTCGACCACGCGGCCCGAGATCAGCACGCTCGGCGACACTTCCACGGCTTCGGTGTTGCGCTTGTTCTTCACGGCGTCGGTACCGAACAGCGCGGCCAGGAACTTCTCGTTGTTGAACGGCGCCTCGCCCAGCTGCGGATTCGGCTTGCGGGTCAGACCGTCGACGGTCTGGATCTTCAGGCCCAGCTTGTCGGCCACCGGCTTCAGGCTATCCGACTGCTCGTAGACCATATTGGTGAAGGTCTCGGCCATTTCCGAATAACGCTTCGACATCTTCTGCTTCTTCAGGTCGGCGGCAATGTCATCCCTCGCGGCCGCCAGGGGCTTCTGTTCGGCGGCTTTCAGCGAGGTGAGCTTGATGATGTGGTAACCGAACTCGGACTGCACCACGCCGCTCACTTCGCCTTCCTTGAGCGCGTAGATCGCGTCTTCCACCGGCTTCACGAAAGTGCCCTTCTCGACCACGCCGAGGTCGCCGCCGGCCTGGGCCGAGCCCTGGTCCTGCGACTGCGCCTTGGCGATCTCGGCGAAGTTCGCCGGGTTCTTGCGCACCTCGGCCAGGACCGCCTCAGCCTTGGCCTTCGCTGCAGCCTGCTCGGCCGGCTTGGCGTCGCGGCCGGCGTTGATCAGGATGTGGCTCGCGGTACGCTGTTCCGGCGTGGTGTAGCTCTTGAGGTTCTTGTTGTAGTAGTCGCTGATTTCGGCGTCGCTGACCTGCACCTGGCTCTCCACCGCGGCGGCGTCGAAGACGACGTACTCGGCCTTCACCTGCTCGGGGATGGTGAACAGCTGGGCGTTCTTGTCGTAGTAGGCCTTGACCATCGCGTCGGTGACCTTCACCTGCGGCAGGTACTGCGCGACCGGGAACAGCATTTCCTGGACTTCGCGTTCCTGGTCGCTGATGCTCGACAGGCGCTCGGACACCGAGCGCGGAGCAAACGCGGTGGCCTGGATCGAGCCGGTCAGTTGCTCCAGGGTCAGGTCGCGGCGCAGGCGCTGGTCGAACATCGCCGGGGTCATGCCCTGGGCCGCCAGCGCTTGCTTGTATTGCTCCATGTCGAAGCTGCCGTCCGGCTTGCGGAACTGCTGGTATTCGCCGATCTTCCTGGCCAGCGCGGCGTCGCCCACGGTCATGTGCGCGCGCGCGAGCTCGGCGTTGATGGCGCGTTCGGCCACCAGGTTGTTCAGGATCGCCTGCTTGGCTTCCGGCGTCTCGAACATCTTCTGGTCGAACTGCGGGCCCATCATCTGGCGCGCCTGGTCGATCTGGCGGCGCTGGGCTTCTTCCCATTCCTGCTGGGTGACCTTCTGGCCGGCCACGGTCGCCACGCTCGACGCGGCGTCGCCACGGTCCTGGTAGCTCTCGACACCGACTAACACGAACGAAGGCACGATCAGGACGAGCAGCAGGCCCTGCATCACGCGCTTGTTGTTACGGACAAAATCAAACATGGTCAGCCATTCAAGGTTGATAATGCTTTAACAGCACAAGTTAAAAAAAAAGGCGAACTCGCGTTCGCCCCTTCTTGTCTCCCTCGGCATCGTCGGACACCTCGGGCAATACTGAATTCTGGCGGAGCGGACGGGGCTCGAACCCGCGACCCCCGGCGTGACAGGCCGGTATTCTAACCAACTGAACTACCGCTCCAGACTAATGTGGTGGATGTTGGCGGAGCGGACGGGGCTCGAACCCGCGACCCCCGGCGTGACAGGCCGGTATTCTAACCAACTGAACTACCGCTCCAACAAAAACACGACATCGCATTACCCTTGCAGGTAGTGCCTCTGCATGTCACCGCAGAGAAGGCATTAGTTTACAGCATCTTTCAGAGCTTTACCAGCCTTAAATTTCGGAACCTTTGCAGCTGCAATCTTGATCGGTTCCTTGGTGCGCGGATCGCGGCCGGTGCGGGCAGCGCGTTCGCCCACGGTGAAGGTGCCGAAGCCGACCAGCGTGACGCTGTCGTTCTTCTTCAGGGACTCGGTCACGGCTCCGATCATGGCGTCGAGAGCACGCGTCGCCGAGGCCTTGGTAATGTCCGCGGACTTCGCGATTTCTTCGATCAGTTCTGTCTTGTTCACTCTAACCCTCGTGTATACGTTGGACGCCGGGGCGCCTTCCTGCAAAAGTGCAAGCCGGTATTAAACAAGGGCAACATTGGTCTGTCAAGCAACATCCGTGGTGAATAGCACCGCTTGTTCCCGTATCGCACGCTCCGAACAAAAAAACAGGCGCCCGCAGGCGCCTGCCTCATCGTTCAATCAAGCGATCAGTGCTTGACCACCTCGGTCGACCCTTCCGTCGCCGCGCTCGGGGTGACGGCCACGGGTGCCGCCGCCACGTCCGCCAGCGGTGCCGGCTGGCGCTCCAGCGCAACCTCGAGCACCTTCTCGATCCAGCGCACCGGCACGATCTCGAGCTTGTTCTTGACGTTGTCCGGAATCTCGGCCAGGTCCTTCACGTTCTGCTCGGGGATCAGGACCGTCTTGATGCCGCCGCGATGCGCCGCCAGCAGCTTCTCCTTCAGGCCGCCGATCGGCAGGACTTCGCCGCGCAGCGTGATCTCGCCGGTCATCGCCACATCGGCGCGCACCGGGATGCCGGTGAAGGCCGAGACCAGCGCGGTCGTCATGCCGATACCGGCTGAGGGACCGTCCTTCGGCGTCGCGCCTTCCGGCACGTGGATGTGGATGTCGGTCTTTTCAAACGCTTCCGCCTTGATGCCGAAGCGCTGGGCGCGCGAACGCACCACCGTGCGCGCCGCTTCGATCGACTCCTTCATCACGTCGCCCAGGGTGCCGGTGCGGATGATGGCGCCCTTGCCCGGCACGTTCACCGCTTCGATGGTCAAGAGGTCGCCGCCCACCTCGGTCCAGGCCAGGCCGACCACCTGGCCGATCTGGTTTTCCTTCTCGGCCACGCCGAAGTCGTAGCGGCGCACGCCCAGGAATTTATCCAGGTTCTTGGCGTTCACCAGCACGCGCTTCTCGGCCTTGGTCAGCAGCAGCATCTTGACAACCTTGCGGCAGATCTTCGAGATCTCGCGCTCGAGCGAACGCACGCCCGCTTCACGGGTGTAGTAGCGGATGATGTCGCGGATCGCCGATTCCTCGACCTTGATCTCGCCTTCCTTCAGGCCATTGTTCTTGATCTGCTTCGGCAGCAGGTAGCGCTGCGCGATGCTGGTCTTCTCGTCCTCGGTGTAGCCCGACAGGCGGATCACTTCCATCCGGTCCAGCAGCGCCGGCGGGATGTTGAAGGAGTTCGAGGTGGCCACGAACATCACGTCCGACAGGTCGAAGTCGACTTCCACATAGTGGTCGCTGAAGGTGTGGTTCTGCGCCGGGTCCAGCACCTCGAGCAGGGCCGAGGACGGATCACCGCGGAAGTCCGCGCCCATCTTGTCGATCTCGTCGAGCAGGAACAGCGGGTTGCGCACGCCGACCTTGGACAGCGACTGCAGCACCTTGCCCGGCATCGAGCCGATGTAGGTACGGCGGTGACCGCGGATCTCGGCCTCGTCGCGCACGCCGCCCAGTGCCATGCGCACGTACTTGCGGTTGGTGGCGCGGGCGATCGATTCGCCCAGCGAGGTTTTACCCACGCCCGGAGGACCGACGAAGCACAGGATCGGGGCCTTCAGCTTGTCGACGCGCTGCTGCACCGCGAGGTACTCGAGGATGCGTTCCTTGATCTTGTCGAGGCCATAGTGATCGGCTTCCAGCACCTGCTGGGCCTTCTCGAGGTCGATGGTGACTTTCGACTTCTTCTTCCACGGCAGGCCGACCAGCGTGTCGATGTAGTTGCGCACGACGGTGGCTTCGGCCGACATCGGCGACATCAGCTTGAGCTTCTTGATCTCGGCCTGCGCCTTTTCCAGTGCCTCTTTCGGCATCTTGGCGGCGATCACCTTCTTCTCCAGCTCTTCGATGTCGGCGCCCTCTTCGCCTTCGCCAAGTTCCTTCTGGATGGCTTTCACTTGCTCGTTCAGGTAGTACTCGCGCTGCGACTTTTCCATCTGGCGCTTGACGCGGCCGCGGATGCGCTTCTCGACCTGCAGGATGTCCAGTTCGCCTTCCAGCTGGCCGAGCAGGTGCTCGAGGCGCTTGGCGACGTTGAAGATCTCCAGGATGACCTGCTTCTGCTCGAGCTTGAGCGGCAGGTGCGCGGCGACGGTGTCGGCCAGGCGGCCGGCGTCGTCGATGCCCGCCAGCGAAGCCAGGATTTCGGGCGGGATCTTCTTGTTGAGTTTGACGTACTGGTCGAACTGCTGGACGATCGCGCGGCGCATGGCCTCGACTTCGGAGTCATCGCCGATTTCCGAGGCGACCGGGGTCAGCTCGGCGGTAAAGTGGGTGGCGCCATCGGTGATGTGATCGATGCGCGCGCGCTGGGCGCCCTCGACCAGGACCTTCACGGTGCCGTCGGGGAGCTTCAGCATTTGCAGAATATTGGCCACGCAGCCGATCTCGTAGATGTCTGCGGCGGAGGGCTCGTCCTTGGCGGCGGCTTTCTGGGCAGCCAGCATGATGCTCTTGCCCTGCTCCATCGCGGCTTCCAGGGCCTTGATCGATTTCGGACGGCCGACGAACAGAGGTATCACCATATGCGGGAACACGACCACGTCGCGCAGCGGCAGGAGAGGCAGCGTCGTTTGCTCGGTTAATTTCGAAGTTGTCATGGCATACCTTATAGAAACGTGTTGCTGAACTTGGGCACTCGCAGCGCAAATCTCAAGACCACCGCGAATATATTTTCTACGAGTAAAAGAATATCAATGTTTAGAAAATATAGCCGTTCCGATAAAAAACGCGTTTTCAAATGAAAAAGCCACTGCGCGAGGGACCTCGCGAGTGGCTTTCCGATTGAAGCCGGCGTCTTTTATTGAAGTAAATTGTACCTTCAAGAATCCGTACGGCAAGACTTTTGTGGCAAAAGAACGCGCCTTTTTTTAGTTCTCGCCAGAAGCTTTTGGCGTTTCGCTATAAATCAGCAAAGGTTTCGCAGCATTCGTGATCGTATTTTCATCGATCACGACTTTCACCACGTTCTGCTGGCTCGGCAGTTCGTACATCACGTCCAGCAGGGCGTGCTCGAGAATCGAACGCAGGCCACGGGCACCGGTCTTGCGTGCCAGCGCCTTGCGCGCAATCGCGTGCAGTGCCGCAGGACGTATTTCGAGCTCGGCGCCTTCCATTTCAAGCAGCTTCGAGTACTGTTTGATCAAAGCGTTCTTCGGCTCGATCAGGATCTGGATCAGCGCTTCTTCGGTCAGCTCGCTCAGCGTCGCCACGACCGGCAGACGGCCGACGAGTTCCGGAATCAGGCCGAACTTGATCAGGTCTTCCGGCTCGGCTTCCATCAGGATTTCGCTGTTGGCGCGCTCGGTCTGGCTCTTGACCGTGGCCGCGAAACCGATCCCGCTCTTTTCCGAACGGTTCTGGATGATCTTGGCCAGGCCGTCGAAGGCGCCGCCGCAGATGAACATGATGTTGGTCGTGTCGATCTGGACGAAGTCCTGGTTCGGATGCTTGCGGCCGCCCTGCGGGGGCACCGAGGCCATGGTGCCCTCGATGAGCTTGAGCAGGGCCTGCTGCACGCCCTCGCCCGACACGTCGCGGGTGATCGACGGGTTGTCAGACTTGCGCGAGATCTTGTCGATCTCGTCGATGTAGACGATGCCGCGCTGGGCCTTCTCGACTTCGTAGTTGCAGCTCTGCAGCAGCTTCTGGATGATGTTCTCGACGTCTTCACCGACATAGCCGGCTTCGGTCAGCGTAGTCGCGTCGGCGATCACGAAGGGGACGTTGAGCATGCGCGCCAGAGTCTGGGCCAGCAGGGTCTTGCCGGAACCGGTCGGGCCGACGAGCAGGATGTTGCTCTTGGCCAGCTCGATGTCGTCCTTCTTGCCCAGGTGCTTGAGGCGCTTGTAGTGGTTGTACACCGCCACTGACAGGATGCGCTTGGCCGTCTGTTGGCCGATCACGTACTGGTCGAGCAGTTCGGTGATTTCGTGAGGCGTCGGCAGATCGGACTTGGCGCCCGCCACCGATTCGACATTGGAAGTCTCGTCGCGGATGATGTCGTTGCACAGGTCGATGCATTCATCGCAGATGAACACCGACGGTCCCGCGATCAGCTTCTTGACTTCGTGCTGGCTCTTTCCGCAGAACGAGCAGTACAGAAGTTTTTCGCCGCTGGAGGATTTTTTGTCAGACATGGGGCAGGTTATCTAATAAGTTGCTTGAATATAACGCTAATACGGGTACGCAACAAGTGCGCACACGAACATGCTACCCGAAATAAAAACGAAACGCCCGAACACGTTTTGCGCCCGGGCGTTTTTTGGCAACACCTTGGCGGCGTCGCAACGCGCTTTCCTTACGCGCGGTTCGTCAGCACGCGGTCGATCATGCCGTATTCAACGGCCTCTTCCGCCGACATGAAGCGGTCGCGGTCGGTGTCGCGGTGGATCTGCTCGATGCTCTGGCCGGTGTTCTCGGACATGATGCGTGCCAGGCGCTCGCGCAGGTACAGGATTTCCTTGGCCTGGATTTCGATGTCCGAAGCCATGCCCTGCGAACCGCCGGACGGCTGGTGGATCATGACGCGCGAGTTCGGCAGCGAGAAACGCTTGCCCTTGGCGCCGGCAGCCAGCAGGAAGGCGCCCATCGAGGCGGCCAGGCCGGTGCACAGGGTGGAGACGTCCGGTTTGATGAAGTTCATCGTGTCGAAGATCGCCAGGCCCGCCGAGACCGAACCGCCCGGCGAGTTGATGTACAGCGAGATGTCCTTGTCCGGATTCTCGCTCTCCAGGAACAGCAGCTGGGCCACGATCAGGTTGGCCATCTGGTCGTTGACAGGGCCGACCAGGAAGATGACGCGCTCTTTCAGGAGGCGCGAGTAGATGTCATAGGCGCGCTCGCCGCGGCCGCTTTGTTCGACCACCATCGGCACGAGGCCGAGTGCTTGGGTATCCAATGCCGGATTACGAATCATACCTGTCTCGTTCCTTGTAAATAGGGGTTCAGAAGTCCAATCTTAGCAGCTGCGCGTGGTTTTCACAGACACGTAGGGTGGGCGGCTCGTCATCAGGTCCACTGGACCTGATGACCCCACGCGGTGATCGTTATCGGCTCCGTCATCGCAAACGATGATCTTGCCGCCAATACAACAGTGGGCGTCTGTAATTCAGGCCACTGGCCTAAATTACCCCGCCCACCCTACGATTAAACCACAACAGCCTTGCTGGCTGGCATTCATTAACCCTGGACGTTGCCGCCCATCAGTTCATCGAAAGCGATGGTCTTGCTGCTGACCTTCGCCTTGCCGAGGACATAGTTAACGACGTTTTCTTCCAAAACAAGAGCTTCCACTTCGGCCAGGCGGCGGCGGTCGCTGTAGTAGTACTTCAGGACTTCCTTCGGATCTTCGTAGCTCTGCGAGAAGTCTTCGATCTGGGCCTTGACCTGCTCCTGGGTTGCCTGCAGGTTGTTATCTTGCACCAGTTGCGACAGGATCAGGCCCAGGCGCACGCGGCGCTCGGCCTTGTCGGCGAACATCTCCGGCGGGAACGGCATTGCCTTGACGTCCATGCCGCGCTGCGCCATGTCCTGGCGGGTCATCTCGGCCAGGCGCTCCGAATCCTGCTGAATCATGGCCTTCGGCACATCCAGTTCGGTCGACTTGACCAGCGCGTCCATCACGGCTTCCTTGTTGCGGGCCTTGATGCGGGCGTTGACTTCACGCTCCAGGTTGGTCTTGATGTCTTCGCGCATTTTCTCGATCGAGCCGTCTTCGATGCCCAGCGACTTGGCGAATTCCGCGTCGACTTCCGGCATGTGGGCCCATTCGAGCTTGTTCAGGGTGATGGTGAACTCGGCGGTCTTGCCGGCCACGTCCTTGCCATGGTAATCCTCAGGGAAAGGCAGCGGGAAGGTCTTGCTTTCGCCGACCTTCAGGCCCACGGTAGCGGCTTCGAATTCCGGCAGCATGCGGCCTTCGCCCAGCACGAATGCGTAGTTCTCGGCCTTGCCGCCGGCGAACTCTTCGCCGTCGATCTTGCCGACGAAGTCCACGGTGACGCGGTCGCCGTTGGCAGCCACGGCCTCGCCGCCGGTGCCGTGCTCGCCCTCTTCACCCTTGGTGTGGTAGTGCACGCGCTGCTTGCGCAGGATGTCGATGGTCTTGTCGATCTCGGCGTCGCTCACCTCGGCGGCAACGGTTTCGATCTCGGTGGCGGCCAGGTCGCCCAGCACGACTTCAGGATAGACTTCGAAGGTCGCGTCGAAGGCCAGCATGCCTTCCGGTGCTTCCTCTTTCGGTTCGATTTTCGGGAAACCGGCAACGCGCAGCTGGTTCTCGTTGGCGGCTTCGTTGAACGCGCGGCCGACCTTGTCGTTCAGCACGTCCGATTCGATCTGGTAACCGTATTGCGCAGCGACCATCTTAAGCGGCACCTTACCTGGGCGGAAGCCCGGGGCCTTTGCCGTCTTGGCCTGCTTCTTGAGGCGCTTTTCGACCTCCGTACGGACGTCAGCTACCGGAAAAGTGATCGTCAAGCGACGCTCGAGTTTACCCAGGGTTTCGACTGCAGTTGCCATTATAAAAATCGTCCAAAAAAATAATTATTCGTGGTGCGAGGAGGGGGACTCGAACCCCCACACCATTGCTGGCGTCAGGACCTAAACCTGGTGCGTCTACCAATTTCGCCATCCTCGCGGAAGGATTGCATTTTTGCCACAAAAACAAAGGGCGCCCGACAGTGAAACCGGCCGCCCTGCACTCCTCTGTTTAGGGGCTACAACTTCAATCGATTATTTTACTGGATTTTCTGTCACTATTGGGGCGTTTTTTGCTGTGCGTGCGGGGATGGGAGCTCATCTATATAGAGGAGCCCCTCCTCCAGCCTAGGTGATTTTCGGCCCGGTCGGCTTCTTGACCCGGAACCACGCCGCATACAGGGCCGGCAGGAACAGCAGGGTGAGCGCCGTCGCCACCAGCAGGCCGCCCATGATCGCCACCGCCATCGGTCCCCAGAACACGGAGCGCGACAGCGGAATCATCGCCAGCGCCGCCGCAGCAGCCGTCAGCAGGATCGGCCGGCAGCGCCGCACCGCCGCTTCGACGATCGCGTCCCAAGCCTCGGCCCCGCCCGCGATGTCCTGCTCGATCTGGTCCACCAGGATCACGGAATTACGGATGATCATGCCGAACAGCGCGATCACGCCCAGGTTGGCGACGAAACCGAAGGGCCGGCCGAACACCAAGAGCGCCATCGCCGCACCCGCGATCCCGAGCGGCCCGGTAAGGAAGACCAGCAGCGAGCGCGAAAAACTGTGCAGCTGCAGCATCAGGAGCGTGAACACGATGAACAACACCAAGGGCACGTTGGCCATGATCGAGGCTTCCGCATCCGAGCTGTCGGCCGCCGCGCCTTCCACCTTGAGGCGGTAGCCCGCCGGCAGCCTGGCGCGGATCGCGGCCAGCTTCTCGTCCACCTGGGCGGTGACGGTCGGGCCCTGGATGCCCTCGACCACGTCGGACTGGACCATGATGGCCCACTCGCGCCCCTCGCGCCAGACCACGCCCGGCTCCCACACGAAGGCCACGCGCGCCACCTGCCCGACCGGCACGGCGCCGCCGGCGGCGGTCGGCACCAGGGCCTCCGACAGGCGGGTGATGGTCGAACGTTCTTCGAGCGGCTGGCGCACCACGATGTCGATCAGGCGGTTGGTCTCGCGGAACTGGCCCACCGGCGTGCCGGTGAGCGTGGTGTTGATCACGCGCCGCACCGCCTGCGAGGTGACGCCGAGCGCGCGCAGCTTGTCCTGGTCGAGGTCGAGGCGCAGCACCTTGACCGCTTCGTTCCAGTTGTCGTTCACGCCGACCGTGTTCGGGTTCGCGCGCATGACTTCCCTCACCTCGTCGGCGACCTTGCGCACCACGCCGATGTCCGGGCCGAGCACCTGGAACTGCACCGGATAGGCCACCGGCGGCCCGTTCGGCAGCAGCTTCACGCGCCCGCGCACCTCGGGGAAGTCATTGCGGAAGGCTTCCTCGATTGACAAGCGCAGCGCATCGCGCGCGGCCGCATCCACGGGCAGGACGACCAGCTGGGATACGTTCGACTGCGGGAAGATCTGGTCCAGCGGCAGGTAGAAGCGCGGGCTGCCGGTGCCGACATAGCTGGTCACGCTCTGCACGCCCTGCTGCTGCCTGAGGAAGCCCTCGAAGCGCTTGACGACCGCCTCGTTCGCCGCGAAGCTCGTGCCTTCCGGCGACCACATCTCGACCATCAGCTCGGGACGGCTGGAATCCGGGAAGAACTGCTTCTCGATGAAATTAAAACCGAACACGCCCAGCGCGAACACGCCCAGGCTCAGGGCGATCGTGGTCTTGCGCCACTCGACGCAGCGGTTCACGAGGCGCCGGAAACGCTCGTAGGCCGGGCTGTCGAACACGTCGTGCGAGGATTCGCCCTGGCCGTGCGGCTTGACCTTCAGCAGGATGTAGCCGATATAGGGCGTGAACACCACCGCCACCACCCACGAGATCAGGAGGGCCAGCGCGTTCACCGAGAACATCGTGAAGGTGTACTCGCCGGCGGCCGACTTGGCCAGGCCGATCGGCAGGAAGCCCGCCGCCGTGATCAGGGTCCCGGTCAGCATCGGCATCGCGGTGGAGGTGTAGGCGAAGGTGGCCGCCTCGAAGCGCGACAGGCCCTCTTCCATTTTGCGCACCATCATCTCGACCGCGATGATGGCGTCGTCCACCAGCAGGCCGAGCGCGATGATCAGGGCGCCCAGCGAGATCTTGTGCAGCGAGATGTCGAGCACCCGCATGAACAGGAAGGTAATCGCCAGCACCAGCGGAATCGTCAGCGCCACTACCAGGCCCGGGCGCACGTCGATGCGCAGCTTCGGCTTGGTGTGCAGGCCGAGCGCGATGAAGGAGACGGCCAGCACGATGATCACCGCCTCGATCAGCACCTTGATGAATTCGTTGACCGAGGCGGTGACGGCCTGCGGCTGGTTCGACACGCGCTCGAGCTCGATGCCGACCGGCAGCTGGGCACGTATGCGGGCGACGGTCTCGTCCAGGCCCTCACCCAGCCGGATGATGTTGCCGCCCTTTTCCATCGATACGCCCAGGCCGATCACTTCCTTGCCGTTGAAGCGCATCTTGTCGCGCGGCGGGTCCTGGTAGCCGCGCTTGACCGTGGCGAAGTCACCCAGGCGGAAGGTGGTATTCCCGGCGCGCAGCTGCAGGTTTTCCAGCAGCTCGAGACTCTTCAGGGCGCCGGTGACGCGCACCTGCAGGTTGTCGCTCGGCGTCACCAGGACGCCGCTGGCCTCCACCTGGTTCTGGGTGGCGATCTGGTTGACGATCTGCTCGAAGGGCACGCCCAGCTGGGCGAACTTCTTGCTGGAGAATTCGATATAGATCTTCTCGGCCTGCACGCCGAACTGCTCCACTTTCGCGACCAGCGGCACCTTGAGCAGCTGCTGGCGCACGAAGTCGGCGTAGTCGCGCATCTCGGCCGGCGTGAAACCATCGCCCGAGAGCGCGAAGATCGAGCCGTAGGTGTCGCCGAATTCGTCATTGAAGAAGGGCCCGACCACGCCCTGCGGCAGGGTAGCCGCCATGTCGCCGATCTTCTTGCGCACCTGGTAGAAGGCCGGCGCGGTCTCATGGGGCGGCGTCGACTCGCGCAGCTCGAGGATGATGGTGGTCTCGCCCGGCTTGGAGAAGCTGCGGATGCGGTCGATGTAGGGCGTCTCCTGCAGCTTTTTCTCCAGCGGGTCGGTCACCTGCTCGGCCATCTGCACCGCGGTCGCGCCGGGCCAGACGGCGCTCACCACCATCGCGCGGAAAGTGAAGGGCGGGTCTTCGTCCTGGCCCAGCTGCTGGTAGCTCAGGATGCCGCCGATCAGGAGCGCGGCGATCAGGTAGCGCGTAAGCGGGATGTGCTCCAGCGCCCAGCGCGACAGGTTGAAACCCCTCATTTGCCGGCTCCATCGGCGCCGCCGACCGCGGCGGCCTCCGTATCGCCGCGGCGCGCCACGTCGGCCGTCAGGATGCGCACCTTCTGGCCCGGCTTGAGCAGGTGCACGCCGGCCGTCACCACGGTCTGGCCGGGCTGCACGCCGCCCGAGAGCAGGATATCGTTGCCCGACTGGCCCGCCACCTCTACCTTCCGCATCTGCACCACGCCCTTGTCGACGACCCAGACGCTGGTCACGCCCTTGTCCTGCACCAGGGCGCTGAGCGGCACCCGCAGCGCCGCGGCGTTCGAGCCGCCGCCGGTGGTCATTTCCACCGTGGCCGTCATGCCGAGCCGGATGTCGGCGCGCGCCGGGATCGATACCTTGACGGTATAGGTACGGGTCGCCGGATCGGCTACCGGCGAAACTTCGCGGATCTTGCCGGGAATCGCTTCGGCGCGATTGGCCCACAGGCGCACATTGACGTTGCTGGCCTGGCGCAGCGCCTCGACCCGGTCCTCGGGGATGCCGATCACGACTTCCTTCTCGTCGGTCCGGGCCACCCGCACTACCGGCGCCCCGGCGGCCACCACCTGGCCGACTTCGGCGTCGACCGCCGTCACCACGCCATCGGCGTCCGATTCCAGGTTGGCATAGCCGGCCTGGTTCGACTGGCCGCGGAAGCCCGCGCGCGCCGCATCGACGTTGGCCTGGGCCGCGCGCAGCGCCGCCTGCTTGGCGTCGAGGACGGCCTGGCTGACGAAATTCTGGGCGCGCAGGTTCTGGTGGCGCTTGTAGTCGGCCTGGGCCAGGTCGCGCTCGGTCTCGGCGGCGCGCAGCGTGGCGCGCGCCTGGGCCTCGGCCAGGCGCAGGTCTTGCGGGTCGAGGCGCATCAAGACCTGGCCGTCCTTGACCTCGGCGCCGACATCGACCCGGCGCTCGACGATCTTGCCGCCCACCCGGAAGCCCAGGCGCGATTCGTAGCGCGGCCGGACGTCGCCCGAGAACTCGACCCGCTCGCCGCCGGTGTCGGCGGCTAACTGGATGGCGCGCACCGGGCGCACCTCCTCTAGCCTGGCTTCCTCCTTGCCGCAGCCGGCCAGGACGAAGAGCAGCAAGGGCGCGGCATATGCGGCGCGCATGGGGGAAAAGCTCGGACGAAACTTCGGAGATGCAGACACGTGGGTTCCCCTGTCGATCATTTGCCAAGTTAGGGCATTTGTAATCAAGCAATTATAATCAGTGAAAGAGCCAGAAACCCGACATTAGAGTCAACAGTCAAATATGCCAGTTGAGCATTACGAGAACTTCCCGGTTGCCTCCTTCCTGCTGCCGCGCCGCCTGGCGCCCGCGGTCGAGGCCATCTACGCCTTCGCCCGCAGCGCCGACGACATCGCCGACGAGGGCGACGCCGCCCCGCCCGAACGCCTGGCCGAGCTGGAGCGCTATGGGCGGGAGCTCGCGGCCATCGAACGCGGCCTCACGCCGGCCGACCCGCTGTTCGGGCGCCTGGCCGGCGTGGTGCGCGAATTCCGGCTGCCGGTCGCGCCCATGCACGACCTGCTGTCGGCCTTCCGCCAGGACGTGACGACCACGCGCTATGCCGACTACACCGCGCTGCTCGACTATTGCCGGCGCTCGGCCAACCCGGTCGGGCGGCTGATGCTGGAACTCTACGACGCCGTCGACGAGCGCAACCTGCGCGATTCGGACGCGATCTGCACTTCGCTGCAGCTCATTAATTTCTGGCAAGACGTCGCGATCGACCTGCCCAAGGGCCGCATCTACCTGCCGCTGGAAGACCTGGAGCGGCACGGCGTATCGGAGGCGGAGCTGGCCTCCGGGCCTGCCACGCCGGCTTGGCGCGCCCTGATGCGCTTCGAGGTGGAGCGCGCCCGCGCCCTGATGCTCAGCGGCACGCCGCTGGTGCACCGCCTGCCGGGGCGGATCGGGTGGGAACTGCGCCTCATGGTGCAGGGCGGGCTGCGCATCCTGGAAGCGATCGAAAAGGCCGAGTACGACGTGTTTCGGCGCCGTCCGACGCTGGCGGCCGCGGACTGGATCGTGGTGGCCTGGCGCGCCTTGAAGATGTGATCGATGTTCGCAGAGCTATCCGTATCGGCTAAGATAGCGGATTCGCCTCAGCAATCAGCAACAAAACAAACAATACATGTCCCCCGACGAATACTGCCAGCAAAAGACGGTCCAAAGCGGCTCCAGCTTCTACTACAGCTTCCTGTTCCTGCCGCCGGAGCGCCGCCGCGCGATCACCGCGCTGTATGCCTTCTGCCGCGAGGTCGACGATACCGTCGACGAAACTTCCGACGCGTCGGTTGCGCGCATCAAGCTGGCCTGGTGGCGCACCGAGGTCTCGACCATGTACAAGGGCTCGCCGACGCATCCGGTGACCCAGGCGCTGCAGCCGCACGTCACGACCTACAAGCTGGAAGAGCAGCACCTGCAGGCCATCATCGACGGCATGGAGATGGACCTCGACCAGAGCCGCTACCTGGACTTCGCCGGCTTGCAGAAGTACTGCTGGCGGGTGGCCGGCGTGGTCGGCATCCTGTCGGCCAGCATCTTCGGCTACACCAGGCCGGAGACCCTGGCCTATGCCGAGAAGCTCGGCCTGGCCTTCCAGCTGACCAACATCATCCGCGACGTCGGCGACGATGCGCGCAAGGGCCGCATCTACATCCCGGTCAACGAGCTGCAGCAGTTCAACGTGACGGCCGCCGACATCCTCAACTTCCGCCACAGCGAGAAGTTCGAGGCCCTGATGCGCTTCCAGAACGAACGCGCCCAGCGCACCTATGACGAGGCCCTGGCCCTGCTGCCGAAACAGGACCGGCGCGCCCAGCGTCCCGGCCTGATGATGGCGGCCATCTACCGCACCCTGCTCGACGAGATCGCGCGCGACAACTTCCGGGTGCTGAATCAGCGCATCTCGCTCACGCCGCTGCGCAAGCTGTGGCTGGCCTGGAAGACCTATGTCCGCACCTGACAGCGGCCTGCGGGTCGCCGTGGCCGGCGGAGGCTGGGCCGGCTGCGCCGCCGCGGTCGAACTGGCGGCCGGCGGCGCCCGGGTCACCCTGGTGGAAAGCGCGCGCAGCCTCGGCGGCCGCGCGCGTGGCGTCGAGGTGCAGGGGAAGATGCTCGACAACGGCCAGCACATCCTGCTGGGCGCCTACGGCGAAACCCTGCGCCAGCTGGCCCGGGTCGGCATCGATCCGGACCAGGCCCTGCTGCGCCTGCCCGTGCAGATGCGCTATCCCGAGGGCAGCGGCGGCATGGACTTTGTCGCTCCGCGTTGGCCGGCGCCGCTGCACCTGCTTGCCGCCCTGGTGCGCGCCAAGGGGCTGGCGCGTGCAGACAAGCTGGCCCTGGCCCGCTTCACCACCGCGGCGCGCACCATGGGCTGGGTGCTGTACAAGGACTGCACGGTCGACGAACTGCTCGAGCGCTTCGGCCAGACCGCGCGCCTGAACCGCCTGCTGTGGCATCCGCTGTGCATCGCCGCGCTCAACACGCCGCCGGAACGGGCCTCGGCCAAGGTGTTCCTGGCGGTGCTGCGCGACAGCCTGGGCGCGAAGCGGCGCGCAGCCTCGGACATGCTGCTGCCGCGCATGGACATGGGCGCCCTGTTCCCGCAGGCGGCGGCGCGCTTCGTCGAACGGCATGGCGGCGAGGTGCGCCTGGGGTGCAAACTCACGGCCGCCGCGCCCACCGACAACGGCTGGCGGCTCAGCCTGACCGACGGCGATGCCGAATTCGACGCGCTGGTGCTGGCCACGCCCGCCACCCAGTCCGCCGCCATCCTGGCGCCGCACGCGCAGGACGTGGCCGCGCAGCTCGCCGCGCTGGCCTACGAGCCGATCGCGACCTGTTACCTGGAGTACGACCCGTCGGTCCGGCTCGACCTGCCCTTCTACGCCCTGCTCGACGATCCGGCGCAGGGGCGCTGGGGCCAGTTCGCCTTCGACCGGGGCCAGCTCGATGCCACCCAGCCGGGCCTGCTGGCGGTGGTGGTCAGCGCCGCGGCCGAGGCGGCAGCGCTCGACCAGGGGGCGCTCGGCAAGATGATCGCGGCCCAGCTGGCGCACGACCTGCGCCGCCCGGAGCTGGCCACACCGCAATGGACCCGGGTGATCACCGAGAAGCGCGCGACCTTTTCCTGCACGCCTGGGCTGGTTCGCCCCGGCAATGAAACGCCCCTGCCGGGCGTGGTGCTGGCGGGCGACTACACGGCCGGCGACTACCCGGCGACGCTCGAGACCGCCGTGCAGAGCGGCGTGGCGGCCGCCACGCTTATCCGTGCCTACGGCAAGCTGCCCCCAGAAAAACGCAGACTGTCGCACACCGATGGCGGCCAGGAGCCGACTTCCGTAAAGTAGCAGCATCGAAACAGGCATTACGGATTGAACAAGATCATGAACAAGATGAGCAACTTCGAACTCGGTGTGCGCGCCCTGGCCCTGGTGGCCGTCGTCGCCTTCAGCACCGCCGTCCTGGTCGAGCCCGAACTCATCGGGGGCACCAAGCGGGACACCGCACTGGCGATCGGCGCGATCCCGGCGCTCAATCATCACTGATCGGAACGGCTCAACATGGGCAAACTGGAATATCTCGACGCGCTCAAGCGCGCCATGGGCGGCCTGCCGCCGGAGATCCAGGCCAAGACCCTGGCCTGGTATGAGCAGCGCTTCGTCGACGGCGTGGCAGCGGGCCGCAGCGAGGCCAGCATCGCCGAAGAACTCGACGACCCGCGCAAGATTGCGGTGACGCTGCGCGCCAACGCCCACATGGACGCGTTCAAGGAAAAGAAGTCCCCCGCCAACGCCGTGCGCATGCTGGTCGCCGGCGTTGGCTTGCTGGTCTTTAACCTGTTCATGGCGATCCCGGCGGCCGTGTACGCTTCGCTGCTGGTGGCGGTCTACGGCACCGCGCTCGGCTTCTACGTGTCGGGCATCGCGATCACCGCGAGCGGCCTGGCGGGCGCCAACGAGCTGGTGTTGAACAATCCGCTGCACCGGATCGAAGTCATGGCCGACGGCGAGCGCCGCGAGACGGTCGAGAACAGCCGTACCCGGGTCTCGATCGGCAAGCAGGGCATTCACGTCTACGAGGACGAGCCGGAGGAAGACAGCGCCGGCGCCGACGACCCGGCCGACGTGGCCAAGTCCTCGATCGTCATCCGCCGCGCCGAGAAGGTCGCCGACGCCGGCATCCAGATCAGCACCGACATGGACGGCGAATCGCGCACCACCCAGACCGTGGTCGGCTTCGCCATGGTGCTCGGCGGGATCCTGCTGTTCCTGCTGTCGCTGGTGATCACCAAGTACACCTTCATCGGCCTGAAGCGCTACGTCAGGATGAACCTGTCGCTGCTACGGGGAGCCTGAACATGCGCGCATTGCTGAAAGTCGGATTCAGTCTCCTGATGCTGGCCTTCGTCCTGATCGGCCTGAGCTATGCGGCGCTGCGCGCCAATGGCGTGGCCGCGGCCAGCGAGGGGCGCCAGGTGAGCAGCGAGAAGCGCGAGGTGCCGGCCGCAATCAAGGCGATCGACCTGGATGGACCGATCGACCTGAACGTGCGCTACGGCGCGGCGCCCTCGCTCGAGGTGCGCGGCGAGGCGCGCCTGCTCAACAACGTCGACGTGAATGCCGATGGCGAGGTCCTGCACATCGGCATCCGCGGCATGGTGCTGGGCCACCGCCGCCCGCTGCAGGTGGAACTGGTGCTCCCGCGCCTGGACAGCGTCAAGATCGACGGCAGCGGCGACAGCACCGTCAACGGCTTCTCGGGCGAGCGCATCGAAGCGCGCATGCAGGGTTCCGGCAGCCTGCGCTTCAACGGGCGCTTCCGCCAGGTCGACGCGGCCCTGAGCGGCAGCGGCGAACTGGACCTGAATGCGGGCCCAAGCATCGAGCGCTTCGACGCCGTGCTGACCGGTTCCGGGCACCTCACCATCGTCGGCGGCACCCGCGAACTGCATGCCAATGCCAGCGGTTCCGGCGAACTCGATGCGCGCCACCTGCGCGCCGAGAAGGTCGAGGTGAGCCAGACCGGCTCGGGCCGCAGCACGGTGCATGCGCGCCAAAGCGTCGCGGCCTCGATCTCGGGCAGCGGTAACATCGAGGTGAACGGCAATCCGGCCGAGCGCAGCGTGAGCCGCACCGGCAGCGGTTCGGTGACCTTCAGCGAGTAAGGCCGAGCCAGGCGAGCGCGTCGTCCCCGGCGGCGCGTCCGCTGCCGAAGCAGGCGGTCAGCAGGTAGCCGCCGGTCGGCGCTTCCCAGTCGAGCATTTCTCCCGCCACGAACACACCCGGCAGCGCGCGCAGCATCGCACTGTTCCCGTCCAGCGCCTCGAAACGCACCCCGCCCGCGCTGCTGATCGCCTCATCGATCGGGCGCGGACGCACCAGCACGAGCGGCAAGGCCTTGAGCGCCCGCGCCACCTTGCCTGGATCGGCATACGCTTCCTTCGGCAGGCATTCGTGCAGCAGGCCGGCTTTCACGCCCTTGATCCCGAGGCGCCCCTGCAGGTGGCTCGACATCGAGCGCGAGCCGCGCGGATGCGCCACCTCCGCCAGCACGCGCGCCTCGTCGAGAACGGGCAGCAGGTCGAGCCAGATGGTGGTGCTGCCCGCGGCCGCGATCTGGTCGCGGAGCAGCGCCGAGACGGCGTACACCAGGCTGCCCTCGATGCCGGACTCGGTGACGACGAACTGGCCCTGGCGCTTTTCCAGGGCGCCCCCTGCGCCGCGCCAGGCAAGCGCCACGGTCGTCAGCGGCGCGCCCGCGTGTTTTTCCCTGAAGTGCGCGCTCCAGTCGACGTCGAAGCCGCAGTTGGACGGGACCAGGGGCGCCACCTCGACGCCGCGTTCCGCCAGCAGCGGCGCCCAGGCGCCGTCGGAGCCGAGCCGCGCCCAGCTGGCGCCGCCCAGGGCCAGCACGGTGGCATCGGCCTCCAGCAGGATCTCGCCGTCCGGCGTGGCCATGCGCAGGCGGCCGTCCTGCCAACCCAGCCAGCGGTGCCGCATGTGGAAGCGCACGCCTGCTTCGCGCAGGCGGTGCAGCCAGGCGCGCAGCAGCGGCGCGGCTTTCATCTCGAGCGGGAACACGCGTCCGGAGCTGCCGACGAAGGTGTCGATGCCGAGGCCGTGGATCCAGTCGCGCACCCCCTGCGGGTCGAAGCCGTCCAGCCAGCGCCCGACTTCGTGCTCGCGCTCGCGGTAGCGGCTGCGGAAGGCCGGCAGCGGCTCCGAATGGGTGATGTTCATGCCGCCCTTCCCGGCCAGCAGGAACTTGCGGCCACTCGAAGGCATCGCATCGTAGACGTCGACCTGCACCCCGCCCGCGGCCAGGGTTTCGGCGGCCATCAGGCCGGCGGGACCGGCGCCGATCACGGCGACGCGTTTGCTTGGGTTGGACGGCTGGTTCATCGGCGATATCGGGGAAAGGCGAAGGAGCGGCATTGTAGTCGAGTTTGCAGCCTGCATAAAATGCGGAAGTCGATGTAAAGGGAGCTTGACATGTCAAGTTCGCTTGACTACGATGTCAAGCATACTTTACTTTGTGGAGGATGTCATGCATGAGAAGCGGGTGGGGAAAGCCTATATGCGCGAGATGATGGGCTCGCTGGTGCTGTACATGGTGCTGCTGTTGGCGGCGATCGGCTGGGGCCGGCCGATGGAAGACGGCCTGGCGCGCACGCTGGTGCTGTTGTCGCCGATGATCGGCTTCGGCCTGGCCCTGTGGGCCATCGCGCGCCATTTCGCGCGGGTCGACGAGTATATCCGGCGCTTCCTGCTCGAATCGGTGGCCGTGGGCGCGGCCATCACGGCCGGCCTGAGCTTCACCTACGGCTTCCTCGAGACCGCCGGCTTCCCGCGGCTGTCGATGTTCACCGTCTGGTGCGTGCTGTGCGGTTCCACCGGCATCGTGTGCCTGGTGCGCAAGTGGCTCGAACGATGATCAACCATATCAAGGCCCTGCGGGCCGAGCGCGGCTGGAGCCAGGCCGAGCTGGCCGACATGCTCGACGTCTCGCGCCAGAGCGTGAACGCGATCGAGACCGGCCGCTACGACCCCAGCCTGCCGCTGGCCTTCGCAATCGCCAGGCTGTTTCAACTACCGATCGAATCGATCTTCATCCCAGACCAGGAGTCAGCATGAAAGCATCCCTGTTGTTCGCAGCCCTGCTCGGCCTCGCCGGCAGCGCCCTTGTTCCCCATGCCGCGGCGCAGGGGCCGGCGGCCGCGGCCGCGGCCGCCGAGGCGCCGAACCGCTTCGCCGCCCAGCCGGTGCCCGCCGAGCGCTTCGAGATCAAGGGCATGCTGGTCGAGCGCCACGGCAATGGCCCGCGGCCGCTGATCCTGGTCCCTGGCCTCGCCACGGGGGGCTGGGTATGGGGCCAGATGGTGCGCGATTTCGCGCCGGCCCACACCGTCTACGTCGTGACCCTGCCTGGCTTCGACGGCCGCCCTGCCGTGAGCGGCGACCCCTTCGATGCGGCCAAAGGCGCGCTGGCGGAACTCATCGCCTCGCGCAGGCTGGCCAAGCCGGTCGTGGTCGGCCACAGCATCGGCGCGACCCTTGCGCTCGCCCTCGCGCAGGACCTGAACCAGAAGGTCGGCGGCGTGGTCGCCATCGACGGCTTGCCGGTATTCCCACGCACCGAAGACACGCCGCCGGAGCAGCGTGCGGCGATGGCGGAAGGCATCAGCAAGCAGATGTCCGCACTCACCGGGCCCGCTTTCGTCACCCAGCAGCACCAGTACATGCGCAGCATCGGCATGACGGACATCGGCAAGGCCGACGACGCAGCCAGGCTCACTTCGCGCAGCGACCCGGCGGCGACGGCCGCCTACATGGGTGCAGTACTGTCGCGCGACCTGCGCCCGGGCCTTTCGGGTATCACGGCCCCGGTGCTGATGCTGGTGCCCTACTTCGCGCCCGACGCCGTGGTCCTGAATAACATCACCATCGCCGACAAGCTGGCGTATTATCGGGAGCTGATGAGCGGCACCCCGCGCCTGGAAGTCGAAGCCATCGACAAGGCGCGCCACTTCGCGATGGTCGACCAGCCCGAAGCCGTGGCCGATGCAGTCCGTCGTTTCCTCAAACACCTGTGAACACGAAGGAGAACCTGATGCAAAAGCTGATCTACTGGAGCGGACAATACCTGCTGGCGGCCGGCTCGATGTTCGCCCTGCTGGTCTCGATCGACGTGTTCCTGCGCGGCGAGGCATTCGAGACCGGCTGGCGCGAATCGCTGGCCTGGTCGCTGATGGCGTCCGCCATCTTCATCGGTTCGCGCTATTACCGGGCCGACCGCGGCGCGAGCTGCGCCATGTGCCGCCATCCCGACACCAAACGCTGATCCGCTTTTCCTCCAAGCTGCATCAAGACGGACGCGGGGCGGCAAGGCGATACTGCCGCCCTGGCGTATGCATGCATTTGTCATATCCATAAGATTCTGCTTGACAATACATGTAACAGGAATATTCTTGTACCCGCTACAACGAACGATGGCGCCCGCTCGACGAGGTCGGCCACGATTCGCCAAGGCAGTCCGTTTCAACATCTTGGAGGATGTGTATGTCGGTAATGACAAGGGCAGCAATGTCCCGTAGGACGATGCTGGGCGCAATCGCGTCCAGCCCACTCTGGATGCAGTCCGCATGGGCGCAGCCAAACCTGAAGATCTCCCACCAGTTCCCGCGCGCCAGCCTGGCAGAAGGCGATTTCCGCGACCGCTTGTGCCGCATGTTCGCGGCCAACGTCGAACGGCGCACCCGCGGCGGCCTCAAGTTCTCGATCCATCCGGCCGCCAGCCTGATGGCCCCGAACGCCCAGATCGGCGCGCTGCGCAGCGGCGGCCTGGACATGGCGCTGGTGCCGCTATCCTATGCCGGCGCCGAGGCCCCGGAGGCCAACATCGGCCTGATGCCGGGTCTGGTCACCTCGTACGAACAGGGATATGCCTGGAAGAATGCGCCGGTCGGCCGCGAACTGACCCGCATCCTGAACGACCAGGGCCTGGTCGTGGTCAGCTGGATCTGGCAGGCCGGCGGTGTCGCCTCGCGAGGCAAGCCGATCGTGCATCCGGAAGACGTCGCCGGCCTCAAGGTCCGCGGCGGTTCGCCGGAAATGGACCGCCTGCTGCTCGACGCCGGCGCCACCGTGGCCAACATGCCGTCCAACGAGATCCCGGCCGCCATGCGCGACGGCCGGCTCGACGCGGCACTGACGTCCTCGACGTCGCTGATCTCGTTCCGCCTGCAGGAATCGGCGCGCGCCCTGACCACGGCGCGCGGCGGCGCCTACTGGTTCATGTTCGAGCCCTTG
>PJUD01000427.1_pt1 | contig 23011 bp, 22 predicted proteins | sample 1512341 | NCBI WGS metagenome assembly PJUD01 (sample SAMN08177675, study PRJNA422409) | Feces metagenome, whole genome shotgun sequencing project. | isolation source: Chicken feces (3) enriched on wood chips: beechwood xylan treatment | host: Gallus gallus | place: USA: Madison | collected 2015-01-15 | reverse complement strand
ATGTCTCAGCGGAGAATGCCTATCGCTTTCGCTTCCTTTAGCCACAACGGAAACTCGTTCAATAGCTTGCCGTACAGTTCTTCATCCGTAATCGTAGTAATGTCGGCAATAGGGAAGAAATTCGCGTTATCGACAACCCTTCCCGGCAGCGTATCCAGTTGACTCAACACCTCGAAATCCGAGTCGCCGATGCCGACGAACTGCCAGAAGATCGGATGAACGGCCGCTTCCGTCAGCGTCTTTTTCGTCGGGTTCACCACGCCGCCGTCATTAATGAAAATAATGAAGACAGGCGTGGAATCCGGCTCCTCCTTCGTATACTTGCGAACGATGTCCTCCATCACGAGAGGCTCGTTATTTCTCCCGAACTTGTGAATCGACGGATCGCCAAGTATGCGGGACTGCACGTAACCCGCGAAATCGCGTTCAGTAACGGATGGCAGCCGGCTGAACTCATGGTCGTACACCCAGACGTCCAGCTCGCCATTGTCGTCGAACTTGCAGGCGATCGCCAGTATTCGCTCTACAACCTCTTGCACGGTTCCGTTGTTGTACAACTTTCTCATCGATCCCGTGATATCCAGCACCAGGCCGACTCTGGCGACGATACCCGACAGCTTCTTCTTTTCCAGCAGCAGTCCGACCGTTTTTTTGCGCAGATCGATGGTCGACAGCATTAACGGTTCGGCCGCAGCCGCAGCCTCGGAAACTGCGTTCTCCTCCTCGCGCACCTCAAGTCCGAAGCTTTCGCACAGTGCGCGCAGACCGCCGAAGAAGCCGCTCCCGACCGCGCGAAACTTCCACTCTCCCTGATGTCTGTACAGCTCGCCTGCCACGACCGCAGTCTCCTTGTCCAACTCCGCGCCGTAGTCGAAGCGGCAGATTTCCTCTCCGGCGGCCGTATCGACAAGCCGAATATACAAGCCGGATACATTGCTCATTGTGTACCCTTGCTGCTCGCCTTCGTAGATCGTGACCGTCATCGCGATTTTATCGGCACCCTCCGGCAGATCGGGAAGCGACACTCGCAGCGTCTCCCGACCTTCTCCGCCCGAGGCGGAATGAGTTACCGCTCCGCCAAGTGCATGCGGATTGCCGTAAAAAACGAAATGCTCGTCCCGCTCGCACCGCCCCCGCTCCGACAGCACAAATCCGGCGGCATCGATGCCGATTCCGGGATTGTCGCACTGCCAGCTGAAAATAACGTCCAGCTCGCGAACATTCCTCCCCTTCGTCACATCGCTCTTCTGCCCCTTGATCATCGCCTGTTCCGCCTCCTCCTATAAGCTCTTTTCAACATAATTCGACGCGACCCGATCAAAATCCCTTGCAGCCCCTTGGACAATTTGTCGGCATACTAAAATAAAATAGCCCCGACAATCCCGCGTAGTGCAGGATCATCGGGGCGTGCCGGCTTCGGTTGGCCGCCAAACCATTTTTGTATGATTTTCCGTATAAAAATCCCGTTTCGAGCCGCCGATTACGGCGCTTTGTACGATAAATCGTATAAAATCAACCTCTGACGGTCAACTCCGGCTGATTTGGACTAAACCGCTGTCGCGGTGGTAAAAGATCAAACCCTCAGCGTAAATGTTCATTTTGTGATGAAACAAGTGACGTGTTCAGAAAGGGACATCCCTTAAACTAGATATGCAGACCAATGCGAATCCAGTTGAAGGAGATGTCCTTATGAACCATCATGAACAAATTGTATCCAAACTGCAAGAAGATCTTGTGCTCCGCGGGCTTGCACCACGTACGCAGCAAAATTACGTGCGGTGTGTGAGGACTTTTCTCGCGTATTGCAACCGTCCTGTCGAGCAACTCAATGAGAAAGATATACGCCGTTTCTTACTGTATTTGATTCAGGAGAAGAAGTTTGCGGCGAAAACGATTAATCTCCATGGCTCTGCCATTCGTTTTCTGTTTGCGGTCACCCTGGATCGGACGCTTAATTACCTCCAAGTGCCCCGGATGAAGAATCAGAAGAAACTGCCTATCCTCTTGTCGCGCGCAGAAGTGTTTTCTCTGTTCGAACATTGTCCTAACCTCAAGCATAAGGCCATGCTCATGGTCATCTACAGCGCGGGCCTACGGGTAAGCGAAGCAGCGGCGCTAAAAGTTCACCATATCGATTCCAAGGCCATGCGTTTGCTTGTCGCCTGTGGCAAGGGCGGCAAAGCACGCTACACGTTGCTGTCCGAGGCCTGTCTGCTCGATTTACGGGCGTACTGGCGCGCCTACCGCCCTGAGCATCCCGAAGGGTGGCTGTTTCTCGGTACGTACAAGGTCACTCACATCACCTCCAGAAGCATCCAACAGGCGTTCAACGAAGCACGCGAGCGGGCAGGCATTACCAAGCCCGTTTCGATTCACTCCCTTCGCCATGCCTTTGCCACTCACCTGCTGGAAGACGGCGCGACTTTGTTGCAGGTGAAAGCATTGCTTGGCCATGCGAGTATCCAAACCACCACGATCTATCTGCATCTTGCCAATCTGACAGCGGGTCTGAAGAGTCCGCTCGATAACGGGCCATTCGTCTCTCAAACGGAGGTCGATACCCGTGATTGAGTTACAGGATATATTCCGTCACTATGGGGAAGCCTACCGTCTTCACCATCCGCAGCCGCTTGCTGCCCTCAAGGTCATCCGGGCCATTACCCACTGTCGAACAGCAGCCCTGGGTGGGCATCTGGATGCCTGCGATACCTGTGACTTCACTCGTATTTCCTACAATTCCTGCCGCAATCGTCATTGTCCGAAATGCCAGACCGTTAACAAAGAGCGATGGATTGAAGCGAGAAAAGCAGACTTGCTGAACGTCGGGTACTTTCATATCGTCTTTACCTTGCCGGATTTATTAAACCCGATTGCCTACCACAACCCGCACATCGTCTATGATTTGTTGTTCAGGGCTGCCGCAGAAACGCTAACCGAGCTGGCGGCTGACAAGAAGTATTTGGGTGCGCAGGTTGGCTTCACCTCGATCCTTCATACCTGGGGGCAAAATCTGATGCACCATCCGCATCTGCATGTTGTCATTCCCGGGGGAGGTTTGGATGCGCAGGGCAAGTGGGTTCCTTCCAAGCAGAAGTTCTTTATCCCGGTGAAGGTGCTCTCCAGAAAGTTTAGAGGCAAGTTCCTGGCTTATCTCAAGCACGCTGAGCTCCAATTCTTCGGTACTACAGCAGATTTGCAGCATCCCGCATCATTCCAGCGGCTGCTCGCTTCCCTGTACCAGAAGGAATGGGTCGTGTACTGCAAGCCTCCCTTCAAGAATGCGGCGTATGTCGTCGCGTATCTGGGAAGATACACCCATCGGGTGGCCATCTCCAACTCGCGCATTGTGAAACTGGAAGACGATCATGTCACCTTCAAGTGGCGCGATTACAGGGACAACAATAGGCCAAAAGAGATGACCGTCACCGCGGATGAGTTTATGCGCCGTTTCCTGATCCACGTTCTGCCTTCAGGATTTACGCGTATTCGGCATTACGGCTTCCTCAGTCCGCGGGGCAAAGCGACCCAATTGCAGCTTTGCAAGAAGCTCACGCGCACACCTGTACCGGCGCTTTCGGAAACGAAACGCACGACGCTCGAACTCTTGCAACAGATCCTCGGACAAGACTTTGCATGTTGTCCTTGCTGCGGAACCGGTCATATGAGTCGAGCCTCACCCGCCGAACAAACTGCATAAGTGCGAACCAGCCGCTTCAGTGGGGAGGGGGAAACTGTATCTACATTTTTCCTGAATCTTGCATTTCGGGCTTTAGGCCTTCCCAGTCCTCTTGCTCCTTCCACTCTTGCGGCTTGCGAAGCGAGACGTAACGATTTGATTCCCCATAGCGTAACAACGTGCGTAACCCACCGCAGTTTAGTCCAAACGAACTATCTAAAGTCGTAGCTCCTGCTGTTCAGGGAGCTTTTTTTCTGCTCGACTTCAGATAATTCGCTATTCATTGTATGACGATTAGTACAAAATTCAAAAATCCGACCGACTCCGTTCGAACCTGCCTTGATGACGTTCTGGTCCGCTTCTGGTTAATTCCCCTGTTTTTTCACCCTACCCATCAAATCGTGCAGCGTTCGGACAAAGTCCATTCCCGACAAGCGCCCCAGCCCTCCGTAAGCGCCGTCGCATTCATTATAATGAAGCACGCGATCTTTGCGGATGCCAGGACCGTATATCGCAATCGGAACAGGCTCGCCCGTATGCTCCCCGACTTCGCAAGGAGTGGAATGATCGGCCGCCAGCGCCAAGTAAGCGTCCTCGGGCAAATCGCGCAGCAGGATGCCGACCAGCCGATCAAACAGCTCAATAGCTTGCACCTTCTCCTGAGGCTCGTTGTCGTGGCCTTTCAGATCGGGCGCCTTCACATGAACGAGCACCAGATCGCGGTCGGTCAATTCGCGGAGCGCCAGCTCGGCCTTTAATTCGATATTTGTATCCATATTGGCAGTCATGAGAGAATCGGTAACGGCCTTAAAGCCCGCCAGCTTGGCGACGCCCAGCACAGTGCTCTCGCCTGCGATACAGCTGCCGCGAATGTTCAGCCGCTCGGTAATCGGCGCCAATTCCGTCATCCGTCCGGCTCCCCGGGTCAGGATGAAATTGGCCGGCTTCTCTCCGCGCTGCACCCGCGCTTCGTTGACCGGGTGGCGGGACAGCAGCCGATGAGCCTCCTGCAAAAAACGATTCAGCACCGCGGCCGTCCGTTTCGCCTCGTCCGAGTCGTCCAGCGGTTTGACCTCATGATACGGACCCCCGTCATTCGGAGCCTTCGGGTCAGAATCGCCGATCCGATCGCTTAGCCCCGTTCCGCGAAGCACGAGCACCGCCCGATGCTCTGTCGCCGATTTCAAGTAAAAGGTTACGCCGTCGATCACGATTCCACTGACCGCTTCGGCGATCCGGTCCGTGCCCTCGCGAATTCTGCCGGCTCTGCGGTCGAGTACGATTCCGCTCGAATCGACGGTGGCGTAATTGCAGCGGAGCACGATATCTCCGGGCTGCACCTCCATCCCGACTCCCAGCGCCTCAATCGGTCCACGGCCGGGATAATCCTGCGGCTCGTAACCGAATAAAATCAGATGGCCCATATCCGTGCCTACCGGAATGCCGGGAGCGATCGGGTCCATCATGCCGTTAATCCCTGCGGATGCCACTCGGTCCAGGTTGGGCGTATCGGCGTATTCCAGCGGCGTTTTATCGTCCAACTCAGCAATCGGCCTGTCTCCGATTCCGTCGGCAATAGCTATAATGACTTTTCTATGCAGCATGATTTCCTCCTGAATGCTTCTATATTCCGATCACCTTGAACCAGGTAAACACGGCCAAGCTGATGACGCTGGCGCCGATAAAGCAAGTGACGATGGCATACTTTACCTGATCCCATACGGAGAAATAACCGGTTCCGAAATAAATCGTGTTCACCTTCGAGTGCGGCGGAAGCGTAATCGTGTAAGTCATCGTCATGGCGGCCGCCAAGGCGAGCGGCACCGGATCGATGCCCAACGTTTTGGCCAGCGCAATAAACGCCGGAATCAGAATCGTTACGCGAACCGTTTTGCTTGTGAAAATAAGATGGCTGTACATACTTAGGAAAATGACGCAAATATAGACGAGCGCATGATTCATATGCTCCAGGCCCAGCGCATCGACCACTTTACCGATGATCCATTCCGCGCCTCCCGATTTGTCCAGCGCGTTCCCGACCGCATACGCGCCTGCGGCAAAAATCATCAGCTCCCACTTGATATTCGCTTCCTTCCAGGTCATCATCCCGACTCTGGGCAGCAAGCACAGGAGCGCTCCAAGCACGGCCGTCTGTTCGGTGCTGATCTCGAATCCGAACCAGCCTTGATGATAATCTCCGGTAGCCCACAGCAGAACGGTGAAGATAAAGATGGCCAGCGCTTTCTTCTCCGCCAGAGAGAAGCGGCCTAATTTGTCCAACTCCTCCTTCAGCGTGTCTCTTGCATTATTAATGCCTGTTTCGCTGTTCACGGAGAACAGCTTTAGGCCAATGAAAAACGTAATGGTCATCGTAATGATCGCGGTAGGCATGGAGGCCAGTAGCCAATCCATATATCCGATATGGCCTCCGGCCTGTTCGTTGATGAACCCGACCGCGATAATGTTGCCGGACGTCGCCGTCATAACGCCCGAGGTCGCCAGCGCATCCGCCTGTACGCCTTGAAGCATCATAGTTTTGCCCAGACGGCTTTTGCCCGGAATCGCTTTGTAAACCTCAAGCAAGATCAAACAGATCGGCACCATCAGCGTAGCTCTTGCCGTAGTCGACGGAACGAAGAAGGCCAAAATAAAGTTAATGACCACAAGCAGGAACAACGTTCTTTTCGGCGTTTTGCCAAACTTCGTAATCATCCACAGGGACAATCTTCTGCCCATATTGGATTTTACCATCGCCGACGTTAAAATAAATGCGGCCACCATCAGCCAGATGACGTCGAACCCTAAAGTTCCGAACGCGACTCCCTGATCTTTAACCGCTCCCACCAAGGGCAGCAGCAGAATCGCAATAATGGACGTTAAATAAATCGGAATGGGCGTCGTGATCCATAAGATCAACGCTCCGGTAAAAATCGCCAGCGCGCGCTGCGCCTCCACGCCAAGTCCTTCGGGCGTCGGCATGAAGAAGAGCAGCAGCGCCACGAGGATGGCAAGCGGTATTCCGATCTTCTTCATCGTCTCCTCTACCTTGCTTTTTTTGTCGGAAGGCGGCTCCTTCCCGTTCTTTTCCTCAGACGCATGCACTTCGGACATTTAATATCCTCCTCATATCGCTAATGTTATCGCTTTCATCTTAGCCGACAAAGTTGTATGATACAATTTGATTTAATTTGAATAATCATAACAAAACGTTATGGTTAGGAGGGCCGCACGAAATGAACATCAACAAGCTGCAAACCTTTATTACGCTGTCGGAATGCTTAAACTTCACGGAAGCGGCCGAGCTGCTCTACTGCTCCCAGCCGTCCGTCAGCATGCAGATTCAGAGCATCGAGGACGAATTGGGCGTGCCGCTCTTCGACCGAATCGGCAAAAAGCTGTATTTAACCAAGCAGGGCGAGCATTTCAAGACGTACGCAGAGCAAATCGTCAACCTGCTCCATGCGGCGAAGGATCATCTTCGACAGCTGGAGGATTTGAGCTACGGAACATTGTCCTTCGGCGCAAGCAACTTCGTCGGAGTTTACCTGCTCCCGCAAATTTTGCGCAGCTTCTCCAAAGCTTTTCCGAATATTAGCATTAACATGAACATTACTTCTTCACGTCATCTGATTCACATGATGGAAACCAACAAAGTGGAGCTGCTCGTTATCTCCGATCGGATCGCCATAGACGAAGCCAGCTTCGAGAAGAAAATTTTCTATGAGGACGAGCTTGTGCTGATCGCGCCTCCGTCGCACCCGTTAGCCGGGGAAAGGGAATGCACGCTGGCGGATTTCGCCAACGATACGTTTATTATGAAACCGGACAAATCCGCCACTCGCACCTACTTGGAGATGAAGTTCCGGGAGTACGATTTTAGCCCGCCAAAATATATGGAAATTAGCAATACGGAGGGCATCAAGCAAGCGGTGATCCACGAGCTTGGCGTATCGCTTGTCTCGAACTTTGCCGTTCAGCAGGAGCTAAAAAGCGGATTATTAGTCCAAATTCCGTTGGCGGACATTCGTTTTCATCGCGGAATCAGCTATATTTACCATCGCAGCAAGCATCTCTCTCCGGCTGCCAAGCAGTTTATTTCGCTGCTGGATCAGCATTTTGTCAGATGAAGCTTGATCATCAAGCAAACGGGCCGCTGTCCGTATATCCTGAATCTCGAAAAGGTAAAGTTTACAGGTATGCTATAATAAAAACAATGGACGATTAATTAAGAGGAGCTGATGTTGAGACATGATCGTATTTCCTCTGATTTCAATTTGTCTTCTGGCGATCTCCAGTGTGTCAGCGCTTCCATCCAATCGGGGTCAAACACCCGTCCCTTTCCCGATTGCGCTTGCTCTGAACGGAGTTTTTCTGGTTTGGATTGCCGCTTTTACCGCTCTATTTTGGAGTAACAATGAAGTCATCACCCAAATCCCCGCTTTGTATTACTGGTTTCTGCTGGCCGCCGGGATTGTCGTCGAGCTGTTCTCCTTCCGCAAGCGCTATGCGCCCGGTCATCTGACCGCTGCCGCTTTGCACATCTTTTTCGGGTTTGTCGCAATCCTATCGCTTGGAGTATTCTTCCTTGCGTTGGCCGTGCTTGAATTATGTATAGCGTTCTATCAGCTTCGTTCCTCACGAAGAATTACGGTTTAGCGCAAGCGGTCGCTTACAAATAACAGTCTGGGGTCGTCAAGGCTTTTTTTGGGCCTCCGCATCCCGGTATAGGATCCGTCCCCATCAATTAATGAAGCGAATCTTCTTACCAGAAAAAACACTCCCAAACGGAAGTGTTTTTTCGTCCTAATGTGACCTACTCCAATGCTTGCCGGCCCGCCAAATACTCGAAGCCCAGCTTGGCCGCGCCGAGCATCCCCGCTTGATTTTTGAAGGCGGCGGGAACGAGCTTCATGCTCGCCACGGCCGGGTTGGCCTGTTCGCGAATGTACCGTTCAAGCCTCTCCCACCACCATTCTTTGGTGTCGATCAACCCGCCGCCAACGATGAACAGATCCGGGTCGTACACGTTCGACAAGCTGATAAACGCCACAGCCAAATCGGATATGAAGGCGTCGAGCGTATCGCGGGCGACTGCGTCGCCGGCTGCCAGCAATTCGAAAAACTGTCTGCCCGACGCGATCGCATTCTCGCCGCGGCGCTCGTTGTAGCTTCGATAGAGCGAGGTTCCCGAGCCGTATTGCTCGAAGCAGCCCTGCTGTCCGCAATTGCACGGTCTGCCGCCGGGGTACAGGATCATATGACCGATCTCCCCGGCGCTCCACCGGCCGCCCCTGACGATTTTTCCGTCGACGAATACCGCTGCCGCAATCCCGGTGCCAAGCGTCACGCACACCGTCGATTGTTCGTTTTTCCCCGCTCCCAGCCACATCTCTCCGATGCCGGCCGTGTTGACGTCGTTATCGACGATCGTCGGAATGCCGTGCCTGTCCTCGATATACCGCTTCAGATTCAGCCCGGTCCAATTCGGAAGATTCGATGTGGCGTAATAGACGCTGCCCGAATCCACGTCGATCCGCCCCGCGCTGCCGATACCGATCGCATCCGGCTTGCAGCGGCTGCGCAGCTCGGTAATCAGTTCGTCTATTCCTGCCAAAACGTAGTCTTTCCCTTTGGAAGCATCCGTCGCCCGATACTCGACGTCAAGCAGCGTTCCGTTATCGTCGACGATTCCGCCGGCGATTTTCGTTCCTCCGATATCTATGCCAAGCGCGATCATTGTCCTCACCTCGTCTTCAATCGCTTAGACCGTCTGCAAATACGCGTTGATCTGCGTCACGTTTTTCAGAGTAATGATCTGCGGCCTCGTAATACCGGCCCCGATAACCACGGAATGGGCGCCATTCTCGAGCGCTTTAACCGCATTGCGATAGTCCCAGAAACGGCCTTCCGCGACAATTGGAGCTGCGATCTTATCGGCCAGCGCCGCGATAATTTCCAGATTGGGCTCCTGCAGCTCGATCGGCACGTTCGATTCCTTGCGCGTGTAGGGCGTATACCCGCACAGCGTCGAGGAAATCAGATCCGCGCCGGCTTTCCAGGCTGCGATGCCTTCTTCAAGCGTCGACACGTCCGCCATAACCAGAATGTCCAGCTCGCTTTTGATATCGTGAATGAACTGCTCCGTCGTTTTGCCGTCCGGCTTGGTCAGCTTGCTCGCGTCGATCGCCACGATCTCGGCTCCCGTTGCGGCAACCTCTCTGACTTCCTTCATTGTCGGCGTAATATAGGGATAGCAATCCGGGTACTCCTGCTTGATGATGCCGATGACCGGAATCGCGACCGCTTGCTTGACTGCTACGATGTCCGGAATCGTGTTGACGCGTACGCCTACCGCTCCGCCCATCTCCGCCGCCACCGCCATTCTGGCCATATATTCCGATCCGAACAGCGGCTCGTCAGGCTGTGCCTGACAAGATACGAATAATCCTCGTTTAAGTTCATGTATGCGCAACTTTAACCCTCCGTTTTTTCGATACGTAATCCAGACTTACGGCCAACAGCAGCACGGCTCCTTTGACGACAAGCTGGTAATATTCGCTGATGTTAAGCAGAATCATGCCGTTCGTGAGCACGCCCATAATCAGAATGCCGGTAATGACGCCGCTAATCCGGCCTTCGCCCCCGTTCATGCTGACGCCGCCCAATACGACGCCGATAATCACATCTAGCTCATAACCGGTTCCCGCCGTAGGCTGGCCGCTGTTTACCCGGGAGAGCAGCACCAGTCCGGCAAGCGCGCTTAGGAAGCCGCTCAGACAATAGGCGATATATTTGATTTTGCGAACGTTAACCCCGGACAGGCGGGAAGCCTCCTCATTGCTGCCGACTCCGTAGACGTACCTGCCGAACCGCGTCTTCTCCAGCACGAAGTAACCGACCGCGAAGCAGGCAAGCATCAGGATGACGGGAACGGGAATCCCCATCACGTAACCTTGTCCGATGAAAGAGTAGCCTTCGGGCAAGCCGTATACGGGCAACCCTCCGGTGATGATGTAGGCGATCCCTCTTAGCGCCGTTAAAGTCGCCAGCGTCACGATTAGCGCCGGAATTTGAATCTCATGAATAAAATACGTGTTGACGAGACCGATCACGATACCGGCAACGAGCGTCAGTACGAACGCCAGCGCCGGGTGGACGCCGAACAGCATCAGCTTCGCGGCCAATACGGCGGAAACGCCGATGATCGAACCGATGGACAAGTCGATGCCCGCTGTCAAAATCACGAACGTCATGCCTACGGCCACGATTCCGACTATCGATACTTGTCTTAAAATGTTCAGCAGGTTATCTACGGACAAAAAAGCATCCGAGGCGACCGAGAAAAAGAAGACGAGAAGCAGCAGCACAATGTAAATTCCGTATTTTACGAGTATGGCTCTGATCGGCACGGGTTGACCTCCGCTCTACATTTGGGATAAGAACGACGGCCGTTATTCCGTAGCCATCGTCAGAATGCGTTCCTGCGTCATTTCATCGCCTGCAACTTCGCCCGTTAGCGATCCTTCCTTCATGACCAGCACCCGGTCGGACATCCCGATCAGCTCCGGCATTTCGGACGAAATCATAATAATCGACTTATTCTCACCGACCAGATTTCGCATCAAGGCATAGATTTCCTGCTTCGCCCCAACGTCAATGCCGCGCGTAGGCTCGTCGAAGATCAGAATATCGCACTGGGTCGCCAGCCATTTGGCCAGAACGACCTTCTGCTGGTTGCCGCCGCTCAAGTTTTTGACCGCCTGCAGCTCCCCGGGCGTCTTGATGGCCAGAGCCGCGATATAATCCGTGGCCAGATTTTTCTCTTTCTTCTTGTGCAGAAAACCGAAGGAAGCGATTTTATCAAGCGAAGCGTACGAGATGTTAAATTTCACGTCCATGTTCAACAGCGCGCCATGCTGCTTTCTGTCCTCCGGAATGAGTCCCATCTTATAGCCGATGGCGTCCATCGGATGACGAATCTTGACACGTTTCCCCCTGATCAGCAGCTCGCCTGCGGATATCGGATCGACGCCGAATATGGCGCGTACCAGCTCCGTCCTCCCGGCGCCGACCAGGCCGGCGATTCCCAATATCTCTCCTTCCTTCAGGGTGAAAGAGATGTCGTTGACCTGGGGATTGGAGAGACCTTTGACCTCCAGCACCGCAGCTCCCGTCCGGGAAGCTTTGGGCGGATAATGCTGTCCCAACGCCCGTCCGACCATCAGGCTGACCAATTCGGATCTGTTCGTGTCTTCGCGCTGCAGCGTTCGAATATATTTGCCGTCTCTCATGACTGTAATCCGGTCGGAGAGACGGAAGATTTCCTCGAATTTGTGAGAGATATAAATAATCGTCATCCCCTGCCGCTTCAGCTTGTCGACGATTTCGTACAGCTTCTCGACTTCGCTGCTCGTCAGCGGGGCCGTAGGCTCATCCATAATCAACACTTTGGCATTGCCGGATATCGCTTTGGCAATTTCTACGATTTGCTGGAAACCGACGCTCAAATCTTTAACCAAGCTCTGGGGCCGCACGTTCACGCCGAGCTGACTTAAAATTTGCGACGACCGGGCATTCATCTCGCGTCTATCGATCATGAATCTGCCGCCAAGCTCCCTGCCGTAAAAAATATTTTCAGCTACCGTCAGACTCGGAATCAGGTTGAACTCCTGATAGATCGCGCTGATCCCTTCCTTTAACGCATAGATCGGGTTCATACCGCTCATCTCAACGCCATTGTACCTAATGCTGCCCGACGTCGGCTCGATGGCGCCGGTGATCGTCTTGATCAGCGTCGATTTGCCCGCGCCGTTCTCGCCTACGATCGAATGCACCTCTCCTGGCCGAAAATCGATTGAAACGCCGTCCAGCGCCTTAACGCCAGGGTAATATTTGCTGATGTCCCGAAGAGCCAATAGGGGTTCGCCCATCGCGACCGGCCTCCTTTATCTTCCACAGACCCTCTCCCGTAATTGCTGCGGTGTACCCATGGAGGAAGGTCTGCGGATGGAATCGCATCTATTACTGGATAAATTCGTCCACGTTGCTAAGCGTTACGGGAATCATATTCACCGCGATCGGTTCGGCAATCGGGCCTTCTGCGATGACTTTCACCGCCGTATCTACAATTTGCCGCCCCATTCCGACCGGAGCGATGTCGATGGTCGCGCGGTAAATGCCGTCTTCCTTGATCTTCTTCAGCGCTTCCTGCGTTGCGTCCAATCCGCCGATAAAGAAGTCCGGCGTATCCTTCTTAGCCGCTTTCACGACTTCGTAGACGCCGAGCGCGCCGGCATCGTTAACGGCCGCGACGACTTTGACGTTCGGGTGTGCCTGAAGAATCGTTTCCATCGCCCGCATTCCTTTCTCAACCGTGTTCGCCGACTGATTGGCCACGATTTTGGCATCCGGCGCATGCTTCAGAATGCCGTCCTTGATTCCGTTGGCGCGTTCGATGATGACTTTCAGTTCGGGGTAATCGATAATGGCGACTTCCGCCGTACCGCCCAGCTTGTCGGCAATCCATTGTCCCGCCTGTTCGCCGATCGCTATCCCGTATTCGTATTCCGGCACAGTAAGGAAAGCGTCGGAGCCGGCTACGTTCTGGTTGGAGCTGACGACGGTGATGCCGGCTTCTTTGGCTTTCTTGACTACCGGCTCCAAAGCTTTGTCGTCAACCGGGCTGATCACGATGACGTCCAGCTTCTGGGTAATGAAGTTCTCGATCGCGTTGACTTGCTGCACCGCGTCGCCTTTGCCGTCATGAACGGTGACGTCGTAGCCGAGCTCTTGCGCCCTTGCCTTCACGCCTTCCGACAAGTCGACGAAATACGTATTCGCCAGATTGGCGACCGTAAAACCGATTTTCAGCTTCTTGTTTGCGGCTTCGCCGCCGGTTTCGGCAGACGGACTTCCTTTGGCCCCCGTATTGTTTCCGCTTTCATTTGTGCTTGAACAAGCTGTCAATGCCGTCATTGCCACGATAAGCAGTAAAAAGACCATTTTACGCATACTTTTTGCCTCCAATTTTCATAATATTCTGATTTTTCAAACTTTTAAAACCGTGCTCCGCCCCTTTGAAAACAGAGCTTGTAGAGCGTACATCCCCCCTAGTTCGAATCTACATGCGTTACTTCAACTGGATTTTATATTTATACTTATCGCGGTTGACGATCCGATAGTTGAACTCCACCGGAAGCGTGCCGAAATAAGCAATCCGCTTAATTAACAGACACGGAGAGCTTTTCTTAATATCGAGTAAATCCGCCTCTTCCTTGCTGATCAATACGGCGTCGATCGTCTCTTCGGCCATGTTGGCGGCTACGTTATAGACTTCGCTCAGCGTCTCGTACAAGGAACGCTGCCCGAAATCGTATTGATCCAATCCGGGAAACAGCCGGCACGGCAAGTAAGAGCGGTCGATGACGATCGCTTCGTTGTCGGCCATCCGAAGCCGCTTGATCAAGTAAACCTGCTCGCCCTCGGGCAAGGTCAAGGCATGCCGAACTTCGTTGTCGGGGAAAACCCTTTCAAGAGATAATTGCTTGGAGGAAGGCGTATACCCCCGCAGCTTAACTTCGTTCGTAAAGCTGTAGAACCGGTTCAGTTCCTGGTTAATGCCGGAAAAGCGGACGAAAGTGCCCTTGCCCGTCTTCTTCTCGATCATGCCCTCGTGTTCAAGCTCGGATAACGCACGTCTTGCCGTTATGCGGCTAACCTGATAGAGATCGCATAGCTCGGCTTCGGAAGGCAGTTTGTCCCCAACCTTCCATTCGCCTTCCTGAATTTTATTGGAGATAATTTGCTTAAGTTGATGGTATAATGACAGCGGATTGCTCTTATCGATCACGATAAGCTCCCCTTTCGCGAAAAGGTCAACCTCTAACCTGTTATAACATTATATTATCATGATACGATCGTTTGTCAATTCATTTGTCGAAAAATGTAGTTGGAATATTATCCGAACGATGTGCCCAACGATCGCAGGACCGGGCTGAGCAAGCAAAAAGGAGCAACCGTGAACCGGCCGCTCCCTAAAATTACCTCATTATTAGGCTTCATCCTCAATAAGCAAAGCCTTTAATATGCGATAAGCTTGACGATGCTTGACTTCATCATGCTGCAACAGGAGAAGGACGCTTGCCCATACCCATTTCTTTTCTTGCAAGCTCCCCTCCTTCTCATCAAATAAATCGTAAACAGTCATATGCAAACCGGTGGCCACTTTTTCGATTGTGCTTAACTTGACATTTTTCTCGCCGCGCTCGATTTGAGCGAGGTATGTGCCAGCCATCCCAATGGTTTCCCCAAGCTGATCCAGCGTCATGTTACGTGCCAAACGATGCAAACGTATTTTTGCTCCGATTAACGCCGCTAACGTCCCCATTCTCAAACCTCACAACCTCTCTCCAAATAAAGTGTAGTTTACCCACTTTGAAGGTTGGAGAGTCTTTAAACTACAATCAGTTTATCTAATTGTAGCTTTAAATACTTTGGGGTATAATCTTCCACAAGACTACATATTGTGACAGTCTGACTAAGTCTTTCTTCCTATTCGACTGGGATTGAGAAGCTGGAATACGACTCGAACAGCAGAATAAACCCCAACAATCCAGAACAACCAAGCAATCGAGTAGGCAAATAGAACCATTAACTAGTAATTCCGGAGTATTTTTTTGAGCTATTCAAAAATGAAGAAACGATGTGGTTCACATAATCATGATTGAAACTTCTAATCCCAAGATTATTTACAAAATGATGCCCCATCTTGTTTCGTATCATTCACCGTATATGATCGTCATTTTCTGGCTAGCCGCAAGTTTGCTCGTCTCTGTTTCGTTATTCGCCGTTTTCTTTTACAAATGGAAAGTCTTGACGCAAGTTCTGGTCTTCAAAGCGGCAGTTCATACGAGGCTAGCGACAATTCTGGAAATAACGCCAAAAGAATCGGACAAGAGGCTGCAGCTTTCCGCTAAAATTATTAAGTGCATGAACGAAGGGGTTATTGTAACCGATTTAAACGGCAATATTATGACCACCAATTTGGCATTTACTCGTTTAACCGGATATAGAGAAGAGGAAGCCCAGGGTAGAAATTTGTCGCTGCTCCTGTCGGAACAGTTCAGCCCCGGTTTCCTTAATGAAGTCTGGGAGAAATTAATAGACTGCGGATATTGGCAAGGAGAAATACGAAACAAGCATAGGAGCGGACTCATTCATGTGCTCAATATGCGGGTTTATTCCATTTATAGTGACAACGGACAGTTGGAATGCTACGCCGCAATCATGGAGGATATTACCGAGCGGAAATTAAATGAAGAAAAAATGCGTTATCGCGCTTATTACGATTCGCTTACGGCTTTGCCGAACCGCGAATTCTTTCATAACCGATTGATACAGGCTTTCGAAGAAGCAAAGCAAAACCAGTCCAGAATTGCCGTTATGTTTTTGGATGTGGATGGATTTAAAGGGGTGAACGATTCTTACGGGCATCTTGTCGGCGATCAACTGCTGCAGGAGTTTGCCGGAAGAATCAAATTCACGCAAGCCGACAGCAGCGATAACATTGCCCGATTTGGCGGCGACGAATTTATACTATTTACTGAAATCCATACCGAACGGGAGGCGGCGAGTCTGGCGGAAGCACTCCTTACAACGATATCTAAACCCTACCGAATCAACGATTGCAGCATCGAAATCTCATGCAGCATAGGAATCAGTCTGTATCCCGATCAAGGCCAGGATGTGCAAGATTTGATCAAACTCGCCGATGAAGCGATGTACATTGCCAAAAAACGAGGGAAAAACAACTATCAATTTAGGCATCAGTCGGCTTGCGGGACAACGCTTTTGCAACGCTGACCGATATAGGCAGCCGCCCCTACAGCGGCAGGCGCACTGTAAATGTAGTGCCCTTGCCGACGACGCTTTCCGCATGGATCATACCACGGCCGGCGTTCACAATATTATGAGCGATCGCGAGCCCCAGGCCGTGTCCGCCGGATTGCCGCGTCCTCGATCGATCCTGCCGGTAGAAGCGGTCGAAGATGCGGGGCAGCGCTTCGGCTGCGATGCCGATCCCGTTGTCCTTGACCTCGACGGTCAACATCCGTTCCCCTTTTACCGTCCTTTCGGCGAGCTTGACTTGCACGGTCCTATTCTCCGGCGAATATTTCACGGCGTTATCGACAAGCAGAATAAGCAGCTGCGCGAACCTCTCTTCGTCCCACTCCACAACGAGGTCAGTCGGAGCATCCAGCTCGATGGCGATGCGCTTGCTATCCCCCAACGGCCGAAGGCGATCGACGGCCTTCGCTGCCGCCAAGCCGGCATGAAATGGCGATCGGTTAAGAGCAAGCTCTCCGGAATCGGAACGAGCAAGCTGCAGTAAATCTCCCGTTAGTTTCGCAATCGATCCGACTTCCTGTTTCATTCCCGATAAGAGGTTGTGAGCGAGAGGGAGGTCTGCGGCGCTTTCTTCCAGCTCCAGTTGGAGCGCTTCAATCGAGGTTAAAAGCACGCTAAGCGGCGTTCTTAGCTCATGTGAAGCGTCCGCTGCAAACTCCTTCTGTCTCGCGTAAGAACGAGCGATCGGGACCATTGCTTTGCGGGACATCCAATAACTGAACCCTAAAGCCAGTAAAAAGAACAAAAGCGCCATGCCGACCAGCAAAATGAGCAGCCAGCGGAACAAGTTGTGTTGGAACGTAACCTCTTTCCCGATGTATAACATGCTGCTCCGATCCCCGTTAAACGCCAATTCGCGGGCCGTAACCAAAAATTTCGCATCGCGGGCCGACGAGCCGCTGAAGATCTGCATCGCCATTCGAGTATAATCGTCCCGTACGAATTGTCCTTGCGAGATCGCCTGCATTACTTGCTCGCGCAATTGAGACTGAATTTCGCCGCCCAGTTGGACATGCCCGCCATCGCCGATCAAATAGTAGAACGACTGATCGTTGCTAATCGAGAACGCATCCTCTACGTCGCGAGGGGGCGGACGGGTCGAATCGCCTCCTTGATCGCTCCATTGCTTCAGCGCTTGAAATTCGCTATCGGCGATTGCGCCCAGAGCGGATCGCTGCTCGCTCCAAATCACCCCGTACAGCAGGGCATACACGCCGATAATGAACAGGCTCAGAAATAAAATGAGCATGCCGCTGTATTGAAGCGTCAGCTTGTTACGCGTCATGGCGAACAGGTCGCCGTTCGCCGTCCGCCTTTGGATTGTCCATTTAGGCTTCAATTCGATACCCCACGCCTCTCACGCTCCTGATGAGCTCCTGCGCAAAGGACGACCCGAGCTTCTTGCGAATTAATTTGACGGTGGCATCGATCGTCTTCAAATTCACCTCGGCGTCGAGCCCCCATACTTTGTCCAATATCACTTCCCGCGACAACGTAAGCCCCTTATTCTGTACGAGCAAATCCAAGATTTGAAACTCGCGGGGAGACAATTTCATTTCTTCGCCGCCAATCTTGGCAATCTGGTTGTTTCTGTGCAGCTCCAAATCGCCGATCCGGATAACGTCCTCTTGAAGGGGGACGAACGTTCTGCGCGACAATGCCCGCAGCCTCGCGAGCAACTCCTCGATCTCAAACGGCTTAACTAAGTAATCGTCCGCCCCCGCATCGAGACCTTCAACGCGATCCTGCAGCGCATCCTTTGCCGTCAGCATCAGAATCGCCCCGGCATAACCGAGCTTGCGCAGCTTCGCGCAGGCGTCGCGGCCATTCCCATCCGGCATCATCCAATCGAGGACGACTACATCGTAGCTGGAAGCGGTCGCATACTCGTAAGCGTCGCGGCCCGTCGTCACCCAGTCGACCGTGCAGCCGGCTTTCCTCCTGATCAGGTGCGCGGTCAACTCGCCTAACCGGACATCGTCTTCCGCCAGCAATATTTTCAAGGCGGTTCCCCTCTTTCCGAATCACTCTACTAAAAAAAGTATATTCGATAGAGCTCGCGCTTTCACTATATTTTCACCAACTCCGGGTAACATCGGGATCAAGCACCAACAAACCCACGATGAAAGGAAGAGGATGAACATGAAGAAGACGGCAAAATGGATGGCGGCTACGTGGGCGGCAGCGGTAATTATCGGTGGGGGGGCGGCGCTTGATCGTTCCAATCACACGATGGCCGCTCCTTCCGGACAGAACGAGTGCGTTTCGGGGGGCACCGGTAAAGCCCCACCGCCGCCTAGCGGACACGACGGGCAGCGCAATCCTGATCACCCTCGCCCGCCTAAACAATCCGGAGCCGGCGCAGGCGGACCAGCTGCCGCCCCGGCCTCCGGCAACTTGACTACGGTCACTACTACCAAGGACGGCACCGTTTCCGTCACTGTGTCGGGGGGTTATGAGACCGACCCGCAAGATCATGGTCGCCCCGTCGTTCTCATCGCTGCCGCCCTCGGGGTTCCGACCGAAGTATTCCGCGAAGCGTTCAGCGGCGTAACGCCAGCCGAACTGAGCAGCGGCGGTCCGACCGCCGAGGAGGCGCAGAGCAACAAAGCGGCGCTGTTGAAAGTACTGGCTCCTTACGGCATCACCAACGACAGATTGGACGAGGTATCCAACTACTATCGGTATAACCGACAGCAATCGCAAACCTGGAAGATCGTTCCGGCAACCGCCGCCGCAATCGTGGACAACGGCGTCGTAACGGGAATCTCCATCACGAACCCCGGCTCCGGCTATTCTTCGGCGCCCACGATAACGATTAAAAGTCCGAACGGCACGATAACGGCAAAGGCGACGGTTTCCTACTCCGAAGACTTCGCGAAAAATGGAAGCCTCTCTTCCATCACGCTCAAGTAGTCTCTCGAAATTGAGCGCAAGTAGAAGGAAGGCGAGTTTGGCGGTATAAGGAAATCCTTGTCCGCAAGCCTCGGCGCATGCCGAGAAGCGATAGAGCGATGTGGAGGTCATAAGGCAATGGAAAAAAAGTTTTTAGGAAAAGCGTTAATCGGAAAACAAGTCGCACAAGACATTACGGACAAAAAAGGCGTGCTCTTGATGAGATCGGGGACGGTGTTAACGGAGGCGAAGGTGGCATTGCTTCAAAAGTATCATATCGTTCAAGTGTTTGTAAAAGAGTGATTCGATTGCTTGGAAGGCAACGCTCGGTGAAGGCCGAGAGGCTGTTCAGCCAAGAGGAAATATGCGAGCAGACCGGGGGCGGGGGCGGCTAGCCTTAGCACCCTCCTCTCGCCCATCGCAGTCTCCGTCTATTGCCATTCTTCCCGTTCGAACGCTGCTTACTCCGGCAGGAAATGCATCTCCATCAGCTGCAATTTGTTCTTGGAAGCGAAGGTAAACAAAGTACGGGACTCCGTGAACTGCTTGGCCAGGAACTGTTAGTCGCTGTAGGGCGCCATTTTTAATTTACCGTAAATATCCGAGAAGTTCGTGCCGTACGTATTTTTGTGAAGACTGGCAATCCCCCAATTGAATAAATGCATTGGCCCTGCCTGCTCCACAAAATTCCGGGCATACAAAAAAAGCTCATAATTCGCGTCTTCGCAATTTATGAGCCTGATTTTTTAGGTATGGTGCGGTCGAGAGGACTCGAACCTCCACGGGGTATTAGCCCACACGGACCTGAAACTTGCGTGCTAAAGGGAACTCAGTGGATAAAACAAAGGGTATTGGGTTTTTCATCGCCATTCCCTAGTACCGCAAAGCGTCTCGGGAATTCATTAAAAAGTGAGCAAAATTGGATGTTTGAGAGAATTTGGAGAGAACATGACCAAGCCCCCCCTGCTCCACTGCCATCGACAAAATCTGCGTATTCGCCATAAAGTTAAGCTTTTGTAGGCTGGAGTCGTTCAGCAGCTGGTGCTGCTGAATGCGGATAAAGGCAATTTGATCCTCCGATTGCTTAGCTTAAAACTGCGGATTCGATGTCGCGGCGTGCGTCGTCTGCTCTTTCAAGGGAAACATGCTGGACATATTCGTCATTAAATTAATCAAGTAGATCGGCATAAGGAGTGCAATAAATATGACAATTATTTTTGGTAGTCACATAGCTGCAAACCGGCTCAAGTCATCTCGCTCCATCCTTAAAATAGAATGAAATCTATACTCCCAAGTCGTAAACTGCTCTTTTCCGCGCTCTTGGGAGCATGAACCTCACTGCCTATGTACGAAGATATCCCGCAAGCAACTCATCCAACACTGTATTAATTGCTTGTGGAGCCATCTTGCACTGCAAATAGCGATGGCCTTTATCAGGATTACTCAACCAGCGATTCGTGCCGTTCGAATCAACCTCAATACAGCCTCCTGCTACTGTAGTTTCCCAGTAATTAGCCAAGCCGCGCACGCCGTATAAGATGGCGGTCAGATCCCAACTGTGTCTGTTTCCCGCCTGTCCTAAAAACCGTTCATACGCTTTACGCACTGGATGGTCCTCCGGCGCTTCCATGCACAAGCGGGCACCGGTCATAATGTCGTATCCAATTTCAAACCCAGTAAACATAATTGGGGTCGGCCAATGTGCCACGACATATTGAGCCGATTGTGGGCACATTTCGAAGTTCCACTCCTTCCCTTCTGGAAAGGCTCCACCCATTATGACAATTTGCGATACTTTTTCCTTCACGAGATCAATGCCGCTAAGAGCGGAATGCTCATCCGCTAATGATTGCAGCAATTTCCGTAGGTTAGGCTGCGGACCGATAGCAATCAATACTACCCCTTGGTCCGATTCCTTGACCAACCATTCGCGCAAAGTGGTGACCGCGTCCGGCACACAAAGAGGCAGCTTTCACGGCGAATTTAAGCGATTGTTCAATGCTCCAACCAGATGCGAGACCGAACCCGAACGCTGCATTCAGGCAATCTCCAGCCCCTGTGCTGTCCACGGCCGCCACGACGGGCGCGGGGATCGTCACCGGCTGTCCATTGTTTCGATATGATGCGCCATGTTTCCCCCGAGTCAAGATAACCTTATGGTCATGGCGTTTCTCCCAATTCGATAACCCGTCCTGCCAAGCGTCCTGCCCATCCGTTTCCATGAAACCGCCTAGACTGGCGAACTCGGTCTCATTCGGAGTAATACAATTGGCTAGCTGAAGCAGATCCGCCGATAAATCCCGTGCCGGTGCTGGATTCAATACCGTTCGTACTCCGGCTGACCTGGCAATTCGCAAAGCCGCATAAACCGATTCCAACGGAATCTCCAATTGGATGAGCACAAGATCGGCCTGTGCAATGAATCTAGCGGATTGCTCTACCCTCGCCGGGGTCATCGCGCCGTTCGCTCCCGGAATAATGACGATGCAATTATCTTCGCTCGTGTGCAGGATAGAGGCGATTCCGGTAGGCGTATGTTCGATGATCCCGATTCCGTCGGTACATACGCCATTATCTTTCATGTTGGTCATCAGAACCGATCCGAACATATCGTCTCCGACCGCGCCGATCATATGCACCTCTGCGCCGAGTCTAGCGCATCCAACGGCTTGGTTGGCCCCTTTGCCCCCCGGGATATAATGAATCGTCTTCCCGGATATCGTCTCGCCGACTCTCGGCATCCTTTCGGTCGAAACGACCAGATCCATATTCAAGCTTCCTACGACCGCTATCCGGGGTCGATTCATAACGAACACCTCTTATTCTTTACTCGGACAACCGACTAATCCGCGATTTTGCGGAACAGATCCCGGAACACTTCGTCCCGGCGAATGAAATTCACGCAACGAATCAGATGCCGGTATGAATCCGCGCTCCATCTGAGATCTTCCGAAATGTGCGGACTGTGCGCGAGCGAGCTCCAACACCACTCCGGGTTATTAAGCCAAGCGATAACTGAAATATCCCAAATGACCCTGGAATACCCGAAATGATCCTTCGAGCAGTTCTGATAGGTTTCATATAAATAGTCCCCGATATCGCTTTTGCCTTTAACATAATCCCGCAATTCGGAAAGCGAGGTTTGAAGATGAGTCGCGACTCCGAGACAAGGAACGAGAACAAGAGGTGCGCCGCAATCGAATACGAGACGCGAGGCATGCAAATCTTGCATGAGATTAAATTCTTTAGTATCCGCCCAGTGCAGCGCATTGCCCCCGAGCCATACGAGTACGATGCGCTCAATGATCCGGGGTTCCATCAACAGCGCGGACGCAACGTTCGTAATCGCGCCTATGGATACGACATAGAGCGGATCGGATGGATCGCTGGCCATCGCGCGTTCGACCAAATCGCGCGCAGCTTCGCTCTCTACGGGGCGATCGGCAGCATGCAAGTAAGCAGTCGAGCCGCGGTATACGGGAATGTCCTCTCTATTCATGATCCCTCGGATCTTGAGAATTTCCTGGTAGCTTT
>PJUD01000424.1_pt1 | contig 23248 bp, 23 predicted proteins | sample 1512341 | NCBI WGS metagenome assembly PJUD01 (sample SAMN08177675, study PRJNA422409) | Feces metagenome, whole genome shotgun sequencing project. | isolation source: Chicken feces (3) enriched on wood chips: beechwood xylan treatment | host: Gallus gallus | place: USA: Madison | collected 2015-01-15 | reverse complement strand
TTTAAACAAAATACTAACTTTGTTGTTGATAATTCAAATAGTTAGCGTTATATTTGATTAAACCGTAACCAGTATTTGAAGTCTAATTTAACACTATGGGGAGAAATCTACTTAAAGCAGCTTGTTTAACACTTTTATCCGCACTGACATTGTGCAGCGGGGTGACTCGGGTGTATGCAAAGTCTCCTTATGACCATACTATTGCGCAACATATTTTGGACGGCAGTGAGGCATTCGGGGAAGATAACAACATCAAGGACACAGAGAAACTTATCAATAATGTGAAGGTTTTCTATAATCCGATTGCGGAACAAATAAATCTTTCATTTAAATTGGCAAAATCGTCAAGTGTCTCTATTAAAGTAATGGATGCATTGGGCAATGAGATTCTCCAATTAATGAATGGCAACCTAGATTCGGGAATTCAAAATCTTTCCTTTGAGCATGGCGGAAAATTAACGACAGGGTTTTACTTTGTACGAGTAGTCGCTGGTTCAGAAACTGTGGTGAAAAGATTTTCTGTTCGATAAGAAGATAACATATAATGTAAGTTCATTCGTATACATAAAACAGTAAAGGGAATCATTTGATTCCCTTTACTGTTTTATGTAAAACTTTATTTGTTAATTCTAGTCTTGTTGTATTTCTTCGATCCACAGTCCATCATCTTGAATGATCTTGATCAATTCGTCTAAGGCATGTGCGGAACTTACATTTTTCTTAACGATCTGCTGACCTCTATATAGCGTCACTTTATCAGGTCCCGCTCCAACATAACCATAGTCAGCATCCGCCATTTCTCCAGGGCCATTAACGATACAGCCCATGATGCCAATTTTTAACCCTTTTAGGTGATTGGTACGGCTACGGATCATCTGTGTAGTTTCTTGGAGATCAAATAAAGTTCTTCCACAGCTTGGGCAGGAAATATATTCTGTCTTGGATATTCTAGATCGTGTTGCCTGTAAAATTCCGAAAGAAAGCGAAGCGATGTTTTCTAATGCCGTTGCCGGAGAGTCTATCCATATTCCTGACCCCAATCCATCGATCAATAATGCACCTAAATCCGTAGCGGCATAAAGCTGTATTTTTGAAATAGGTTCTTCGGGATTCATAAAATCACCAATAGGTCCTGAGAAGTCTTCTTCCAGATAAGAACGTTTGATAATGACTGGATTGTCGATCCCGATTTCCTGCAGGTTTCGGAAGAACTGTCTTTGATCTGCCATACCATGCAGGTACCCTGTCTCTAATATGAACACAACAGTTTTGTCGAGTTGCAAGGATTCAAACAGCGGGGTTAACAAATCTGAATTACAGATTTTGACCATATTCAGGACTTTATCCTTGTTGTCCGACTTTACGAATTCGTCTAAGGTAAAGAGGGGATGAATATTAGTTTGATCGGTAAGTTTTGACCAGGTGTTGTAGTTATATACTTGCTTCAGATTTGCCGGCATGGTAAAGGATGGCAAATTGTCTGCGAGATAGACAAAGTCTACAGACTGCTCACCCATGTGGTATTTATCTAATAGGATATCATAACGATAGCCAACTTTGGAAAGGATCTGAGCGTCTTTCAGATTTTCTTTAGAAATGTCGACCACAATCCTTGGTACCAAAGAGCCTCCGATAAAGGTATTAACTTCCTGGCTGGCATAAGGAACATTTGGTGTCTCTGGAGAGAGCTCAACAATCTCTTGTTTGGGTTGACTCTCGATGTCTGCTTTTCTTTTACTGTATCTATTGACAAGTGCTATGGCGACTGGAGCTTCCCGTTCAGGCTCTTCGGTTAACGATACACGTACAGTATCACCGAGCCCATCTTCCAAAAGTGTTCCGATACCAACGGCAGATTTTACACGACCATCTTCACCGTCTCCAGCTTCGGTTACACCGAGATGTAGGGGGTAGTTCATGTTTTCGGAAACCATTTTTTCGACCAGCAACCGATAGGCTTTGACCATGACCTGTGGGTTGGATGATTTCATTGAGATACAGAGATTGTAGAAACTTAGATCTTCACACATCCGGATAAATTCCATGGCAGATTCGACCATCCCTTCGGGGGTGTCGCCGTAATGACTCATGATCCGGTCCGACAGTGAGCCGTGGTTGGTACCAATACGCATAGCGGTACCATTCTCCTTACAGATATTTACAAGCGGAGTGAATTTTTGATAGATGCGCTCTAACTCACGCTTGTATTCTGCATCGGTATAAGATAGCTGATCAAACTTTTTCTTGTCTGCATAGTTACCAGGATTGACTCTTACTTTCTCGACGATACGAGCGGCAACCTCGGCAGCATTTGGTGTAAAATGAATATCAGCAACTAAAGGGACCTTATAGCCCCTTTTGCGAAGTTCATTTTTTATGTTAGCTAAATTTTGTGCTTCTTTAATACTAGGAGCGGTAATACGAACGTATTCGCAGCCCGCCTCAACCATTCGAATGGTCTGCTCAACTGAGCCCATCGTATCCATTGTATCTACTGTAGTCATACTTTGAATACGAATGGGATTATCGCCACCCATGGGAATATCACCGATCTGAATTTCCCTCGTTTTCCATCTCGAATAATCTACCTTGGAATTGCAATAGATTCCAGGTAATGTCAACATATTACTTGTGTCCATATCTAACACAAAGTTAGCTTTTCTTGACTAAAAATTGGCTGTCAATTAATATCTTCTAATTTTTATTGACGCGATGCCACCGTTGATGTCGAAATCGAATTTTTGAGCGGCCGAATCGTAATTTGTCGATTTTACCTCGCCTTCACTTTTTAGGAAATCGCCTTCATAATCTGTTGAGGATAATGCATTGTCGCTTGTAATGCGGCATGCAGCATTTTTTGGAATGGAGATTTCAATAGAGGAGGCTCCAGCATCCATCGAAATTTTAGTTGTTGCTAGGGGTTGTCCTAATTTTAACTTTAGGCTAGTGGCTCCAGCATCGATATCCAATGCTTCTATTTTGTAGGGTGATAGATCCAAATTGGCATCGATGGCACCTACATCAAAGTTCAGATTCCACAGGATATTGGGGTTTAACGCGATGAAAGTATTATTATTTTTGCTGTTAAAATCCTTGTTTTTGAATTTTCCCTTTAAGTTGATGTCTAATTTGTCTGCGGACTCTCCATGTACAGTTACGCCCAGTAAATATTCTTTTGATGTGTTAAATGCCGAGAAGATTTCTGTCGTAGTGCTACTATCATTTCTTAATGAAGTGGCCCCCAAATCGAGGTTTAAGGTAGCGCTATGGATTTTATCGTCCAACGGTACATTGAGTTTTTCCGTTGTATAATTTGTTTTGTCGTTAGGGTCGTCGATATTGATGTTGACACCTTTGCTTTTCAGTAATTGTGTTAAAATTGGCTCTTTTGGTGTCGACAGCCCTATGTAAGTCAAAAAACCTAAAATCACTACGGTAGAACCAATGGCGACAAACTGTCCAATCTGTTGGTCTTTGGGTACCAGCATACGAATTCCAGCAAGGACAATAAACAACGGCCAGTATCTAAAAATACCTACCCAGTTGAAAGAAATCGTGTTGAGCTGTGATAATAATAAGACAACTCCTATAAAGAGAATGGTGATACCAGTTGTTATTCTTCGTGTATTCATAACTAATTCCGTTTGTTAATATGTCTCAAAAGTAAGTCGCTTTGAGAGATACCGTATGAATGTTTAGGCTATTATACATAAAAAATCGGTAAATGTGACTAATTGATCGGTAAGTAATTTCGTTTTTCGTATACTTTTTGGGTTTTCGCTTGTTTATATATTTGCTGGAATTAATTACCTTTAATGGATTACTTGGTTTAGTATAGTCGTAAAATTGGCGTAATACATTGAAATTAAATAGATAATATGATCTTTCATCACATTGGTGCATATCTCATCCTCCTGAAATCAGTTTTTAAAAGACCGGAGAAAGGTCGAATTTATTGGAAGGAAACCGTATTGGCAATGACCGATATTGGTATAGGATCTTTGGGACTTATTGTCATTATTTCTACCTTCATTGGAGCTGTTATGACCATGCAAATTGCCTTTCAGATGGTTTCGGACTTGATCCCAAATTCTATTATTGGTTCGATCAACCGGGATTCAAATATTTTGGAATTGGGACCAACGATTTCGGGGTTAGTTTTAATGGGAAAAATTGGGTCGTCTATATCTTCGCAGATCGGATCCATGCGTGTGACAGAGCAAATTGATGCCTTGGAAATTATGGGGATCAATGCCCCTGGTTACTTGATATTACCCAAAATATTGGCAGGTATCACCATGATTCCGATGTTGGTTATTATTTCCATCGTATGCGCCTTAGTTGGCGGTCTGTTGGGCGGGTCACTTTCGGGTGCTGTGACACAGGCGGATTATATTTTAGGAATTCAGGATGGTTTCAACGGTTTCACGGTGACAGTTGCCCTTGTTAAAGCTGTTGTGTTTGGGTTTATTATTACCTCGATATCAGCTTATAAAGGGTATAATGTGAAGGGGGGAGCTTTGGAAGTTGGGCAAGCTAGCACAGAAGCAGTTGTAGTTGGCTGCATCACTATTCTTGCTGCAGATTATGTGATAACCGCATTAATGCTTTAAAAAGATTTTATGATTCAAATCGAAGATATTAACAAGTCATTTGGAGACAATCATGTTCTAAAGGGTATCAGTGCAAATTTCGAACCTGGAAAAGTGAGTTTGATTATTGGAGGGTCAGGTTCGGGAAAGAGTACTTTATTGAAATGTATTGTGGGCCTTCACCAACCGGAAAAAGGAAAGGTGATTTTTGATGGCAAAGATTTTACTCGGATGAATTTTGAAGAGCGTGTTCCTATTCGAAAAGAAATAGGCATGCTTTTTCAAAATTCAGCGCTGTTTGATTCGATGACGGTCGAACAGAATATCATGTTTTCGTTGGACATGTTTACGGAGATGTCCAAAGCGGAAAAATTGGACCGTGCGAATCATTGCTTGGAACAGGTCAATCTGGAGGGAAGAAATAAACTGTTCCCTGCAGAACTTTCGGGGGGGATGAAAAAGCGGGTTGGAATTGCACGTGCAATCAGTATGAACCCCAAATACCTTTTTTGTGATGAACCCAATTCTGGATTAGACCCGGAGACTTCGATTGTTATTGACGAATTGGTGCTAAAAATTACGCAAGAATTGAAATGTACGACGGTCGTTGTTACACATGATATGAATTCTGTGATGGGAATCGGTGAGTATATTTTGTTTCTCTATAAGGGACAAAAATTCTGGGAAGGTTCCAATAAGGATATGATGCGATCGGATGTGGAAGAATTGAACAACTTTGTTTTTGCAAGTCCATTAATGAAAAGTGCTAAGGCTTCAATGGGGCAATAACATGTGAGAAGATGGCTTTATTGCGCTTAATTTTAGGTGTTTGATCGGCGTTAGCATCGTGCAGATTTCTTTTCTATTGAAATTTAGCTTAGTTTTGTCGGAAAATTTTGATTTTGGCAGCAACAAATATACAACTATTGACCCCACAGCATTGGAAGGACTATGAACTCATTGACTGTGGTGATTTTGAAAAACTGGAACGTTTTGGTGATTTAATTTTAATCAGACCAGAACCTCAGGCTGTATGGCCTAAGGCATTGAGTGATGCGGAGTGGAACAAGCGTTACCATATCAAATTCAAAGGTCGTTCGGCTACTTCTGGAGAATGGTTGAAGAAAAATCCGAAGGTCCAGGACCGTTGGCACATCGAATATAAAAATAACGACGTGGCCATCAAATTTAGATTGGGCTTGACATCTTTTAAACACGTCGGGATATTTCCGGAGCAGGCTGTAAATTGGGATTATATTTCGGAATCTGTTCGTTCATTTAAGACAGAGAAACCGAAGGTTCTAAATCTTTTTGCATACACGGGTGGAGCATCTTTAATAGCAAAGGCTGCCGGCGCGGATACAACGCACGTAGATTCGATTAAACAGGTAGTTACCTGGGCTAATGAAAATATGGAAATTTCCAATTTGGATAACATTCGTTGGGTGGTTGAAGATGCTTTGAAGTTTGTAAAACGTGAGCTGAAAAGAGGTAATACGTATAATGGGATTATTTTGGACCCACCGGCATACGGACATGGGCCGAAGGGAGAGAAATGGAAATTGGAAGATCACATTATGGAAATGATGACTGAGGTCGTTCAATTATTGGATCCTAAAGAACATTTCTTGATTTTAAATACGTATTCATTAGGCTTTTCTTCTGTTATTGTTGAAAATTTAATTAAGACGGCTTTTCCAAAAGTGGAAAACTTAGAAATAGGAGAGTTGTTTTTACAAGCAACTGCAGGACCAAAACTTCCACTTGGCGTATTTGGTAAATTTCGCAAAATTGCGAAGTAAGACTTGTCAAAAGATTCTTTGAAAACAACACGGGGTGCTTATTTAAGCGTCCCGTGTTTGTTTTAAGCTCTATCAGGGAGTTAAATATGTATGTCTTTTAAACGTAGTGATGCAAGTTCGAGCTGTCTGGGTATCGCTGTGCTGATGTTTTGTGGAATGAGCGATAAATGTTGGGTAAGCTCGTTGTAATAGGTTATTCCAGCTTGTAATTGTGCTTTGAATTTGGCTACATATTTTATCTTTTTATCGTTCATGATATTTTTATTGTCTGTGACATATTTTTGAATATGATCGATATAAAGGTTGAGTTCGTTAATTAAAATAAAAGGTCTGTTGTCATTTTCAAAAACTGAAATACGGCCATAGATATGGTCGATCATTTCCCGCAAAGAATATTGTTTTTTGAACCAGACAAGATTTGGGCCTGGGCAGATGGATACAGCGGTCTGTTCTTTGTTCTTCTGGATATTGTACTTGAGATAGGCGGGTGCTGCGAGCCCTTCACAAAGACAGGTTTTCGCTGTAATGGCGTCGAAGGCTTTATCGTATTCCGCAGCGGACAGGTTTTGTTTTTGTAGTTCCTGGATCTTTTGGTATTGATATGCGCGTGATGCGGTGCATATCGGTTTATCACTAAACTCTGTGTTCGAAATAAGGTATTCTTTTTTACAAGGGCTACCGGGGCGTCCTTTTTTTATACGGTCCAAGCGTAGGTACTCCGCGCCACTTTTTCTGAAATTGTTAAAGGGAATTCCCAAGGGAGATGCCTCACTACAGTAGAAGTCTTCTTGCTTGGCAGTTTCCAATGCTTTTAAGGTTTCTTGATCTACCGTGGTTGCTTCGGGAACCATCAGAAATGGGGATCCCCATCCCACGGCATCGAATCCATAATAATTTAACAAGAATTGATGTTCTGAAGCAGTTCCCACACCTCCTTGAACTGTATACTTGATGATGGGGGGAGTTGTTAATGAGCGCTCTTGGGAAGTCCAATATTCGTGGTATATCTCGAAAAGTTCGGTTTTCAGACTTTCTTTTTTCTCTTTAAACTCTTGAAGGATTGGCCCCAGAAGAAAACCATCGGTTGCGAAGGCATGACCGCCACAGTTCAAACCGGATTCTATTCTGAATTCAGATACCCATACACCGCGCTTAGCGAGATATTTTGCCTGGATGAGCGCTGATCGAAAGTCACTTACTTTCAAAACGATCTTTTTGTCAAATAAACCCTCACTATTGGGGAAGAAAGCCGGTAATTCAGCGAGGTAAGCGTATAGGTGTGGATTCATCCCTGCGGAAAGGATAAGAGATGAATGCAGGGTGGAATTGGCAAAACCTCGTAAGGCTGCTGAAGCATCCGAATAACGTTGATCCAATAGGTTACCATCCTGGTAATTCATTTTATCTACTTTGGACATAATATTAACATCGATGTCTCCCGCTTTGAGGTAATTGATCAATAGATCTTGCAGCTCCGTTTTAATCGCGCGATTGCTTTCAATCTCCATCGCATGATAAATTGGTTTTGAAGGATGTGAATCGGGTAAAAGCTGAAAATATTTGGTAAGTTCTGAATTTTCGGTAAAGGATTGACGCTTTAAGGCCTCGATTTGCCTATTGACCACAAACTGTACAAGATTGAGATAGGCCGTAATTCTTTTTGCTCGGTAATCGTCTTCTGTTTTAGCGATCGGATGATAGGAGATTTGATATTGTCCGCAGTAATAGCGGCGCATGCGCTCGATTAGTTCATCGTCAACAATAGACATTACGGATGAGATACCGTATTGTGCGACCTTAAGTGCGGAGTCGATGGAGAAAGCTAAGCCTAATACGGGGATATGAAAAGTATGCGTCATTCTTAAATATTTCTTTTACGAAATAATGGAGAATAACGCTGAAAAAAAGTAATGATTGTTTTATGGGGAAATGATTGTAATCACTATTCAAATACAATTGTCTTGTAATCGTTGCGCATCACACGATCTTCGCTAAGGAGACGAATTGCTCTGCTCAAAACAGCCTTTTCTATTTCTTTTCCGGCAGTTACCATATCTTTTACAGTATAGGTGTGGTTGACATGTCGTATATCCTGTACGATGATGGGGCCCTCATCGAGTTGGTCGGTAACGAAATGCGCTGTGGCGCCGATGATCTTAACTCCTCTTGCATGAGCCTGCTTGTACGGGTTGGCGCCAATAAAAGCGGGGAGAAATGAATGGTGTATGTTGACCAGTTTATTTTCAAAGGTACTGACAAATTTAGGGGACAAGATCCGCATGAACTTCGCTAAAATAATATAATCGAAATGATAGTTTTGGATTTGTGCGATCAGTTGTTTTTCGAATGTTTCCTTTGTTAGGTTTTCATGCGAGATACAATGAAATGGGATATCGAACTTTTCCGTAAAGGAGCGTAGTGATTCATAATTACCAATTACTGCTTGCACCTCCGCTCCCCATGTTTCGAAGTGTTGTCTTACTAAGATATCGGCAAGGCAGTGGTGCTCTTTGGTCACGAGGACGACGATTTTTTTGCGGTTATTGGGGTTTATCTGTATCTGAGCGGATGGAGGAAGTACTTCGGCAAGGGAATCGGAAAGCTGTTTCTGCTCAGACATGAGCCCGTGACACACGACACGCACGAAAAATTTGTTGGCTTCTTCATCCACATATTCACGCATGGTGACAATATTGAGTTGATATTTTGCTAGCGTATTTGAAATGTTGGCGACCAATCCAACGGCATCTTGACATTGGATCAGAATTAAGGTTTGGTTGTGCATGAAAGGTGGTTGTAGGTTGCTAAAAAAGCGGGTTATTTTAACCCGCTTTTTTTGTTAGTTCTTCTTCAAGGTCAACTTCAACACGTAGATTTTCGACAATATGTTTTTGTCGGTCTGGTGTGTTTTTGCCCATGTAATATTCTAATAACTGTTGAATTTTATTGTCTTTGGACAAGATAACCGGATCAAGGCGGATATCTTTTCCGATAAATAATCCGAATTCGGAAGGTGATATCTCACCTAAACCTTTGAATCGGGTAATTTCAGGCTTAGCGCCTAATTTTGCGATTGCTTTTTGTCGTTCTTCATCGGAATAGCAATAGATCGTTTCCTTTTTGTTGCGGACACGGAAAAGTGGTGTCTGTAAGATGGAAACGTGACCAGCTTTGACAAGGTCTGGAAAAAACTGCAAGAAAAATGTCAATAACAACAGACGGATGTGCATTCCATCGACGTCGGCATCGGTAGCGATAACGATATTGTTGTAGCGTAATCCATCGAGACCGTCTTCAATATTAAGCGCGTGTTGTAAGAGGTTAAATTCTTCGTTTTCATAAACGATCTTTTTGGACATGCCGTAGGAGTTTAACGGTTTTCCTTTTAAACTGAAAACTGCTTGAGTCTGCACATCCCGCGATTTGGTAATTGAACCAGATGCAGAATCCCCCTCAGTGATAAACAAAGTTGTCTCTTGGTTACGTTCATTTTTATCACTGAAGTGCACTTTACAGTCACGTAGTTTACGATTGTGCAAAGAAGCTTTCTTCGCTCTTTCGTTGGCGAGTTTTTTGATACCGGCGATATCCTTACGTTCACGTTCTGATTGGAGAATACGTTTTTGAAGGGCATCAGCTGTTGTCGGATTTTTATGTAGGTAATCATCCAATGCTTTTTTGACAAAGTCATTGATAAATCCTCTTACAGTAGGACCTTCCGGGCCTACACTTTGAGATCCTAGCTTTGTTTTCGTCTGTGATTCAAAAACAGGTTCCTGCACTTTGATCGCGATGGCGCCGATGATTGATGAACGAATATCCGATGCGTCAAATTCTTTTTTGTAGAACTCGCGGATTGTTTTGACAAGTGCTTCACGGAAGGCAGCCTGGTGTGTTCCACCTTGCGTGGTATGCTGACCGTTGACAAAAGAATAATATTCTTCTCCGTACTGCTGGCCGTGAGTCATCGCGATTTCAATATCATCCCCCCGTAAGTGAATAATCGGATAGCGCATGGATTCAGCATCAATATTTCGTTCCAATAGATCTTTTAGTCCGTGCTCAGAAATAAACTTTTGCCCATTAAAGTTGATCGTAAGACCTGAGTTTAGAAAAACATAGTTCCAGATCATGTTTTCAACAAATTCAGGCCTATATTTATAATTCCGGAAAATAGAATCGTCGGGGTAAAATGTTACGGCTGTACCATTTCGTTGTGTTGTATCCTTTTGTTCATCGTTGACTAATTCCCCTTTGGAGAATTGGGCGATGCGCGTTATGTTTTGACGATATGACTGTACGGTAAACTGACTGGACAAAGCATTTACGGCTTTTGTACCGACACCATTTAATCCAACGGACTTTTGGAAAGCCTTACTATCATATTTACCACCTGTATTGATTTTAGAAACAACATCAACCACAGAACCAATTGGAATACCACGTCCATAATCGCGTACGGAAACTTTATTTTCGTTTACCGTGATATCAATAATTTTACCAGCGCCCATAACAAACTCATCAATCGAGTTGTCAACGACCTCTTTCAATAAAACATAGATACCATCATCATAGGCCGAACCGTCCCCTAATTTTCCAATGTACATTCCCGGACGAAGGCGAATATGCTCTTTCCAATCCAGGGACCTAATGCTGTCTTCGTTATATGTACTCATAAATTAATGTAGAACTTAGCTAACAAAAGTAAAAAAAATAAACTATGATAAGTAGTTTAAAAGGCTAAATTTTTTAGATATCGATCGTTTGCGTGCTGCTGGAGAAAATTGCCGGTTTGCTGGGAAATGTTTACATTTAGTGTAAGTAATTGTAACGAGAATAATTTATGGGATTATTTGATAAAATTAGGAATGAGTTTGTCGATATTATCGAATGGGTCGATAATAGCACAGATACGATTGTGTGGAAGTTTCCACGGTATCAGAATGAAATAAAAATGGGTGCGCAGTTGACTGTGCGGGAAGGGCAGGCTGCGGTATTTTTGAATGAAGGTGTGGTTGCGGATGTTTTTCAGCCTGGTCGCTATGAATTGACAACACAGAATATGCCGATCATGACAACCATCAGAGGCTGGAAATACGGGTTCAATAGCCCATTCAAAGCCGATGTCTATTTTGTCAACCTTCGACAATTTGTCAATCAGAAATGGGGAACCAAAAATCCGATTATGCTGCGGGATCCTGAATTTGGACCAATTCGACTTCGGGCTTTCGGTAATTTCTCCTTTCAGGTGAAGGACGTTACTGTTTTTATGAAACAGCTGGTTGCGACGACGCCTGTTTTTACTGTTGAAGATATCACAGAGCAGCTTCGAAATATTGCGGTATCGCGTGGGATGGATGCTATTGCTGAGTCGAAGATACCAGCCTTAGACCTCGCATCCAATTATGATGAAGTTTCGGCTTTGATACAACAAAAAATTGGGGTTGATTTTGATGAGTTGGGTTTGAGCTTAACGAAATTCTTAATCGAAAATATTTCATTCCCAGAAGAGGTGGAAAAAGCGCTTGATAAGCGAAGCAGTATGGGGGTCGTTGGTAATCTAGGGGCATATGCCAAATTTCAAGCGGCTAATTCCATGGAGAAAGCTGCTGAGAATCCCAATAGTGGGGGGATCGTAGGTGCTGGATTTGGTGCTGGGCTGGGAGCAGGAATGGTTGGTCAAATGGGTAATGTATTTCAGCAAAACAGTTTTGATGGGAATAATCCTACTGGTATGGGCTCAGCTGCTGTAGCTTCGTCTACCGGGGCCGTTGGACCACCTCCATTGCCCAAAACGGTAGCTTATTACCTGGCCATTAAAGGTAAGCAGGAAGGGCCATTTGATCCGGAACAGCTGCGCGGTCTTGTAAAAGAGGGGACGATGACACTTGCCACCTTGGTTTGGAAAGAGGGACTTGAAAACTGGATCGAGGCTGAAAAGGTAGGCGAATTAAAAGATCTGTTTTCGCAGAACCCGCCACCGATACCAGGAGTTTAGGATAAAACGGACGACCGAGTTTTATGAGTTTTGAAGAAAAAACCTCCGAAATAGAGCAGGGGTTAAAATGCCAGGGCTGTGGTGCTATCTTGACTTATCAGCCCGGTACTTCCTATTTAGAGTGTTCCTATTGTGGAACTAGGAATGAAATAGCGGATCAGCTACCGGAAGATGGGCATATTGAATCTACAGATTATAAAGTTTTTGGACAAGCAATGGAAGGAGTCGCCGATGAGCGCTATAGCTATTTGGCTGAAGTCGTGCATTGCAGTAACTGTGGTGCAAACTCGCGTTTGAATCCTCATGTTACGGCAGATTTATGTGCTTTTTGTGCTTCACCTTTGGTAATTGACCATCAGCAAAAGCGTATTGTGAAGCCACATGGTCTTGTTCCCTTTTCCGTTGATTACAAAAATGCTTTTGGGTTATTGACACAATGGGCCGGTAAGATATGGTTCGCTCCGAATGACTTTAAGCGAATTTTTAATTCAAGAAATGATCGTTTAAAAGGAGTGTATATACCATTTTGGTCCTATGATGCATATGTACATTCTGAATATGTGGGGTCACGTGGCGAGTATTATTATGTGACGCGTACAAGACGCAATTCGGATGGTGAGACGGAAGAATACGAAGAAAGACGAACAAATTGGTATCCAGCTTCAGGTAGTATCTATAGCCAATTTAAGGATATTGTCATTTCGGGATCAACATCTCTTCCCGAAAAGTTCTCTGATAAAATCGGACCTTGGAATTTGGGCTATCTAAAACCTTTCAATGAGCAATATTTAAGTGGCTTTATCGCTGAAACTTTTAGTGTGGATCATGTAAAAGCGGCGGAGACTGCCCGGACTATTATGGATCGGGAAATCGAACGTCAGGTTGAGAATGACATCGGTGGTGATACACAGGATATTGATTCTATTGATAGCGATTTTAAATCCATTAAATTGAAGTATATTCTTTTACCTGTGTGGTTATCAGCTTATCAGTACAAAGGAAAGAGTTATCAGATCATGGTCAATGCATTTAACGGTAAAGTTTATGGACAACGACCTTATAGCTTTTGGAAAATTGCTTTTTTGGTGTTGGCGATCATTATTGTTTTATATCTCTTGAGTTTTATGGGATAACAAAAAAGGTTATAAAAAAAGCGCTGTTCCCAATAAAAGAGAACAGCGCTTTTTTTATGTTAATCGTCTTGACTATTTGTTTAGTGAAAGTAGGAATCCGATCGTGAAATTGGCATCCCAATCAAATACGAAAGTGTCGCAATTGGTTGCATCTTTAATTGCTTTATAGATGTTGACACCGCTTTTTGTTTTTATTTTATCTGTTTTGTAAGATGCTGGATCGTTCAAAACCGTAAAACGCTCTTCACCTTGGCGTGTCTGCGATGCTAATTCAAAAGGAACCCCGCCTATAATAAAACAAACCTCTCTTTTATTTGACGGAATTTTCTCGCCTAATTTTTTTACTTCTGTATAGACCGCGTCATCTTTAAGGTCTTTTTCATAATATTTTGCACCAGGTGCTTCTACCGATTTTGTGTCACCGTCAATCCAGGAAATTTTAGTATTACCGGAGCCAATGTCAACAACAAATGAATTATCTTCGTAAGCTTTCGGCAGGACAGATTTTAACGCTAATTTTCCTTCTTGCTCTGCTGTAACCAAGTTGACCACAAAGCCCATTTTTCTTAGTTCAGCACTAATAACTGAAGTTTTAGGTTCTTTCTGGGCTCCGGAGCTAATGACGAAATGTATGTTTTTGGATTTGACGCCTTTGTCGAGCATCATGCCTATATAATCTTTTAATCCTTTACGGATGTCTTCCGTATTTGCCAATCCTTCGTATGCAAATGACTTTCCAAAGTCTTTGGAAATGATCTCCCAGCGATTTTCTTTGTCCATATTGACGACAAAGGAATTGAAACCCGAAGCGCCCACTTCAACGACACCCTTGTATTCGCCGTCGATTGGTTTTTCGGGTTGATAGTTGAATGAACGAGTCGTTTCTGAGCCTGATGAAGGTGCGGCCGCATGACCATTATTGCTTGTTGAATCTGTTGTTTGGACTGTCGAATTAGCATCAAATTTGCCCGATTGAATGGCCCAATAACCGATTGCGAGAATAGGTAAGGCGATGATAATTGCTTTGATTGGCCATCTTAATCTTGCCCATGTTGATTTTTCTTCCATAATGTTCGTATAATAAGTTTGATTTTAGTTAATGTTAATCGAGTAATGTAAATCCTTTATCTACTTTTTCTTCGGGTTTGAGTTCATAGCTGGCATCGGCCATTTGTGTTACGTTTAATACATTTAGATTACGTTCGTCAACTTTGCGGATAAACTCTTCCAGTTCACCTTGAGTAGGCGTGCCACCCACGGTGATGTTGTTGTTTTGATCCAAGAAATCAAGATTCGATCGGATAGAGGCAATATTTTGACTGATGGCACCTGTTGCTGCATTCATGGCCTCTTGAAATGCCCAGCCATCTTTAATATTGAACACATCGGCTAGGCCATCGGTGGCATTTTTCATCTTTTGAGTGGCTTCTAGCTTCTTGGAAATAATAGAAATGCTGCTATCCAAGGTGCTGACATAGATACGCGCTGCGCTTTCATTATCTTTTAGAACTTCCAATACTTTTGCAAATTGATTGGCATATTGTACGTAACTGCGCGCATTTTGCTCTTCAGATTCACCTTCTTTTCCCAATAGAAATGCTTTGGTACGTGTTTCTTTGGCATCTCTTGCATAAGCATTTGCCTTCTCTGCATTATTTTTACTCGTTTCCTCCTTTGATTTCTCGTCGAGATTGGCCGCTTCAGCGGTGAAACGTTTCGCATAGGTGTACTTCTCTTCGGCTGTTTTTTGAGCAGTTTCACCGCTTTGAATCATGTCGATGCGGACACCGTCTACATTGCTGATTTTTTCCTTCACACGTTTCAGGGTGTCTTTTGCATCTCTTGATAACAGTTGTAAGGTTTCGATAGGGTTATTTCTAATGATGGATTTTTCACCTTTAAAAAGTAGGACGGTACCCAGTCGGTGCAATAGCGCAATGATCTTTGGGGCTAGCAATAATAAGGTAATCAGGATTATACTGAATATCACAAAAAGTATACTTTTCCCGGCATATTCCAGCATAATCGGTAAGTACTTGAAAAAAGCAAAGGCTCCGCCAAGTAAAAGCGCCCAAAAGAAGATCGACGAAGCTGTCTTCTTCGCTTCTGGTGATTTTAATTGTGCAGGCAAATGATCGCCCAGTACTTGAAATATCGGAAGTTGCGTTTTTATCTCAGCGGGAATATTAACATACTGATCTTTTCTTTCCATTGATTTATTTTTATGTTATTGATTGATTAATCATATGCAATGCAGTGTTGATTTCGGTGACCACTTCATCAACGGCCGCGTTGCCGATGTTTATTTTTTGTTCGATATCTTTAATTCTTGGTTCGTACTTTTCATTAATTTGACCCAAAGCGAGTTGTTTTTTCTGTAGGTCATCTTGCAATTTGGCGATATTCTCCGTTATTGTTTTGATTTCAGTGTTCAGATTTGCAATCTCCATGGTTCGGTCTTGTTCAGTCTTTTTCTTTTCAGCCTGTTTTTGTTCCGATTCTTTGGCAATGGTTTCTTTCAATTTATTAGCATAATTTGTGCCAGTTGCTACCAGTTTATCCTTGGTTAACGAACTGTCTACAAATTTCAGTGAAGTATAGGCTGCTTTTAATGTGTTTTCCTCTACTTTTCCCATTGCGGCAGCAGCATTCCATACTTCGAAAAAATCTACACCCTGTTCGTTGAGTTTTTCAAGAATGGCATAGACCTTTAATTTCATTTCTTTGAGGTCGGTTGTTCCGTCATTGGCTGTTATAGGGATTGGGGGCGGTGTTTTTCCAGTTGGAGCCTGGGCCGTGGGCGATGAATATGCCGGTGGTACAGCGGGGCTTTCTGGAGCAGCGCTAGTAGCTGGCGCCGGAGGGGCTTGTGCCGGTGGCGTTTGCTTTGGCTGATCGTCCTCAAAAATTAATTTCTTCAGACTGTTTAATATACTGGATCCTCTTTTAGTATCGTCGTTGCTCATCATGTCATAGTTGATTATATCTCTACTAAAATAATAAAAATTAATATTCTCTTCTAATGAATTGCGTTATGGAACACCTGAAATGGACATGGGATGGAGGAGCTTGGATAAAAGCGATGAAATGCAACTGTGCGGAGAGTGAATCAGCTGCTATGGCACTTTATGTTTGGGGTAAAAACAAAGATTTCCAATTGTTGATTGGGAATCTTTGTTTGGGCGGTAACGGTCCTGTGGGACTATTATCTGCCAAAATCATCTTGTACGCGAACAATATCGTCTTCATCAGAAGGATTGTTGGCATCTGTGTGCTGCCAGATCTCGGCTAAAATACCGAAGCCATCCAATCCAATTAAACGGTGACGTTGCCCTTGACGCAATCTGATTGTTTCTCCCTCTTTCAATGTTGAAACAACCGATTCTTCATCTGTGTCAGAAACCATAACGCCTACGTTACCTTGAATAACACGCCAGATTTCGGCACGACGGTGGTGATATTGCCATGAAAGTCTTTTCTCTGGTGCGACAATTAAAATTTTTGGGCTTAATTTTCCTGAAATTCTTAATTCTTGTACATCCATTCCGCCGAAGTACTCATCGGCAAATTCTTGTGCTTGGGATTCGTCGATAACGAAAAATCCTCCCCAAGGGCGTGCAGCATCTGATTTATCAATACGAAAACCTTTGGATGTCAGCATTTCCTGTACTTTTTCAAACAATGCGATTTTATCTATAGCCATATTAAAAATTCTAAAAATTTGTTATTCGTTAATTCAGTTGCTAAATATAAAAAAAATCCATTAATATTTTAAGTTAACCGTTTTAGCTTTATCTAAATCCGTTATAATGGAGCTGTTTTGGATATCTCTAGCTATAATATGTCGCGTGAAGTTAAAAATGAAATTGCTAATTTTGTGATCAATCTAATTTCAGGATATGTCAAACTTTCAAGTCGATCGGGAAAATACTGCATTTATGCAGGCTGTTGCTTTTGTTAACCAAACGAACCAAAACATATTTATAACAGGAAAGGCTGGTACAGGAAAAACGACGTTCTTGAAGTATATCCGTGAGCATAGCTACAAGAAGATGGCTATTACGGCACCCACGGGCGTGGCTGCGATGAATGCGGGCGGAACCACTTTACATTCTTTATTTTGGCTTCCATTTGGAACCTTTATTGAAGATTATGAGTTACGTTGGGACGAGCAGGATAGTCATATTTACAATAAATCACGTTTATTCAGTACGATTAAACTGACCAAGCAGCGCAGGGCTATCTTGCAGGAACTTGAGCTTTTGGTGATTGATGAGGTCTCAATGGTCCGTGCAGATACATTGGATGCGATTAATGTGATTCTGCAATCTGTTCGTCGCGATATGCGACCTTTTGGTGGGTTACAAGTATTGTTTATCGGAGATTTATATCAGTTGCCACCAGTAGTGAAAGATGCCGAATGGAATGTTTTACGGGATCATTATTCTTCTGTTTTCTTCTTTAACGCTAAAATTTTAAGGGATAATCCGTTGGTGATGTTAGAGCTTAATAAAATCTATCGTCAGCAAGATGAGGGTTTTATTTCCATTTTGAATGCCATACGAAACAATCAGTGTACAAGTGATATGCTAACGACCTTAAATGGTTATTATCAACAGGACTTTGTTCCAAATGAAGAGGATCAGTATATTACATTGACCTCCCATAATCGAAATGCTGATGAAATAAACGGAGCCAAGTTGGCATCATTATCGGGGAAAATGTTAAATCTTAAGGCTGTTGTCAAAGATGATTTTGCGCAGGGTTCCTACCCTGCTGAAGAAACATTATCCTTAAAGATAGGGGCACAGGTGATGTTTATTCGAAACGATTCGGGAGATGAGCGTAAATATTACAATGGAAAGATTGGTACGGTAAAGGACATCGATACGGTGCAGGGCACAGTAACGGTTACATTTCCTGATGGGTCGGAATCTGTAACGGTAAAAAGGGAGACCTGGGAGAATATTCGGTATAATTACGATAAGGGGCAAGATCAGATTAAGGAGGAGATATTGGGTACATTTTCGCAATTTCCACTTCGACTGGCCTGGGCTATCACCATTCATAAAAGCCAGGGTTTAACTTTTCAAAAAGCGATTATTGACGCAGGTACCTCTTTTGCTGCGGGACAGGTGTACGTTGCATTGAGCCGTTTAACGAGTTTAGATGGGCTTGTATTAAAATCGATCATCCCGTCTTATGCCATCCGTACCGATTACCAAGTTGTCGAATTTGCGCAGCGTGCTCAGGGACAGGCTGATGTAAATGAGATTCTAGAGCAATGCCAGCGGAATTATCTTGGCCAGATTTTAATGCACGGTTTCCGTTGGGACGGTCTATTGGCCGAAACTTCTGAATTACTGAAATCACTTGAGGAGCGTAATATTGATGGAAAGGAACAAGCAGTACTATTTTTTCAACAATTGGTCAAGCACCTTCAGACCCAGGAGAAAGTTGCACATAAGTTTATTGTCGTATTGTATGATTTGTTGCGAGATAAAAACGCGATCGACTATGATGTAATTTGTGAACGTTCTACTGCTGCGGTCAATTGGTTTTTACCGAAAATGGATGTAGATCTGATTGAGGCCTTAACCAAACATATCGAAGAGTACCAGATACGAAAACGTACGAAGAAATATATTGACGAGTTAAAAGCGCTGTTGCTTGATTACAAGCGAAAACGCGAGCAGTTGCAACACTGTCTGCTTATTGCTGATACGCTTTCAAAACGGGAAGATTTTCAAACAGCGATGCTCGATGTTGCTGCTAGTGTGAAGACCAAAGAAAAAGATGAATTGGCTGCACAAAATGCCGATGAAGAGGGGCCTAAGAAGTTGGATACAAAAGAGATTTCCTTAGAAATGTTTAAGGATGGGATGAGCATTGCTGATATAGCGGTTAAGCGCGGGATGGTTGCCGGTACGATATATGGGCACCTGATTAACTTTGTGGGGGCCGAAGTGGAAGCAACAGAGTTGATCGCGCAAGAGAAGTTGGATCGTATTCTTGGTGTGATACGTGCAAACCCGGATAAATCCTCTTCAGAACTTAAAATGCTTTTGGGGGCAGATATTGATTATCCGGATATTAAAATTGGACAAAAAGTTTTGGGATTGTAGGCAATAAAAATTTATAGCGTATATTTGTAACAAATTGTGTGATATAGTTTGTTGAAAGCCCATTGATAACCTTAAGATTGCTTATGGAAAACAAGAAAGATCCTAACAAGTGGCTTGTGCTGACGACTATTTCAACCCAGATGGTTTTTACCATTTACGCATTTTATTTATTAGGGGATTGGCTGGACAGTAAGTTTCATGCTGAGAACCAACTATGGATGAAGATCTGTACCCTTGGAGGGATTGGAATTTCTCTATATCAAGTCATTAGACAAGTGAATCGATTAAACGATAGATGATAGTATATATAAAGCAGGCCCTTATTTTATTTTTTGTTGCGGTATTAATTTTTGCCGTTCATTTCTTTTTGTTAAAGTCTTTTGATGGTATACATTCCCTGGAAGATCTACATTTTCCATTGTATGAAATTTATATTTTTCAACTGATATTATCCGTGATCATCATGGTGGGGATAAGTTACTGTTCGCAGAAATTTCCGCAATATGTTGGTTTTGTTTTCTTGGGGCTATTGACTTTAAAGTTTGTCCTAAATTATGTATACATCCATAATGGGTTGGCAAAACCGCAGGCTGATATTTTAAAATATAACTATTTGATCGTTGTCGTTTTATTCCTTTTTTACGATGTTATATTTGCTTACAAGGCTTTAAACAAATCCTAAGGGAGAAAACGATAGTTTTTTCAAAAAAATGTAATATTAAAGTAGCTTTTGTGCTTTATATATAGTATTTTCGCAAAAAATTTTAAATAACATAATAGTAGTATCGTGAGTCTTAAAAGAACACTTCAATTTTTAGCAGTTATTCTGTTTGCAGTTGCGCCATTTTTAACAAAGGCGAATGAGGATGCACACGGAGAAAAATCGCAGGCTGAGGAAATCAATAGCCATATTGAGCATCACTTACAAGATGATTATTATTTTAGCTTCTTTTCGGATGAAGAGACAGGTAAACATTATGGTTTTTCATTGCCGGTAATTTTGATCGATAATGGCTTGAAAGTTTTTATGGCTTCGGCATTCGATCACGGTAATAAAGTTGCTGAGGTTGATGGTCAATATTATGCATTGTATCATGGGAAAATTTATAAGACTGATGCTACTGGTAATTTGGCTGGTCATGAGTATCGTAAAAATGCTGATGGTAGTTATGTTATGACTATAAATGAAGATGGAAAAGAAGAGAAAAAGGAATTTGAAGCTTCCTATGTCATTGGTTCTCATGAAATTCATGATGCTGTTGATTTTCATCCATCTGTAGCGATGCCTTTAGATTTCTCGATCACTAAAAGTGTTGTTGGTTTGTTTTTGGCTGCATTTTTAATGTTTTGGGCATTTATTAGTTTGGCTAAAACCTATAAAAAAGGTGCTAACAATTTACCTAAAGGTGTTGGACGTGTATTGGAGCCTTTGGTTATCTATGTACGCGATGAGATGGCTATTCCAAACATTGGTCATCGTTACAAGGAATTCATGCCTTATTTATTGTCAGTATTCTTTTTGATCTGGATTTTAAACTTGGTTGGTTTAACACCACTAGGATTTAACGTTACAGGAAACATTACAGTAACTTTATGTTTGGCTCTTTTTACATTCTTAATTGTGAATATCAAAGCAAACGCAAATTACTGGAAGCATATTTTTTGGATGCCAGGAGTTCCGGTTCCATTTAAATTTGTTTTAGCGCCAATTGAGGTATTGGGATTGTTTACAAAACCATTCTCTTTGATGGTACGTTTGTTTGCAAATATTACAGCTGGTCACACGGTCGTAATGGGACTGATTGCAATTGTTTATTTATTGCAACACCAATTGACAGTAGTGGGTAGTATCGGTGTTTCCATGTTCTTGACAATCTTCTTGATGGTTATCGAATTATTGGTAGCATTCTTACAAGCATTTATTTTTACGATGTTGTCATCCTTATTTATCGGTATGGCTGTTGAAGAACATCACGATCATTAATTAGTAAATTTTTTAATTATTCAAATCATACATTATGTACAATTTAATTGGAGCCGGTTTAATCGTTATCGGTGCAGGTTTAGGTTTAGGTAAAATTGGTGGTTCTGCAATGGAAGCTATCGCTCGTCAACCAGAAGCAGCATCTAAAATCCAAACTGCAATGATTATCATTGGTGCCTTACTTGAAGGTTTAGCATTCGGTGCTTTATTATTAGGTAAATAGTCACAACGGTTTTATGGTATAACCTGCAACGGTTGGTTGCAGGTTATATTATTCCTGAATCTTAAAAAATAAGAATTATCATTATATAGTATAACAATGGATAAATTAATACATTCGTTTTCGTACGGTTTGTTTTTTTGGATGGTCATCGTCCTTGTGGTTATTATCTTTTTATTAGGTAAATTCGCATGGAAACCAATTGTTGATGCCCTAGACGAACGTGAAAAAGGTATTGCAAGTGCTTTGGAGGCTGCTGAAAAAGCTAAATTAGAAATGGCTCGTTTAACAAATGAGAACGAACAATTACTAAAAGAAGCTCGCGCAGAACGCGATGTTATCCTTAAGGAAGCAAAAGAACTTAAAGATAAGATTGTAGCTGAGGCAAAAACTCAGGCACAGGCTGAAGGTGCAAAATTGATTGCACAAGCAAAAATCGAGATCAACGAACAAAAGAACAAAGCTTTGGCTGAGGTTAAGTCTCAGGTTTCTTCTTTGTCTTTGGATATTGCTCGTAAAGTGTTAAACAAAGAATTTGAGGACCAAGGAAAGCAAGAAGCTTTAGTAGCAGATTTGCTTAATGACGTTAAATTGAACTAATCCGGTCACTCAAATTACGAAATAGAATTATGTCAGTATTTAAAGTAGCATCAAGATACGCTAAGTCATTAATCGACTTGGCTAGCGAGCAAGGCTCACTGGAGACAATCAAGGCGGATATGGATTCATTCATTGCTGTTTTAAAATCCAGTACAGAATTGCAAGCTGTTTTTGCCAATCCTATTGTTCCTTTGGACAAGAAGAAAAACATATTGGATGCGCTATTTAAAGATAAGATCAATCCAAATATCTTGGCATTCTTTAAGATCATGATCAATAAAGGTCGTGGCGAGATTGTTTATGCCACTGCTCAAGAATTTATTCGTGAGTACAACGAGGTAAAAGGAATTGTGAAAGCTACAGTTACATCTGCAGCGCCGCTTTCTGAAGCTAATTTGGCAGCGATGAAAGATGTACTTGCGAAAGAAACCAACGCTCAAGTGATATTGATCAATAAAGTTGATCATAATTTGATCGGTGGATTTGTAGTCAATATCGGCGATCGCCAAATTGATGCAAGTATTGCTGGTAAGTTGAATAAATTGGAAAGATATTTGAATCAGAATAATTAATTTGTTCTGATACTTGAAGTAAAATAAATCAAAAAACCCCTTATAATAATTAAAATGATAGAGGTAAGACCAGATGAAGTTTCGGCAATTCTAAGAGAGCAATTGTCGGGCTTTAAATCAGAAGCCGAACTAGAGGAAGTGGGTACCGTACTTGCTGTGGGTGACGGTATTGCTCGTATTTACGGCTTAACTAAAGTTCAGTCCGGTGAGTTGGTTGAATTT
>PJUD01000421.1_pt1 | contig 23381 bp, 19 predicted proteins | sample 1512341 | NCBI WGS metagenome assembly PJUD01 (sample SAMN08177675, study PRJNA422409) | Feces metagenome, whole genome shotgun sequencing project. | isolation source: Chicken feces (3) enriched on wood chips: beechwood xylan treatment | host: Gallus gallus | place: USA: Madison | collected 2015-01-15 | reverse complement strand
GTTCCGGCCAGCTGCAGCATTTTGCTGCTGACCATTTTCGCCAGGCCGGTCTGAAAAATACCCCCGCCCACGACGAACAAGCCGACCATCATAATGACGACGGAATTGGAGAAGCCCGACAGCGCTTCGGCAGGCGTCAAAATATCGCACAGCATCAATGCAATAAGCGCCCCGACGGCTACCAGGTCGGAGCGCACTTTGCCCGATATGAAAAGCATGGAAGCAATAATCAGTACGGCTAAAGTAATTATCATCGATTCATTCACGTTGCGGCTCCAGTTCGATAGATTGGCCGGACGGTTCCATCAAACTCCCAGCCTTGCTCCCATTTAAGCACGGCCAATCGGCCGGCGTCAACGCCTCAAGAATAATCGAGCGCAATCCCGACATTAGATAACGATATGCGACGTTTGACAATTCGATAATTAGTACTGTATAGTTCTAATATGATCAAACCTAAAAGAACGTCCAACCGGGATGTCGTCCTCCGAATCGCTGCGGCACTCTTTTTGGAAAGAGGCTACCAAGTCACCAGCATGGACGACATCGTCGCCGCGAGCAAGGTGTCCAAGACAAACATCTATTACCATTTCAAAAGCAAGGAGGAGCTTCTGTCCGCCATTTTAGAGCAGCTTATCGAGCATTACGACCGGCTTATCGGCGACGTGATCGCTCAAACGCAGCTTCCCGTTATGGAGAGGCTCGGCCGGTTCGCCGCGCTGCTGGCGGAAAATCAGTCCGACAGTCTTGGCGGCTGCCCGTTTCTGACGCTCTACGTTCAAACCTCGCACGAACATGCATGGGTGAGAGAGCGGATCGGCGCTTTTTTCCGCAAGCAGATCGGGGCATTGGAAAATTTGCTACAGCAAGGAATAGACAAGGGCGAATTAAAACCCGATCTTCCCGCTGCCCGCACGGCCGCGATGATCGTCTCCACGATCGAGGGCGCGTTGTTCTTGCAGCATACCGGACAGGAAGGCGACATTTTGCAGAACATCATTCATACTTTGGCATTTTTGCTGAAGTAATTTTTTTACCCATGATTAGTACCGAATAGTACTATAATTAAGGAGAGATAGTTTATGAAAAACATTTTTATTACCGGGGGCAGCGGTTTTATCGGGAGATACGTCATTGCGGAGCTGCTGCAGGCGGGTCACAAGCTGTACGTCCTGGTCCGTTCCGAGGAGAAATTGTATCATGCGCTGAAGGAAATCGGCTGCGAGGACTTCTCTTCCATCGTCGCCGTAAGGGGCGATCTCACGCTTCCGTCTCTAGGGCTAAGCGACGATGAGCTGCGAAAATTGCAGGACGTCGACGTTATCGTTCATGCGGGCGGGCCGATGGATATTCTGATGAAGGCGAGGGAAGCGCGGCAAGTGTTTCTCGGCGCCGCTCGTGAATTGTCGCGTCTGGCCGGGCAGATGCATGCCGCCAAGGGCATCAAGCAGTTCATCCACGTCGTCGGCTTTAAATCCCCCTACGGAGAGAGCGGTGTCGGCGGTTCGGTTCCTATCGATCATAAGGCTCCCCCTTACGAGCAAATGAAATTCGAGGCGGACCTATTGCTGCGGCAAGCGATGCAAGAGCAAGGCATCCCTCTGTCCGTGGTCAATCCTAGCGCCGTCATCGGGGATTCCCGCAACGGGATCACCTCGCAGACCGGCGGCTTCGGCCTGCTGATCCGCGCCGTGAGCAGAAATCTCATGGGACTCGTCCCCGGCGGCGATCGCTACTGGCTCCCTCTCGTTCATGTCGATCATGTCGCAGTTTTCATTGCGGCTCTGGTCGAAGAGGTATCGCCTGCGAACGGCACTTATTTTTTACTGGATGACAGGAAAGACAGTCCTTCCATGATGGAGCTTATCCGCATCATTGCCCGAGAAATGCGAGTAGCCGCCCCCAAAGGGAGCGCGCCCTATCCGCTTGTCAAAAGTCTGCTGAAGCTCGGCGCGGACAAACTGCTCGGTCTGCCTGTGGAATCGATGGATTTTATCGTCAATACGGAGTTTCCGACGGCAACCAAGCAAGCGATCGAAGCTAAGCATCATCTCCAGCTATCTCTGTCGGCAGACACATTGCCATTGGTCATTGCGGATCTGGACTTCCGGCTGAATCACAGCGACGGGCCTGCGCCTCTCTCTCCGCCATTTCGCAGGAACGCGCGCGCGGGATTGGCCACGATCGAAAGCAAGGGGAGCGGCGCTCCGATCGTTGTTCTTCACGGAACGTTCAGCGCGTCCGACAGCTTGCTTCCGCTAGCCGAGCGGCTGGCCGAATCCGGCCGTCCCGTTTATCTGGTCGATTTGCCGGGATTCGGTCGCTCCCCTTACCATCGTCACTCCGGGCAAATGCAGGGCTTTGAACAGGCTGTGCTCAATTTGATCGCCAGTTTCGACGAGCCCGTCGCGCTTGTTGGCCACTCCTTCGGCGGACTGCTCGCTTCGCGAATGCTGGAGTTGGCCCCGGAGCGCATTGCCCATGCCGTTCTGCTTCAGCCTGTGCTGGAGCCGGTCAGCCGAAGTTACCGCCGCCCCCGCGTAACCCAGGCTTTCCTGAGAAGGATGTCCGAGCAAGTCTTCGTCGAGAAGCTGCTTCAATCTCGAAGCTTTCGTTCCGCCGAGGAAATTCCCGAAGGCTATATTTCTTTTGTCCGCAGCGAAATGAAATCTCCTCGAACAAGGAAAACTACGGCAGAGATCATGTCCCTGCTTTCCCGTTCCGAAAGCTGGCGGCTCGCTCCGAACAGCTGGAACCGAAGCAAAGTATCGATTGTATGGGGAACGCAGGATGAGCAAACAGACGTGCCGCCAGCCTTCTCGCAACTGGCTGTGACACGTCTGCCCTATGCCCATCAATTTCCGTTATCGCATCCCGACGCCGCAGCCGCGCAGATTCTCGAACGGATCGGAATTTAAGAACGAGGCTTAAGAAACGACGGGGCCCGTGTTCATTAGCTTGCCTAGCGCCTCCTTAATGACCGAGGACGGAATCGCAAACCCGATTCCTTGCGCTTCGGCGTTAACCGCCGTGTTCATTCCGACGACTTCGCCCTGCTCGTTCAACAGCGGTCCGCCCGAATTGCCCGAGTTGATCGAGGCATCGGTCTGCAGCAGATTTACGTACTTATGCGGGCCCTGTTCGTCGGCGATCGTAATCTCGCGCCCTTTGGCGCTGAGCACGCCCAATGTCATCGTATGATCCAGCCCGTATGGATTGCCGATGGCGATGACCCAATCTCCGATGCTTGTCTGGTCGACGTCGCCCAGCTTCAACGCAGGAAACGCTTGTCCGTCCGGGCTTTCGACCTTCAGCACGGCTAAGTCGAGCTCGTAGCTCGCTCCAACGACTTTGGCCGTCAACGGCTCGTCATAGCCTTGGACCGTCACCTTAAGCTCGTCCGCATCCGCGATAACATGCTCGTTGGTCAGTATATAGCCGTCCGTCGAGTAAAAGAAACCCGTGCCCGACCCGGCCAGCATCGGCTCGCTCGTCGAACGCTGCTGGCTGCCTCCCCTGCCTCCGAATAAACCTCTTGAGGAATAGGTTTGGACGGCATAGTTTTCGATTTTGACCACTGCCGGGCTGGCCGATTCGAATACGTTGGCGATATCGCCCTTGCTCTTCAGCGAAGCCGCCGTAATTCCGGAGGCAGTCTGGGTCGAAGAGCCGCCGGATGTGTCGCTTCCCGAGCTATCCCCTCCGAACAGGTTGCTCCGATCCGCGGCATAACCGAACCCTCCGACCAGCATCGCTCCGACCAGGAAGGAGGCCAGATAAGCGCTGAACGAAACGCCGCTTCGGCGCTTGTTCGGGATACCGTTCCCGCGGGAAGACTGACTGCGGAAGGCCGACATTTCCTTCTCGTAAGAGGCTACCAGCGGAGTTTCATATACCGTCATCGGCTCGCGACGCTCATCGTTCATTTCGTTCATCTTCTATCATCCTCTCGTTTCCGTCTATGCTTCTATCATGGAGGACAGAGCTTAAACGGAACTTAAACGAGAGTAAAAGATAGATGAAGATTGCCTAATCTTAGCCCCGCGGACTCCCCCGTTAGATCGCTCGCGGACTTTTAATCAAGTAGCGGTTCAGCTTCTCCGTACAGATCAGCATGATGGCGGCAAAAACAACGATAAAGAAGGGCAGGATGCCGATCGTGGAATACGATGCCAATGCTCCAAGAAGGGGCGGCACGAAGGTGCTCCCCGTATAGGCTGCCGCCATCTGGTAGCCCATGATGGATTGGGAATGCTTCTTCCCGAACCGCACGGGCGTCTCGTGCAGCATGCATGGAAAGATCGGCGCCAACCCTAACCCGATGATCATAAATCCGGCGAGAGAAAAACCGGATGGCAGGGGAAGCGCCAGCAGCACTGTACCGCCCAAAGCCGTAAGCTGTCCGTAGCGGATAAGCGCCCGATTGCTCACTTTGAAGGTGATAAACCCTGTAATCATACGTCCGACCGTAATGCCGACAAAAAACAGGGAAACCCACTCCGCCGCCGTGGATGCGGGCAGATTTTTCATTCCGACAAGAAAACTGCTTCCCCATAGCCCTACGCCGGCTTCCACGCTGCAATAAAACAGGAAGGTGATCATCGAAATCTTAACGCCTTTAATCCGCCACGGCTTAGTCGTCCCGGATTCGGACTCCGGCGCTTGCTCCCCCGGTTCATGGCCGTCTTCCGAATGGTTATGGTTCCCGCGGCTTCTGGCAGCAACTTTATCCCACAGCGGGAGGGAGACTAACAGAACCAGCACCAGCAAGCCTTGAATGGCGGCAACCGCGAGGTAGCCTTGCCTCCACAGAGCTTGCCCGGATATATACGAAGCCAAAATTACGGGCCCTAGCGTCGCGCCCACTCCCCAGAAACAATGCAGCCAGCTCATATGATGTGCCTTGTAATGTACGGCCACGTAATTGTTCAAGCCCGCATCCACGGTTCCTGCGCCCAAGCCAAGAGGAATTGCGAATACGATCAGCCAAATCAACGAAGGCGACCAGGCGAATCCGAGCAAGGCTCCCGCCGTCAGCACACAGCTCGCCAGCGTTATTTTGCCAACGCCGTACCTCCGAATAATGCCCCCGCTGACCAAGCTCGATACGATCGTGCAGCCCGCAATCGCCATGGAGATCACCCCTGCGGTGCCGATAGACGCGCCCAATTCCAACCTCATCACCGGCCAGGCCGCCCCTAACAGGGAATCCGGCAATCCGAGGCTGATAAAAGCTAAATAAATAATCAAAATAAAAAAAGTGGCCATCAGATGTAAAGCTCCTTCGTTGTCTTTATCCGACCGGTTGCGAGAGCAGCAAGTCCAAGCCGAGACTTTGCAGGCCGACCAAGTAATCCGCTCTCCACTCGCTTGCCGCCAACTTCGGAAGATGCTCCCTTGGAACATAAGCAGCGGCACGTTCCGCGATCGTTCCGAGCATCGCTTCGTCAATCTCATCCTTATTAAAAATAAAATAATGGGGATTGAGGATTGCGGTCGTTAACGCTACCAGGCGACCGACCGACTCCGTGCGAACGGAAGCTTCCCCCATGAGCGCTTCGGAGAAATTGCTACGATCATGCAGCGGAATGAAGGCCACCTCGCCCGAGAAAAAAGACTTGCCGCGCACAACTTCGCCATTCACGACGATTCCGGCTCCCGGCCCGTTTTGTCCCAAGTACAAATAAACGGCGGAGCCTCTGTCTTCCAGGTTCGTCCGCGCGATATAGCCGAGCACGGCGGCGTTCATATCGTTCTCCACTACGGTCGGAAGCCCCGTTCGCTCCTGAACGAAGCTCTTCAGATCGAAGTCCCGGTATTTCTCGTAATCCGGAATAAGGAAGATCCTCCCTTCGTTCACCGCGCCCGGAACGCCGAGCGATACGGAGCGAAGCTCGGAATGGGCAAGCTTAATCCGCTCAATCAGATTTGTTAGGCGGGAAGCGTCCTCGTCAAGAAAGCCGGCCGTGATGTCCTGCTCGATCGTCTCCCCCAAACAGTTAAAAAGAGTATAACGAGTCTCGTCCTTCTCCAAAAAAATGGCCAACCCGAGCATATAATCGGGATTGTATCGATACCGTTTCGCTCTTCTGCCTCCGCTCGAGTCGTCATATCCGACCGAGATCGCTTCTCCGCGAGCCTCCATGTCGTCCAGAAATTTGCTTGCGGTAGGAAAGCTGATCCGCAAGCTTTGGCTCAATTCCGCCTTCGTGGCGCTGCCTTGCTTTAGCAGTACCGTTCGAATGCCGTATATAATGGTCGTGTTCGCAAGCCGCGAAGCGAGTTGTTCATCGGTCACGAGATGTCTCCTCTAAGTTTCGAAATGACTTATTAAACGCGTTTAATAAGTTGATTCGATCATAGCAGAAATGCCTCCCTTGGACAAGGGAGGCACAGTTATATGTGGCACGCATTCTCCGTACAGAACGCTAAAGCTTAAACTTAGCTACGGCCGCTTCCAGGCTGGCGCTTCGCTCCCGCAGCATTCCGGTCGTATCGGCAATCAGCTTGGCCGCCTCCAACTGATGGACGGACATCCGTTCGATCGACTCGGTGCTCTCCGCCGTCCGCGCAGAAATCTGCGAAATCTGTTCTACCGAAGCGGCGACCTCCTCGGCGCTGGCCAGCACCTCTTCAATCACCGCCGACACTTCCTGAATCTGTCCGTTCACATGACCGAAGCTTTCCATTGTATGGCTAAACAGCGTTGCCGCCCGATCGGACAGCTCGGAGCCCAGCCTCATTCCTTCGTTGCCGATTTGCATTCGCTCGTCGATCTGCCCGGATTCCTGCTTAATCTGGTACAGCAGGGACGTAATCCGCCCTACGGAGACAGCTGAGGACTCGGCCAGTTTGCGTACTTCGCCGGCTACGACCGCGAAGCCCGCTCCATGCTCGCCCGCCCTGGCGGCTTCGATAGAGGCGTTAAGCGCCAGCAGCTTCGTCTGATCGGCGATGTCCGTAATCGATCTCAGCACGGGCTCGATCTCTGCCATATGGGTATTGAGCACCTGGACCGACTGCGTCGTCTGCACGGCCACTGCGGCCATCGCAAGCACCTGCTCTCTCAGCCTGCGAATGGAATCGGCACCCTCTTCGGCGGAATCCAGCGCTTCGCCCGATGCCTCGGTGACGCTCCCCGACGCTTCCGAAGCCTTCTGAATAGCCGCAGTAATATCCTCCATCGATTTGGCGCTCTGCGCCGCTCCGATACGTTGATTGTCGGCCCCGTCCGCCAACTGCGCCGCGGCTTGCTCCAGATCGACATTCATTGCGATCATCCGCTCCGCTTCGGAGCCGAACCGTTCGGTCGACTGCACGAGGTCGCGGGCGGTCAAAGCGATATCCTTCATCACTTCCCCAAGGGTTACGCCGAGCCGATCGATCATTTTCAACATCGCCGCATAGGTTTGTCCGATCTCGTCGCCTGAACCGACTTTTCTTGCTCCCAAATGAGCCTTTGCTTCTGCAAGATCCCCACGGGCCATCGCTTCCGCCCCGCGCACGACCGTACCCAAAGGACGCAGCGCCCGCGCCAGGAACATCACGATCAGCACAAAAAAGACAATCGCGGCCACGCCCATTAACGCAAAGCTACCCGTACTTTGAGCCAGAACGTCTCGATAAATCGTCTGCGACACGGACACATCCGTATCGATGCCGAGAATGCCGATTTGCTTGCCGTTCTTATCCAAGAGCGGAGCAAAAGCAGATATGTAATCTCCGTATACCGGATTGCGAATAATATCCGACTTGGCCGTATTTCCGCGCAATACTTCTTCAATTGCTTCGGGAGGCATGTCGGTCACTTCGCCGATTGGAGAAGCCTCCTCCGAATCCCGCGGCTGACCGTCGATCAGGAGAATCGGCTGCTTCTGCTCGTCTATAGCTACCGTGTACACAAACACGGCCCCGATCTGCTCGCGAAACCGATCCATTTCCGCCCGCAAACGCCAGTATAAGTCGCTCTCTTGAACGTCCTGCAGAAACTCCGCATAGGCTTCCACATCGAACTGGCCGGCATACGCTTGCGCCGTATGAATGCTGAATTGACCGATCGCTTCCTCGCTTGCTTTCTTCGTATTCTGAATTTGCATGTAGACCAGCGCGCCGGACAGAACAATCAAAACGGCCAAAATAAACGCCGATAGCTTCGATACGAGACGACTTCTGAATTTGATCATGGTGCCCATACCTCTCTGACCTTAGTCGGGGAAATTAATGAAATCCTTAGTTCTTTCGACACGGTTCCCGGTTTTTCCTTCCGAGAGGCACGACAAAGTGCCGCACCACCTCCGGTTGAGGTCAGTGCGGCTTCATTATCGCTAAATTACTCCATCGGTCTCAGTCGGCCTAGCCGCGATCCCGCTCCAGCAATTCGATAAACGCATCAAGCTGTTTCAGGGTCGATAAGGGGTCCGTCGTAAAATAAGTGTCCCAATCCAGGTCGTGCACCCGGTTGTTCTGAACCGCCGGCAGCTTGGCCCATAATCCGCTCTTCTTGATTTCCTCCGCTCTCTCCTTGCCGCCGTCCGCCTCCAGTACCGATAGGAATACGTGATCCGCGGACGCGTAGTCTCCGATGACCTCTTCCGAGATTTCGAGCATCGCCAGCTTCTGATCGATCACGTCCCGCTGGATCGTTTCCGGAGCTTTGAGTCCGAGCGCCTGATAAATCACATAGCCTCCCATGGCGCTGTTGCCATAGATAAATTGATTTGTCGGCCGGAGGTTAACGATGGCGACCGTCTCGTCCGGGCCGATCAGCTCCGCCGCTTTGAGCTTGGTCGCTTCCACTTTGGCATCGAAGTCGGCAAGCCATTGGGCGGCCTCCTCCTGCTTGCCCAGTATGTCGCCAAATTCGGCAATCTGCCCGCGCACGTCATATTTCAACCATGGGATGAAAATCGTCGGCGCTATTTTCGCCAATTGCTCGTAAGTCTGTTCGACGTGCGTGACGATCAGATCGGGCTGCAGGGAAATGATTTTCTCCAGGTTTAATCCCGTCCAAGGGTCGCCTACGTCTTCGATCCCCGCCCACTCCTCCTTCAGCAGCGGATAGACGGACCATTCGTCGTCGGCGCCGACCGGCTTCACTCCAAGTGCCAGCATGGCTCCTGTATATTGAATGGATATGACGCGCTGCGGATGAGTCGGAATTTCCGTGCTGCCCATGGCGTGTTCGTATATTCTCTTGCCGCTTTCCTGTTCCGCCGAGGGCGTGTCGGATCCGGATGCCGCTGCGGACGCGGGGACGGAAGTTTCGGCGGAAGGAGTAGCGGAGGGCGAAGCTTCGGTTCCATTGTCTTTGCCGCATGCGGCGAGAAGCAGAAGAGCGATTAGAGCCCCCGCGATAAGTAGTCGATAACGTAACGTTGCCTTCATATTCATCCTCCTGATACTGATTCTCATTATCATAAGAATCATATCAAAGAGGGCGTCCGGCCTCCATGTACGGGCGTAAGAACTTATTTGCACTCTCATAAGGCGAATAGCTTGGCTGCGTCTTCCAACTGCCATAGGATGGACAGCGGATCGTAGCCGTGCCATCTCGCCATATCCACTTCGCGAACGCGCTTGCCGGGAAGATTACAGAAAACCTTCCATTCCGAAGATTCCAGCATGCGTTCCGCACGCTCCTTGGCTTCCGGCGACCTGTCCACGGATAGTAAAATACAATCGGCGGAAAACGCGGGAATCACTTCTTTCGGTTCGACCGGGATGAAGTTGCCTTGGACCGATCGGGCTTGGACGCTAACGGGCATCCTCATTCCAAGCTCGTCGTAGATGACTTGGCTGCCCATCGCGCGGTTCCGATAGACAAAAGCCGCGTCTCCCCTAACATTGTAAATGAGGACGGTCAGTTCGGCTCCCACCGCTTCCCGAATGGCATTCCGGGTTGCATCGGCCTTGGCGGCGAATGCCTTCAGCCAGCTCTCCGCTTCCGTCCGTCGGTTGACGGCCCTTGCCACTTCCCGGAAATGCCCGCGCCAGTCTGACAAATACCAGGGGATAACCAGCGTGGGACAGATGCCGCGATAGAAGCTCAACCGGTCCGGGGAAACGTTGTCGATGCACAGCAGCAGCTCCGGCTCCATCCGCAGCAGTTCCTCGTCGGAGAAGCCCTTGTCCCAGCTGCGGCAGACGCAGCCCTGTTCGTCCATCCACGCCTGATAGTCGCCGAACCCCCAAGGATATGTCACAGTCGCTGCAGGCACGATTCCGAGCGCAAGCAAATGACGGGTCAAATGCGGATTCAGGGACACGATTTTTTTGTCGGATTTGACATAGGCACTTGGAGACATGCCCGTGACGTTCTTGAATTTGCGGCTTAAATAGTATTCGTCCCGATACCCGACCGCCTTGGCGATCTCGGCTAATCGCTCGTTCGTAAATAGCAGCCTCTCCTTGACATGCCCAATGCGAACGCCTGCCAAGTAGTCGGTCAGACTGCTCCCGCTAACAGTCTTGAACTGTTGTGAAAAATACTCCGGACTGATGTTGGCCATCCTGGCCAACTCGTCTCTGTGCAATTCTTCGCGGTAATGCTCTTGGATGTAGCGGATCGCATGTCGAATGGCACCCTGCGAATCCTTCTGCTCCTCAGTGCGGCCTACGCAGGCTCGGAAGCATTCGTAGAGAATTTCCTGGAACAGCAAGCGCCGACGATACATCGCAAGCTCGTCCCGTTCTATAATGCCGTGCAGAACGCTCGCCTGTTCCAGATAACGTCCTTCGTCCCCTACATCCAACGCGCCCTCCGGCAGCCATTCCGAAAGGTCGGCTACCCATATCGGTTCCCGACGATCGTTCTCACTTTTCCTCCATCGTTCGAACCGGATATGATATAAATCCAGGCTATTGAAGTGCGGGGACACCGTCGTCTTGGCTCCTGGCGCCGCATAATAGCACCTCCCCATCGAAACGGGAATCTTCTGGTGACGAATCGTCATATCGCCCATTCCGCTAATGACGACAAACAGGCCGTGAGCGCGCTCGTCCGTCAATTCGGTCTGCGATTCGCACCGCCGCAAAGAGATGCTCGCCATCTCTTCGATTACGTTCGTTTCCATCTCCGGGCTCCTCCGCGCAGATATCGATAGCTCATTATACCCGACAGCCTGCTTACGCGCACCCACAGCTTCACCTCTAGCCTGTGCGGCGGGAATCGTGCTACACTAATTCCAGTTTCGAGCAGGAGGCGCGCATCCGCCATGTCCAAAGCCTATTTCAAAAAGTGGTACCTAGTCGTATCCCTTATCCTTTCGCTGTATCTCGTATTCGTTACCGTTATAAGCTTCACTTCCGTTTCCAAGGACATCAAAACGCCGCTCGAGACGATTGCCCACTACATTTTATGGTTTTTCATTATCGAGTTGGGCGTGCTGTTCTTCGTTACGAAGGATGTTCGCAGGTTTTTCAAGGAGCAATGGCTGAGCATTCTCGCCGTAGTATCGTCGATTTCCGTGACGCAGTTCGTCGATGCGGTCGTCGGTCTCGGTTCGTTAACGGGGTTAAGCGCGTTGAAGGGCCTAAAGGGGTTAAAAGCGTTAAAGGGGCTGAAGCTGTTCAAAGCCACGAAAGGCGTTAAAGTCGCCAAATCGTACAAAATCGGCAAAAAGGCTTCGAAGGCCGCGAAGGAAGTTGAGTTGTTGGAGCAGACCCGGCGGAGTTAAACCGGGCGGCGCGACGATGCAGGCTGCCAGCAACCACGCCAGGAAGCGAAAAAGCGAATGCGCCGCCAAGAGCCCGAAGGCGGATTCTATCGGACGGATGAAGCCCGTACGCGCAACAGCGGCGGCATGGGGCTCGGCCTCGCGATCGCCAAGGATTGACGCTCGCTCATGGAGGAACGCTGGAGGCCGAGAGCCGCCCGGGTCTGGGAACGACTTTCATGTTGACGTTGCCCCGTTGACATCTTCATCGTTAATCCGAGCGTACGCCTTATTTTCGTTTATTCATTTATTCGTTCAGCGACGCCCTTTACTCTGGTTGGGACTTGTGTTCGATAACGTGGCAAGCATTTTCTCGCCTCTGACCATCTCGGATTGGCATTCCGGACATACGGGGACAAGGGAAAACGTGAAATTATCTCTCATCCATCGCTTGCAGTTCTCCCCGGAGCAAAGCCAAACGGCGGTCATCTCTGCCGGCACCTCTTCGAACGGTTTTTTTCGAGAATAATACACGTGCATTCCCTCTTTCTGTTAAGTGGTGGGTACAAAGATTAAAATGCCCAAAATGACGGGCCAGAGGCGCACAACACTCATATTTAATCAAAAAATAAAAAACACATAACGTACAAGGCTATTGCATCAAAGAATAACCCTCTACGCTATGTGAGTTCGGCCAAACGTCTATACGTCCATTATAGCTCATTTAGTCCAAAATAGCGAATAACAACTTGGCCGACCGAGGCGAGTTAATGCTTGTCAAGGAGTTTCGCCGCCGGCCGTCACCGCCGCCAAGACCTTCGCCACGCTGTCGGAAATCAAATAATTGGCCATCCCGTCCATCGGTGTCGCGCTCTTGTTGATCAGAATGAACTTGCTCCCTTCGTAAAGCCTGACCAGCCCGGCGGCCGGTTGAACGGTCAGCGAAGTGCCCGCAACGATCAGGACATCCGCCTGCCGAATGTATTCGGCCGCCCGCTGAAGCAGATCCATATCCAGACTTTCCTGATATAGTACGACGTCCGGCTTAACGATACCGCCACAGCGCTTGCAGCGGGGGTACTCCCCCTCCGATTTCAGCACGTCCTGCAGCGAGTATGCCTCGCGGCAATTCATGCAGAAGTTCCGATGGACCGAGCCGTGCAGCTCGAGCACGTTGCGGCTGCCGGCCTTCTGATGGAGCCCGTCGATATTCTGGGTAATGACCGCGGCAAGCCGGCCTTGCTGCTCCAGCCCCGCCAGAGCGTAATGGGCGGCGTTAGGCAGAACGTCGGGATACACCATTTTACTTCTATAGAAGTCGTAAAAGTCTGCCGTGCGAGCCATGAAAAAATCATGGCTCAAAATTTCCTCCGGAGCGATCTGTCCCCCGCCTTGCGCTTGATATAACCCGTCCGCCGACCTAAAGTCGGGAATTCCGCTTTCCGTCGAAGTGCCCGCCCCACCGAAAAACACGATATTCCGGCTCTCGGCCATAAGCTTTTTCAACTGTCCGAAATCCACTTCATCCCCTCCTCATCGATCAAGTTACGCAAATCCCATTTTACGCGACTTATCCTCCGTCATCCACTCTCGGCTGCGATCTTTGGCGTAGTCCGATTTCATCCCGGCGATCAGCCGCTCAAGATCGACTTCGTTCTCGTAATGCATCTGCAGCGCGGCCGAGGCGTATAGCTCGCTAAGCTGGGCAAACGTGAATCCGTCCGTTCGCCGGGCTGCTCGTGCCATCTCCTCCTCGCTCGCAAGACGCAGCAAGCCAATATGGGCCAAATAAGCGCATCGAATCGCTTCGTCGGGAGACTTCACTTCGTACGCCCGGTCGAAGCGTCCGGCCCGGTTCATTAGCGCCGGATCGATTTTCTCCGGATAATTGGTCGTGCCGATGAGGTAGATGCCTTCCTTAGACGTGGCTCCGTCCAGCGTGTTAAGAAAATAGGAGCGGCAGGATTCCGGCATCGAATCGATATCTTCAATAACGAGCACCATCGGCGCAAGCTGCGAGGCCGTATCGAACACTTCCTTGATCGAGCCGCTGCTCGTGTACTCGGTAATCTGCCAGTAGGCGACCGGAGCCCCCGTCGTGGACGAGATCGACTTCACCAGCGTCGTCTTCCCGTTGCCCGGCTTGCCGTACAGCAGAATTCCCCGCTTGTAGGGAAGACCGTAGGTTTGGAAAAACGCGCGATCCTTGGAGAAAAACTCGTCGATCGAACGGTAAACCTGCGTCTTCAGCTCATTTTCCATAAACACGTCCTCCCGACTGACCGCGTACCCGACCTCTTTCCGCTCCTGCTCCAGTCCGTCCCGGGTGTCGGTGAAGACGATGATTTTCGGATCGGCGAGTCTGCGCACCCGCATATCCTCCAGAAAGCGCATAAGCCCTTCGTCCGATTGGCAGAAAATTAAATCCTCAAAGCCGAGACCGTGCAGCGTCACTCTCGGGATTCGGGTCAGCGCGACGAGATGATCGCGGTACACGAACAGATTGTTGCGGACGGCGGGACGGATCGTATAACCCGAACGCTGCGGATCGGAATCCGCGGCGTACTCGAATACGTCCGTCTCCACCAGGTCATACAGGCTCGCCGCATGCTCGACTCCCGCGTAACCGCTGCGAAGATCCTCTTCCAGCCCGTTCCATACTTCGTTGCCGTCATCCTGGAAATAGAGGCGGAAGCCTCCATTATACCGCTCGCTCAGAAAATCAATGATGGCCTGAACCGTGGAAATATAGTTGAAGTAGTTTTCCACATTAGGAGACGTCCCGCCGGATTTCACCAGAAAATGAGGCTTTGCGGCAGCATTGGCTGTATTAAGGACAGAGTTGGCCGTCATAATCGTCATATTAGGATCACACTCCTTTTACCGCCGCCAGCGGACGGCACTTGGCGACGACGGAGGCCAGCCTCGCCTGGACAACGCTGTCGATGATTTGGTCTACGTCTTTGTAAGCCTGCGGCGATTCGTCCACCAGCGACTCGAGCGCGCGATGATTCAACACAACCTCGTCGTCCTGACCGATTCGCAGCGAAGATGCAAACTCGTCTACCGTAACAAGCTGCTTGGTTGCGTTGCGAGAACGAATCCTGCCCGCTCCGTGACAGATCGAATGGTAGTTGCGCGAGCCTTCCGGAGCTCCGACCATCAAATAGGAGGCCGTTCCCATCGAGCCGGGAATAAGCGCGGGATGTCCCGTCTCGCGATATGGCTCGGGATTGCCGGCATGTCCGGCCGGCAGCGCGCGCGTCGTGCCTTTGCGATGAACGAGCATCGCCTCTTCCCCGTGGCTCTCCTCGCAAGCATAGTTGTGCATCAGGTCGTAGAGCGTGCTCAATTCCGCACGGGAGCCGAACGTTTCCTTAAAGGCATCGCGCACCGCGAACGCCATCAGATGCCGATTCGCAACCGCGAAATTAAGCGCCGAATACATCAAATTCGCATACATCCTGCCCGCTTCGCTATCCAGCGGCGCATAGGCGAGCTTCGGATCGGCCGTGCCGAGTCCGAGCTTGCTCATCGTCTTGGCGACCTGCGAGCCGCAATACTGATTAACAGCGCCGCCCCAGGAGCGAGAACCGGAATGGATCATCACCGCGACTTGGCCGTCCCGAAGTCCCCACCGTTCCGCTATGGCGCGGTTGTCCTCGGGAATGCTCAAAGCTTGAATTTCGATAAAATGATTGCCGTTGCCCAGCGTACCAAGCTGGCGATGCGCCCTGTGCCACACCGGCATCGCGATGCAATCCAGCTCGCTCTCGTCGAACCGAAACCGGCTGCACTCGACATGGGTCATGGAAGTCGCTTTCCTCGGCGTGTAAGCATCCGGCACATATTTTCCAGGGAGGCCGTGAAGCCCTTTGCGCAGCACATCCTCCAGACGAATGTCGGAGAAGTATCCTCTTGCATGATTTTCCACCGGGATACGTTTCTCGATCGCCTTAACCAGCTTGCGGCGAAGCTTGACGTCCTGGAGGTCTTCCGCCTGCAAATTCGTCAGGTGCACCCGCATCCCGCAGCCGATGTCGCTGCCGACGATAGAGGGAGAGACGAAACCGTCCGCCACGCCCCACACCGCCGTTGTGCCAATGCACGTGCCGACTCCGACATGGGCGTCGGGCGTGTAGCTCATATAGCGGATATTCGGAATTTGCAGATTGTTGTTCGCCATCTCAAGCACTTTGTTCCCCATGGCATAAAACAGATCGTCGTGCGCGAATACGTGGAGATCCCCGGCAGGGAGATCGATTCGCCGATAAAAAAGATCGTTAACATTTTGCTCCATAAAGTATAATAACCTCTCTCTTAATTCCAATTTAGTCGAAAAATAAAACGCAAAAAAACCGCAAGCCACATCGCTCACGGTCTTCTGCGCATAGTGAATACGAAAGATTGCCGTCCCCTCTCCCGAACGTTACCTGATGGGGCGGTTATCTTTCACTTTCCTTGGCTGGGGCCCGTAGAGGCCGATGGACAATGAACGAAATATTCAGTTGCGGCATAACGGCGTTGCGGCTGTTGTAAATGACGGTCATGTCCTTCGGCCTCCTTTCTTAGTAAGATAGTGTCTATCATATACGGGGCAGGGAAGTTTTGTCAATATCCCATTTGCTCAGTTTTTCTATCGGGTGCCTAATCCCGCCCGCTCAGTCCTTATACGGATCGAACTCGTCCGCGCCGGCCATGCAGACGCCGATGGGCTTCAACACATGCAGAACCTCGATTGTACCGGCATGAGCGTCCAGCACCTCCTGCAGCTTTCGATAGACGAACGGGCTTTCGTCCGTACCGGCTCCGCGCAGCTCCACTTCGAAGGCCAGAACGGCTTGCTTCATTTGCTCAGGTGTGATCTGCCCGCCTGAACGGCTGCGAGTTTTCCAGTTCATTTTGCCGGCCGCCTGCGTACGACTCATAATCCGACCCGCTCCGTGCACGGTGCTGTAAAAGGAATCGCGATTCTCGTCCGTATCCTTCCCTCTTACGATTACAGAGATGTCCCCCATGCTGCCGCCGATAAAACCGAGCTGTCCCGGAGCGGACGGAGTCGCGCCTTTGCGGACGACCATTGTCGTTTTGCCGACATGGGTTTCCTTCCAAGCGTAGTTGTGGTGGTTATGCACTTCGAAATCGGCGCTTGCGCTCAAGAGCGACAGCACCTGTGCGATAACGTAATCGCGGCCCGCGTATGCATATCGACCGGCCAGCTTCATCGCCCGGTAGTACAGATCGCCGAGCTCGCTGTCCAGATCGAGCAGCACGGGCGGCTGATCCATCTTCTCTCCCGGCGCATTCGCGAGGAACTCCCGTCCGGCGGCCAGATTGAGAAATCCGCTTGCCGTCTTATGGCCGAAACCGCGGCTTCCAAAATGGTTGCCGATCCAGAGAAGACCCGTCTCCGGTTCTTCGAACAGATCGACATAGTGGTTTCCGCTGCCGACCGTTCCGAGCTGATCGCGGGCCAGCGCCTTCAGCTTGTCATGCTCCTGCTTTCCGATCGCCGAATACACACTCCAGTCGGGATCGTCGAACAGGTCGTGATCCACCTTTTCGCTGTTAACGCGCCCAACGCCGAAAGATATTTTTCTGGCGATCTGATCCATCACGGCGGGTAGTATCGGTTTAATGTCCGCCGCCAGCACGTTCGTCCGCACTGCTTTGTTGCCGCAAGCAATGTCATAGCCGACGCCGGAGGGCGAAATTTGCCCCTCGTAAGCGACAACGCCGCCGATCGGCTGGCTGTAGCCTTTGTGGTGATCGGCCATTAGCAGCGCTTGCACGACGTTGCCGTGCTCCGCGCAGGTTTTCGCTTGGGACAGCGCGCCGGCATCGGGGTTGCCCCATACGCGTACGCCGTCAATTGTCTGGTAAGTCATTTCTCTATCTCCATTCTACTAAAGCCGAGCGAAACAAATCGTCCAGCTGCTCTCCCAACCTCGCGTCGGCCGTTTTCATCTCGATCGCCGAATTTTCCAGCTCATGCAATCTTTTTTCCAAGTAATCGTTAATCGGGGCAAGCTTAGGCTCGATGTCCAGTTCGTCGCCCGACTTTTTGCGCGCCAGCAGCTCCGCCACTGTCTCTCCCAAGCTTCCCGATCGCGGAATTAGCCGCTCTACCAGCGTATCGAACTCTATGGGCGGCATCCCGCCGTAACGCTCGATCCATTCGCATGCCAGAACGGGTCGCAGAACATAGAAATATTTCTTGATCCGCACGCGCTCTCCCTGCAAATAATCCCGATAGTTGCCCCGCGCCATGTTGAGATAGTGGTACATGCAGGATTTCGGAGAAAAAGCCAGCGGAGAAATACGACGAAGCTGACTCGCAACTTCGGATTTCTCGGCATAGCGGATCGGCGATTGCAGCCATTCGAGCAGCGGCGGGTTCGATTTGCGATACAGGTTCAGCGCCTTGCGCAAATCCCAGCCGCTGATGTCGAGCTTGTCGCTGATCGGGCGTTCGATAACGTCCCTCCGGTCGAAGATCGACAAGTACCACTCCGGCTTGCGGACGTAGATGAATCGCACATCGTAATCGCTATCCCGGGAAGGAAAGCCCCACGCCCGGCTGCCCGATTCGCAGGCGTACAGAATGCGAACTTGCTCCTCGCTCTCCAGACGCTCCAATTGCTCGGTTATTGTCTGACGTATGGCTTCCATTTCTATCACCTCTATAATAACAAATCGTTTATGGAATACATTTTTACGAGAATAGCCGCATTCCCCTTCCCCACCCTCGTCTCTCTCAGGGCGTGTCTGCAAATCTGCTGGCCTCGGAGCATGCAGACACGCCCTAGCAAATCAGCGCGCGGTCGTCACATTAAACGGTACGCATTACTTCCATGCTTAGGCGCATTCTTGTTACATTTCTGGGCTCATTCATGAAAAGATAGACATGGCCCCGCGTCTACTCAAGGAGGTCCAACTTGCCCGTTGGCGGGTTGCGCTCGCCTTCGCCGGGAGAGACTACCTTCGCGGCTATTCCTCGAGCAGATCGGTCCGCCAGTTCAGCTCCTGAATGCGAAAATCATATTCACGGTAGGCTTTCGACAGGGCGTCGACCTTAGTCTGGATCTGAACGACGTCGATTGTCCGCTCGTATTTCACTTCGGAGCGGCTGAAGCGATCCTGCTTGATCGAAGCCTGCTCAAGCACATCCCCCAACAGCTTGCGATGCTGCATGATTCGATCTCTTTCCGCCAAGGCGTCCGAAATGCTCAATCCCTCGGCGAAAGAAACCGTTGCGTTCGTTCGATTGATTTTACGAATCCATTCGGTCTGTTCATCCAGCGTTTGCTCCAACTCTCGAAGCAGGGACGACGGATCTTCCGCAGGAAGCTCTCCCTCTTGAACCTTTACGACTCTCTCCAGTCGCTGTCTCAGCTGCGCAATCTTCTTCTGAGTATCGGCGCGCAGGACGAGCGCTTCCGCTAATTTCATATCGTACAGTTCCCCTCTCAAAATGTCGTTTTCTACAGCTCTATCTTCTTGACGGTCTCCACTAGCGAATCGTAGCCCTTCGCGGTCTGAGCGATGTAGCTCAGCACCGTATCGCTCCAACCGTAGATGTAGTACGTATTCGGATCTTGCGGCGGAACCATTGCGCTGCGGTAAGGCGAGATGTCGATGATGAACGCCTTGACCTGCGGGTTCACCTTGGCGCGATAGTTCGCCAGCTCCCGATAGAACATGCTGCCGCTGTTTTGTTGTTCGTCGGTGATGATGACGATCTGATCGACCTTATGCCGTTCGGATAGCAGCTTGCGGACCGGAGCTCCGGTATCCGTGCCGCCGCGCGTCCGAATCCGCTCCGCCTGCGATAGAATGCTGTCCCGGCGCGACGGGTAAGCATCCTCCGCCTCCGTGTCGAACAACCAGAACAGAGAGTTACCCTGCGTTTTCTTGTACAAAGCAAGCGCGAACACCGAGCCGGTCTGCAAATATTCGCCATCCATCGATCCCGAGATGTCGAGGAAGATCGCCGTGCGGTTTTCCAGGTCGGGCAGGTTGGCGAACGTAAGCTCCACCGCATCACGCAGCGCGTCTCGCAGCTCCGGATGCTTCACTTGACGGAACGCTTTCGCGAACCGGAAAGGCAAAATCTTGGCCTTGCTCAAGGCGACCGGATCGGTCAGTCGAGCAATTGCGGCATCAAGGTTGCGGCGGTCTTCCAGCACACCTTCGCGTTCCAGCGTGCTCAAGTGACGAAGCAAAGCAAAGGTAGGCATTTGGCCAAGCAGCGCCTCCCAGATCGCCTTCGTCGGCTTCACTGCACCGGTCACAACTTCGTGCGGCAGCTTGCCATTTTCAATCCAGTGCAGCCGTTCCTGCTCCGTCGCCGCCCGCTTCAGCTGCTCCAACGCCCCGACTTGCGGAAGGAGAGTCAGATTCGCCTCCTGGCCCCGTAAATAACGGAACAATGCTTGCTGTTTCAGGTCCGCAGGCTTCGGATGAGCGGTTGCGATCGCGTCGCCCAAGCTGTAGCCCCGACCTCTACCGTTGTATTTGATCGCCCAATATTCGGACACTCCCGCCAGAAACCGGCTCACTTGACGTTTAACCGCCCGGCCGCCTTCGCCTCTGCCCATTCCCTTCAGAATCGTCAGAAAATCGGACAAATCGGAAGGAACTCGCACAACTTGCGGGAACGCTTTGGCAAACAAATCCGGACGATACTGCGATAGAATCGCCAGACCGTACAGCGGCTGAAGCCGCATGTAGCCTTCGTTGCGGGCATAGACGAGCGCCTGTGCCATGAATTGCGGACGATTCTGCGCCATTTCGCGATGGAGCTCGTCGGCTTCGTCCAGCAGCGTCTGCTGATCCGCGTAAAACGTATTGCCGAACGTATTGGTCACCAGCGTCTGCACGTACTGCTCTTCAATGGAGCGAGCATATGCCGGATAGCCTTCTCTATTGCTTATTGTAGGTCGGATGACCGAAAACAGCTTTTTTGCGAAGCTCATTACAATTACCTCCTTAATTGTAGGAACCGGCGAGGAAAGGGCGGAGAAGGTTGACTGCAGGACTCGAACCTGCCGTAAAGCCCGGGTAAATCAATTGGGTGCGCTAAGTGGCGAAGTAGCCCTCCCCGGCGCCTCGCCGGTCATATGTGATTTTAGTAGAGCGAGGAAAAGTTCGAGAAGGCTTAACGGAGAAGCTGATTTTGCTCCTTCCGCCCTTTTCTTGGACGAAGTAGCCCTCTTGAGCGCCTCGCTCTATGTTGCGTGTTATTGCGGCCGTTGTTTCATGCTCTTATCTTCGCGCATTTCCGGTTGAACGAACATGGCGGAAGTATGACGACGGGGAGATTTGTTGGGGAAAATAACAAAAAAAGCATCCTTTCGTTCGCGTAGAAAACGAAAGAACACTTTTATATCATCCATCAGCCCCGACTATTTGGCTCCCGCTTCTCTCAAGACGTTCGCGAGCTCTTGCATCGTATTGCTTAAGGCAAGCTCAAGCAATCGATCTTTCTGGGCTTGGGTGAGCGGATCAAGATTTGTTTTGTAGTTAACGATAAGCAAGTTAAGGTTTTGCATATTCTCAAGACTTGGATTCCAACTGGTGATTTCATATGCCGATACAATCAATTTTTGTTTGCGTTGAGGGTCCCGCTCAAAACCGTAAGCATGAAAATAAATATTTTTTTCCGTGTCGTCCAGATAAACCAGCTTTACCGTCTCCCCGTTGGGGTCTGCTCCATGACTAAGCAACCATTCCAAGTTCTGTGTATTACGGGAAGCTAGAGCCTCGTACACATCCAAAGGAACGATTTCAAAACCATGCTCATAAAGAAGCTGCGCCACTTCCCCGGAAGGCGGGGTCGTTACCTCAGGCGGAATTCTCGCTGTAGCACTTTCTTGCTGCAGATTCCACTTGCCCAACGCACTGCCAATATAAGAAAGTCCATGCTCAAGTTTAGGAGCGCTTTCTTTTGTCACCTTTCCCTTCTCAAGCATCAATCGTACAATTTCAGTTTGTTTATATTTGACGGCCGCATCAAAATAATTAGCTGGTTCCAAAATATTGTCGATCGCATCTAATGCGATATTTACGATTTCAATATTTGGAGTTTCATTCTGTATACTGTACATAAGTGCAAAGGATGGATTTGCTCCAAGCCGAATAAGCTCTTTCACTTCCTCCGCAGCTTCCTTATCTACTGCATCTTCCACAAGTGGAATCCAATCGTAAAGCTTCAATTCTACTTTATCCTTATTCCAAACGATCCCTAATCCAGAAACATGATCGAGAACCTCTATCGGAATATAAAATTGCCCGTTGATCGTAGTTGCCGGATGGCTCAGACGCACAACCTCATCGTTAGCCTTTATTATTTTTGACCCCAATGAAAGAACAATCGGATAGTAATCTTTTTTAATCGTTAGCCTCTTATTGTCTAATTTGATCGGAAGTTTCATTTGCCTAAGAACGGAAAGCGGAATGTACACCACGTCATTTTGAAGAAGCGGCTTCGGATTGATTTCTGTTTTCTTACCATTAATAAATAATACAACGGGTTCAGGTTTCTGGCTCTCTTTCTTAGCAGGAGCCGCTGTTGCAAAGCCTGGGATGAGTAACAATACAGCTAGGAACAAGAGGAAGGTTCGTTTCAATAGGAGTAACTCCCTGCGATTAAGATAAACACGATTGACGTTAGCATTTCTTGAGTAGAGACCAAATGCTATATTTCCCAATTGATTCTATCACCAACTTGATTATTGGTAAATCTAAAACAGTCAAACGAGGCTTTCTCACAGCAGGTTGATTGAAATGGTCGATGACAAAAGGGGGACGTACCTTCCGGAGACTTATGATTGACCCACAATGGTTCCAATCGACACACATGAGTTTACGCAGGGAGTTAGTCGGAAAATCGTACAAAGCAGCTCGAATCAGGCTTAAACGGTGGACGTTTGTTCGAAGAATCGTACAAAACTGCTCTGCTCAGGCTCAAACAACGGACATTTGTAGGGAAAATCGTATAAATCGACCAAGATCAGGGATTGTATGTCACTAAACGTCTTCGATGGTGATACGAATAAAATCTGGGAATTATCTGGAAGGTGTTGTGGGTCATGATTAGTCCGGAGAATGCCTCATACGCTCCTGAAACCGCCTTATCACGGTTTTACCCATTCAGGTTTCAGGTGCGTATAGCATCGGAGGAGGAAGGTACATCCCCTTTCACTTTGCTCATAGATTATCTTTCACTGTAACTTGGTTGGCTTATGGGACAGCCCCATCGCCCTGATCGGTTAATAGGGACAACTTCATTATGTTACTGCCGATTTCTTTTCCCGGTAGGGAGTTTTCGTATAGCGATTCGATATGGAAGAAGCCGCGATCGCTTCCGGTTTCACCCGAGCCGACAATCCCATTGCCTCGATCCGTCCAACCAGCTCCGCCACAAGTGTTGAGGTCCGATTGCGCTTGGCGTCCGTGCCCGCGTCGATGTCGATGAACAGCTTCAATTCGGCGCCTTGGTACACGTAAGGAAGCAAAATATCCTCCAACTCGGCGCGTTTACTTTCATCGAAATACGAAGCAGTCTCCTGGCTGAACGTCGTCTCCAGGCTTAGCTTTTCCTGGAGTGAGCGGATTTCACGGGGCAGAATGATCTGCCGGTAGCAAAACCATGCTCCTCTGCCCGGCCGGAATACAACGACGGACGTCACGAATTTCGTATGTCCGGCGTGAACCTGCGCATCC
>PJUD01000419.1_pt1 | contig 23498 bp, 14 predicted proteins | sample 1512341 | NCBI WGS metagenome assembly PJUD01 (sample SAMN08177675, study PRJNA422409) | Feces metagenome, whole genome shotgun sequencing project. | isolation source: Chicken feces (3) enriched on wood chips: beechwood xylan treatment | host: Gallus gallus | place: USA: Madison | collected 2015-01-15 | reverse complement strand
GGCGTCAACAACTCGGTAGTGAACAATACGTACGTTCCGGGAGGGGACTTTGCGTCCGTACCGGGGGCGGCATCGATTATGGCCAATGCGGGGCTGGAGCCGAGCTACGCGCATATTGCCGATGACGTTCCGCCAAGAGTGGTGGCCAGACACCAAATCCAATTGGAGATGTACCCGGATTCTCCGGCTTTTTATTTGAAAAACGATTATGGGCTGCTGAATGTATCGATATTGGACGAAGAGAGCGGCGTGTCGATCCGACCGCTCGAGCAATCGGTAAAAATCTTTGTAGCGGAGGATGCGGATTTATCAGCGCTTACGCCTGTATTTACGCTGGAACCGGGCTATTCCGTTGTTGGTTATGGCGGCAGTCCGGTTGATTTTACGCAGGGTCCGGTCACTTTTACGCTTTCTAACGGAAGCAAGTCTTATGTGTGGACGATTACGGCGAAGCATACGAGCAGCGCAACAGGACCGATTACAGCGCCGGAAGTTTTGTTGGACGATGCGATTCAAGACGTTTTGGCATGGAGCGCTCCCGTGACAGTGCTGCCTTCGCCGGAAACCGGCATTTCCATTGCGGGGAACAGCGGGTATGCGGGCAACCAATATGGCGACGTCGTGCTTGCTTTCGACATGGAATCCGATTTGACGACGGATGGGAAAGACTGGATTGCCTTTACGCTGCGAGATCAGGATCCCTATTCGACGTATCTGGACACTTCCACCCAAGCTTATGCAATCGGAGTCAACCATGACAGCTGGGAATTGCAGAAATGGACGAATGGCGTTAGGGAAATGCTTATCGGCACGATACCGGGCTACACGCCGAGATTCGGAAATGTAGATAATGTGCATTATTTTCCTAATCAGCGTCACAGCATTCAAACCGGTGCCATTAATATCGATCAAGGCGTGCGGATATTCCTTTATGTGGACGGGGTTAAAGTATTCGACGTGGTCGATAACGATAATCCCATTACCGAGGAAGGATTCTTCAGTGTCTACGGGATGACGCATGCGGTTAACCTGTATCCTTACAGCAATTGAATAACGCAATACGGGACAGAGAGCGCGGCCTTATGGGGGCCGATGCTCTCTGTTTTTGATAAGAGACAGTGTACCGCCGCCATCAATTGAAGGGAATACCGCAAATGAAAGCCCGTTTTTGATCGCGAATACAAGCAAATGCCACTTATCAAACTTCTCTAAACCCGTTTGCGGACCCTATGATATAACCGAAAGCCGGTACAACGGAGCGAGAGCATGAAGAGGGAGAGAGTTGAGGATGAGAACGAAGAAATTAACCGGAATCGACAATATCTATTTGTCGTTCATGTCGGCGCCGGGCATGTTGTTGATTCTTGTATTTAGCTACTTTCCAATGTATGGATTGATCGTGGCCTTCAAGAAATATTCTTTCGACAAAGGCATTCTGGGCAGCCCTTGGGCGGGGCTTTCCAACTTTGAATTTTTTTTCTCTTCAGAGAGCTTTTGGCCGGTCATCCGCAATACATTGCTGCTTAACTTGGGGAGTATTGTCGCGACTACGATCGCATCGGTTGTTATGGCGCTGCTTCTTTATGAAGTCACGAGGTCGTTGCTCATTAAAATTTATCAGACGACGCTGTTCTTTCCGTTCTTCCTGTCGTGGGTTGTCGTTTCCTTCGCCTCCTACGCTTTTCTGAGCGAAAATCTCGGGATTTTCAACAGTTTGTTGGAGCGGTTCGGCTTTGATGCGGTTGGCTGGTATAGCGAGCGGCAATATTGGCCGATCATTCTTATTCTGGCAAGCGTGTGGAAAAACGTGGGCTACGGGACGCTCATTTATTATGCTTGCTTGATCTCTATCGATAAAGAGTATTTCGAAGCGGCACAGATTGACGGAGCTTCCCGCATACGCACCGTTTGGTTCATTTCGCTTCCGTTCTTATTTCCGGTATTGACGATTTTGACCTTGCTCTCGATTGGCCGAATTTTCTATTCCGACTTTGGTTTGTTTTACTTCTTGCCCATGCAGTCCGGGATGCTGATGTCCGCTACGGATGTCATCGATACTTACGCTTACAGAACGTTAAGAATCTTAGGCGATTTCGGCATGTCTTCCGCGGTGAATTTCATTCAGTCCGTGCTGGGGCTGGTCGTGATCTTCCTCGCCAACTATGCGGCCAGAAAAATAGATAAAGACAGCGCTTTATTTTAGAGAGGAGGATGAGTTTTGAAACGAAGTTTCCAGCGGCGCAGCGCCTCTTCTATCGTGAATATCACCCTGATGTGCGTATGCCTGCTCTGCGTGATTCCTTTGCTGGCGATTGTAACCATTTCGTTCAGCAACGAGAAAATGCTGGTCGATAACGGTTACCGGCTATTGCCGCAAAAATTCGACTTTACCGCTTACAAGTACATTTTCAGCAACACGTCCATTATGGTTCAGGCCTATAAAGTGACGATTCTCGTTACCGCCTGCGGAACGATCATCGGCTTATTGGCGACCAGCTTATTCGCGTATGCGTTGTCCAGGAGCGTATTTATTTTTCGCAAACTCTTTTCTTTCCTTGTCATTTTCACACTGCTGTTTAATGGAGGACTCGTCCCCAGCTATATTCTGATGGTGAACTATTTGGACTTGAAGGATAGCCTGCTGGCGCTGATTCTGCCTTATTTAATCGGCGCGATGAATGTTCTCATCTTACGAACCTTTTTTCGCCAAATACCGGAAGCGATCAGCGAATCTGCGAAAATCGACGGGGCAAGCGAATGGACGATTTATTGGAAAATCGTGTTCCCGCTATCCAAGCCCGCGCTTGCGACGATTGGCTTGCTAATTTTGCTCGTCTATTGGAACGATTGGTGGCTGGCTCTTCTCTATATCGATTCGCCCAAGCTGCTGCCTTTGCAGCTGATGCTGCACCGGATGATGGCGAACATTGAATTCCTCCGCTCCAACATCGGCAATCTATCCGGGCTGAATACCTCGCAGATTCCATCCGAGTCGGCCAGAATGGCGATGTGTGTCCTTGCGGCAGCGCCTATGCTGATTATTCTGCCTTTCTTTCAGAAATATTTTGTCAGAGGGTTAACTTTAGGGTCCGTGAAAGGTTAGGATAGCGGCGTTTAAACCCGGCTAGTTGTGAAATGCGGTTAGCTGGTTTAAAAATAAATAGAACACTCAAGGAGGACGTACACAAATGAACAAGGGGTACAAAAAAACATCTGTATGGCTATCCATCGTCGTACTGCTGACACTGCTCGTATCCGCCTGCAGCAGCAATGGGAACGCAGGCAAACAAGAGGGGCAATCCGGCGAATCGCCCGCGGCGACCGGGACCTCGACGCAGGAGGCGCCATCCGAGACGGCCTCGGGAGAAAGCTTGGAACCGGTCACCTTAAAATGGCTTGTTCCCAAAACATTTAACATGAACAAGGCGGACGAAGTATTCGCAGCGATCAACAAAATCACGCAAGAGAAAATCAATGCCACGATCGATTTTACGTTAGTCGAGCTTGGCGAATACGATCAGAAAGTAAGCATGATGCTTGCGGCGAATGAAAGCTTCGACATCGCGTTTACCTCCAACTGGATTAATCCGTATATTCCGAATGTAGCAAAGGGCGCCTATGCGGCGCTGGACGATATTCTGGAAAAATATGCTCCGCAAACGATCGCGGGCACGAATGCGGCGGTTTGGGACGCTATTAAAGTGGACGGAAAAATCTATGCTACTCCGATCCAGCAAATCTATGCAAGGCAATTCGGATTGATGTTCAAGAAAGAACTGCTGGATAAATACAAATTTGACTACACCAATGTAAAGAAGCTGGAAGATTTGGAGCCTTACCTGCAGCAAATTAAAGAAAACGAGCCCGATCTGTTCCCGATTGAAGGCGTTGGCAGCAACATCTGGGAGAACGGGTTAAACTACTTCGGTTTCGACGCGCTTGTCGGAACCAGAACCCCCGGCGCAGTGAAAAGCTTTGGCGATCTGAAGGCCGTAAATCAATACGAATCGCAGGAATTCAAGGATTACGTGAAATTAATGAGAAGCTGGTATCAGAAAGGCTACATCCAGAAAGACGCAGCAACGACAACGACAAACTATCGTTCGCAAGGCAAATACGCGATCGTAACGGATCCTGTGACCAAGCCGGGCGGAGACGTGGAGTTCTCGAGCTCGCAAGCCGGGGGGATTCCCTATGTCGCTCATGGAATGGGCGATCGACCGCTTACGACGGGCTCCATTCAGGCTTCCATGAACGCGATCAACAAAAATTCGCAGCATCCTGAGCGGGCCTTAATGTTTATCGACTTGTTGAACTCGGATCCTGAGATTTTGAATCTGGTTGTTTTTGGTCTGGAGGGCTTAAGCTACACGAAATCGGCCGACGGAAAAGTCACACAGAAGATGGATGGCGCCTATGACGGCGTTTATAATTTCTTCGTCGGAAACGTATTTAACACGTTTTATACGGAAGGCCAGCCAGACGGCATGTGGGAGGAAACGGCCAAGATCAACATGGAGGCCAAGCCTTCCGTCGCGCTCGGTTTCGTGTTCAATTCGGACCCGGTATCGAATGAGCTGGCGAAAGCGCAAGCCGTTATCGACCAATATTTGAAGGCGCTTGCCAGCGGCTCTGTCGATGTAGATAAAGTATTGCCGGAATTTATTCAGAAGTTGAAGAATGCGGGCTCTGAGGCGATTATTGCCGAGCTTCAAAAGCAATTGGATGCTTGGGCAGCCAAGAAATAATCGAACGTAGTAGGATCAATCCTCGCGAGCAATTCGGCTGGAGTTGCCATCCGGCTGTAAGCCCTCGCGAGGATGATTTGTTTATTGAAGAGGAAAAGAGGAGGAAGAGGATCATCATGTCGGAGCAAATTGCAATTCATGTCGTGCCGCTTCCAAAGTCGGTTCATATCGAGCAGGGGACGAGATCCTTACGCCATACTGTCGTTCATGCTCTGCATTCGTCGCTTGCGCCGCTTGCGCCGATATTCGAGCAGGAGCTGGAAGCCGTGCTGGGCGAGAGAACCGGAACCGGGAACGAGACTCGAACGATCGTTGAATTAAATCTGGATGAAGCCATGCGGGAAGAGCAAATCAAAATCGCCGTTGCGGAAAAGGTACAGATTATTGGAGGAAGTTATTCCGCTGTTGCGGGCGGAACGGCGGTCTTGCTTCAGTTGATGTCGAACGAAGGGGAGCTGCCGCTGTGTACCGTTGAAGACGAGCCGGATCTTCCGTATCGGGGTTTAATGATGGATCTGGGGAGACATTGGCATTCGACGGACTGTATTCGGCAGACGATTACATTTTGCCGATTCTATCGATTTTCGCACTTGCACTTACACCTAACGGATGACCCGCTGTTCACGTTTCCGCTGCGGTCATTTCCACAAATCCCCGTATCGGGTATGAAATATACAAGACAAGAGCTCGAGGACCTGATTGAGTATGCCCAGCGTTGCGGGGTTCAGCTTGTGCCCGAAATCGATTTGCCGGGCCATTCGCGTCAGCTTAATCTCTCGGAGCCCGAGCTCTTTACATCGGGTATAGGGGAAGCCCACGAGAATGCGATTTGTTTGGGCAATCCTGCGGTGTTGAACGCGGTTCAACAAATGCTGCGCGAGTTATGCGAGATTTTCAAGTATTCGAAGTACATTCACTTGGGCTGCGATGAGACGAAGCTGGAGATTTTCGAGCAATGTCCCTGTTGCCGGGAAAAAATGAAAGAGCTGAACGTTAACGATGCAGAGGGCTTATTGCGCGACTTTATTGTTCGGGCTGCGGAAATTGTCAGAGAACAGGGCAGACAGCCGATCGTCTGGGAAGGTTTCTCACCGGCACATGGAATCGAAATCCCGAAAGACATCGTCGTTATTCCTTGGGAATCCTATTATCATCCGGCGGACTCGCTAGCGGAAGCGGGCTATGCACTGATTAACGCATCCTGGCAGCCCTTATATGCCACCCCGACCTTAAAATGGTCGCCCGAGCACATATACGGCTGGCACGTGAGGCGTTGGGAGCATTGGTGGGATCAATCCAAAGCGACGCTCCAGCCTATTGAATTGGATGAGAGTGCCAACCTTTTGGGTGCACAGTTCTGTTCATGGGAGAACGAGGAAAGCGCCGAGCTGGAGCTGATCCGTCTGCGCGCGCCGACGATGGTTGAACGGGTTTGGAACGTTGTCCGGCGCGAAGAGTGGCCATCCTTTGCCAAGCGGCTTGAAGCATCCGATCGCAGAGTGCTCCAAGTGTTGTCCGGCAAACCGGAACAGGTCAAAAAAGTCCAAAAGGAAGCGTAAGTTTTGTGCAAGCGGATTTTCTCGTCGCCGCCTATAGTAGAGTTATATATGTGAACGCTTTCAGGCGCGTGGTGAAGCGCGGCCGTTCATCCTTTCGATTATGACATAAAGGGGACTGGAATAGATGAATACGAAAATCGCGGTGGAGTGGAGGAAGGGGCCGATTCGAGGAAACGTCTCGACGACCGCCGGAATAATAAGCGCCGCAATCATGAGGGGGAGCGGCAAGTCCGAGGGAGCTTGCTTCTCCACCGACGGAAGTCCGGCGCGGCTGGAAGTAACGGTGCAAACGGAGGATGGGAAGGACTCGCGGTCCATTCTGGTGAAGATCGATACGCCGGAGCGCCCGTTCAGCTTTTTCCTGCGCGATGTGAGCAAGGCCTATCCGATCTACATTCCCGCTTACGGAGTCGCCGTCACGCAAGCCGACGACGATCGGACTTACGAGCAAATCGAGCTCGACGTCAAGGCGATGAACCTGGTTACCGAGCTGCAGCGGATAGAAGATGAACCGGAAGAAAACTACGAGAACGCCGCCGCCCATACCCGCGAGCTCGCTTCGCAGACATGGCTCGGGTTGTCGCGCGATATTCGGATTTTCGGCGTCGGGTTTCGCGGCGTCGGGGGAGAGGAAAGGCTGTGGGATTGGGTGCAGCCGCGATTTCACGGCTTCGAAGCGAAGCTGCCGGAGAATGAGGACAAGCCGGTCTGCTACCGATATATGCTTGGTCGAGGCGTCGGCTGCGTGGAAGGCGTCTCCCGCAGGCTCGAAGACGGATCGCTCCCCATCCTGCACGCCTCCATCGCGGATAACGACGTAGTCTACGACACGGTATCCTTCGTCTCCTACGAAAGCAGTTCTTTGAATGCCGATACGTTAAGGGGCACTCATTATTTGGCCGCCGACGGCTTCGGCCACTTTCATATGCTGACGGAAGAGCAGACGGCGCTGCGGGAACGGATTCTTCCGCAGGAGATGAACCGGGAAGAGGAGACGGTGCTCTACTTCCGGGCGGTAGCCACGAACAAAGCCCGAGTTCCCAGATACGCCTGGTTCAAAAACGTCGTTCCTAACGCTTTCGTCTTAAACGACGACAAACAATACGAGTTCGACGGAGATAACGGGTTTGTCAGCTACTCGGAGGACCGGGTTTGCTGCGTATCCAAGCTGGGCGGACGGCCGCTTGGAACGGAGGAGACGGCCGTTCTCCTTCCTCCGGGAGAATCGGTCACGTTTGAATTTTATTTGCCTCACCGTCCGATCTCCAAGGAACGCGCCGAAGGGCTAAGCCGGCAGTCTTTTGAAGACAGATGGGCGGAGTGCCGTGCGTTCTGGCAGGAGAAGCTTTCCCGGGCGGCGTCGATCAAGCTTCCCGAGCCGCGGATCGAAGAGATGATCAAGGCCGGATTGCTCCATCTCGATCTCGTCTCCTACGGCCTGGAGCCCGGCGGAACGATCGTTCCGACGATCGGCGTCTATACGGCGATCGGCTCGGAGAGCTCGCCGATTATCCAATTCATGGAGTCCATGGGCTGGAACGGCGTTGCGGAGCGGGCCTTGCAATTTTTCTTGGATAAGCAGCACGAGGACGGTCTGATGCAAAACTACGGCGGTTATATGCTGGAAACGGGAGCCGCATTATGGAGCCTCGGAGAGCATTACCGGTATACCCGAGACGAAGATTGGATTCTTAACGTAAAGGACCACCTGCTAAAGGCGTTCGATTATCTGGCGAAGTGGAGAGACCGCAATAAAACGGAGGAGCTGCGAGGCAAAGGCTACGGCATGCTGGAAGGGAAGACCGCGGATCCGGAAGACCCGTTCCGTTCCTTCATGTTAAACGGGTATGCGTATATGGGGATGAGCCGGCTGGCGGAGATGCTGAGGAACGTCGATCCCGACAGTTCTGCACGAGTGGAAGCCGAAGCGCAAGCGCTGAAGGAGGATATCCGTCAAGCTTTGTTCGCCGCGATGGGGAGTTCTCCGGTCGTTCCGCTGGCCGACGGAAGCTGGGTGCCGACCGTCCCTCCTTGGGTGGAGCACAGAGGACCGCTTTCTGTGAACGGGGAAGGCGGCAAATGGCTGACGCACGGTTCGGTCGCCGCTCGGGATTCCCTTCTCGGCCCGCTCTACCTCGTTTTTCAAGAGGTTGTTCGTCCGGACGAAGCCGCAGCGGAATTTATGTTGAATTATCATCACGAATTGATGTGCACCCGCAACGTCGCTTTAAGCCAGCCGTATTACAGCATTCACCCTTGGGTACATCTGAAACGGGGCGAGGTCAAGCCATTCCTGAAAGCTTATTATAACGGCTTCGCCGGATTGGCGGACCGGGAGACGTATACGTTCTGGGAGCACTTCTGGCACGCCAGCCCGCACAAGACGCACGAGGAAGGCTGGTTCCTGATGCAAACCCGTTGGATGCTTTATATGGAAGACGGGGAGGAGCGGTTGAACTTGCTGCCGGGAATTCCGAGCCAATGGCTGGAGGACGGCAACGTGATCGAATTGGACGGAATCGCGACTTATTTCGGAGCCGTCTCGTTGCGCGTCGAATCGAATTTGGAGCAAGGAGCGATTACCGCGAAAGTCGTCTGTCATTCGGACAGAAAGCCGAATACCGTAAGCATTCGGCTTCCGCATCCGGAAGGCGCGACTCCTACAACGATCATTGGCGGATCTTATTCCGCATCGCGACAAGCCGTCGTGATCGACCAATTCGACGGGAAAACTGAAATTACGCTAAAATTCGACAGGCGATGATATAATGGGAGCAGCGTCCTAACTTCAATGCTCCGACTTCCGCGTCAGGGGGTTATCTTATACGAACGAATCGCGTTCAAGCTTTCCAAAAGAGGATGAGACTCCTCTTTTTTGGTTTGCGAAATAAATTTATCTTATTCAACACGATCGTCGGCATCGTATTTATTACCGCCTTAAGCGCCCTGTTATCGCATTTTATGGAGAAGTATACGAAGGAAAACATCAATCAGTACGTTACGAGCCTGAACGCGCAGATCAGCAACAGCATCGACCGCTACGTCGACGATATGCAGAAGGTGCTGATGATCCTCTCCGAGGATGCCAACCTCCCCGTGATCGCGGACAAGAAGTTCGTCGGCACCTATGAGGGCTATGCGGCTTACAATCATTTTTACGATAACATTCGCTCGCTGATTTTTTTCAAAGGCTACAAATCGCTGTCGGTTATCCTCTTCGACAGGCAGGAAATTCTGACGACGGATTTAAACGACGGTCAGGATTTCAAGTATATTCGCAATGCCCTGAATACGAACATGTACCGGGAGATCACCGATTCCGAGCAATCGATGGTGCTGCTTCCCGGATTTTCCCTATTGCCGGGTAAGGACAACAATACGTTATTCTCCCAAGCCATCAAGCTGTGGGGCAACCTGCCCGGAGAGAAAGACTTTATGGTGCTGAGCGCCGACAAAAATCTGTTCTCGCAGTTTCTCAACGGGGTCAACAACCAAGCGTTCGATGATATTCTCATTACGACCGAGGACGGGAAGGTGATTTTCAGCCTGAAATCCGACGTCTCGGCTTACGCTGAATTCAGCGACAAGGACATTAGCCGGCTAGCCGAATTCGATACGTTGCGCCTCAATGGGGCAAGCTATTACGCCAACGTTAAAAATTCCGCGACGACGGGCTGGTATGTCGTCTCTTTGATTAACCAAAACAAAGTCGACAAACAAATCAACGATTCGAAAATCATCATCATATTGACGGGAATCATCGTGATGGCTATTTTGATTGTTGCCGTTCATCTCTTCGTGACGAGGAGCACGCGGGACCTCAAGAGATTATCCAAGACGATGAAAAACATAGAGAAGTCGAACTACCAGATCCGCAGCGACATTAACCGCAACGACGAGATCGGCGATCTCAGCCGAAGCTTTAATTTGATGATCAAGAACGTGCTCGAGAACCAGGTGCTGCGCAACGAAGCCGAGATCAAGAGCTTGCAGGACCAGATCAATCCGCACTTTCTGTACAATACGCTCGACGCGATCAGCTCGCTGGCCATCAAACAGGATTATGTCAGAATCAATGCAATGGTCGAAAAGCTCGCCGATTTTTACCGCTACAATATGAACATCGCGAGCAACAACGTCGTGGAAATCGGAACCGAAATCCAGCATGTAAAAAATTATTTAGAAATTATCCAGGTTCGCTACAGCAGCCGTTTAAGCGTGATCTATGAGATCGACGAAGGCGTGTCGGAATACCGGACGATTCGGTTCACGCTCCAGCCTGTCGTCGAGAACGCGATCAAGCACGCGTTTAACGAAATGTCCATGGCCTACGTCATTCGGATAAGAGCCTACGAAACGGAAAATGCGATCGTACTGGAAGTGTCGGACAATGGAATCGGGATCGAGCAGCCTATGCTACGCAAAATTATGCAAGATATCGAGGGAGAAGCTGCCTTGCCCTATTCCGAGCCTCGCGGGGGCGTAGGACTGAAAAACGTGAACATGAGGTATAAACTGTTATTCGGCGCCGATTATGGCATCTCGATCGAAAGCGCCAAGGGAAGCGGGACAACAGTCGTCATTACCGGTCGCAAAATGAAATGAGGTGCATCCAGATGAAGGTCATGGTCGTAGACGACGAAGAATTGAGCAAGGACAAAATCGTTTATTTGCTGCAGAGCAGCTCCGTTTCGTTCGAAATCGTCTTAACGGCGGGCAACGGAAGGGAAGCTCTGGAGTTGATCGAAGGCGGCGAACTTCCGGACGTCATCCTGACCGATATCCGGATGCCCGTCATGAACGGCTTGGAATTGATCGAGGCGGTGAAGGAAAAATATCCGGACATCCGGTTTATCGTGACCAGCGGTTATGCCGATTTCGATTACGCCGTCAAAGCGATGAAGCACGGGGTGACGGATTACGTGCTCAAGCCCGTCAAAGCCCAAGATCTCATTCCCGTGGTGGAGGCGATGCGGGACGCGATCGCGGCATCCGGTCAGGCGAAGGAAGAGAGCGAGCGGATCGAAGCGGTCAGCCGGGAAAATCGTCGCATGGCGCTGGAAAAGGAAATCTACCATCTGTTGACCGATCGACGGGAAGAGGAGGCCGAGAAGAGGGAAGCGGAACGGGATATTGCGATTCTCAGGCATGGCTTCTATCTCATTGCTTCGGTTAAGCTCCATGGCGGCGAACGATCAGCCGATGGCGAACTCTTCAGAGAATTACGAGAACGATTCGACGATGAAGCGGGAAACGGCTGGATGATGGAAAATTACTTCGGCAAGGGTACGTTCATTATCCTATTCGGCGGCGAGGACGAAAATCGGCTCGCCGACACGGCGGCCAGGGAAGCGCATCGGCTTCGCGCGTTGCTGCACGATCGGCACGGCTTGGCGGTTACGATCGGCGTCAGCCGACCTTGCGGCGATCCGAGGATGGCTTATCGGCAAGCTGCGGTGGCGCTGAAGAACCGATTCTGCTCCGGGACGGACCGAATCTTCTCGTATGCCGCTAACGAGGTTCGCAGCAATCGCGCTTCGCAATCGCTCGCGCTTAAATTCAAGCTGGCCGAACAAAGCCTGGAAAACAAAAGCCTTGCGAAAGCGATCGTCCTTCTTCGTCATACCGCGGAGGATGTATTCGTCCGTGCTCTAGCCGAATGCCGGGAAGAGATTTCAATAGACTACCTGTTTAACGAGTACGTCAATTTGGTGATCCGGTTTTGTTTGAAGCACGATTACGATTTTATCGATCGGATCGAACCGGACGTTCTATCGGGGAGAGTCTTGGATGAACTTGAGGATCGCGGCGCGATCTTGAAGCTGATCGAGACGATAATCGAGAGAGTGTTTCGCTCCGCTCCCGGAACGAAAGGCGGCGAACTTCGAAACCCTGCCTTAAATTCTTCGGTTATCGATCAAATCGTCGCCTACGTGTCCAGAAATATCGAAGAAGAGATTACGCTGCAGACGGTATCCGATAAATTCTCCATTAACCCCTCATACCTATCGCGCGTCTTTAAAGCCGCTATGAATCAGGGCTTCGTCAAATACGTGACCGGGCTCAAGATCGACAAGGCGAAGGAACTGCTCGAGAACGGGGCGTTGGAGATTGCGGACATCGCTCACGGACTCGGGTTTTCCGACCAACAGTATTTCAATCGGGTGTTTAAGAAGACAACGGGAACGACGCCGAGCGAATGGCGGACGAAGAGTAAAAAAAGTCCAAAAAACGCGTAAGATTCGTGCAAGATAAGCGGTGGTCCGATGCGTTAAAGTAGAAATATAAGCAAGGCGTTATCGGCGAGAGGTCGAGTCCGTCACGTGCGGCGCTTTGGAAAGCCAAGGCCAAGCGCGGAACGGCCGATTCTGCTCAGCCTATAAAGAAAGCGCTTTCATTAATTTGAGAGATCTATTTTACAGCTAAGCAGGTGAAAGGCATGAACAAGCTTTATCGTCAAAAATGGTTGATCGCGTTCGCGTTACCCGGATTTCTGTTCTTTCTCGTGTTTTCTTATTTGCCGATGTACGGCGTTGTCATTTCTTTTCAGGACTTCGACGTCTTCAAAGGCGTGTTCCGAAGCGACTTCGTCGGATTCGATAATTTCAGGACGTTATTCGATATGCCCGATTTTAATAACGCACTCCGGAACACAATCCTGATCAGTGCAATGAAAATGATCCTGCTCTTCCCTGCAACAGTCATCTTTGCTCTTTTGATCAACGAAATCGGCACGGGATGGTTCCGGAAATTCGTTCAAACGACCTCGTATTTGCCGTATTTCGTCTCATGGGTCATCGCGGCGGGGATCTGGTATAAGCTCTTTTCCATCGACGGCGGAGTCGTCAACGATCTGCTCGTGTCCCTCAGGATTTTGAAAGAGCCGTTTTACTTCATGGCCGATAAGGATGCTTTCTATCCGATTATTCTATTTACCGAGGCATGGAAAAACATGGGGTTCAGCGCGATTATCTTTATCGCGTCTTTGTCCGCGATCGACGTCCAGCAGTACGAGGCGGCCAAGGTGGACGGAGCCAGCCGGTTCCGCCAAATCTGGCACATCTCTCTTCCGGGTATCCGAAACACGATCGTGCTCATGTTTATTCTGAACGCCTCGAACCTGTTAAAGGCGGGTCAGGATCAAATGTGGACGATGTCGAACGTAACCGTTCAGCAGCAGGCCGAAATTCTGGATACGCTCGTTCTTCGATATTTGAAGGACATGGGGTTAATGGGGTATTCGATCGGAACGGCTATGGGCATCTTCCAAGCCTTTATCGGTCTGGCCTTGTTCATCGTCTGCAATTATTTGGCGAAAGCCGCCAAGAGCGATTCCATCATCTGATTTCGGAGGTAGGGTATGAAGAAGAAACGAAAATTCGACGCGTTCGCCGCGATCAACGGAATCCTCATGTTGATCTTCACGTTAGTCTGCATCTATCCGTTCTACTACGTCTTGATCGTATCCCTTAACGATCCGCTGGATGCGCAGCGGGGAGGGCTGTACCTGTGGGTAAGATCCTTCTCCTTCGAAAATTATAAAGCGATCTTTAAGACGTCGGAGCTGTTAAACGCTTACCAAATTACGTTGTTTCGGGTCATAGCCGGGTCCGCTCTGCATTTGATCCTGACCGCGATGTTCGCTTTCGCCTTAACCAAGAAACACTTCGTATTCCGAAAATTTCTGACCTGGTGGATGCTGATTCCGATGTATTTCTCCGGCGGCATCATCCCGACTTACGTCGTCATGGACATGCTCGGCCTGGTCAACAACGTGATGGTTTACGTTTTGCCGCATTTGCTCGCCACTTTCCATATTTTGATCCTTCGTACCTTTTTGAACGAGCTGCCGGCCGCATTGGAAGAATCCGCCGTCATCGACGGGGCGAGCGATTTCTCGCTTTTCTGGCGAATCGTCATGCCGCTAAGCACGCCGGTGCTGGCGACGGTCGCGCTGTTTATCGGCGTATTCCATTGGAACGACTGGTTTTCCGGATTTACCTATATGACGAGCGAAGACCTATGGACCGCCCAGAACGTGCTTCTGAAAATCATTCAAACCAACGAAGCGTCCAACATCGCCTCGATTTCCAAGATGGACTCCGGCTTCAAAGCGACCGTCACGGCAGAATCGGTCAAAATGGCCATGCTGGTCATCACGACGGTTCCGGTTATCGTCGTCTATCCTTTTCTTCAGAAGTACTTTGTCAAAGGCATGATGCTAGGTTCGGTCAAAGGTTAAGCGGACAGGCGGTATGAGTACCTAACGGTATTTATATATAATGAAATTATAGGGAGAGGTTAGCATGACGATGAAAAAGAAGATGATCGTTTCACTGGCTACGCTCGCGCTGGCGACTTCCAGCATTCTGGCCGGCTGCGCCAAGACGAACGACGGGGCGAAAGAATCCGCTCCCGCGGCGTCTTCTCCGGCGCAGCAGGAGACCGCATCGGCGGAGCCCTCGAAAGAAGCTCTTCCTTCGGAGCTTACCGTTTCCTCTTTTAACTGGGGATGGGCGACGGTCGACGAAGCCCGGGACAGAATCGGGCCTGAGCTCGAGAAGGCGCTCGGATTTAAGGTCAAGCTCAACGTCCTGAAGACGGGAAGCTCCGACGAAGCAGACAAGAAGCTTCAGCTGTGGGCGGCTACCAAAGCGGCGGACATGCCCGATATTTTAATGACGACAAGCTCTACGCTGGCTGCCCAAACGATCGATTCGCTGGGAAGGAACGACATTCTGCTGGACTGGAACGAAATTTTGGATCGGATGCCGAATTACAAAGCGCAAGTGAGTCAGCTTCTGCCGATCAGCTCGGACGTCGAAACCGGGAAGCTGTTCCGCGCGCCCCAAAACTTCGAGTCCCCTATCGGAACCAAGCCTGCAACGGCGCCGCTCATTCGCAAGGATTGGCTGGATCAGTTGGGACTCCCTTTGCCCAAAACCACCGATGAATTGCGGGATACGCTAATCGCATTCAGAGATAACATTAAGCTGCCCGACGGACAGAAGGTCATCCCTTCGATCGATTTCGGAGAGATGTTCTGGAACAACAAATACATGTTCGACAATCCGGAATACTCTTACGCAGGCTCCGGCAACGTAACGGTCGGATTAAACGACTGGTTTACGGATAAGAGCGACGGCAAGGTCAAACGGCACGACATGGTCTTCACGGATAATCTGTATGAATTCATCGCGTATTACAATTCGCTCTTCAAAGAGGGCTTGATCGACAAGGAAAGCTTGACGATGAAGTACGGACAATATATCGAGAAGGCGTCCAGCGGCCGCGTGGGATTGTTCGGAACTTGGGGCACGCATGTCATGACGGTGAACGACAGCTTGGCGAGCGTGGATCCGAAGGGGCTGTTCGTCGGAACGACCGTGTTCAGCAGCAAAACGAATCCATCGTTAGATCCGGCGTTTGTTAAGAAAGCGATGTTGGGAGTCAACTCGTACTGGATCATCAAGAAGAGCATCAGCGAAGAAAACTTGAATGCCTTCATCAAGTATATGGAATACACGATGGGGGAGGAAGGCTGGAAGCTCACGACTTTCGGCCAGGAAGGCGTCGATTGGGAATATGATGCCGACAATAAGATTGTCGAGACGCAGGCGGCTATCGATAAGTTCCAAGGAAATATCGGAGAGAAAATTCCTGAAGGAATTTGGTACTACAGCCCGACGCCGAACTACAACCTGCAAGCGAAATACTACGCACCGACCGCGTACGACAAAAGGGCGGACGTCATCGAAACTTTGAAAAACATGGGCTACGTCCAAGGAGAGCCGGTCTATTCGTACATCACGGACAAAGCTCCATACGTTCTCCCCGGACCGATCGAACTGAAGAAGGGCGCAGGTTATGCGACGCGGTGGAAGGACATGGTCGTGTCCGGCGTGCTGGCGAAATCCGAGGAGGAAATCCGAAGCATTATCGCCAAATGGCAGGAAACGGAAAGAAAGCTCGGCTACGACGAGATTTCGGAGGAAAGAACGAACAACTTGCAAACCGTTCCGGATCTGGAATAGTCCGATTGAGCGGGAACGGATCGCAGGAAGGGCGCTTAGAACAAGCGTCCTTCTTTTCGTCGTCCCGCGACTTGATCGGCAAAAAAGTCCAATAAATCCGGTAAAAATATTCCTATATCCGATGAAGCGGTTGTCCTATTCTGGTTAAAGAAGAGCGTGAACCGAATCTGGAAAGCGCTCTCAATTAGAGGAGGTCATTTCATGAAAAAAAAGGCACCTTTCCTTCTAGGCCTATTGGCGGCAATTTTCGTTTTCTCTACCGTTTCTTCGGTCCAAGCGGCGATACCCGATCCGAAGGTCGCCCCGTTCCCGATCGGGATCTTCTGGTCGCCGAGTCCTCAGGATACGACGTTCGAAAATTACAAACAGATCAAGGACATGAATGCGACCTATGTTCTCTTAACGAATGGCGTTATTAACCAAACCCTTAATGACGCCGCATTGGCGCAGTGTGCCGCTAACGGTTTAAAGTGCGTCGTGCAGGAAGAACGACTGGATTCGTACAAATTTAACGAATTGCAAAACCTCGGCGACGGAGGAGATTTTCTCGACTACGGCCATTCATACGGGCAAACGTTCACGACTCCGAATACTCCGGATATCGCAATCGATACCATAGAGCTGTTCATGGATGAAAATTTGCCGGTTAGCGGTCAGAAGATGACATTAAAACTTTACGATTCGCCAAGCAAGACGACTCTGATCGGGAGTTCATCGATAACCGGACCTGCAGGTACGATTCATCCTACCTTTTATTTTTATAAATGGCTTACTCCGAATACTACGTATTACATGGAGCTGACCGCCGATGGGCCATTGGCTCAAAGCTACGTGATCTATCATACTTCCGACGCGTATAGCGGAGGGACGGCTTATCGGGACGGAGTTGCCCAGGCAGGGCATGACTTATGGTTTAATCTCCACTACGCCCGGAGCATGTTTATCGGAGGCGCCGAGCCGTATGCGGCTGATATCGCCGAAATTACCAATCACTACAAAACGAACGGAGCTTTCCTGGGCTATCATCTTGTCGATGAGCCTTCCGCGGAGAAGATGGTCGGTTTGCAAAGCACGATCGAGAAAATCAGGGCGGCGGATCCGGATCACCTGACCTATGTGAACTTGTTACCGACCTATGCGGGCAACCTCGGTTTCGGCGGACAGACAGGCGTATTCGTAAATCCGTCCCAGTCCGTAGGACAGTCTTTTAAAACCAATTCGAAGACGACAATGATATCGACGGTTCAGTTGTATATCGACAAGAATCAATGGGGGACGAACGAGCCTCTGACTCTGAAGCTGTGGAATTCTCCCGCCAAAACGACGTTGATCGCGCAGCAGACGCTATCGGGAGCGAGCACGAATTATCCGCAGTTTACTTTGAATGCGGCCGTAAGCCCGAATACGTCCTATTACTGGGAGCTTACCCATGGGGGCGGAGGAGACAATTCCGTCGGTTGGGTTGTGAAGTCGACGAGCGGAACGGAATGGGAGAAAGACGGTACGGCTTACGTGGCGGGCAGTCCCTCGAACGGCGACTTCTGGTTCACCCTTAATCAGAACCTGACCGCTTTTTCCTATGAAGATTACGTCTATCGCTGGGCCAGTAAAAACCCTGATTTCCTGATGTACGATCATTATCCGTTCGGTGTAAGCGGCGGGATTAGCGCCGATTATTATTCGAATATGGAAATCATACGCAGGCAGTCCCTGGCGGCATCGATCGATTTTTGGACCTATATTCAAGCGGTAGGAATTACGGGAATGCTTAGGGCGCCTTCAGAAGGAGAAATGAGGTACCAAGTATATACCAGCCTCGCCTACGGGGCTAAAGGAATCAATTACTTCACTTACGAGACTCCGTCCGGACAAGGAGAACCGTTCCATGACGGCATTCTGCTGCCGAACGGGACCAAGAACGCTTCGTATACGTATGCGCAAAATATTAACGCGGAGGTGTTGAAACTCGGACCTAAGCTATTGTCGCTGACCTCCCAGGCCGTATATCATACCGGCACGCTGCCTGTGGGCACGACCGCACTGCCTTCGAGCTTTTTCCTTCAGCCGTCTAATCCTGCGGATCCGTTAGTGATCGGATACTCGACGGATGCCGACGGACGCCGATATGTCATGGTGACTAACCGGGATACCGTCAATTCGAGAACGGTGTCGTTTACGCTTTCGCCTAAACCGAGTGCGGTAACGGAAATCTCCAAAACGACGGGAGGCGAAGTCGCCACGAATTACAATCCGGCTACAGGCGCGATGTCGGCCGCATTTGCTCCGGGAGAAGGCCGATTGTACGCTTTGCCGTTAGCCCCTGCGAATCTGGCAGTTCATGCCGCTGTCACGGTAAGCAGCGAGTATTCGGGGTGGCCGAAAAGCAGACTTACGGACGGGAACAGATCGACCAATTTTTCGACGCAGACGGGAATAACGAGCGACCATGCCGAATGGATCGTGATCGATATGGGATCGCCGGTCGTGTTTAACGAGGTCGTCCTTGTCGGACGTACCGAGCCTTACGGCTACCCGAAGGATTTCAAGATTCAAGTGTGGGACGGAGCGAATTGGCAGGATCGGATATCCCGAACCAACGAATCCCAGCCTGCTTCCAGCGCGGCGATCTCCTATACTTGGGGGTACTCCGATACAACGAATAAAATCCGAATTTCCGCATCGGGGCTGCGCCCGGACAATAACGGGCATTATGTTCTTCAGCTGGGAGAAGTCGAAGTCTACAACGAGCCATAATGTCAAACACCGCCGCCGCATCCCGTTTCGGGAGGGCTGGCGGTGTTTTCATCTTATCGATCGCGGATTAGGGACTCACAAAGCGAAGGCGGCTTTTGCCCACGAATAATCGGGGTCCGGCTGTGTTCCGTCCTTGTAGGTGGAGATCAAAGCCCAGCGATCGGCGCCCGACGTATTCGGGTAGGAGGCATGGAGCAGCAGATCGTGGAACACGATGGCGTCACCCTTGGAGGCCGGCAAATCCACAATTTGCGACGGATCGATGTCTTTCTCGTCCAGACGATGCACGAATCCCAGATCGTCCGTTACTTGGCCGTCATGGCTGGCAGTCGACAAATGCGAACCGGGAACGATCCTTAAACAGCCGTTCGCCGGATTGGCGTCGTCGAGCGCGATCCAGACCGAGAACTTGTGGCTGCCGCGCCAATACGAATAGTCCTGGTGCCAAGGCGATCCGAAATCGGTGCTGGCGTTTTTGAAGACCAGCTTGTCGCTCAAGAACACGACCGAATCCCCGACGATCTCTTTTAACGCTTGCGCCAATCGGGGCGTTCTCGCCGCTTCCTTGAACAGCGGACTTTCGGCGGTCAGCCCAAGGAACACGCCCGATTGATGAACGTCGTGTCTCGCTAGAATCGCCGCTGCTTCTTCTTTCAAGCGATGGGCTTCCTCCGTCGTGTAGAGCCCCTTCAGAATTACGTAACCCTGATTCTCGAATTCTTCTTTGAAGGCTGTAGTCATATTTCGTTCCTCCTTATCGCGATTGCCAATGCAACGCTCTGATCTCGCTGGCGGATTTTCCGGTATAGCGTTTCACCGATCTGGAGTAGTGGTATCTCGACTTGAAGCCGCACTGCTCGGCGATCTCTCCGACGGACAGACCGGTCGTACGCAACAAGACGAGGCTATGCTCCACGCGGTAATCCCATAAATACTGAATGGGCGTCGTTTGTTCGGCTTGCTTGAAGAGTCGCACGAGATGGCTGGCCGAGACGTTGGCGTGATCGGCGATTTCCTTCATAGATAAAGGGATGGCGTAGTGTTCGTGAATAAACGATTTGACCTTCCCAATGACGGGATTGGCGATAAGCGCATCATTGCGCGCGCTTTCCGCCGCGTACAGTCGAATGGCCGCAAGCCCAAGCGCGTTCGCCACGCTGCGGTATTCGGGTAGATCCGTTTGCCGCTGCATCACCGATAGATCGACAAGCCGGTTCATCGGCTCCGAGATCGGGATGCTACGGGGCATAGCGCGTAATTGATGCTGCAAATCGGCTTCGTACTCTCTCAAACTCAATGTGATCCAGCGATGCCGTGACTTTCCAAACCTGTCGAACGCGATATAGACGTTATCTTCCGGCAGCAGCAGCAAGAGTTGTCCCGGATGCACCTTGTACGCAGCGCCGTCGACCTCCACCTCCATCGACCCCGAGTGCAGAAGAACCAGCTGGATCTCCCGATAGCGAAGCGGTCCGTACGTTCCGCCCGGCGGGTAGACGACCGATCCGGCTATCGCTTGTTCGATCGATTCATCCGTCAACCGCAAATCCTCGTTCATCCGATCCATCTCCTGTCTCTTGGCCTTTTATGAGTTTAATATTAGGGGGTTATTAGCAAGAAGAAAATGCTCAGGCAAATCGTATATGTGTCTCAAATGATCAATTGGATGCGGAACATGTCTTCGTTTCAGCTAAGCGCCTCCCGATACTCATGTGGAGTCATTTGGACGTATTTCTTGAACATTTTAATGAAATATCCCTGCTCAAGCCCAACTTGACGAGCGATTTCATGTATCTTCAACGACGATTTCGCAAGAAGCAGTGTTGCTTTTTCGATTCGTTTTTCAGCGATATATTCCGCCAGGCCATGCCCCGTCATTTGTTTGTATAATCTGGACAAGTAAGAGGGATTCAAACTGACGACCTCTGCAAGCCGGGTTAAAGAGAGATCGTCTTCCATTCGCTCCTGAATGTATTGATGAAGCATGTCTACGATAATGTTGGAGTTTTCTTTTTGCTCCTTCCGGATGCGCTCCGCAAGCACGCGGGCGACATCCTCGAAAAACTGGGCCGCAGATTCCCAGGATTCGTGCTCTTCGATGCGCATAAGCCCGTCTATTTCGGGAAGCTGCATTAATTCCGAAGTCATTTCCATTTGATTCATGTATGTCAAGATCATCGTAGCTATGGCATAGTAGATTTCGACGAAAGAGTAGCGGGAAGAGGAAGTAGCGGTTCCCAGCATCGCATGACAAAGAGAGGAGAATTCCTTAAAAGAGCCGCTCTCCAAGTACGATTCCAGTAAAAGCAGTTTGGTTCGGGAGTTTCCAGTCGATGGATCGCGGTAGACCTCCGTCTGGACGGCTTCGGATGCGGTTATCGTGTCCGTCAGCAAAATCTCGTTGCCTAAACCCAAGCCTCTCCCCAGCAGGCGCTTTAAGTCGCGGAAGATAGAGGGAACGTCCTCCCAAGGGCAGGGGTTGCGATGTGTCACAAAAGAAACCGTTGTCTTAAGCATCTGCTTGCAAGCGGATTGAATGGATTCAAGCGATTCTTGAACCGTTTGAGAGAACGTGTCCCCGGCCTTGGCCTCTAATCCCGGTTTTTGGATGAACCAAACGAATTTATTCCGGTCATAAGAGACGTAATGGATGGAACAATGAGTCAAGTAATCCTGTGCGATATTATGAATGGCAAACAGAAGCAAGAGGCGGTCGGAAACCGAATAGGAAGCGGACCACTCGTCTATTCTTCCGATCGCTAACAGGAGGGGCGGGTCTGCAAGCAAGGTAAGGCCTAGCTCCTCTAACTTATGTTGGAGCAAGTCCTTCGACCATGCAGAGTTCCCATCGAGCATTCCGTGCAAGAATTCTTTCTGAAGAATCGGTTTCGCTTTGTGCAATTCCCGTTTGGCGTCCTCGATTAGCCGGTCTTTCTCATTGAATGCCTGGATGCTTGCGATGGCAGAGTCGAGAGCTTCCAATATTCGTTCGTCTCCCTCAGTTTTTAGAACGTAATCAAATCCGCCGTTGCGCATCGCAGTCTGAACATAAGAAAATTCAGTGTATCCCGTGAGAAAAACGACTTTGCAGCGGGGCCAGCTTTTCATGATCGCTTGCTGAAGCTCCAAACCGTTCATCCCCGGCATTTGAATGTCCGCAAATACGATATCGACCGTGTGCTTAGCGAGAAGCCCCAAAGCCTCGGAGGCGGAGTATGCTTTCAGAACGCCTAGTTCTACGTGATCAAGGTCAAGGAACAAATTATAGATTCCGTTTACGATAACCGGCTCGTTATCGATAATGAGCACTCTGTACATGTTATCCGATCTTCCCTTCTAGTTCGAACTCCTGATTCGTAGGCAAATGAAAAACAATTCGCAGACCGCCGGACGCGCCTCTTGACAATACGAGTCCGCAAGACGGCCCGAAGCGGAAAAGGAGTCGTCTGTGTACGTTGATTAGCCCCGTCGTTTCTTGTCCGACGCTTTGGTCGTTCAACCTTTTTTGCAAATGAAAGATAGTCAACTCTTCCACTCGTTCCCCGTTGTCTTCGATCGAGACTCGCAACTCTTCCTTTCCGTTTTTGCTCTGCGATAATTCAAAAGAAACGTTCAGTACTCCGCCGCTTTCTCTCTGCTCCAAGCCATGCTTGTATGCATTCTCCACAAGGGGCTGCAGAATCAGCCTGGGAACGGCAAGATGAGCGCACGTTGGGGGAAGATCGCCGAATCGGACCTCGATTTGATGAGCGAATCGGAAGGATTGAATATCCACGTAGTTTTTGACGTGTTTGACTTCTTCCAGTAGCGGAATTTCATTGCTTGAATCGCGAGTTAGGAATTGAAAATAATCCGATAAGTACTTCGTGAATCGGATTTGGTTTTCGTCGCCGTTATTTTTAGCAAGCCGGAACAGGATGAATAGGCTGTTATACAAGAAATGCGGATTAATCTGGGATTGCAACTGCTTCAATTCTGCATGTTGAACGCGATACTTTTGCTCGTAAACCTCGAAAATGGTTTGCTGCAAATTCTGAACCATCGCATTGAATTGAGTGTACAGGTAATGGAATTCGTCACGGCCGCGATTGTTGACACGGACGTTCATGTTGCCTTGCTCCACCTTGCGGAAGGCGCGGACAAGCGTCCGTAGCGGTTTGTGAATCAAGCGATAAACCGAATAAGAAGCGTATAGGATCACGATAACCGTGAGACCGGATATCATCCAAAACCAAACCGAATATTGCCGCAACGAACCTAGCACCGTTTGTTCGCGTTCGTACATAACTAACGTAGTACCTAACACCTTAGACTTTTCGAATGCAATTAAATACCGTTCTCCGTGAACCGTTGCCAATCGAAGACCTTGATCTTCGCCGCTCAATCTTTCCGGCAGAGCGAGT
>PJUD01000414.1_pt1 | contig 23750 bp, 22 predicted proteins | sample 1512341 | NCBI WGS metagenome assembly PJUD01 (sample SAMN08177675, study PRJNA422409) | Feces metagenome, whole genome shotgun sequencing project. | isolation source: Chicken feces (3) enriched on wood chips: beechwood xylan treatment | host: Gallus gallus | place: USA: Madison | collected 2015-01-15 | reverse complement strand
GCCACATAGCGGGATCTGGGTCATCCTATAGCTTATGGAGGCAGGCTTCGCACTGGATCTATTATCCATTTCGTTCAATTTTTGTTAATAATTAGCAGGGGTATTACAGGGGGATAACAGGGGTACAACCCCTATTAACCCCCTGTTAAAACGGTGCTATACTGCTGTTAATTACAAATCAGTATACAATTTGAGCCTAAGCAACGCAACAACAGGCCTCCCCTCTTTGTCAAAACTGCCGCTGAAACAAGCAAAATATCAATATGAAAAGCCTAATGGTCTTTGACAAACAAAATGTAAATGAAACCGTATATTCGTAAATAGCAAATTAAAATCTTCCTTATTTTGAACGGACTTTTCAAAATTTACAAAGTTGACGCCGACGAGGCACTGCGCATACAACAATCCAAAAACGAAATACATCAACATGATTTCGAGGAATTGATTATTGGTGTGGCAGGAAAACTCGAACATTTTATCGATTTCAAAACAAAAACCTACACCGCTCCATTTATAAGTTTTGTCACTCAGGGCAAAACCCACCGCGTCAAACCTCTTTTGCATAATAATAACATTGAATTTTGGGTCGTTCGATTTAAAAGTGAATTTATCCCCGAAACGACTTTCCAGCTCTACGCCCACTTTCATGAAAATGCGACATTGACCTTCGCCAGCCCCAACTGCTTTGGGCGATTGATCGTCTTGTGTGAGCTAATGCAACAGGAATGCTCACAAAATAGCGTAGACTATGCGGTTATCAAGCAGCTATTGAGCACCATCTTTACCATGATTGAATCTGAACGGAAAAGGCAATTTCCAGACAGCCAACAGCAATTGAAAAATCAGAGTACAACGTTCACAAGCTTTCTCTCTATACTGGAAGAGAACTACCGCCGTCCCGAAGGCGTTAATTTTTACGCGGAGAAGCTTTTTATGTCGACACGAAACCTAAATTTAATTTGTCAGAGCATATTACAACAAAGCGTTTCTGAGATTATCGAAACACGAAAACTTATTGAAGCAAAAAACCTCTTGTTGACAACAACTAAAACGATCTCGGAAATTGGTTTTGAACTCGGCTACCAAGATAAAGCCTACTTTACCAATGTCTTCAAAAAGAAAGCAGGCATGACGCCTTCGGAATTTAGAAATGAAATCCAAAAACTTATTTCCGAATAGCGTACAACAGATTTCCGAATAGTACAACAGATTGACAGGATAATGATACCGCCTAGCTAAGCCCATCCCCTACCTTTGTAATAAAAATTGACGCAGCCACATCATATCAAATGCGTAGAAAGGATTTTATTAAAATTATGGCAACATTACCATTAGCTGGAGTAGCTCATAAAGCAAACTCTTTATATAAATTTTCCGAGGAACTGGAGGCAACGGACAAATTTCCAGTCTTATTTTTAGGACATGGAAGTCCCATGAACGCCATAGAGGACAACGAATTTGTCCGGGGATTCAAAAAAATTGGCCAAACTTTCGAAAAACCGAAGGCGATTCTTGTTGTCTCGGCACACTGGGAAACACGTGGAACATTTGTCACAGCGATGGAGCATCCCGCCACCATTCATGACTTTGGCGGCTTTCCTCAGGCATTATTTGATGTCCAATACCCAGCTCCAGGCAGCCCGGCACTCGCTTTAGAAACACAGCGCATTGTCAGCAAAACAGACGTTCACCTCGACGACAAATGGGGGCTGGACCATGGATCATGGTCTGTCGTCAAACATCTATACCCTGATGCAGACGTTCCTATTATTCAAATGAGCATCGATTACACACAGCCTGCAGCATACCATTATGAGATCGCACAGCAATTAAACGCGCTAAGAAAAAAAGGTGTACTCATTATCGGTAGCGGTAATATGGTGCACAACTTACGGATGGTCGCCTGGGACAAACTCGATACGGCAGGCTATGCGTATGAATGGGCTACTATAGCCAATGAAAAAATGAAGAAATTTATTCAGAATGGCAACCATCAAGCGCTCATAGATTTCAGAAAACAAGGCAAAGAGTTCGACTTGGCAATTCCAACGCCTGAACATTACCTCCCTTTAATCTATACCTTGGGTTTACAGGAGAAAAATGATGAGTTGTTTCTCTTCAACGACAATTCAGTGGCTGGATCGCTGACCATGACTTCTTTGAAAATCGGTTAAGCCTCCAGCATACCTATCAGGAATATCCAACAATACCAGCCCATTCCATTAACCGAGAACAAGGCCAATGGAATGGGCTGGTTGTATACAGGACTCCGCTGAGCCTGGAAATAATCTCGAAATTTCCATGACAAAAAGCGTTAGGATTGCAGCGCTAGGATTGATAAATTTGTTTGAAACAAAAACAACGTACTTGAACTTAACCCATGGCAACAAAACCTGTTATTGAAATTGAATATTGTCCAAAATGCAATTGGATGCTGCGCGCCGCCTATATGGCGCAGGAGGTACTGAGTTCGTTCACGGATGAGATCCATGGAGTGATGCTGGTCCCCAGCGAAATTGCAGGCCGTTATACAGTACGGGTAGCGGATAAGGAGATATTCGATCGAAAAAGAGCCGGTCGATTCCCCGAAATAAAAGAACTCAAACAACTGATCCGTGATCTAGTCGCACCAGATAAATCCTTAGGTCATTCGGACAAATCTCCTTCATCCAACATTTAATTTAGCATAAATCGGATTTTAAAGACTTCTTCTTATTAGCAACTTTGTATAAATTAAATGAACAATCATGACTATTCAACAAGAAGTAGATTTTCAACGTATCGCCAAGGCCATACATTTCTTACAGGAAAACTTTAAGTCTCAACCTACATTGGGTCAGATCGCTTCTCATGTTTACATGAGTGAAGCTCATTTTCAACGCATGTTTACCGCATGGGCAGGTACAAGCCCCAAGAAATTCTTACAGTACGTAAGTATAAATTATGCAAAATCATTGCTTAAGGAAAATAACATTGCTGAAACAACATTCCAGCTTGGCCTTTCCAGCAGCAGTAGACTTCATGAACTATTTATCAACATTGAGGGGATGACTCCGGCTGAATATAAAAATGAAGGCTCCAATTTATTGATTTCCTACGCGTATTATCAGAGCTTATTCGGCACAATGCTAATTGCATCCACCTCAAAAGGTATTTGTCATATTGCCTACGCGGATGATAACATAACAGCTTTTGACGCTCTTCAGCAACGATTTCCGAACGCAACATACCTACAACAGGGGAACAGCATGCATGAGAATGCACTCAGCGCATTAAATCCCCAAGATAAAGATATCCGTCAGGTAAAATTACATTTAAAAGGCACTGATTTTCAATTGAAAGTCTGGGAAGCTTTATTAAAAATCCCTATGGGTAAATTAAGCACTTACGGTGCTATCGCTTCTCAAATCGGAAACCCCAAGGCTTCCCGTGCTGTCGGCACAGCTGTTGGAAGCAATCCGATAGCTTACCTTATCCCCTGTCACCGTGTTATACAAAACAGCGGTATATTTGGTGGTTACCGATGGGATCCAATGCGGAAAACAGCGATGATCGGATGGGAGACTTTGCATACGGCTATTTAGTAAACACACACAATACGATAACATGGAACTTTTCGACAATCTCTTCGATGGCAATAGAAATCTACTCCCTTACGATGGGACTGTCAATTATTATGGTAAAATACTACCTCCACAGGAAGCAAACCACTATTTTGATAGACTCATGGACTCGATCGAATGGGTAAATGACCGTGCCATTATTTTTGGAAACGAAATCGTCACCAAACGAAAAGTGGCTTGGTATGGCGACCAGGCTTTCGAATATAGCTATTCCAACACCACTAAAAGGGCGCTTCCCTGGACAAAGGAACTTCTTGAACTGAAAAAGATTGCCGAACAACAAACACAGGAGACGTATAATTCCTGTCTGTTGAATCTTTATCACAATGGCGACGAAGGAATGGCCTGGCACAGTGACGGTGAAAAAGACCTCAAAAAAAATGGAGCAATTGCTTCTTTAAGCTTTGGTGCTGAACGAAAGTTTGCCTTTAAACATAAAACGAGCAAAGAAAAAATAGACATCATCTTGGGCCATGGAAGTTTATTGGTGATGAAAGGTCTTACACAAACGTATTGGTTGCATCGGCTTCCACCGACAAAAAAGGTGTTCAGTGCACGAATTAATCTGACATTTCGAAGCATCGATCAGCTGTAATCTTACAGCCCCAGGGTAAGGCTTACAGGAATGGACACCTAGTTGTAGGCAGACTTCAACAGCATTCAGTCACCAATCGTGTCAACCTTTTCAAACATAAAGGCTGACACGATCGATCGGGTTATTTAATAACGTCCCAGCTGTTGTCCTTGGCGGTGTAATCCATAAAAATGCCGCCGTCCAAGGTAATATTTTTCACCTTTTTAGTCGAAGTCCAAGTCAGGATTACCTGTTTTTCATTGTGTTGCCAAATTGACGGAGTTTGATGTTTTGTCTCCACCGATCCATCCGTATAGGTAATCAACACATCAAAGGGAATTGCAAATCCCCCGACATTGGTGATCGTCAGTGTATTTTTACCAGCAAGCTGTTTAAAACCATTCACCTTAAGGTCAATGTAATTATTGGTGAAATACCAATTTTTCCAATACCAGTTTAAATTCTGCCCAGCTCCAGCATTGATGCTGTAAAAGAAGTCCCAAGGCGTCGGATGTTTTCCATGCCATAGCTCCATGTAATGGTGTAGTGCTTTTTTAAACAGTTCATCACCCAGGTAATCCCGTAACGCAATATAAGACAATGCGGCCTTGATGTAGGCATTGTTGCCGTACCCTAAACCACTCAACTGAGAGGTCATGGTAATCAAGGGTTGGTCTTCTTCGGTAGAGGGGTCAAAGATATAGCGCTTTACCCGGGCATCTTTGAAAAGTTCTTTATTTTTTTCGGCACCAATCTCCGCATTTCCAATCCAGAATTCCAATGCAGTAGCCCAGCCTTCATCCATATAACCGTATCGCGTCTCATTGATACCCATGTAAAAAGGGAAATAGGTATGTGCAATTTCATGGTCCGCTGTTTGCCGTGCGTCCACAAGATTATCTGGGACACTCGAATCGTTAATCATCATCGGATATTCCATATCTGCAAACCCCTGAACGGCTGTCATTGTTGGGTACGGATAGGTGACACCAGGCCAATTTTTAGAAAACCAGTCAATGCAATATTGCTGCCAACCAATGTATTGTTCAAAATCTGGCGTTCCGGCGACATAGCTTGATTGCACACTCACGCGCTTACTTCCCAAATCTACACTTCCGCCATCCCAGATATAATTGTCACTCACACTGAAACAAAAATCAGGCACATAGGTTGCTTTGAATTTCCACTTATTCCAGGCTTCTTGTGTTGTCACTTTCCCCGCTTTCATTTCGGCATCTGTCGCGATATGTATTGGCGTATCGCTGACTTTTGATTTTTCGAAACGGTCCAGAATAGGTTTCTGCAGTACCTCAGCCGCATTTGTCAATTCACCTGTCGCCCACACAACAAAGTTCTTCGGAACGGATATCTCAAATTGATAATCGTTGAAACCATTGTAGAATTCTTGTCGGCCATTATGTTCCAGAAGATCCCAGCCATTGTAATCGTCGTATACAGACACACGCGGATAAGAGTAAGCACAATAAAAGGTGGAAGCATTCAACAGCCCTTCACGGTCGCTTTCGACAGATAACGGATATTCCCAGCTAATGTCCAATGTTGCAGTGCTTCCCGGAAGGATTTTCTGCCCAAAATCGCCTAACTTCACCGTTCCCCAGTCCTTGCTGTTTACGTCGTAAACTTGACCATTCAATTTAAACGATTTAATCTTTAGACCCGAAGTCAGGTAGTCGTCCGAAGCGTATGCAGCACGTACCGCATTAGGTTTGTGCACATTGTTAACAAATCGGATAGCCAAGCGTTTCAATGTATCGGGACTATTGTTTGTGTACAGAATAGTCTCTGTTCCACTCACCATCTTTGTAGCCGGATCCAATTGCACCCGCACATCATACTTACCAAAATTCTGCCAATAGTTTTTCCCTGGTAGACCCGTTTTGGTACGGGTTCCCTTTTCGATCGCTTGCTGAATATTTCTTGGGGTATACAGTTCTTGCGCATGAGCTACCCCTGTCAATAAAAGCAAAGTCAATCCATAGTTAAATATAGTGCGTCCTATCATATCCTAGTTTAAATAATCAAACTAAGATAAATTTGCTGTGATTTGCAAGTTTAATTCTCCAGCTCCGCAAGAAAAATAAACTTCTTCAACACAATACCACATTTGCATTTGTTCAAAGATCAAAAAAAGACAGACTCCGAGTACTTGAGAAAACATTTTATTTTTTTTGACGTTTAGTTTTAAGATAGACCCGAATGTATGCATCAACTTTTACGTTTTAACGATTTCTTCCGACATGCTTTTTTAGGAATACTTTTAATTTCAATCCCTACGCTGCTCGCTGCTCAAACCGATGCAAAAACAGACTCTCTTGCACAGTACAAACATCAGCGTGACTCGGCCATGGCCAGTCAATACGATATATCGGATTTAATCGGAAGAATAATCCATCCCAAACGAAAAAAGGAACACGCGAGTAAACGCTCTCCCATCACCTTAATGCCCAACATTGCCTACAACCCAACCATTGGTGGTCAGATCGGAATCAAGGCCGTCGCCGGGAAAGTACTGGGCGACCCCAAAACAACGACCATGTCGATCGCAGCGACATCCGCCTCAATCACCACAAAAAACATCATGGTCTTCTATATCAGTCATAATATCTTTACCCCCAACAATAAACTAAATTTTCAGGGCGCTTTTGCACTTGTCAAAATGGTCGCTTTAGATGCGGGTTTGGGCATGACTCCCCATGGAAAATGGAACAATGCCGATGAAGAGATCCTTGCCAACCCCGACCATAAGAAATACGGAGCAAAATATAACGCGTTTACATTTAATGAAAAAGTCTATAAACGTATCGCCGACGGACTATTTGTTGGAGCCGGATTGGCGTTTGACTTACGACGAAAAATAACCAGCAGCGGCCCCAATGGCAACATTACGCCCAATACCATCTACACCGAAAAACATGGCTTCGAGCCCGACAGTTATAATTCCAATGGACTATTGCTCAATATGCAATATATGACAAGAGACAATCCCAATAGGCCTTACAAAGGAATCTATTCGGATATCGGTGTACGATGGAACACAACGCTGTTGGGCAGTAGCAAAAGTGCTGTACAGCTTACCACCGACTTTCGAAAATACTTTAGTCTATCTCAGTCCGACCCCGCTCATGTACTTGCCTTCTGGTATTGGGGCTCCTATAAACTTGGTGGTACACTTCCCTATTTTGATCTCCCAGGAACGGGAAGAGACGTAGCCGTCAGAAGTGGACGGGGTTATACCATTGGTTATTTCAAAGGAATTTCTTTCGGTTATGCCGAAACAGAATACCGCTTCCCAATTTTAAAGAATCGCTTTTTGAGCGGAGCTGCTTTTTTTAACCTACAGACTGCCAGCGACGAACTGGGCACCAAACTTTTTGAAAGGTGGCAACCTGGGGGTGGTGCCGGATTACGGGTGCTCTTTAACAAAGCAACACGTACAAATCTATGTCTGGACTATGCCTTTGGAAAATATGGCTCCCGTGGTTTCTTTTTAGGGCTGAATGAAGCCTTCTAAATCCAGGTTGCGACAGCTTTGTTTGCCATAAAATAACTAAATTAGCCGATGTTGTTGCTCTTTCTATTCACGAAGAGTGACTGAATTGGCATTGACGATACTTCATCATGAATTTAAAAACCTTTTTTCTATACATTGTATTATCATTGGCTCTTGTTTCCTGTCATCAGACAAAGACGCCAAAAACAACGAAAAATGACGTACAAAAGAAAGAACAGGTAGTCCCTCCTGCATCACCACCGCTCCCATCGGATACTTCGAGCTACGATAACCCGCGTTTTGCAGATAGAACTAAAGAACAAACGCAGCAGTTAATGAAAATGAACGATGCCGGCCTCTTCGATAAACTTCATCAGAAGTTAACGACAACACTAAGTGCAGACCAGCAGGATTATTTTCTTGGGCATCCTAACTTGGCTGTTTTAGCGATCGCGAAAGGGAATATCTTCGAAAATGGCTCCGGTGACCTTGGGTATATGCTGTACAACAAAGATAATCATCACATCGAGATCACCTTATTCGATCATAAACGCAATACATACAACACCTTGTATAAAGAGTTAAAAGTTGTCAATACCCTTCAAAATCTGAATTGTTCATCCAGCTTTGGATCGCTCGATTATCTCGTTGCTTCCGAACTGGTTTATCAGGAGGATTATATTCGTTTAAACAATTCAAATTACCTGATTGACGACAATTCCTTTGATGTGACCGATATTTCGACGAACAAAAACTTTGATTTGCAGCAGGGCTGTCTGAACAAAAAATTCTCAAAAGAAGCCATGGCCAACAGTCTTTGTGTGCCGACCAGCTCCGTATATGCGAATTTTCAATGCCTAAAATACAATAAGAAAAAGCAGATTTTTGAAATTTATTTCAGTCAGGAATTTGCAGACTAAGCCGACCAAACCCTAACGATGAAAAGATATTACCTACTTGCTACCCTTGGTTTATGTAGCAAATTATATGCGCAGGAAGTGGATACTACGACTAATCGGCTAGAACAAGTCGAAGTTAAAGCCTACTTCAATAAACAACCGCTATTGCGATTGACATCTTCTGCGGCTGTGTTAAGCAGCCAAATGATCCAATCCCAGCAGTCGCCCTCTTTTGTTTCAGCAATGAACAGGGTGCCGGGTTTACGCATGGAAGAACGTTCCCCTGGAAGTTACCGGCTAGCACTCCGTGGGAGTATGATCCGTTCACCTTTTGGGGTTCGCAATGTCAAAATATATCTGGACGACTTTCCATTTACTGACGCAGGCGGGAACACCTATCTTAACTTGATAGATCCATCCGCAATAGGACAAATAAATATATTGAAAGGGCCAGATGGATCGATCTATGGGGCCAATTCAGGCGGTGTACTCTCCTTTTATAGTAAAGGATTTGATCGATCTGACAAACCTGAAGTCAACCTCCAATTAACGGGGGGCTCCTACGGTCTTTTCCAAGAACAGCTCAATGCAATATTACCCATCAACCAGACTCAGCAACTTGCTATCAATCAAAGTTGGACGAGAAGTGACGGTTATCGCCAGAATTCAGCCTTAAACAAAAAGAATATCCAGCTCAATTACAATTGGCAATATGCAAAAACATCCGAATTAAAATTCACCGGTTTCTATTCGGATCTCGGTTACCAAACTCCGGGAGGGCTCACCGCAGCACAAATGGAGAGCGACCGCAGGCAGGCCCGGCCTAAGGGCGGACCAAATCCTGGTGCTGCTGAACAAAAAGCAGCAATCTACGATAAAACATTCTTTGGTGGACTGAGCAACCAGACGCATCTCAGTCCTAAGATGACCTTATTCGCCAGTGTATTTGGTTCATCCAATCAGATCAAAAATCCCTTCATCACCAATTACGAGAAAAGAGATGAAAAGAATTTAGGAACGCGCCTGTATTTATCTTATGTCGATCTGTTGAGCCAAGATTTAAAATATGAAGTCCAACTGGGCTTGGAAGCGCAAAAGGGCTGGTATGCTATTGACAATTATGACAACGCCCAAGGTGTCGCTACCGATCCTCAGGCCAAGGACAAATTGGAAAATAGTCAGCAATCATTTTTTGCACGCACCCAACTGGAGTGGCTTGAGCGTCTCCAGGTAGAGCTGTCGCTCGGATTAAATGAGAATAAAATTGGCTACCAGCAACGTTATCCTGTCGCACAAGAAAACAAAGAAAATATTGATTTTGGGAGTACATGGATGCCACGAGCAGCACTATCCTATTTGATCACTCCAATGCTTGCACTTAGGGCATCGATTTCTAAAGGTTTCTCTGCACCAACTGTTGCTGAGGTCCGCTCGTCAGACAATACAATTAATACGATGCTGAAACCAGAAACAGGTACAAACCATGAATTTGGGCTTCGTTGGCATTTGTGGAATCGCCGGATTATTTTAGATGCAGCGGCCTACACGTATCAAATGAACAATGCCATTATCCGACAGGTACGAGATAATGGCGCTGAATATTTTCAAAATGCGGGTAAAATAAACCAAAAGGGATTGGAAGCCTCGCTATTCATGTATTTGATCAGGCCTCAAACAACCGGTATGGTCCGTAGCCTACAGCTGACCAGCAATTTTTCCCTTAATGACTACAGTTTCACAACCTATCAGGTAGGCGACAAAAACTATAAGGACAATAAACTTCCTGCGGTTCCTAAAACGGTATGGGTAAATTCGTTGAATATATTTTTCCCGAATGAATTCCAGTTGAATCTTCTTTCCAATTTAACAGCAGCAATACCACTGGATGACGCAAACACTGTTTATGCCAAACGGTATCATCTTTTACAAGGCAAATTATCCTGGAGCAAATCTGTCTGTTCACGGCATAAAATCAGATTTTTTGTTGGGGCCGACAATCTACTCAATGAAAAATATAGTCTTGGAAACGATATCAATGCTTTTGGAGGACGGTATTTTAATCCTGCCCCTTTACGTAATTATTATGGCGGAATGAGTTTTAATTTTTAACCAAGCATCATGGAATTCCATCAGTATACATTGACCGATATCGATTTCACCAAGGTGAGCCGTTATTCTTATTTTCCTTGGATGGACCTGACACTGGCCCATTTCCAGGTCAATGCGATGGAAATGGAGGTCAATCAGGCAACTTTTCAGGTACTGGAGAATTATACCGATTTTGAAGTGATGATCATCCATACATTGCCCACAACAGCCGTCTTTTGCAGTTGTCCACAAACAGGATTCTGCCGTCATCAAAAAGCGGCTTTAAGTAAACTATTTACACAGGAGAATTGGCTGGCATTTTTTGATCCCAACCGCTATCAGCATCTCCTCAAGAAGGTTGCGGCACAATATGGGATGGAAAAGGAATCGTCTTTAGAAAACTATTTTGCTGCCCAGATCAAAACAGGGAAGCTGGAGTTTCTGTTAAAAGACAAACAACTAACCTCCATTGATGACTTTGATTTAGTGGAGGAATCTCTTGCTCCGAAGGTCAAGACGACAGCCGAACAGCAGCATCATTTTGTGGTGTTAACGCGCAACCGGTATTACAAAAATCTACAAATACTCCTGTGTCGAGCGCCAATGACGAAATCCGGCCTTCCTAAAAACCCGATTTCCGCTAGTGAGAGCCAGTCTCGTATCTGGCAAAGCAGCTCAATTGAGGAAATGCAATTTTACACCGCTGTTTACCAATTTTCTCAAGCTGTGCAACAGGATATCGAAATCAGCTCCAGCCTGAAAGCGGTTGCAAAAAACCCTTTACACCTCGATTTTTATCTGCATGACTATGAAAAATCCGACAATATAACAGCCTCCACCTTATCCCCGGTTCAATTTAACCTAAACAAAGGTGATATTAAGCTCTTTATTACAAAAAAAGGTGCGTTTTATGCCATTCATGGAGAAATTCATATTCATACGATAGCCTACAATTTACAGGATTTAGTTGTTCTTTTGGACCATTTCATTCTCATCAAAAATCAGCTTTTTCTGATTGAAAATAGGTTTCACCTCAAGTTGATCCGTTTGTTTGGCAATAAGGGGGAGCAATTATTGATCCATCAGCGTAAGTTCGAAGAATTCAACAGGTTGTTTTTGGAACAGATAGCACATTCCGTGGAGTTAAATTTTAAAGATATTCCCAAAGCAAGCAAGCCACAGTTGAAGGAAAATCTGTATTATCAGGACATGCAGCCACTTTTGTTTCTGGAGGAATCGGAAGATTTTGTCAACCTTATTCCTGTCATGCGTTATGGTGAGGTCGAAATTCCTATTTTAAGTAAGCGGAATATATTCGGTACAGACAGCAAGGGTACACAATTTTTGGTCGATCGGAAACGTGAAGCTGAAACAAAAGTTATTTCCCTGTTACTGAAACAGCATCCCTATTTTCAGGAGCAAATGGATGCGGGAAGTTTTCAGCATTTTTATTTGCATCGCAAATACTTTCTGGACAGTAACTGGTTTCTGGATGCTTTTGAGGAATGGCAGCATCAGGGTATACAGATCATTGGATTTAATACGTTACGTGGAAATAAATTAAGCCGTTTTAAGGGAAAAATACATGTGGAGGTCCTCAGTGGACAAAATTGGTTCAACGCCAATATACAGGTCAAATTTGGTCCCAAAAGTGTCTCCCTAAAAAAACTTGAAAAGGCAGTACGGAACCGCTCGCAATTCATCACCTTGGATGACGGCACCCAGGGAATTTTACCGCAACAGTGGCTCGATAAATTTGAGGCTTATTTTAATGCTGCCGAATCGATCGCTGATGATTTCATTGAAATTCCAAAATACAAATTCAATGAGATCGATCAACTATTTGATCAGGCTGAGTTAGACCCCATCGTGTTGGCGGAGCTCAGCACATTGAGAAAGCAGCTCGCTAATTTTTCTTCGCTATCCGAGGTCCAGCTACCTCCAACTTTTGTCGGAAACTTACGTCCTTATCAGCAACAAGGACTACAATGGCTGCATTTCTTGGATGGGCTTAACTTTGGCGGCTGTCTTGCCGATGACATGGGACTTGGCAAAACGATCCAAATATTAGCCTTTCTGGCTACTCAAAAAGCAAAGGGACAATCTGCGCCAACATTACTTGTACTTCCCACGACCTTAATTTTTAATTGGCGGCATGAAATCCAGCAATTCCTTCCATCTTTCCAGACGTTGGTTTTAGATGGTCCAAATAGAATGGAAAAAGGGATGCAGTTTGAACAATATGACCTTGTTTTAATTTCTTATCACAACCTGCTGACGGATATTAATACGCTAAAAAAAATAACCTTCAATTATGTCATATTGGACGAATCGCAGCAAATCAAAAACCCGGATTCCCAGCGATACAAAACGGTAAATTTATTAAAATCAAGAAATCGCATTATTTTAACAGGAACTCCTATCGAGAATAATACGATGGATCTTTATGCCCAGCTTTCCTTTATTGTGCCGGGGCTACTAGGAAGCAAAAAATATTTCAAAGATGTCTATACGACTCCTATTGATGCTTTCCATGACCGCAAGAGAAAAAAAATGCTGAAAGAGAAAATAAAGCCTTTCATTCTCCGTAGAACAAAACAGGATGTATTACGTGATCTTCCTGCAAAAAATGAACTGATCCTTTACTGTGAGATGAAAACTGCCCAACGGCGAATTTATGATCTTTATGAAAAAGAGTTTCGGGATTTTATCTCTGCCAAAGATGGCGATGAAATCAAGAAAAGCCCCATGCATGTCCTAAAAGGTCTAACAAAATTGCGTCAGATATGTAATTCAAGCAAACTTCTCCAAAACGAAGATCTGACTACCGCTGCGGACTCTGCCAAAATCGAAATGCTTATCGAGCAGATTCAGCATAAAAAAGACCAGCACAAAATGATCGTGTTTTCACAGTTTGTCAGTATGCTCAACCTGATTAAAGAGGCTTTGGATAAACAGGGTATTCGCGCGTTGATGCTCACGGGCCAGTCCAAAAATCGAGGTAAATTGGTTAGTGACTTTCAATCCGACAAGGATATCCCCGTTTTTCTGGTTAGTCTAAAAGCCGGTGGTACCGGACTTAATCTTACCGCAGCCGATGTAGTGTACCTGGTAGACCCCTGGTGGAATCCTGCTGTTGAACAACAGGCAATCGACAGGATATATCGTATGGGGCAACAAAAGACGGTCACCGCTGTTCGATTAATCAGCCCTAACACGGTCGAAGATAAAATTCAGACCTTACAGCAACATAAAAAGGAGATTAGCAACAGTATTCTGGATGAGGGCGGAAGTTTAGATGTCTTTTATCTCGACAAAAGCTATTTAATGAATTTGCTACGATAAACTATTGAAATCAAAAAAGGGGACATCGATCGATGTCCCCTTTTTGATATAATTCGTTTTCAGCTGCTCTTTATTTTTTGTCAGAAATGTACGTTTTGTTACCATTTCCGTTGATGTAATATTTGCCACCTTTTGGACCGAGATAGACTGTATGGCCGTTGTATTTTTCACTTGTTGCTTTATCAGTTGTTGCTACGGCATCCTTTTTAACAGCAGTGGCTTGTTTTTCAGCTTTAGCGCTTTCTTTTTTTACGGCTTTTTCCTTCGCTTCCATTGGTGCTGCTGGCGGTGTTTTTGTATCAGCCATCTTTTTCGTCTGCGTTGACTTTTCCTTGACTGCAGCTTCCTTCTTCGCTGTAGCTTTCACTGGCGCTGCCTTCGTTTTCGTTTCGGCCTCGTTGGCTTTAGTCTTTACTTCTTTTGCTTTTTGTTCAGACTTTTTGGCTTCTTTTTCCATTTTTTTAGGAGCCGTTTGTGCATAGGATTGTCCCAATCCCACTGCAGCGATCAAAGCTAATGCAGCTGTGATTTTTTTGAAACGATTTATTGCTTTCATAACTCAATTGTTATTTAAATAATTGTAAATAAAAGTACAATACAAATGCCATATTTTTATTTAATTTCTTTAACAAAACATTTTTAACATACTTTTAACTTAGCGAAGGAATTATTCAACAACTTGTTTTCTGAATTTCGAATCAATTATATATTTTACGCCCTTCGCATCGATAAATACAGGCTTTCCATGATAGTACTCATTACTCCTTCGATCAATAGCAACACGATACCGTGTGGATGAATTAGTGGACATGTAGGTTATATTTCCAACAGATTCTCTAGAGCCAACGGTTACTTCCGAACCTTCATATATGCACTCACTCACCCTGCCCGTAAAACGTTGTTTTCCCCTTGGCGTCTTTATTTTCTCCTGCTGCTCGGGCTCTTTATCGATCGGCGCAACATCCAAGGTCATCACATCGACCTGTGGGCTTAAAGGGAAGAATGGATCTACCCACCGATATACAAAATGATAATCATTTTCTAAGTTATTAAAAGCATGCATTTGCTGCGCCCTTACAACACTTATCCCGCCTGCTAAAATCAGCAGTGGCAGCAGGCAACGTCTAAAAAAGATTAATTCAACTCTTAACATATCTTTTTTCCTTTCGTTTAAGTATTCCCAAATAAAATGCCATCTCTCTCTAAAGCACTCATCTTTAACACATTTTTAACTAAAGTAAATTAGTTTGATATTTAACTGTTTTATATTTAACTTTGTACTATGAAAAACGAATCCATGAATCCAGTAAAACCCTTAGTGGATAGTATCATTGCTTTGCGAACGAGCTTAAAACAATACTATATCCAGAAAATAAAGGAACAGCAATTGGATATCACCTATGAAATGTTACAAGTATTGGCAGCACTGTGGAAAAAGGAGCAAATGAATCAGCAAGATATAGCCACAGCAATACAGAAGAACAAAGCAAGTGTCACTCCGCTGATCGATAATCTTTGTAAACGGGATCTGGTTAGACGCGTCAGCGATCCCAATGACAGACGAAATAATTTAATCGAATTAACGGTAAAGGGAGACGAATATAGGACATTATTAGACCCTGTCCAGCAAGACCTCTACTGTGCTATCCTGCAGGAGATATCAGAAAAAAAAGTATTGGAAATTACAGAAACTCTCGAAAAATTGACCGCAATTATTGATAAGCAATCGTATCGGGAGCCTTGATTTTCAGAAAAAAGAAGATAAGTAATTGAGTCATGAGCAATTCAACATTAAGTGAGAAAGAAATAAAACGAAGGCGGAAGATATGGATCATCAACATCCTATCTGCAGTCGTCATTGTGGTTACAATTATCTGGGGTATCTTAGTCTTTTTCCACATCAACGAATCTGTTTATACAGATGATGCCCAGGTAGACGCCCATATTACCCCTATAAATTCGCGTATCAGCGGTTATATCAAAACAATTCGATTTGATGAGCATCAAAAAGTTCACAAAGGCGATACACTCGTCATTATTGATGATGCTGAGTACAGAATTTTATTACAAAATGCACAAGCCACTCTTGCCGACGCCAGAGCAAGTAAAACAATATCGCAATCTGGAATTGCCATTGCCGGCAATAGTACTGCGATAGCAAATGCCAATATCGATGAGATGAGAGCCCGGCTAGATAATATGGAATTGAATTATAGGCGTTACGAGAGTCTGGTGAAAGATGAGGCAGTAACGCAATATCAATTCGATCAGGTAAAAGCAGATTATGAGGCCATGTTAGCCAAATATAAGGCACTTTTGGCGCAAGAGCGTGTATCGAAACTTAACACACATGAGTCTGAACAGAAGCTGTCAATCAATGATGCCTCATTACTAAAGGCTGAATCTGCGATTGATCTAGCCAAGTTAAACCTTTCGTATACGGTGATCACTGCACCGTACGACGGTGTATTGGGACGGCGGACGATAGAAGAGGGCCAATTGGTGCAAAACGGTACGCCATTGGTCAATATTGTACGTGATGAGCAGAAATGGATTACCGCAAATTATACCGAAAGTCAACTAAAAAATATTGCCCTCGGGGCAAAAGTCAACATTGAAATTGATGCATTGGCCGGGAAGACATTTGAAGGTGAAGTGGCCGCCATATCCGAAGCAACAGGATCTAAGTATTCTGCTGTTCCAGTTGACAATTCTACGGGGAACTTTGTTAAGGTACAACAGCGCATTCCGGTTAGAATTAATTTTACAGCATCCAATACCCCAAAAGATCTCGCCATGCTTCGCGTAGGTATGAATGCTATCATACGTATTAAATAATCATGAAAGATCGCATATTCAGAGATTGGTTGAGTTCAGGTTGGGAATTGTTCTTTCTGTTTGTACTCAATATTTTATTTTCGTTCAATAATGGAATCCCAACATCCATTAACACGTATGTCATGAATGGATACGCCGGTATCACCGCAGATCTGAGTATGGCTACATATTGTTATTATGCGGGAATGGTATGTGCCATACCACTGGTATTTAGGTTGTTGAAATTATTTTCCAAAAAGACGATATTAATTGTATCTATCTTCATTATCCTCGCTTCCAATGCGGTTTTGGAACATGCCAATAATGGTGTTAACATCTGTATGGCCACATTTTTTATTGGGAGTGCCAAGATTATTGTCACGATGGCTATCATTGGGGAAATGATCCCTTTTCTCATGCCACGTGGAGAACGGTATCAATTATATGCAGTCTACTACCCCATGACAATGATCATTCCTGCCTTGGCAAGTTATGTATCTGTTCTATTTGCAACACGTTTCTATTGGGAAACTGTCTTTTTATTTCAAAATATACTACTTGCAGTAGCGTTGTTAATCTGCATCATCTTTATGAAATCGTCAGATTTTAAAAAGGTACCGCTGTATCAATATGACTGGTTTGGAAGTATTTTACTTTGTATTTCATTATTGAATTTTGCCTATTTCAGCACATATGGTCTGACACAAAATTGGTTTCATTCCAGGTTTATTTTGGTCACCGGAATCGCATCGCTCTGTTTTTTTATACTTTTTATAAATAGAAGTGTACTAATCCGAAAATCACTCTTAAATTTTGAAGCCTTTTCAACACGGATTCTGCCTATCTCCATTGGAATAATTTTTATTTTCGGCATCTTTTATAGCTCGACCTCGCTGTACTCCTCTCTTTTGGGAATTACGCTTGGTACAAACCCCTTGGAAGTCGCCGAAATAAATACCTATGTAATTCCTGGTTATATGATTGGCGCTGTAATCGCTTATATATATTTCAAATTAACAAAAAAATGCAAGTTCATTTTGGCATTCTCCGCAGCGTGTTATGCCCTATCTTGCTTTTTCTTTGCAAGGATTATCGACCAACAAACAAACACGGCTTTGTTCTATCTCCCTTTGACATTAAGAGGAATGGGCGTGATCACTTCCTACATAGGAATAGGCGTATATATGGCCGGTAATATTCCCAGCAAATATTACCTCTCGGGGTTAGTATTTTTGATTCTTACACGTTCATTTTTGGTGCCTGTAGTCTGGTCAAACATCATTGCCAATTGGTATTACCACCTACAGATCCTTCATGCCAATAATCTTGCTGGTATAATCGATCGAACAAATAGCTTGGTGCTACAAAGAGGAAATATAATGAAATCGGTCCAAGTCCAAGCCTCGCTACTATCCTTACGCGACGCCTACTCCGGGCTATTTATTATCGGTGTAATCCTAACGTTATTCATCTTAATCTTCCCTTTTCATTCTTCTCCTATACGAAGAGTTTTCGACTGGAAGAGAAAAAATGCAACGAAAGAAGCTTTGCAAATTCCTATTTCTTAGTTAACTGATATAAATTTCGGTAATATACTTGAATACGATACGCTCAGCGATTGCGTACTTATCGAAAAGTGTACGGAGATCGTCATAGAGCGTTTTGTTTTCAGCCTGCTCTTTGGGAAAATAGGATGATGAACGTACTCTTCCCAAAAACGACCGAAGGTCCAATATCTGTTGATTTGGTAAGGTTACCTTGGTCATTGAACGTGATCCAAAAAATTGTTTGAGATCATCATCACTGATATTTTTGTGACTCACAGATTGATAACTTGGTATATGACTGAGCAGAAAATCTTCGTACTCCTGTTGAAAAGCGTCGCTGGGATCACGCTGGTTCCAGACCAGTACAATACGTCCATTTTCTGTGAGAATGCGAGCGAACTCCCTTTTACATGCTTCCCGGTCAAACCAATGAAACGATTGCCCTGCAAAAATGAGATCTACACATCCAGATTCAATTGATGTATTTTCGGCAGTCGCATTCAGCGCGATTAAATTTCGATAGGTTTTAAAATGATGCAGTAAAGATTCACGCATTTCCCGATTGGGTTCAACAGCAAAAACGTCATTCCCATTTTCGAGAAAAAGTTGCGTAGATAGCCCTGTACCACTACCGATATCGGCAACCAACCACTTTTTATCCAGTCCTATTTGTTCTTTAAGCACCTGAATAATCTCTTTTGGATAACAAGGTCTAAATTTCTCGTAATCGACAACCCTGTCTGTGAATCTATCAATACTGTTTTTGTTCATACTAAGAATTGCTGTAACTAGTCGATTATACCTTCATCTTTAAAACTATAATATCCGTTATCGGTAAAGATTAAATGATCGGCAACTCTAATATCCATAATTTTAGAGGCTTCAACAATTTTTTGCGTCAGAATTTTGTCAGCATTGCTTGGATACAAGGTGCCCGAGGGATGGTTATGAACTAATATAATTGCATGTGCTTTAAGGCTAAGTGCAGATCGTAATATAATCCGGACATCGACTGGCGTAAAATCATTACCCCCCCGTCCAATCAGTTGTTTGTCTAATATTTTATACCCCGTATTGAGATACAGCGTCCAAAACTCTTCATGGGGCAGATCCTGAAGTATGGGTTTCATAAAGTTGTAAACGAAGCGGCTGCTATTTACGAGCTTACGTTCTTCTGCGGGGAGGTCGTTTTTGCGGCGTGCGAGCTCCAATGCGGCAAGAATAGCGATGGCTTTTGCCTCGCCTATCCCTTTATACATGCTCAGTTCTGAAACCTCCATCATCGAAAGCGTCTGCAGGTTGTTATTGACATCGGCCAATATGCGCCGGCATAATTCAACAGCACTTTCATTTTTGGAACCAGAACCGATCAAGATAGCCAGTAATTCGGCGTCGGTAAGCGCCCTACGGCCCTGGCTCAATAGTTTCTCTCTCGGACGATCGGCCTCTGCCCACTCCCGAATGACTAGTTTGTACGGATTTGACATATACAGTTAATTATAATTGGCTAGCGTACATAAATATACAAAAATACGGTTACTTAATATCCTGAGAAATACACAATCTATCAATTAAAAAAAATTGGCAATGGGGATTTACTTCACATTTCACTCTGAAACGTTATCTTTGTATTTCATAAAAATTTTTGAATATGAGTAAAGCGATTATTAAAACAGAAAAAGGCGACATGACTGTGGAGTTCTACACAGCTGATGCTCCAAATACAGTAGCCAATTTTATCAAACTTGCTAAATCAGGATATTATGATGGATTGGCATTTCACCGTGTGATCCCTGATTTCGTTATCCAAGGTGGATGTCCAAATTCACGTGAAGGAGCTGCAGGAATCCCTGGAACAGGTGGCCCTGGTTATAAAATTGACTGTGAATTAACAGGCGAAAACCAATACCACGATAGAGGTGTATTGTCTATGGCTCATGCAGGCCGTAATACTGGTGGTTCTCAATTTTTCATCTGTCATAGCCGTAACAACACTGCTCACTTAGATCGTAACCATACTTGTTTTGGAAAAGTTATCGAAAACGTAGACATTGTTGACGATATCAGACAAGGTGACCGTATTTTATCAATTGAAGTTATCGAAGATTAATTCTTGGAGATTTAAATCGTATTAAAATGAATTTAAGAGCATTAGTATCCGTAACTGGTAAACCAGGATTGTTCAAATTGGTTGGACAAAATAAAGGTGGTTTTATTTTAGAAACCCTTGATCAGGCAAAAATCAAAACTGTAGTAAGTTTATCTTCTACAAAAATGGCGACTTTGGAAGATATCACCATCTATGGTGAAGAAGAAGAAATTCGTCTATTGAATATTTTTGAAACAATCAAAGAGAAAGGCATCGCTCTGCCAGATACAAAATCTGATGGCGCAACATTAAGAGATTTCTTCCGTGAAGTAGCTCCTGGCCATGATGAATCACGTGTTTATTCTTCGGATATTAAAAAGGTAATCACATGGTATAACATTATCAAGGAATTCCCTTTATTTGAAGAAGAAGCACCTGCTCCTTTAATGTAAACTTTTACATATATTCCAAATAAAAAAGGAGTTGATCAATTGATCAACTCCTTTTTTATGGTGTTTCTAATGAAACACTACATCAAGTACATTTTTTTCGATGCTGTTTTGATCCTTGGCCCCGTCAAGCTTGGCATGTGCTTCTCTTATCTCAAAATCTTTGGGTTCAAATTTTTTTTCGACGACAGCTGTGGTTGTAAAGCGCAATAGGGAATTTTCATCTGCATTGAGATAGGCATCGATTTCAAGAATTCCTTCTTTTTCATCAAACACATAAGGATGTAACAAATTAATTCCTTTTGGAATCCTTGGACTTTTCCAAACGACAAATTTGGGGAGTATATAATCATTTGCATCAATTTTATTGTAAATAGCCTGCTGGCAGGTAATGCCGGCAATTACTTTTGTTTTTCCGGTCTTATCGATCATATACTCTTTGGGATTTATTCGTATCTGCACTTTAGCGAATTCTTTATGTTTTCCTTCAGGAAAGTTCAGTGCTAAATTGATCCCCTCATTTTCGCGATTTGCAAGAAAACCTTCGCCCGAGCTCTTGCCATAATTCACATAATTTTGCAAACGATAGGTCAGGCCCTCCGCATCAGATTTTGCCTGTTGTTGATCGAACTTGATTTCCATCTTGCGCAAAGGAACAAGCATAAGCTCCATGCGTTGCAGGGGATTTTCAATATCAAAGCTATCTTTCTTCATTTGCTCTAGCGGAGGTAGCGCGGATATCGTTTTCCACAATGCTGCGGGCGAACTATCCTTTGTCAGATTCATCAACCTGATCAGTTCAGCAAATGGCATATTGGGAAAAGTAACTTTTTGTACAATTACCGCAGCATTGATCCGTTTAGAAGAGCGGATATCCGTTGTTGTATTTGATTCTTCATGTAGCTTAACCTCTTTAGGTGTAGAGGATTGACAATTGTGAAAAAGAAGTACTATGCCTAATAATGGGAAAACTAAGGCGTACTTTTTTAGATATTTTTTCATATCTATAGCTATTTAAATGTAGTATAGACAAATTTACCTTATTTGACGCAGATATCACAAAAAAAGCCCCAGAATTTATATCCGGAGCTTCTTTTATCTTACACTAGCACATAGGCTATTCGCTTTAATTAGTGACCCTTTGGTTCGGCATCGATACGTTTAATATCGGCTCCTAATTTACGCAAGCGTTCTTCGATATCTTGATAGCCACGTTCAATCTGTTCGATATTGTGGATCACAGATTTTCCTTTGGCAGATAGCGCTGCAATCAATAAAGACACCCCGGCACGAATATCTGGCGAAGTCATCTCAATACCTCTCAGGTGGTGTGATTTATTCAGTCCAATAACGGTTGCTCGGTGCGGATCGCACAAGATAATCTGCGCCCCCATATCAATCAATTTGTCCACGAAGAACAAACGGCTCTCGAACATTTTTTGGTGGATCAATACGTTTCCTTTTGCCTGAGTCGCCACAACAAGTACTATACTTAATAAATCGGGCGTAAAACCTGGCCAAGGTGCATCTGAAATCGTCAGGATAGATCCATCGATAAATGTATCGATTTCATACGATTCTTGCGCCGGAATAAAAATATCATCACCACGTAATTCAAACTTGATACCTAAGCGCGAAAATACAGATGGGATAACGCCAAGTTCTTCGAAACAGACATCTTTAATGGTGATTTCTGAACCTGTCATTGCTGCAAGTCCGATGAAAGAACCTATTTCAATCATATCAGGCAACATGCGGTGTGAAGTTCCCCCCAGACGCTCTACTCCTTCGATAGTCAACAAATTAGATCCAATACCGGATATTTTAGCACCCATGCGATTCAACATCTTACATAATTGTTGTAAATAAGGCTCACAAGCAGCGTTGTATATCGTTGTTGTCCCTTTTGCCAATACAGCAGCCATCACGATATTCGCCGTACCCGTTACAGAAGCTTCGTCCAAAAGGATATAACTTCCTTTTAACTCCGTCGCATCAACGTTAAAAAAATGGGTAGTCGCATCGTACACAAACTTAGCGCCCAATTTTTCAAAGCCCAAAAAGTGTGTATCTAACCGTCTACGTCCGATTTTATCACCCCCCGGTTTCGGAATAGCGGCTTTTCCGAATCGAGCCAACAAAGGACCGACAATCATGATAGAGCCCCGCAATCCACCACCTTTTTCTTTAAATTCGGGTGACTGGAAATAGTCTATATTTATATCTTTGGCTTCAAAAACGTATGTGTCCTTATCTATGCGATTAATTTTAACACCTAAAGCAGCCAATAGATCGATCAACTTATTGACATCCTTAATATCTGGGATATTACTGATGGTCATAGGTTCTTCTGTCAGTAAAACTGCAGAAAGGATCTGTAAGGCCTCATTTTTTGCTCCTTGAGGAATAATCTCTCCCTTTAACGGTTTTCCACCGATTATTTCAAATGCGTTCATTTATATATAAGTGATATCTTCTTAGTATCTTATCCCGGTTCTTGTATTAGCCCTGGGATATTCAGCCTTCCGCCTAACATACAGGGATCGGAGACCAAAGAACCTTGTTTTTTATTAAAACAGCGCGATTCTTAAAAAAAAGAAGGCAATTGTAAAGAAATCTGTTAATCACTTCGCAATTGCCTGCTTCTTTAAACAAAATCTTTAAGAACTAGCCTCGTTTATTATTATAATTACCCTGCGGCTTTCTGTTTCTGTTATTGTTGTTATTGTTGTCCCTACCGTAACTGTTGTTATTGTTATCCCTACTGTAGCTGTTGTTATTGCTTCCGTAGTTATTGCGCTTCGTATT
>PJUD01000413.1_pt1 | contig 23764 bp, 13 predicted proteins | sample 1512341 | NCBI WGS metagenome assembly PJUD01 (sample SAMN08177675, study PRJNA422409) | Feces metagenome, whole genome shotgun sequencing project. | isolation source: Chicken feces (3) enriched on wood chips: beechwood xylan treatment | host: Gallus gallus | place: USA: Madison | collected 2015-01-15 | reverse complement strand
TTTCAAAGACGAGGCGTCCACGCGGCTTCCGCTGTCGCTTACCGTTGTCTGGACTGCCGCCGATGCGGAGGCGGTTTCGTTACCGGTCGGGTCGAAGTCGGCCGCAGGCGCCGTCTTGTCGATCTTAACCGCGAGCCGGTCGGATATCGTATTTCCCGCTCTATCCGCTGCTTGGAAGGAGATCGTATGTATACCTTCCTCCGAGAGCTCGATCGGCGTCCCGTTCTTATAGGTTTGCTCCGGACCTCCATCCAACGTATAGACGAGCGCTGCAATCTCGCTGGCTCCCGCCTCGACATACACGCTCACGGTTACGCTTGCGTTCGTCCACTCCTCGCTTCTATAGGCGCTTCCGTCCGCCTTCAGCATCGTCGGCGTCAGCGTCAACCCGCTTCTGCTAATCTTCACGGAACGCCGTTCGACCGACTCTATGCCCGCCGTATTGACCGCCTTAAACCAGATTTCGTAAATGCCGTCATCCTGCAGGACAATCTCCGAGGCATACTCGAACCAAGTTGCTCCGCTATCCATCGAGTACGCGAACGAGAGGACTCCGCTCTCGTCCGAAGCCGTTGCGCTGACGGATACGCTTTGATTCGTCCAGGTTGCATCGTCGTAGGCGCTTCCGTCCGCCTTCTTCATCTCGATTTCGAGCGACGGCGACTTATACACGGTCAGATTCGCCAAACCGCGCATCGAGTTGCCGGCCAAATCGACGATACTGCCCAATTGAGCGTTGTAGGACAGAGTAACCGCCGCCCCTTGCTCGAACGCATCCGCAACGATAAAGGTTAGCTCCTTCGTACCGTCTCCTTCTACATCCACAATGGTTTGGCCGATTTCATCGGATTCGATCGAGACTCCGGAGGCGTCCGCAATGCGCACTTCTTCATCGAACGTCACGAGGATGCGATCTCCATATTCGCGCTTGATTGCCGCGCTCGCAACCGTCGGCGGAGCAACATCCACTCCGACAGATAGGGCAGCCCCCCGCAAAGTCGGATAGGTCCTGCCTTCTTCGATGGTCCAAATCGTGACGAAATCCCAATTGGATTCGAAAGTGGCTCGCCGCTTCATCTCCGCAGTCATCGTGGGAGCGCCTTTACCGGCATCGCCGTGACCGGACGTCTGGCTATCGTATGCGCTGGCAATGACCGGTTCGAAATTCCTCCCCACCAATCCGCCCACACTGCCGTCATTTGCCGTGACCCTACCTACGGCGTAAGCGCGATTGATGCCGCCGACATTGCGTCCCACCAGTCCCCCGACTTCCGAGCTGCCGTTGACGGAACCGGTACTATACGCGTCGTTAATCGTGCCTTTCTCATTGCGTCCCGTCAACCCGCCAACGGCAAATTGACCGGTAATACGGCCGGTCGCGAAGGACTGCCTGACGATGCCGCCAATATTGTTCTGTCCGACTACTCCCCCTACATTGGAATCTCCGCTGACGTCGACCGATGAATAGGCCTGTGCAATTGTACCCCCAAGGCTCTCGCCGACCAGGGCTCCCGTGGAATATCTCCCGCTGATAAAGCCGCCCTCAAGCCCCGCGTTTCGCACGACGCCGCCGGATCCCAGGTAGCCGAACAGGCCGACGAAGTCGGCATCCGGACGGTTAATCCTAAGATTTTTAATCGCTTGATTCGCACCATCGAACTTGCCGGTGAAGGGCTCATGGTAATCGCTGCCGACGGGAGCAAAACCTGCACCGATTCCAGAACCGGTCGCCCACATGTCGGAACGGCTGTCATCCGTCAACACGGCCCCGAAATCGATATCCTGGGCCAGCGTATAATCCGCGCTTACATTCATCGCCATCAACTGCAGTTGATGGGCGTTGCCGATCGTGCGCGACCATTCCGACCGCAGGAAGGGACGAGTGGCGCCGTCGATCATGAACCAGACATTCGTGAAATCCCAGGCGGAATAGCTGCTTTGCGTCAGAGCTTCCGCCACGGCGAGGGCGGTCGCCGTGCATGTCGTCCCCGGGTAGCCTTCATTATTGTATCCGCAGGCGCTGCTCTGTAAGGTTGTCTCCCGATCCCAGAAGCTATCGGTCAGCTCGCCGCCGTTGTTTTGCCCGATCAGCCCGCCGGCACGGACCTGACCGTTAACTGAGCCGGTGGCGTAAGACTCGCTTATTCCGCCGAAGTCGGTGTTGCCCGCCAATCCTCCGACATTGATTTGCCCGTTGACGTCGCCGATCGCATAAGAGCGGGTAACGATGCCGGATAGATTATAGCCTACTAACCCCCCGGCATTATTGCCGCTCCCGTTCACCGTGCCGGCGGCATAGGACTGACTGATTTGCCCGCCCTCGTTGCCCCCTGCAAGCCCGCCGACAATGTCGATGCCGCTGACGGTTCCTGAAGCATGGGATTCCCTTATCGCACCGTCGTTGCGCCCAACCAGCCCTCCGACGTAGACGGGGCCGTCGACAGCACCGGAGGCGTAGGAAGCGTTCACCGTACTGCCGATTCCGCTGTAACCCACCAGCCCTCCGACGACTCCCTCGCTGCTGCTGACAGAGCCGGTAACGAAGGATGAAGCCACCTCGCCTAAATTGCGTCCTGCAAGGCCGCCGGTGTTGAGCTTGCCGGTAACGGAGCCTCCCTCGAGACCGACGTCTCTCACGATTCCGCCGGGGCCGACGATTCCGAACAACCCGACTAAATCGGTCGCGGGCCGATTGACGGTCAGATTACGAATGATATGCCCGGCTCCGTCGAACACCCCCGTGAACTGGCTGGCGCTGTCCCCATTTCCGCCGATGGGCTCAAACCCGTTGCCGCCGTTCCAGTCGATCGTCTCCGAAGCGTCGATATCCGCCCCAAGTCTATATTGCGCAGTCAAATCGTTTCGTATAGAGTTCAGCTGCTCCAGAGTCATGACGATATAGGGATAACTTGCCGAACCGTCCCCTTGCATCGCGGCATCCGTGTCTGCCAAAGCTTGCAACGGGAAGGTTCCTATCATTAGAATAATGGTCGTTAGAATAGAGAGTACGCGTTTCATCCGATCCGTTCCTTCCTTGAATGAGCTCAATAGCGTCGATACAGAGCCCATTATATCGGAACGATCCGAACATCGAATCTAACCACGGTTATAGAGCCGGTTATAGACGAACGTTACCCTTGCAATTCTTTGCCTCTTTTGATCGCTTCCAAGCGGCTTTTCACCTGGAGTTTGCTGTAAATGCGATTGATGTGCGCTTTCAGGGTGCCCATGCCAATGCCAAGCGCCTTGATAATCGCCGCATTGTCCAACCCTTCCTCCATATAGCGGAATATCGCGTACTCCTTCGGGGTGAGAAGCGTCTCCAATGCCGCCGATTCGTTCGGCGAGACCGCCGCTCCTCCGCAGCCTGAAATAATTTTGCGTACATAGGGGAGCGAGGGTGCGTCCCTGTCCCGGATATTTCCTTTTTGCCGTTGTCGGACGTATTCCGAGAGCAGTTCGGCGACTCGCTTGCCCTTGTCGACGAACACGCGGACATAGTCGTCGGGATTCGCGTATTTGAGCGCCTCTTCCAACGTAAGCAGCGCCTCCTCCGGCTTCTCCGCCTGTGAGAGCATAATCGCCTGGAGCACTTGAATTTCCAGCGCGTCCATCGGTCGGTGGCCTTTCACCGCAATCAGCAGCAGCTTCTCTGACAACGGCCACGCCTCCTGCCGGCGGCCGGTTTCCATCAAAACTCGGACAAGAAAAATGTATACGAACAGCTGATAGACGGACACCGGATCGTCCGCCGTCAGCTTGTAACGCTCGATCCACCGGATTGCTGCCGACGAGTCTCCCCCGTCCAACCGAAGAGCGGCCATCTCCGCTTCGATCAGAATCGGCGCTGCTTCGGCGCCGTCCTCCCAAGCTCTCCTGACGGCCTCCTCCAACCATTTCTCGGCTTGCGACAAGTCCTGCTTGGCTCTGCTGATCCGCGACAGGAACAAGCTGGCGGGCACATAGACTTTCTCCTCCTGATAACGCGCCTGGCTGTTGCCCGCGAGCGCCAGCTTCAAATAATATTCTGCCTGGTCCAACTCCCCCCGTTCGTACAGCAATTCTCCATAGCAGACCAGGATCGAATCCTGCAGGCCCATCAACGTCATAAAGTCGATCATACTCAGAAAGAAGTTGTCCGAGAGTCCCCGGGGCAAATGTTTGCCGCGTTTGCCGTTATAGGAGCGATAAATGGAAGGAGCGACCGGCATGTAGGGAGATGCGAAAATCAAATCGGTTCCTTGGGGGCTATGTTGAAGCGAGAGACGGATATATTCCAGTCCCCGAATCATATCCATGTCGTACTGGGTCGCTTTGAAATTTCTGACGAAATACAAGTAGCCCAAATAACGATTCTTCTCTGCCTCGCTCCAGCTTGCCGAAGCGGTCTCGTAATTCTGTTCGGCAAGCCGTAAATGCCGCTCCGCCAGATCCAGGTCCTGAACCCATAGCAACGAGAAAATATAGGAAAAAAAGAGGTAGGGATGCTGCATCAGAAGCTCCTCGGGTATAACCGATAGCCACGCTCTCAACGCCTGGAACTCTCTGCGGATCATAATGCTCCGCATCTGTTCGAGCAAGCGTACGGCTTCCCCGTACTCCTGCCCGGCCAAGTAGTAATCCACCGCCTCCTCCAGCAGCTCCTCCGACTCGCACCATTGCGCAGCCGCGCGGAAGAGAGCTTTCGTTCTCCCGGGGTCGCGCCGTCGCTGCTCTGTCCTCAGAAACTCTCCGAACAGGTGGTGAAACCGGTACCAGACTTTGTCATCATCCAGCGGAATGACAAACAGGTTGCTATCCGCCAGTTCAGCCAGCTTGACGGATCCGTTCTCCCCGCCTGCCACCGTTTCGCACAGCGGCCCGCTCATCCGCTGAAGAACCGATATGTCCATGAGAAATTGCCGCGTTCCCTCGTCCAATCCCTCGAAAACTTCCTCGAACAAAAACCTCTCGACGCTCTCGCCGTCCCGTCCGGCCAAGTCGCGCTCAAGCGATGACGTCCGCTTGCCGGATCGCAGAGACAGCGAAATCAGCTTCAGCCCCGTCACCCAGCCTTCGGTGGTAGCCAAATATCGTTCGATCTGCTCTCTTCGAGCCTCCCGCGCCAAGAAAATCCGAAAAAAATCCACCGTCTCCCGCAGGTCGAAGCGCAGCTGTTCGACATTCATCTCCTGAATCCAGCCCCGGCTGATCCATCTTGCTTTCGAAAATCCGGCTAAAGTACGACCGATGATGACAAGATGGATCGAAGGAGGCAAATACTCGAGAAAATAAGAGAAGGAGGCGACGATATCCTTATCGACGATAACGTGCCAGTCGTCCAAAACGAGGATCAGAGGCTCCCTTACATCGTTCAGTTCGTTCAGCAGAGCTACGAGAAACGGCTCATGTCCGCCAGGGCCTAAGGCAGCTGCCGCCTCCCGGGTTGAAGCGCGCAATCCGCCGAGCGCCCTCTCAAACGCCGCCATCACGTAGTTCCAGAATCTGGCCAGATCGTTATCTTTGTCGTCTAACGACAGCCACCCGACAGCGACGCCAAGCTGCCGGGCCCACTCGGCGATCAGGGTCGTTTTGCCGTAGCCTGCAGGAGCGACAAGAAAGGTGGCTCTGCGAGATAATCCTTCATTTAATAGTTCGAACAAGTGCGGACGCGAAACAGAAGCGGAGAGAGGCTGCGGGATCTGCAGTTTGGATAAGAGCACCATAGAGTTGTCGTTCCTTACAGAGGTCATGAGTGCCATCCTTCCTCATAGCGTTCTATCTTAATTTTTTTATTTTACCATGATAGAAGATGGATGTTCCCTTGGAATGAAGCGAACTTCGCTCGAATTCAGACAAAACAGATAGCTGCTCGAGTTTTTATTACGTCATCCCTACATGTTCCTCCTGGAGACTGCCTCATATGCTCCTGAAACCTTGCAACGGGTTTCCCTATTCGGATTTCAGGAGCGTATACGTGTCGTAGGCAATTATCGTTCCAACTGATCTAGAGTGCGGCGTCATAAAATAAAGGTATCCTTCCGCCATTCCCATGGCTTGGGGATACCCTCATATTAGATCGTTATTCCATACCGCTCATTGATCTTGTCTCCTAGCCAGGCGCCCTGACGGACAAGCCTGCGCTGCAGGACCGCGACATCGATGCTGCGCGTCTCGCGCGAGCCTTGTTCGGTCAAAATCGCCGCAGCCGTGCCGGCGGCTTCGCCCATCGCAAAACAGTTCGGCATCACTCGGGTAGAGCCTTGGGTCGCTCTGTCTGTCGATATCGCTCTTCCAGCCACGATTACGTTTGTGATGCCGACCGGAAGCAGTGCGCGATACGGAATGCCGTGCGACTCTCCGGGCTGCAGATGAACCATCGTCATGCCGCTCGTAGGCTTCGCCATATGAATATCGATGAAATAGGCATTGCGAGCGATGTCGTCAGGAAATGAACGGCACATCCGGAAATCGTCCGCAGTGATCATATAATCGCCGACCATCCGGCGGGTTTCGCGTATGCCGACCTGCTCTCCCGTCAAAGTAAGGAAGGCGTTCTCGAAGCCGGGGATCGCTTCTCGCAGCCATTCGACGATGTGCTCGACTAACGCGCGGCCCTCGATCGCTCCTCGGGTGAGATCGTCCGCATTCGAGCCATCGATCCCGAAAATATGCCCGAAGTTGAAGCCCGCCGTATGGTCATTGAGCCAGGAGATGCCGGCCCATTCCCGAGCAACGCGCAATCGCCCTTCGCCCTTAGCCTTGTGGATCGCATACTTCAGATCGCTGCCATGAATCTCCACGCTGGAGAGAAATTTGTTCCGATCCAGATTATTCAGCACGAAACACATCGTACCGGGCTGGAGTTCGCCTTCCTCCCCGCCCTTGGCGAACCGGCCTCCCGCATGATACGTCAAGTCGGCGTCGCTGGTAGCGTCGATGTAAATATTCGCGTTTACCGCCTGCGTACCGGATTTATTGTGAATGACGACCGCTTCGATGGCTCCGTCTCGCTCCAGCACATGTCCGACAAACGTATGATAGAGCACTTTTACGCCAGCCTCGGCCATTTTCACATCCAACAAACGCTTCAGGATCTCCGCATCGATCGGCACCCAATCGAGCCTCTGCCGCCATTCGTCCTGGAATTCTATCTCCATTCTGCTCTTCATATCGTTCAGAATTTCAAGCCCGATGCCGCGAATCACCGGCTTGATCTGATCCGTGTAAGGACAAAACGCGGGAACCTGCGAGACCGTCGCCATGCCTCCTAAATATCCCCTTTGCTCGATCAGCAACACGGACGCCCCGTTTCTGGCAGCAGCGAGCGCCGCCCCGACCCCCGCCGGTCCTCCTCCCGCGACTACGACATCCGCTTCCGCATAGATCGGAATCTCTCGTTCCGGCAACCGGACAGTTGTTACCGTTTCGGCCATTCTGACCACCTCCAATGGATTTGCTTCCATTGTATCGTCATCATAGCTTTATTTTTAGTTTCATTTTTGTTTCACTCTTCCTATAATGAAGCTTAATAGCTTACAGCCGAGGTGTTCACCATGCCGATGAAGAAGAAAGTCACGCTGCGAACGCTTGCCGATCAATTGGGTTTGACGGTTCATACGGTGTCCAAGGCGCTGCGCGGTTTACCTGGAATGTCAGAACAGACGCGCAGAGAAGTATTCGAATTGGCCGGGCGAATGGGGTATAGGACGAAGGAACAAGAGCGAGGCTTGGCTGTGGAGCAAATTCCGGCCTATTCCTCCAAGCCTCGGAGATTCGCCTTTATCGTTCCGCCCGGGGGGCTTCCATTTATTCACCAGTCGTTATACGAAGGCGTTCAAGCAAGGCTTGCGGAATTCGGTCACAAGCTCGAGATGCTGTTTACGCCGCGGGATACCGGCTCCGATACGAATTTCGACGAATGGGCGGACAACCATGGCTTGTTCTTTATGGACGGATTGTTCCTGACTCCCATGATCTCTGCCGAAACAGAGGGTAGACTGCTCAGTCTGCCGCTTCCCAAAATATTGCTCAATTATCCGCCTCCCGCTGCCCAAGTGGACAGCGTCATATGGGACGTCTCATCCGCCGTCCACCAGTCCGTACGCTACCTGCTGGCATGCGGGCACCGGCGGATCTTATATATCGGAGACATTCGCATGCACAGAGGGTTTCGCATACGCTGGCAGGCTTTCCAGGAAGCGATGGCATCCGCAGGAATGTCCGCGGAGGAGAAACGTCACCTGACTCAGATCGGCTCGAAGGATACGTATACCCGAATGCTGACGGATCTTCTCGTTCAAGAACAGCCTACCGCTATTCTCGCCGGGATCGAGCACGATCTCGCTTGGGTGTACTACGGATGCAGCCTGCTCGGCCGAAAGATTCCGCATGATTATTCCCTCGTCGGCTTGGAGCATTCGCCTAACGCGCACATTCCGAATTTGTCCCGCCCGAAGCTTCCGATCAAGGAAGTCGGCGTGCGGGGAGTCGATCGAATGCTATGGAGAATCTACAATCCCAATCTTCCTTATGAGCATATCCGGCTTCAAGACGGCTTTCATGAAGGAGGAACAGTATTAAAGATAACTTCGGAATAAAGCTTGTGCGGGTCATGTCCGCTAACCGTTCTACGCCTCTATCGAATTCGCATGGTGCAACAGCCCGTCCAGCATCTCGTCGGTGAACGCCCCTTTGCTGAAAGCGACCAACGACCGCAGCGGCATTTCCCGGATAAACACGGCCATCATCTCCGAGCTATGCTTGTCTTGGGAATCGGACAGTCCTTGCGTAAATTGGCGGATGATCGGCTCGACCCGGGGATCGGCGATTAAATCCGCCAAGGACGATTGGCGGTCGTATGGCCTTCGAATCAAGGTCGTCGAACGGAGGTTTACCGTCTCTTCCAGCAAAATATGCCGCGAGGACTGACCGATCAGAATATCGAACTCTCCCGTCTCCGCGTGCCAATCTTGAAGCTCCGGATCATAATAAGCGAACGCCCTCTTATCCAGCGTAAAGACGATTTCTTTGGCTTCCCCGGCATGAAGCTCGACCTTGGCGAATGCCTTCAGCTCCTTCTCCGGCCGAACCAAACGGCTCACCTTGTCTCTTACGTACAATTGAACCGTCTCCTTGCCCTTTCGATCGCCGGTATTCCGAACACTAAGACGCACGGCGAGCGTTTCTTGATCGCTGATCTCTTTCTTATCGAGATGCAAATCGCTGTATTCGAACGACGTATAGCTTAAGCCGAAGCCGAACGGGTAGAGCGGTTCGATCTTGCGGCTGTCATAATAACGGTAGCCGATGAAGAGACCTTCGCGATATTCGCAGCGGTCGCCCTCGCCCGGAAAAGCGAGGTAAGCCGGAGTGCTTGGCAGATCGACGGGGAACGTTTCCGCAAGCTTGCCGCACGGATTCGCATCTCCGAACAGAATGTCCGCAAGCGCGCCTCCGAAGGCTTGGCCGCCCAAGTAAGCTTCCACGATTCCGCCCGCATGCTTCTCCCAAGGCATATCTACCGGGGCGCCATTGCACAAGACGACAATGACCCGCTTCTGAACCTGCGCTACGGCGCGGATAATCTCGGCTTGGTTAAAGGGAATTCCCAGATGCTGCCGATCATACGCCTCCGATTCGGTGCGCTCAGGCAGTCCGACAATAAGGATAGCCGCCTCGGCTTCCGCCGCTGTCGTTCTCGCCTCCTCTTCCCACGCTTTGTTGACTGCTTCGCTTTCCAGGTCGTAGCCTTGTACGTAGACAAGCTCGCTGCCTTCGCCCAGCTTGGCGGCAATCGCGGCTTCAACCTCGTCCACCTGCGTCGGCTTCATATGCGAGCTTCCGCCGCCTTGAATTTTCGGCGAACGCGCCATTGCTCCTATAAGCGCGATTTTACACTGCCCCTTGGACAATGGAAGCAGGCTCGCCTCGTTCTTAAGGAGCACCATGCTTTCCGCTGCGGCCTTACGGGCAAGTCGATGGTGACTCTCGTAATCGCAATCGATCGGCTGCCCGGAACGCTTCGCAGAGAGAACGGCCAATTGCAGCACCCGCTCGACGGCGCGATCAAGCGCTTCTTCGGTCAATGCCCCGCTCTGCACCGCTTTGATTATGCTTGCGGGGCCGTAGCCTTCGCTCGACGGCATCTCCAAATCAAGCCCGGTCCGAATGCCTTCCGACAGCACGTTCACCGCTCCCCAGTCGGAGACGACCGCGCCTTCAAATCCCCATTCTCGCTTCAGGATTTGATTCAACAAATGCGGATGCTCCGAGCAATAAGCTCCGTTAACCCGATTGTAGGCGCTCATGATCGTCCACGGCCGACTGCCCTTGACGGCAATCTCGAAGACGTTCAAGTACAGCTCCCGTAATGCCCTCTCCTCAACGACGGCATCGGTCGTCATCCGCCGCGACTCCCTGTTGTTGCACGCGTAGTGCTTCAACGAGGTGCCGACATTCTGGCTCTGAACGCCGTTAATATAAGCTTTGGCCATCTCTCCCGACAAATAGGGGTCCTCCGAGAAATATTCGAAGTTTCTCCCGTTCAGAGGAGAGCGCTTCAGGTTCACGCCGGGCCCGAGCAAAATATCCACTCCCGCCGCGTGGCACTCCTTCCCAAGCGCAACGCCGATTTCCGTCAGCAGTTCCCGATCCCAGGAGGACGCCAGCGCGGACGCCGATGGGAAGCAAGTGGCCGGAGCGCTGTCGCTCACATCGAAATTGACTTCATATTCGTCCAGCTTCCTTAACCCGTGGGGACCGTTCATCATGACGACGGATGGGATGCCGAGTCTTTCCAGCGCGTTCGTTCGCCAATAGTCCTTGCCCGAGCACATGCTTGCTTTCTCCTCCAGAGTCATGAGGGAAAGCCATTCCTTTACTTTCGTAAGCTCCATCCGTCGGTTCCTCCTCGCTTCGACCTATCCTTTTACAGCGCCGATCGCTATGCCTTTAATGAGATATTTTTGAAAGAAGGGATACATCGCGATAATCGGCAGAACGCCGACGACGGCGATCGCCATCTTCACGGTCGTGCTGGGCAAATTCGCCCCGGCCTCGCCTAATTGCGCGCTGAACTTGCTTTCCGACAGAAACTGAATGTCCGTCAGCATTCGATTCAGAATGTTCTGAATACTGAACAGCCTGGAATCCGTCACGTAGATCATGCCGTTAAACCAGTCGTTCCAGTAGATGATCGTCTGAATCAGGCCTACGGTGGCCACGATCGGCAGCGACAGCGGCAAAATGATTCTCCAGAAGATTTTGAATTCCCCGGCTCCGTCTATTTGCGCCGCTTCGATTAAGGCCGGAGGGATCGTCGTCATAAAAAAGGTTCGCATCAGCAGTACGTTAAAGCCGTTCATCAACAAGCCGGGCACGATAAGCGCCAGAATCGTATTTTTAATATCGAAATATTGCACATAGATCAAATAAGTCGGAGTCAGCCCACCATTGAACAGCAAGGTGAAAAAAACGAAAAATGCAACTCCCCCGCGCCATGGAACGCCTTGTCTGGACATCGGGTAAGCGAGCATCGCGGTCATAAGCAAACTCGCCGCCGTGCCGAAAATCGTGATAAACACCGTTACGCCATAAGCCCTCACGAGTTGATCGGAATGATTCCATAAGTAACGGTAAGCCTCCGACCCCAGTCGATCGGGGAAAAAGGTGTAGCCCTGCCGCAGGATCGAGCCTTCATCCGATACGGACGAGATGACGAGCAGCAGGAAGGGCAGCACGCAGGCCGCCGCTAGGGCAAGCATCGGAACATGAAGCCAAATCTGCTTTCCCCTATTGATCGTATTCATGCTTCTCCACTCCAGTCCCAGACCTTAGAACAATGCGCTGTCCTTGTTGAATTTGCGCACCGCGTAATTTGATAGCAGCACCAGCACGAAGCCGACGATGGACTGGTACAGCCCTGCGGCGGAAGACATCCCGATATCACCAAGATTCATCAGAGCCCGGTACACATAGGTGTCGATGACCTGAGTCGTATCGTTAAGCGCTCCCGAGCCTAGCGGAACTTGATAGAATAAGCCAAAATCCGAATAGAAGATTTTGCCGATCGCGAGCAAGGTCATCATAATGATGATCGGGGACAGCAGGGGCAGCGTAATGCTGCGGATTTGCTGCCATTTGGTGGCGCCATCCAGCGTGGCCGCCTCATAATATTCCGGGTCGATGCCGACAATCGCCGCCAAGTAAATGACGCACAGAAAGCCGGCCCCCTTCCACAAGCTGATGATCGTCAGGATGAACGGCCAATACCGCGACTCGCTGTACCACGAAATTTCCTCTATCCCGAGAAGCGGAAGCACGGTCTTGTTTATAAAGCCGGTTTCCATGCTCAGCAGGGAGTAAGCCAAGTAGCTGACGATAACCATCGAGATGAGATGAGGCAGCAGCAGCACGCTCTGATAAAACCTCGACAGGAATCGGCTGCGGATTTCATTCAGCGCAATCGCGATTCCGACGGCAAAGACCGTATTCAAAAGGATGAACGCAAAATTATAGAGAATCGTGTTTCTAGTGATGATGTAAGCGTCCTGCGTCTTGAACAAATATTCGAAGTTTCTAAGGCCGATCCAATCGCTGCCGAGCAGCCCCTTCGTAAAATTGAAATCCTTAAAGGCGATAAGCAGCCCGAACATCGGCATATAGTTGTTGATTAGAAGATAGGCCAAGCCCGGCACCATCATGAGCAGCAAAACACCGTATTTGCGCAAGCCGTTTTTTCGGCGGAGTGGATAGGTTTGTTCCATTCTAGTTCCCGCTTTCCGCGCTTATCGCTGATGGCCTAAGGAGTCTGACCGGACCGAGCAAGCCGGAGGGTTCCTGCTGAACGAACTTCGAAAACCAATCCTGCTGATCCTTGGCCAACGTATTCGTCACCTCGACGGTTAACTCGTTCGTCCCCTGCCGCCATAACTCCGAAATATCCCACACATAAGGAGCGCACAATCGGACACCGGCTTCCCGTCCGTTCACCCAAACCTGCGCAGTCTCGTACGCCCGACCCAAATCAAGCCAGACGGAGTCGGCAGCTTCTTCGTCCTGCACTTGGCATTCGTACTTCATCGTGCCGGAAAATCTCGGCAGCAACTCGCGAGAGCCCAGGTTTCGCAAGCTCGTCAAAGTGCCCCAAAGCTTGAACTCAGGATAGTCCTGCGCCGTGGCCAATGAAACACGCCACTCCGTCGGCTCGATCAGACGGCTTGTCGCTTCCAACGTTGGCGCCGTCTTCCCTTTACGTACCGGATATTTATCCTCGTCGTCGGGCGGAATGCGCAGCAAGACGGCCGATTCATAGGCGCTGAGCGTGAGATCGTAAGTATAATGTCGTCCTTCTCCGACCCGACCCAACGTATTGCCGAAAGCGTCGTAGCGCAGCCATGCTCCCTCGCCCGGTAGAATGACGCGAGTGTTTAACGTCTCTTCGGGATGCTCGTTGAATAGCATTACGACCTCCAGGCGGTCATGACGATATTGATAAGTTCGCAGATAAGGCTGTCGGTCGCTTGTTTCCAGCTCGTACATGCCCCAATCCCGCAACGCATCGGCTAGATGAAGTAGAGGTACGACCGAGATCTTGGCCTGATCCTCCAATCTCCTCAACGGTTCCGCATACGGCACGACTTGGCTCGCACGCTTCGGCAGCGAGTCGACAAAGACGACCCGCAAGCCTGATTCCGCTAGCTCCGACAGCTTCGCGATCAATTCAATCGGCAACGCTTCCGCATAGGGAACGATCAAGCAGCGATACCGTTCTTCGTGAACGGCAAGCTCCCCTTCCATAACGCTTGAGCGAAGCAAGACGTCCGCGGGAAGTACGTCGCAGTCGATTTGGTTCTGCATCAGCTGTTTGACGGGCTCCTGGAACAGCATCGCTTCACCGGACCATTCCGCCTCCGCGTGATACAGTACTCCCGCAGTGGCCACGTGCTGTCCGTCGTTTAATAAATGGCAAAGCCGGTTGGTGTAGGCATTGAGCAGTCCGTAATGTCTGAACTGCGGATTGTATCCCCTCGCATAGAAATGCGGCGGACAGTCCCAATCGGGAAATTCCTTCTGGGAAAAGGCGTGGGGAACGAAATGGTTGACGCCTCTGACCAGCATATGGTCGGTCAACCACTTCATCAGCTTTAAGCCTTCCGCCCAGCCGTAAGCTCCGAAAATCTCGCAAAACGTCCGCCCCCGCTTCCGGGGATCGATATGCCCTAGCGATGCCGCCAGCTTGGTCATCCCGTAATGAAAAAAGACGCTGTCCGTCTCGCCGCCCATCCAGGAAAAGGACATTTCGTCGAAGCCGGGCACGATCTGCCACAGCACCACGTCAAGACCCGACATATCCTGGCCCTCCAGCGCGCGAAAAAAATGACCGGCTCCGCAGCCGAGTCTGGCGTGGACGTTGTTGTCCTCCATAAGGTGACCGATATAAGCTACGCCGCGTTCTTGGCACCAGCGTCCGATTCGGCCGCTAAAATGCTCCGCGTACAGCTTGCTGACGACGTTCATGTAGGCATATCGTACCGCGAACGTATGCGGGCCGCCTTCATGCCACAGCAAAGGCAGATGTTGGCGAACAGTCGGACCGTATTCCGCCTCAAGCAGCTCGAGGAGATCGTCTCTCCACGGCAAAGCCATCTTGGCGTTGCCCAGACCCGATGCGTAATCATAGGAAGCTTTGCTATTGTAGAAGCCCGGCTCGTCGGAGAAAAAGCCCGCAAACGTTGCGCCAAAATCGTCCTTATAGCGTGCGTAATAGGCTTCATAGATCGTATCGATCAAGATTTGCGTCGATTCCGGAACGATCGGGTTTAAATAATCCTTCCTGCGGTCGTCTCCCCCTTCGCGGGTAACGACGAACAGGCAAATCGTCCAATACCCTTCGGGCACGGGCCAATACAGAACGCCATCCTGTACGGAGGTTTCAAGGTCGATGGGAATGAATTCGCCGTCCAGCTTGCCCGTGGCCGGATCGCGTCTGGCGGCAGCGGCGCCTACGGGTCTTGCTCCATCCAGAACGGACCAGGGCCGCAGCAAGAAGGAGGCTTCGGGATCCGGCCCCCTCGCATCGATTCGCCGCTCCGACAGGAACTGCCGCTGATGCTCCAGGGGCGCTTCCTTCACCTTGCCCGCGGCATGGCCGGTCGGAAAGTGATCGTCGTCGAACACCCAAATCTGCATGCCGTGGGTTCGAGCTTCGTCCATAATGATGTCCATGTCCCTCCACCACTTCGGACCCAGCATGTCGGGATGGGGTCTGGACTCGACGCATACCGCCCTTATTCCCGCTTCCCTTATACGCGCAAGCTCCTCGCGGATGACCGCTTCCTCTTCTCCGCGCTGCCAAAGGAACGGGAGAATATAGTTCCGTTCCTCGCCGCGCAGCAACTCCTGCAATTGGATATTTCCGCTCATCGCCCGCCCTCGGCTTTAGCCCATGCGTCCAGCTGACGCTGCTTCTCCGCGATCACTTTATCCAGACCGGCGGTTTTCAGCTTTTGATTGAATTGAGGAAGCACTTTGTCCGGGTCTGCGGAGCCGGTCTCCAGCACGAGGTAGTATTGGGCGATGACGTTGGAAACCGCGGCGATTTCCGTCTTCACGGACTCGGGGTCCATCGTAAAGCCCATCGCTTTCGACTTGACCGCTTGCTCGTTGAATTCCTTCATCTTTTGCCAAATATCGGGGTCTTCCCCCTCAAACACATAAGCGAGAAATTGATTGCCGAACAGCCAGCTCATATTCAGGTTATAGCCGTTCGTCATGATCGTTACGCCTTCCGGGTACTTGATCACATTGTCGGACACTTTGACATAATGCTTGCCTTCAATGCCCCAGTCCAACAAATTGACGAGCTCCGCATCCCCGTACATCAAGTCCAGAAACTTCATCGAAGCTTCCGGATTGTCCGCTTGCCTCGGGATGCCCCACATAATGTTCAACACATGATCCGTCATCGATACCGGAGCCGATAGCTCGGCGCTAACCATCTCTTTGCCGATCGAGCGGGATTCCTGCGCATCGAAGCCGGGCTTCAGCTTCGAGAGGTAGCCGAAGGCCCGATCCGCCTTAATGAGTTCGATCTGGCTCGACTTGTTCGTAGAAGCGTCCTTCAGCAAGTAACCCGCCTCATACCAGCTTCTCATCCTTTGCAAGAGCTCGGCATACTCGGGCGATTCAAAGCTGTTGACCAGCTGCAAGCCGTTGTCGTAGCCCGGGAGAACGCCCATCCCGTTGCCTAACCCGTCGTTCCAGCTATAGCTCGTTAAGAAAGAAAATCCTGCGCCGCTTGGAATTAACGGCGTGATCCCCGGCTCTTTATCTTTAATGATTTTAAGCGCGGCTTCTACGTCGTCCAACGATTTGATTTTCCCCGCATCGATGCCGTGCTTGTCTGCAAGGTCTTTGCGCATCGTGAAACCGTTGGCGGTCGCCAAATCCCTTACCGGCGTTACGCCGTAGATTTGACCGTCCACCTTGCTTGCATCCAAATAGACGGGATCAAGCGCCTTGCGAATGTTGCTCCCATGCTTGTCGAGCAGTTCGTCCAACGGAAGCAATTGCCCTCGGGACACTTGGGAGCTAAATCCGAACGGCGAGCCAACAACGATGAGATCCAGCTTCTCGTTGCTCGTCAGCATCAGATTGACCTGCTGGGCGTAAGCTCCGTAATTGATTGGCATCAAATTGACGGACACATTGATTTTGGCTGTCGTGATTTTGTTGATTTCGGCTTCTACCGCCTTCAGATCGGGCGGCGTTCCCGTTACGCTCAGAAAGGCGACGTTCAGCTCGTCGGTTTTTTGCGGCTTGCCGCCGCTTGACGGAGCTTCCGTCCCGGTAGCGTTCCCCGGCTTCGCCGATTCGCCCGAGCCTCCATTGGAACCGCATGCCGATAACAATAATAGCAATGCGATGATCAAACTTGCGGACAACCCTGCCTTCTTGCTCATTGTATTTCCCCCTGGCCTCGTCATTTGGCTTTCTCTTGCCATTGTAGCCGGAGACCGCCGCCTGCTTCTGCTTCGGCTTCGACTTTAGCCTGACGCGATTTCGACTTTGCCATTGGCGCCTCCGCGCTCGCTTTGGCGAAAATCTACCGGGGTCAAGCCCGTCTGCTGCTTGAACAGTTTGGCGAAATGGGAGAAATTCGCATAACCGCTGGCCATCGACACGGCGCTTACGGGAAGCTCCGAATGGGCAAGCAGCTGCCTGGCCAGCTTCATTCTTTCGCGCATGATAAACTCCGGAATCGTGCAGCCGAGCTCCTTCTTGAATAAGCGGGTCAAATAATCCGGATGCAAATAAACGTGGCTGGCTGCCGCCTCCCTGGACAGGTTCTGATCCAGATTGGATAAAATGAAACGGGTTGCCTTTTCGACGACATCTCCAACGGAAGACGCTTGAGCGTACCCCGCCGCCTTCGCAACGACATGCGCAAGCCAGCGCTCCAGATCGGCCAAGGATCGCGACGCCGCTTCCGACAACCGCAAGCTCCCCTCGTCGCAAAACATAAGATGCGCTTGGACGCCCTGCTGCTGCAGCACCGCGTGCGTCATTTGCAGGAAATTCTCTTTGAATGCGAGCAAATAACGGCTATCTATGTCCAAACGATGCCTCAGACTGCCAATAAACGCTGCCGCTTCCTCCAGCAGCCTCTCTTTGACGCCCTGCCGAAGCAGCGCCGCCCACCCGCTCATATCTGGCAAGGCAGCCGAAGCATCGACGGAACGGTTCTCCGCTTCAAGGCTGACATAACCGACTCCGTTCACATTGTTCCGATCCAACTTCAGCAATCTGTGCAGCATCGATGAAACCTCGAATCCGGGTATCGCTTGCCCCCCGTAACAGGTTAACTCGCAATAGAGGTTTGTTCTGCAAAATTCAACCCATCGACGGCACATCATAGCGAGCCCGCTCTCTCCTATACGCCGATCCGTAGCGACAGGCATAATAAGAAGCCAAGCCTCGCTGCCAACCGGCACGAATACGTTGCCCGGACTTAGCTTTCCGATCAGCTCTTTGCCCGCATTTTTTAGCGCGTACTCCAACAGCTTTCTGTCTCTGACCCGAAAGTCCCGATGCCAATGCCGAACGACCAGCAGGATCGGGAGCACTTCGGCATCCCCGCACAATGAAATTTGCCGGGCGGCCGCTTCGCGAAGAAAATCTCCGCGATTAGCCGGAATCGTCTCGCTCAACAGATCCGTCCAAAATCTCTCCTGGTTCATGTCCTGCTGGTGCGACCACCACAGCTTATTTCGCTGCGCCTCCATCCGCTCTTGCTCCCGATTCGCGATTAGCGCCGCTTTGCGGATAGCCGTTTCCAGCTCCTCCTTGGACAGTGGCTTGAGCAAATAATCAGAGCAGCCAAGACGTACGGCTTCCTGCGCAAACCGAAAATCCGCGTGACAGGTCATCAGAATCGGCACCGTCCGCAGCTCCTTTTGCCTTATCCACTCCAGCAGCTCCAATCCGGTCCTCTGCGGCATTTCAATATCGCAAAGAAGCACATGAATGTCATCCGCCTGAAAAATCTGCTCTGCGGAGGAAGAACTGTAGGCCGTATAGACGTTGGCAACGTCTAGCCCCGCCCAGTCCACCATACGCTTAACCGCTTCCACAAAATGAATCTCGTCATCGACGATTAACACGTTCAGCATCGTTGTCGTCCTCTCCCTTAGGGAACGGCTTCATCGGCAGACGAATCTCAACCCTTGCTCCTCCTGAATTCCGGTTCGCTAACTTCAAGTCGGCGCGTCCTTCATACAGCAGCTCCAGCCTGCGCCGCGCATTCCACAAGCCATGCCTGCTTCCGTCCTCGCGCTCCAAGCTCCTTCCCTCCGCCAAGCTTTCCAGCACCTCTTGAGGGAAGCCGTTCCCCGTGTCCTCTATAACGAGAAGCAAGCGGGGTTCGCTTCCGTCCGATTCCAGCTTTCCTCTAAGGGTCAGACGGAACGGCTTTTCCAACGAAAAGGCGTGCTTAACGGCATTCTCCACGAACGTTTGAATAACGAGCGAGGGAACGGCCAGCTCCAACAAATAAGAAGGAACCTCGATCTCGCCGCTCAGTTGGCCCGGAAACCGCAGCTCTTGAATCCGAATGTAATTCCGCGTATGCATAAGCTCATCTCCAAGGGAGACGAATGAAGCGCCGCTGCGGAAGATATAACGGAAATAGTCCGCCAGACAGCGGGACATTTCCTGAATCAATTGATAATCGCCAACGGCGGCAAGGCTGTGCATAATGTTTAAGGAGTTCAAATAAAAGTGAGGGTTAATCGTCGTTTGAAGCTGTCTCAGCTCCGCTTGCTGCTTGCTTAATTGTTCTTCGTACACATGGATTTTCAGCTCTCTAATCTGGGTGAGCATATAGTTAAAGTTGTCGTTAACCACGCGGAACTCTTCCGTCGCGAAGCCGGCTTTAGGAATTCCTTGCATATGGCCTTCCCCGATTCGCTTCATCGCGGCGAGAAGCCTCCGAATCGGCAGCAAAACCGTTCGGCGTAGCAGAAACAGGCTCAGCGGCAGCAGCACAATCGAGCCGACCGACACTGCCGTGTTCCATTCCCGGAGATTAAACAGGCTCTTTAAGATTTTTTGTTCCGGTATAATCGCTGCGAGGCGAAAGTCTCCCTGCTTCGATAACGCCCCCACGGTTAAATACCGCTCCTGCTTCCCGGATAGGCTGTAGCTTCCTCCGGCGAAGCTAAGATCGATTTCATTGTCGCGAACAAACTCGGCTTGCATCATCGGCTTCCCATCTGTCGTAGCGAACAAGGAAAGTCCGTGTTCCCCCAAGTCGATCATCTTAAGCGGAACAAGCAGACTGTCCGCCTTCACCCAAGCTCCGACATAGATGTTTCGTTCGGCTTGAAGCAGCCGCAAAATATAGTAGTCGCCATTAATCTCGCGAACGATCCAATTTCTTGCCTCTCGCGAAGACTTCATGGAAGTTAAGCTTAGCAACCGGACGATTTCTTCTCCTACCGCAACCCGCTCGGAGTAGGTCGGCCGCGAGCTAAACGATTCAATGAGACTGTTGTCGAAATCCGAATAAATAAAAAATTCGTCCATCGTTCCGTAACGGGCGATTTCGTTCGTCAGCTGCTTGGAGAGCTGCACCTTTAACAGCGCCGCCTGCTCCTCGGACTGCCGCTTATCCAGCAACGGCAAATTCGGGTCGGAAACGATCATGCCGATCAGGAAGCTATCGATCTCTTCCAAGATGCCGTCTATTTGGTTCATATAAAGCGAGATATAGCTTTGATTGCTCTCGGCCACCTGCGTTCGGACGACTTGCGCGGCATAATATTGGTTGAAATTCAGCAGGACGATAAGCGGCACGAGAATCGCGGCTACGCCTGCCACCAGTTTGAAACGCATCGTGTGCCTAAGCCCGCGACGTCGGCTCTCCATCATTGCCCTTCCCATAGATTGAGCAGAAATTCCTTATAACGAATGTTCTGCTCGATTTCCTCCGCTTTCGTCGCATCTTGATTCTGTCGAGAAATTAATACGGACTTCTGCAAATAAATGAAGTAAAGATGCGTCACCATTCGCGTACGCTCGATCCATACGAGCTTTTGCCCCGTTTCCTCCGTTTGCAAATCCAGCGAAAACGCACTCATGGATAGATGGGTTTCCTCGTTGATCAATTCCTTGAACGCCGGCAGCTCCGCCGGATTTTTGCCCATGCTGGCAAAATACACGCTGAAAAGCGAATCGTAATACAGTAAATCCGGATGGTGCTCCCTCAGATACAAATATCTATTTAGAATGGCCTCTATCGAGGCGCGCGGCGATTGGAAATCGAATTCTAGAAGCAGTCTTCCGAACATTCTCTTGAGATTGTCCACGTACACCTCGGTCGCGAGCTGCTCCTTGTCTTTGAAGTGATGGTACAACGTTCGTCTGGACGTGCCCGAACGGGCAGCGACGAGAACGAGGTCCGAGCCTTCGATCCCCTTCTCGCAAAACGTTTCCAACGCAGCCTCCTTGATCATTTCCCTCGTAAGCTGAAGCTGCTTCTCTCTAAGCTTCATTGTGCAATCCCCCTACCTGCATTCTGGCTTTCTCGGCGTCCTCGGGATGGAGAAAACGCGCGCCTCGCGAGACCCTCTCGTTCTTGTGAATAATCCCGTCGAGCCACGTTATTAATTTCGTTCCTTCTTCCTCCGCCTCGTAGAAGGCTTTCATTGGCAGCAAAGTGTGCGGTGTCGTATGAGTTTCCGAATCGTATTCATGGTTGGTGAGAAAATAATAAAAATTAGGCAGTTGCTCGTCAAGCTGACGGGTGGAAGAGCGGAATTGACGGCTCCATTCCTCTGTAATTTGCCTATTGATCTCGTCCCCTTTGCCGTTCAGCCTATTCTGAAACGAGGCCAGCACTTTATCGTGGACAGTACAGGCATGAAGCAGAACCGCATGGGCAGGCATGGCCGTGCCGTTGTGGCGGAATGCGGCTCCTATCATATCCGCTTCCATCGGATAATAGAACGTCCGCTTAAACTCTGCCTTCCAATTGTCTTCCACAATAGTCGGCCACCGATCGGAAAGCAGAAAGGAGCTGTCCGAGAGATGATAGATTTCGGCATCGGCATAATGATTGGCGATTTTGCTCCCCCATAGAGCGGAACCGAAGCCCCCGGCGCTGGAGCCTGCGATGAGCAGCTTATCCGGCGTATCGAAATTCTGATAAATCCACTGTAACGCTTCCTCCACGTTATTTCTACCGTTATGCCTGACCGTTCGGGATTTGGAGCTCTTTTTGCTCGCGTAGCTTACCGTCGTATGGCCGACATGAAAATCGCCGGAAACATAAGGGATAAACACGACGTTCCATTCGGAGAACGGATTGTCGGGACGTTGGTCGAATATCCCCCGATGCATGTTAAGAATATAAAAAGGGATTCGCGCGAAGTAATAGCCGAATTGACCATGCTTAAGATAAGAGCGCAGGGACAAGGGGATATGGGCCATCTCTCCTTCCCAACAGCCGCCCCCTCCGCAGAAGTAGATCATCAAATTGCGGCTTCCGCCTTTGCGCGTATATAAGAAGAACTTCGATCCGTCGGCTGCCATGGCGTTTGGGCCCAGCTTCACTTTATTCCATTTGCCGGGCTTCGTTAGTTCGAAGCGGGTTCGGCTGCTCGGTCTGTTAAGAACTTTGCGGTTAAAGTACACGATGGAAAGCACAACAACGGCAATGGAATAAAATAGAACGCGCTTAATCTTTTTCATAGAGCGATTCCCTCTTCCCGTCTTTAATATTCGTTAAAGATTTTGGGTGCGGACATGCTTCCAGCTTCTATTGCGATGCAGCTCGGGGCGTTGGCCTGCAAAGACGGCAGCGGCTTGCCCATCCGCCTCCAACCGATAACGCAGCCACGCGGTCAGATAGCCCCTATGCATACCTCCGTTCCCCATGCTTGCCACATGGTCAGCGCATTTCGTCATCGCCATGGCTGCCGCTTGCCTCGGACGAACCGAATGATAGGCTTTCGAATTGGAAGCCGTCGGGGAAATGATGAAATCGTGCGTACCCGCCATGAAAAACAAGTCGGAATACTGGCTCTCGATTTCATACACATCCTTGGCATCGCACCATTTCAGAGCCGGGAGAGCGATCGTCACAACGGTCTGAAACGGCTTCTCCAAATATCGACTCGCGTTCAACACCCCGGTCGCCCCTTGAGAATGACCAACCGCGCCCATCCGATTCGTCTTCAGCTTCCCGTAGAACGGACTCGTTGGCTTGTCATTTTCGCGCCATACATAATTGACGGTGTCGGCAATTTCCTTGCCGGTTCCCGTATTGGGGCAATAATTGCCGACAACCGCGAATCCCCAAGTGGCCAGATGAGCCAGCAATTCCCCATAGTTCTCCGGCTGGGCATCCGAGCCGTTGCCCCATAGGACAACCGGGCAGGCATCCATCCGGTCTTCCGGGTAATCGATCCGATATAGCGGGCGTCCTTGTTCGTCATGGATGACAACGCTGGCGCTTCGATAGGGCCCCGCTTCGCCGTAAAGCCGCTCCAGCGGCTCCGGTCGGTAGCGGTATAGCCGCTCGCGCAATTTAAGCACGTACATAAGAAGCACAAATACAGGCATGACCACCCACTTTATCCATGGGCGTGCTGTCGGCTGCTCCGAGGTCGTCATACGGTTTGCACCTTTCGCATTTATTTTATGTTACACCAAGACAATTAATTACACACCATGTGTAACAAATTATAGATTTGGGCCTCCATTCTGTCAATGAAATCGTTTAGTGATCGTAGGTTTTTGAAAAATCCTTAAGAAACATATTTATAACTGCTGCGTCTATTGATACAGAAACTAACAAATCCAGATGAGGTGAACGATGAAGAAATTAGACGGCCTCTAGCTTCCCGTAAGAGGGACTAGAGCCAAATGAGCAAGAGTGTAAAAAAATCACCCGCATGGACAGATCATACAACGCCCGGTACTCGTTGGAGCAAACGGCGGGCAAGTAAAGCCGTTCGCCGCTTCACCAGTGACGTTCAAAACGGCAAGTGGTACCGAAAACTGTATTGCTCCTGGAATATTTGCGACTACCGCTTCTACAAAACAAAGCAGCAAGCCATACAAGAATGGGAAACATCTCGATGGTTAAGGGACCGACTGCTGACACAGGCGGATGTGCTTAACGATTGGGAAAAGTCCTATAGAAGAAAATAAACACAAGCGTCGGTCAGGGAAGCCCGGCGCTTGTGTTTATTAGGTTACGGATATTGGGATTGCAATC